>Ga0182030_10027909_pt1 | contig 10122 bp, 1 predicted proteins | sample 812S3MmetaG_FD_121299 | JGI IMG/M metagenome (GOLD analysis project Ga0182030, IMG submission 121299) | Permafrost microbial communities from Stordalen Mire, Sweden - 812S3M metaG (Illumina Assembly) | ecosystem: Environmental > Terrestrial > Soil > Wetlands > Permafrost | place: Sweden... | reverse complement strand
TTTGCGGCCAGTGGCGATGGCGGATCGGGCGGCGATGCGAGCGACTCGTCGGGCGGTGGTCCGGGGGCGGCCAATGAGTATATCACGCTGGTGGGCGGCACCTCGCTGACGACGAGCGGCGCGGGCGGACCTTGGCAATCGGAAACCGCGTGGGTGGGCAGCGGCGGCGCCGTCTGCACCAATATTCCAATTCCGACCTACCAGCAGGGCATCAGCATGGCGCACAACCAGGGCTCAACCGTGTACCGGAACTTTCCGGATGTAGCCATGCAAGCCGATACGGATATCTTCTTCATCGATGACGGCAATCAAGGGGGCGTGGGCGGGACCAGCGCGGCCGCGCCGTTGTTTGCGGGTTACATGGCGCTGGTCAATCAGCAGGCAGCCGCCGAGGGCAATCCACCGGTGGGTTTCCTCAATCCGCCCCTTTATGCGGTTGGCAAAAGCGCCAGTTACACCACCGTGATGCACGACATCACGACCGGCAATAACGAGAACTCGACCTATCCGACCATGTTCTCAGCCGTCAGCGGCTACGACCTGGCCACCGGCTGGGGCAGCCCCCGGGGGCAAGGGCTGATCAACGCGCTGGTGGGAACAAGCCCCGCGCCGAACTTCTCGCTGACCGTGCCGAGCATCATCAATGCATCAGTAAACGACCTGACCGTCCGCCGGGGGTCCAACGCTTCGATCACGGTCAGCATCATTCCCGGCAACGGTTTTGACAGCAGCGTAAACCTGTCGGCTTTGGACTTGCCGAGCGGGGTGACGGCGTCGTTCAATCCGGCCAGCGCTACCAGCACGAGCACGCTGACGTTTACGGCGGGCAGCACGGCGCCCATCAGCCCCAGCCCAGCAGCCGTCACCGTGGTTGGGACGGGCGGCGGCCTGACCCGGACAGTCGTTTTCAATCTGAGAGTGGTGGCCGGCACCAGCGGGACGGCAGATTTCGGCCTGACGTCCGCCCCAAGCAGTGTTGCGGTCACACCCGGCGGCAGCAGCGTGAGCACGATCACGCTAAACACGATCAATGGTTTCACCAACACTGTCAGCCTGTCCGCCTCGGGCCTGCCGGCCGGGGTGACAGCCGCGTTCAATCCAACGAGCACAACGACCGGCAGCGCGCTGACCTTCACGGCCGATGCGGTCCTGGCGACGCCCGGAACGAACACCGTGACGATCACCGGCACCTCGGGCAGTTTGAACCATCCGGTCTCGGTTACGCTGCTCGTCATCAACCCGAACCAAATCGTGGTGCCGGCGATTGCGGATGGCGGCTTTGAGACGCCGGTTTTGGGGGCGGGCATCTACGAGTATGATCCGTCCGGCGCGGGCTGGACGTTCAGCGGGAGTGCTGCGATTACGAACGGCTCGGGCATCGTGGCCAACAGCAGCGCCTTCTCAAATCCCACGGCACCGGAGGGCGTTCAGGCCGCCTTTCTTCAGGAATATGCCACCATTTCGCAGGCCATTTCCGGTTTTATGCCGGGCATCAACTATACCATCAACTTCGCCGCCGCGGAACGAAGTCCTGGCAACCATGGGGGACAGTCGTGGAATGTGATGATTGACAATACGGTGGTCGGCAGCTACCAACCCGGCGCCAGCGCAACCACTTATGCGAATTACTCGGCCAGCTTCACGGCTTCGGCAACGGTACATACGCTGTCGTTTGTGGGGACTGATTTGGGCAACAGCAACAACACCGTCTTCCTGGACAACGTCACGCTCGCCGTGTCCACGAATCAGCTCGCCGCCCCGGTCATTGCGCTGACCGCGCCCGCCAACAACGCCACCTTCACCGCCCCCGCCACGGTCAATCTGGCCGCGAACGTGGCGACCAATGGCAACGCCATCAACAGCGTGCAGTTCTACGCCAACTCCACGCTGATCGGCCAGGCGACCAATGCGCCATACACCTATGCCTGGACGAATCTCAGCACCGGTGGCTATTACGTATTTGCCCAGGTGACTTACAATGGCGGGAGCATCGCGGATTCCGCGGCGATCAACCTCACGGTCACGAACACCAGCGATAATTTGGGCTTCGAGAGCCCCAGTGTCGGCTCGGGCATCTACGTGTACAATCCTGCCGGCGCTTCCTGGAACTTCAGTGGGGTGGGCCTGAGCGGTTCCGGCATCGTGGGCAACGGCAGCGGTTTGGGCAATCCCAATGCGCCGGAAGGGGTGCAGGCTGCTTTCATCCGGGAACAGGGCACCATTTCGCAGACCTTCGGCGGTTTCACCCCGGGAGCAAACTACACCATCACTTGCTCCGCCGCCCAGCGCGTCGGCAGCGCCCAGTCGTGGAACATCATGCTGGATAACACCGTGCTCCAGATTAACAATGGCCCGGGGTCCACCAATTACACTCCCTATACGGTAAACTTCGCGGCCTCGGCACCAGTCCACACCATTTCGTTTGTGGGAACCGATCTGGCCGGCAGCGACAACACCATTTTTCTGGATAATGTGACGATCACCCCGAATGAGAACTTGGGTTTTGAGACGCCCAGCTTGGGCTCGGGCTATGAGTATTATCCGGCGGGCGCCTCGTGGACGTTCAGCGGGGCGAGTCCAAGCGGGTCGGGCCTCCTGGCCAATGGCAGCGCCTTCTCAAACCCCAATGCCCCGCAGGGAAACCAGGCGGCATTTGTCCAAGAGTACGGAACCATTAGCCAGCCCGTCTCCGGTTTGATTCCGGGAACCAACTACACGATCCTGTTCCAGGCCGCGGAACGCCCCGGCAACTCCCAATCTTGGAAGGTGACGGTGAACGGCACCTCCATTGCCACCTATAATCCGGGATCCGGCGCCACCGCCTATACGACCTACACGGCCAGCTTCACGGCCGCGGCGGCGACCGAAACACTCGCGTTTGTGGGAACGGATCTGGGGGGCGGTGACAATACGGTCTTCATCGACAACGTGCAAATCATCTCGCTTCCAGCGGGGGCGCCGGCGGCGCCAACCGGCTTGACCGCCATCCCGGGGAACCGGCAGGTGAGTTTGAGCTGGAATGCGGTCAGCGGGGCGACCAGCTACAATGTGGAGAGTTCAACGGAGATCGGCGGACCTTACTACACGCTGGCAACAGTGACCGGCACAAACTTCCTCAACGCCGGCCTGTTCAACGGCACGACGTACGATTACGTGGTATCGGCCGTGAACGCCAGCGGTGCGGGCGCAAACTCCAGCCCTGCCAACGCCACGCCGCAGGTTCTCCCGCCGGCCACGTTGACGGCGATAGCGGCCAACGAGCAGGTGAATCTAAGCTGGAGTGCTTCGACGGGGGCGGTGAGTTACCTGGTGGAAAGCGCGACCGCGAGCGGCGGACCTTACACGGTGCTGGCCAATGTGGGGGGCACGAACTATTACAACACGGGCCTGCGCAACGGCACAACGTATTATTACGTCGTCTGGGCCATGACCTCCAACGGACCAACACTGGGTTCCACGCAGGCCAGCGCCACGCCGCCCGGACCGGCGCTGACGACGATAGGGGACTTCGGATTTGAGGTTCCTTATATAGGCACCGCCAACACCAATTACCAATATGGTCCCGCGGGAAGCGGCTGGACCTTTAGCGGCAATAGTCCGTTCGGTTCGGGCATCGTGGGCAACGGCAGTGCCTTTTCCAATCCCAACGCCCCGGAGGGGATCCAGGCGGCGTTTGTGCAGGAGTACGGAACCATCTCGCAGACCATTTCCGGTTTTGTTCCGGGAACGAATTACACGATCATGTTCCTCGCGGCGGAACGGCCGGGCTATGCCGGCGAGTCCTGGAAAGTCACGGTCAACGGCACTCAGGTGGGGAGCTATAACCCCGGGGCAAGCGCCACGGTCTATACGGCTTACAAAGCGAGCTTCGTGGCCACGGCGGCGAGTGAAACCGTGGCGTTTGTCGGCACGGACTCGGCCGGGGGCGACAACACCGTGTTCATTGATGACGTGCAAATTGGGATTACCGGCCTGACGGCCAGTCCCGGCCCGCAGGTAATCACGAACACGTTGCCGGTGACGGCGGTCGATATGGTGGGCAGCCAGGTCACCTTCACGGCGGGAATCGTGGCGGGCGAGCCGATCGTTTACCAGTGGCAGATGATCAGCGGCGGGGCAACCAATAACATTCCGGGCGCCACGAACACGACGTTGACGCTGGCCAACCTGCAATTGACGAACACGGCCGGCTATCAACTCCAAGCGTCCAACGCCTTTGGCGTGGTCGTGAGCACGCCGAGTTCGCTGACGGTCGGCAACGTGCCGTCGGCGGTGAACAATGTGGTCACCTCCCTGGCCAGCCAGACCGGCACCGGCAGCGGAACCTTTGCACCCACCTGGACCGTTACGACGAACAACAGCTTGATCGCCGGGCAGTCGCCGAGCAGCACCAGCGGTAATTTCAGCCTGGAAGCCCCCGGTCGCAGCGTGAACTCGCTGACGGCCGGCGGCAACAACGGGTTATGGCAAATCAACGGCACGAGCGGAACCACGACCTGCACGAACTATGTGACCTGCGGCAACGGCGGCGGGGCGGGTTCATCGATCATCTATACGCTCGCCGGTTCGGCCAGCGGGTATGACCTCATGAACATCATGGTTTACGGCGGGTGGAAAGACGCGGGCCGGGACCCGCAGGCCTATACGGTTTATTATTCCACGGAGGCGGCGCCGGCGACCTTCAACCTGCTGGGCACCGTTAATTTCACCCCGGTAAATTCCGCCGGCGCACAGTGCGCCACCCGGGCCACGCTCACCCCGGCGGCCGGCGTACTGGCCACGCGCGTGGCGGCCGTCAAATTTGACTTCACCAGTCCGACGACTCCCAATGGCTATTGCGGCTATTCGGAAATCAACTTGTTGGGCGTGCCGTCGGCGCAGCCGGTCCACTGGGCCGTGGGCAATGGCAACTGGGATACCAGCACGCTCAACTGGAAACTGCTCAGCGGCGGCAGCGCCGTCAGCTACGTGGAGAACAACCTGGCGGCCTTCGATGACAGTGCCAGCGGCAGCAGTCCAATCACCGTGACGCTGACCGGCAATCATTCGCCGAGCGTCCTGACCAACAATTCGACCAAGAACTATGTTCTGGGGGGCAATTTTGCCATCACCAGCGGCAGCCTGATCAAGAGTGGGACCAGCACCCTGCTGATCGACAACGGCGGAGCCAATGGTTTCAGCAGCGTCCTGATCAACAAGGGCACCGTGCAATTGGGGAACAACGATTCGAACGGCAGCCTGGGAACCGGCAACGTGACCGATAACGGCACGTTGACGTTTGAGCGTACCGACAGCATCACCGTAACGAATCTGATTTCGGGTACCGGTTCACTGGCGCAAAACGGGGGTGGCACCGTAGCCTTGGGCGCCGCCAACACTTATACCGGCAATACCACCGTCAGCGCCGGCACGCTGGCTCTGACGGAGCCAGGCTCCATCGGGGGGAGCGCGCTGATTGCGGTTGCCAGCGGCGCAACCCTGGACGCGAGCGGGCGGGCGGACCAGACCTTGACCCTGACCAGCGGACAGACCTTGACTGGGAGCGGAAGTGTGAAGGGCGTATTGAACGCCTTGACCGGCTCGATCCTGAGTCCAGGCGACACGATTGGCACATTGACGGTTCAGGGCAATATCACCTTGAACGGGGCGGTGTTCATGGAACTGAACCGAACGAATGCACAAATCAGTTCCCAACTGGCATCCATCAGCGGCACCATCGCCGCCACTGGTACGCTCTCGGTAGCCAACGTCGGCCCGGCGTTGCAAGCGGGCGACCTGTTCCAGTTGTTCAACCAACCGGTCAAAGGGTTTACCGTTGCGACCCTCCCGGCGGTCGGAGCAGGCTATGCCTGGGCCAACAACCTGGCACTAAACGGCACGCTGGCGGTGGTATCAACCGCGCCTCCGAACCTGATGAGCCAGGTGGCTGGAGGCAATCTGCTGACACTCACGTGGCCGTCGGACCAGGTGGGGTGGCACCTGCAGGTGCAGACGAATAATCCGACCGTAGGACTCGGCACGAACTGGGCGGACGTGACGGGGTCAACCACCAACAGCCAGATGTCGCTGCCAATCGATCCGAACAATGGCAGCGTGTTTTATCGCTTGGCGTATCCCTGAGAGTTTTGTCGGCAGATTTTACACTATTTCGGGTGATTTCGCGTCCTTGGACGGGCATTTTAATATAAAAATAGTTTTATAATTACCTAATCATAAGCAACTTGAGATCGCGTTTCTGAAAATCAATTGGGTGGGCATACCGAATGCTTTCCAATTTTGCATGAAGAAATTAACCATTCTCGCGGTCTTAGTCGGAATCAGTGGTCTGGCGCACGCCACCACCATCAACGCGCCTTCCGGTTTGAATTCGCTCGAAGGCGTAGACGCCTATTCGTGGGGCATCTCCATTCCTTTGGCCAATGGTGAAACCGTCACCAGTGCCGAGATTGATTTTACCAGCGTCACTTTGACGGCCGCCAATTCATCGGGCGCGGGCTACCTCTACACCGACTTGCTGAATTCGCAGAAAACGGGCGTTACCACCGCCTATGACGGTGATGCTCCAGGCGACTATTGGGCCAGCCAGTTTTCCGGCAAGAACATCACCACTTTGGGGTCGAAATATTTCGCGTCGGTGGGCACTACCCTGAGTTGGAGCTATGTATTGAATGCGTCGCAACTCAGCGCCCTCGACTCCTATCTTACTGCGGGCACCTTCAACATTGGGATCGATCCCGACTGCCACTACACCGTTGGCGGCCTTAGTTTCACCTACACCCTCTCGCCCACGAGCAACAGTGTGCCGGATGTGGCCACCACCGCCGCGCTGCTGGTACTCGGCTTGGGTGCCTTGGAACTGTTCCGCCGCCGTTCTGTCCTGGTCAGGGCCAAAGCTTGAAATAATCATCCGCTTTAAACAACCGGCAACTCACGTTGCCGGTTTTTTATTTGCCGGACGCGTGAGTTTCACACAAAAGGCGTGAGTTTCACGCCATGCCGTTCCCTGGCCTTCCGTAGTTTCCCATCATTTCCGGCCAAATCACACCCTCGTTAATCTGGCATTCTTCTTGCAAACGATTACCAATAAGCCGAGTGTCGTAACCATACCGTTCTAAAATGCCGACCAAAAGGCTCGCTTGAAACAGCGTCTCATCGTTTGTTTGCTGATTGTGGGGATTGCCACTCTTGGGCTCTTCTTTTTGTCGTCTCACCCCGGACGGCCCGCGAATCAGGCCGGAGTTCAGGTCTCCAAAACTGCGGCCGCACGACAAACAGCGGCAACGCCGCAAAAGGCCGGAAAGGGGCGGAATACGCCCGTCACCAATGCGGTCACCAGTGCGGTCACCCTGCGTTCCACCGACCCCAGTACACTGGTTGAAACGGCGGCGGCAACGGCGGCCTTGCAGGATTTTGCAAAATGGGCCGAAGAGTTCATCCGCTCCGCCGCCTCAGCCAGCGTGGTGGAGGGTCAGCGGCTGGCTTGGAAACGTCGCGAGGCGATGCTTGACTTGATTCAATCGGACCCCGCCCAAGCGATAGCTTCGGCAGCGCCATTCGGATGGCGGCAGGCGTTGCCGCCGCAGATTACGCGTTTTTTTGAGCAGCAACTGGATGGGCGCGGCGACCTGAATGTGGCCATGGGAACGGATCTCACGCGCGGCTCAGCCACGGTCTATCGCAGTGTGCGACTCGCCGGGACCAATTATCAGGCCTTCGTGTATGGCCGGCGGCTGGCGCAATCGTGCCAGAGCCAGATTCCCCTGCATGGCATTGCCTTGGAGGGCAAAATGGCCGTCGCGGGCGCGCCCTTGCGGGTGATAGAGGAAGCTGAGGCGGAAGCGCTGGCCCGGCGGCGGGGAAAGGTGCTCGACAAGATATGCAGCGTATCCGGCAACCCGGTTGCCGCCCGCAAGCAGCCGGTGTATGCGGAAAGCGGCGGCGGCATACTCTGCTTTTGCGGGACGGACCACTATGATCTGGTAAACCGGCAATGGACCCTGGCCGAGAGCGGGGGCACGGCCGGGTCAGGCGAAACTCCGGTAGGCTTGGGCGGTCCGGTGAACGATGCCTGGACGCACGGCACCAAGACCGTGCTCTACATGCGCGTGAATTTTCCCGACGACCTGACCGAGCCCATTTCTGAAGGGGCGGCCTATTCGGTCATGGACGAGGTCAACGACTTCTACACGGTGGTCTCGTATGACTTGACCGCGGTCGACACGACGGTGGCGCCTTTGGTCACCTTGCCGCAGACCAAGGCGTATTATTCCGCGGACCCGGGTTTATTGCTCACGGACGCGCGGGCGACAACCAAGCTGGCGGGTTATGACACTGACAATTTCGACCGCGACATCGTGGCCTTTACGAGTGTCCCCAACTACACCTTCGGCGGGCTGGCCTATGTTGGCGGCAAAGGCGTTTGGCTGCAAAGCATGGACGCGGGCGTGACCGCGCATGAGCTGGGCCACAACTACGGCTTGGTACACGCGAATTTTTGGGATGCGACGACGAATTACAGCATGGTTGGGCCGGGGACCAATCTGGAATATGGAAATCCGTGGGATACGATGGGCGCTGCCGGGGCGGGTATTTACCAGTTCGACGCCCCGCACAAAGGCCAGCTCGACTGGCTCAAGGCCGACGCGGTTCAATCCATCACCACCAACGGGGTCTATCGCATTTATCCCTTCGACGTTCCGGCTTCGTCCCGCGTGGCGGGCCGCTTTTATGCGGCGGCCGTGAAAAAGGACGCGCTGCGCCATTACTGGCTGGAGTTTCGCCAACTTTTCACCGCAAATCCATGGCTGGAAAACGGTCTGCTGCTCAACTGGGCACCCTGGGCGCAAAGCAGCGGCGGCACGCAGTTGATTGACACCACGCCCGGCTCGCCGGATGCCGGCGACGCGCTCAGCCGAGATGACGCCGCAGTGGTCATCGGCCGGACGTTTGATGACAGCGTCGCCGGGGTCCACATCACGCCCCTTCAGCGCGGATCCAGCGGCACTGATCCGTGGATTGAGTACCAGGTCAACCTGGGAGGGTTCCCGGGCAATCAGCGGCCGGTCATCAGCCTCGAAGTGGATCAGACCAACGTTGCGGTCGGCGCCCTCGTGCATTTTCACGCCGCGGCTTCCGACCCCAACGGCGACACGCTGGCCTACGCCTGGACCTTTGATGACCTGACGTTCTCGACCAACAACCTTTCCTGGACCTCGAAAACTTTCACCACTGCGGGCGACCATGTCGTGCGTTGCGAAGTCAGTGACATGAAAGGAGGCAAAGCCAGCGCGAATGCGGTGGTGACCGTGGGCAGCCCGGGCGGCTACCGTGTGACCGGCCGCGTGACGGACACCGATGGGGTTCCGCTCGAAGGCGTGCTGGTGGGCAACGGCGACATCGATCCGGCGACGTTCATCGGCGGGTGGACCGATAGCGATGGCCAGTACGTGCTGGTGAATCTCGGCGCGACCGACTTCAGTTTGAACGCCTACCAATTTGGCTACACGTTCGCACCCACCACCTGGTCCAACCCTTTGCAGCCGACGAATGATACGCCGGGAGTGGATTTCGTGGCGGCAGCGCTGGCAACCGTGAACGTTTCCGTGGACACCAACACGGTGCTGGAGAGTGATACCACGGCACATTATTTCACGGTGACGCGAACCGGCGACACGAACAACGATTTGTCCGCCTATGTGGTCTTGTCCGGGACCGCCACGTTTGGCGCGAATTACAAGCTGGACACGGATTTGACGGCCACCAATCTCATTGATATTCCTGCCGGCACGAACAGCGTGACGTTCACCTTTCACGCGCTGAACAACCAGATCGCCGAAGGGCCTGAGACGGTGGAACTGTCCTTGCTGGACGATCTCAATTACACGTCGCCCGGCTATGCGCTGGCGCCGATGGCTTCGGCCACGATTACCATTCTCGACGACGACCTGCCAGCCCAGCCAAGCGTGACTGTGGCGGCGGCAACACCGGAAATCTCCGGAAACGGAATTGATCTGGGCGAATTTGTCTTCACACGGATCGGTTCCACGCAAAGCGGCCTGCTGGTCAACTATTCCGTCGGGGGGACGGCGGCGCCGGGAAGGGATTTTGCACCGCTTGCAGGCG
>Ga0182030_10027908_pt1 | contig 10122 bp, 9 predicted proteins | sample 812S3MmetaG_FD_121299 | JGI IMG/M metagenome (GOLD analysis project Ga0182030, IMG submission 121299) | Permafrost microbial communities from Stordalen Mire, Sweden - 812S3M metaG (Illumina Assembly) | ecosystem: Environmental > Terrestrial > Soil > Wetlands > Permafrost | place: Sweden... | reverse complement strand
GGGGATGGAGAGGTGGTGGGGGTGAGTGTTGCGGAGGGGGTGGTGGAGGGCGAGCGGGTCGGGGTGGCGGAGGCGGAGGTGCCCTGGGCCGGGCCGACCAGGTTCGGGGTCTGGACGGCGTGGTGGCCGGCGAACAGCAGGGCGATGGCGGCGATCACGATGCCGAGGACGGCGACGGCTCCCCCGGTCGCCATCCCGGCGGCGAACGAGCGGCGGTCGCGGCGGTATTCGGTGGTCCGCCGGTCACGCAGCCAGGCCGGGAGCGCGGCGCGGCGCGCGGCCCAGCTGTTGACCGGCGCCGCCGCCATGCCGAGCGTGGGGACAAGCAGCAGTCCCGCGAGCAGCGGCCCGCTCAGCTGGGTGGCCTTGGTCAGCGCGGCCGCTATGCCGGCGAAGCCCAGCACGGCGAGCGTGGACTCGGCCCAGTTCGACCGCAGCGCCTCCCACCATTTGGTCTGCTCGCTGGTCTTCGGGGTGCGCAGGAAGGCGGCCTTGCGGGCGAACAAGGCGAGCACGGACGCGCGCGCCACCACGAGCGAGGTGGACTGCCAGATGAAGAACGCGCCGAGGGCGTCCCGCCACGACGCGCCGGTGCCACGGCGCAGCAGGGCCACCGCCCGCACGAGTCCGAGCAGCACCATCACCGGCACGGTGCCGACCAGGAACAGGGTGAGCTTGCGGAACAGCTGCCCCCCGCCGGTAGCCAGGTTGAACGCGCCGGCCAGCAGGAAGATCAGGAACAGCAGGCCGAGCAGGTCCCCGTACCATTGCACGGCGCCGGCCAGGTAGGCCCACCGCTGCCCGTTGCTGAGGTGATTCTCCCGGTTCCGGCGCCCCGGGATCATCGAGCGCCAGTGCATGCGCAGGAGCTGGATGCCGCCGAAGCACCACCGGTACCGCTGCCCCTTCAGCGCCTCGAACGTCAGCGGCATGATCCCGCGACCCCACGACTGATCCACGCTCAGGCCCGACCAGCCCGCTCGCAGCAGCCGGAGGGACATTTCGGCGTCCTCGGTGATACACCATTCGTCCCAGCCGCCGAGTTCATCGAGGGCCACCCGCCGGATCAGGCCCATGGTGCCGGCGAAGATGGCCCCGTCGTGCTCGTTGCGGGAGGGCTGGGAGACGGCGAAGAAGTACTTGTAGGAGTAGAAAAGCCGCCGGTAGTACCGCGCGGTCTCCCAGTCCCGGTAGTCCTGCGGCGACTGGACGAAACCGATCCACGGATCGGCGAACACGTGAGCGCAGCCGCGCAGGAACCCGGGCTCGATCTGGTAGTCGGAGTCGACGACGCCGATGACTTCGGCCTCCGGCGACGTGAGCCTGCGCAGCGCGTAATTCAGCGCCCCTGACTTGTAGCCTGGCCAGTCATCCAGATGGACGAACTTGACCCCGTGCCGTCCGCACCAGGCCTCCACCGGGCGCCACAGTTCCTCATCATCGGTGTTGTCATCGATGAGGATGACCTCGTAGCGGGGGTAGTCGAGGCGGAGCAGCGAGCGCAGCGTCTGGATGACCATGTCCGGCGGCTCGTTGTGCGCCGGAACGTGCAGGCTGACCATGGGCAGATCGCTGTCCGCTACCTCCGGCCGGCTGATCGACGTGATCCGCCGCCGCCAGTGCTCGGTACCGAGCGCGTCGCAGATCTCCCACAGGTAGGCGCAGCTGAGCAGGGCAGCGAAGACCTCGAGCAGCCAGAGCAGCAACCCGCCCGCGGTACCGGCCGCACCGAGGTGGCTGTCGAAGGTCCACTCGAGCGCGAACACCAGGTACACCACGAACAGGAACACGCTCGAGGCCCAGCACGTGTGGGCACGGGCGGACCATCCCCTGGTCACGGGCATCCAGACCAGGCTGGCGAACACCACGCCCCCGACGCCGGCCGACAGGTTGTGCGAGGAGACCCCGAGCACCCGCAGGATGACCGCCACCACCATGGCCAGCATGGCCGTACCGATCAGGGCCAGCGCGAACCGTCGCGTCGCGGGCCAGGTACCGGCGGTCTGCGCGTACTGGCGCGCGGGCAGGAACAGGGCCGCCGACCCGAGCGGCGCGGCCACGATCCCGGCTAGCAACATCGCCTGAAGCATGAGGCCCTTCAACGCCGCGCCCCGCGCGCGGCCCGTTTCAGATGGCGCGACTACCCACGCAATACGGGTCAATCTTGACAGAACGGGGCAGGCGGGGCAGGAAAAGCGGCCTGATCCGCACGCGCCGGGAGGAAGCGGGGCGGGCGGTCAGCTTTGCGCGGGCTCCAGGACGATGTCGAAATCCGCCAGGGAGAACGGCCCGGTCAGGCCGTACCGGGCGGCCTGCTCCGGGTCATCGACCGGGGTGAACTCCTTGATCAGGCTCTTCTTGACCGCGAATACCGCGTCCGATTCGATGTACGGGCTGCCCGCGACGAAAATATGCGTGGTCAGCGCGCGGTGCCCGGGTGCGGTGACGATGAAATGGATATGCGCCGGACGGTACGGGTGCCGTTTGGTGGCGTTCAGCAGCGCGCCGACCGGGCCGTCGGCCGGTATCGGGTAATAGCTCGGCACGATCGTGCGGAACCAGAAAGAGCCGTCCGCAGCCGCGGTGAACAGGCCCCGGCCGTTGGCCCGCGGCTGCACATCCGGCTGCTGGACATCGTAAAACCCCTGGTCGTTCGCTTGCCAGACGTCGAGTTCGGCGCCGGGTAGCGGTGCGCCGTCGGCCGAGAGGACCCGGCCGCGGACGACGCACGGCGTGCCGGTCCCGACGAGATCGATGGTGTCGCCGAGTTCCCGGCGGGGGGACTTCAGCACGTGGAAAGGACCGAGCACGGTAGATTCCGTCGCCCCGCCGGTCCGGTTGTTAATCGTCTCCACCAGCATGGAAATACCGAGCACATCGGAAAGCAGGATGAATTCCTGCCGCTCGTCGTCACATTTCTGGCCGGTCGCGGTCAGGAACTCGACCGCCCGCTCCCACTCCGCGATCGTGGGCTCAGTTTCCCTGATGAAGGCGTGCAGATGCCTGACCAGGCCGTTCAGCAGCTCATGCAGCCGCGGGTCCGGGGTTTTCGCGAAGCTCTCGATGACCGCGTCGGCGGCGGTTTCCTCGGTGAAGTCGGTGGCCATGGGCGACAGGGTAAGGCGCGCGGCGGGGGCAGCGCTAGCCATGGGGGGCGAACCCGCTGGCACCCCCCGCAGCGCCACGTCGGAGACCGGGCCAAGATGGCGGAGTTTGTCGGGGTTGACGAGGCCAGGAAGGGCAGCCACTGCCCGACCGGCGCCACTCTCACGGACGGTCAGCTGCCGGGGTGCCATCGTCGGCGAGCGCCCTGAGCCGGTCGGGCAGCACTTCCTCCAGACCGTCCGCGAACAACGGGATACGCCACAGCGACGGCGGGGCCGCGGCGACGCCGCTCAGCTGCATCACGATGCCGATGGTGGCCCGGACCAGGCGCCCCGCGCTGGTGAACATCAGGAGGGCAAGCGGCAGCTCGACCAGCACCGCCGAGACGATACTCAAAGTGAAGCCGCGTGAGCCGTAGTCCAGCGTGACGTCGAACCACGCGTCACACATCAGCAGCGTCCCCGTGACGATCAGGAAAAAGGTGACGATCTGACGCTGATGCCAGGCCGCCCAGCCGATCGCAGCGAACCCGGCCAGCTCAGCGAGGTCCAGCCCGACCCATACGGTCCGCCAGTCGTCCGAGGTGTAGTGGCCGGGCAGGGTCAGGATGAGGATCGCGATCCACCCGGCCAGGACAATACAGCACCCCATCGTGAACAGCAGGGTGAACCGCATGCGACGTCGCAGCCGGGGATCGAGCAGCGGATGCGGCGAGTCGATGGCGGCCAGCGTGTGGGCTAGCGCGCGCCGCTCCTCCTGGGTCATCCGGCGGAGTTCTGCCTCATCAATCATATAATCATTTTGCGCCGGACCTTTGTAAGGCCGTCTGACGGGCACGCTCGGCACGCTCCAGCGCGCGGCTACCAGGAAACGCCTCCTCGAGCCCGGCACCGGCCAGCGGGGTGCGGCGCAGCGAGGGACCGGCCCCGTCTGCGGCCTGCCAGCCGATGGCCTGCTGGTCACGGTCGGCAGCTGGCACGGGCATGCCCGCCTCGACCGTGGCCTTGAGCAGGCGACGCGCCCCGCTGAAAGCCAGGAAGGCGAGCGGCAGCTCGGCGAAGATCGCGTCCGCGATGCTGAGCCACATGCTGCTTGTCCCCAGCGTGGTGCCGACATCGAACCAGGCGTCGCAGCACAGCATGGTGCCGAGGCCCATCAGCAGCAGGATCAGGATCTGCCGTTTCCGCCAGGTCGCCCAGGCCGTCACCGCGAACGCCGCGAGCATGATTACGTCGAAGTTCACCCAGAGGGGCCGCCAGTGGTGCGCGTTGAAGTGGTGCGGCAGCGTAGCGGCCAGCACGACGATCCAGCCGGCCAGGATCACGCAGGAGGCCGCCGAGATGAACAGCACGATGCGCCGCTGGCGGCCCAGCGCCGGATCACGCAGGTAAGGGTCAGGTAGGGCCGGCTCATCTGGGCGCGGCCCGTCAAGTTCGATGAGCATCGTCGCCAGCTGCCGTCGTTCGGCCTGGCTCATCCCCCGCAACTCGGCCTCGTCTATCACGACTGTAGTGTTACCCAGCTGTTTGCACATTACCTGGACGCCACCTGCGCGCTGCCTGCGCTTTTGGTGTAAAGAGGGCGTAACCGCCGCCGGATGGCCGGGCGTAAGCTGGGAAAAGTGAGCGAGCTTAGCTACCTTGGCTTCGGCGCCTCCCCTGTCGGCTACCTCGAGGGCTGGGACCTGCAGCGACGCATTCACGCCCGGCGCGTGACCGACGAGGTTCCCGACAGCTGCCTGCTGCTCGAGCACGCACCCGTGTACACGGCGGGCAAGCGGACGGCCGCCTCCGACCGGCCCGTCGGCGATCCGGGCGCGCCCGTGGTCGATGTGGACCGCGGCGGCAAGATCACTTGGCACGGCCCGGGACAGCTGACCGGGTACCCGATCATCAAGCTTCGCGAGCCGCTCGATGTGGTCGCCTACGTCCGTGCGCTCGAAGAGGCCATGATCCGGACCTGTGCGGAGTTCGGGGTCACCGCGGTGCGCGTGGAAGGGCGCAGCGGGGCGTGGGTGCACGGCGACCAGGGCGCCCCGGACCGCAAGGTCGGCGCGATCGGGGCGCGGGTGGCCCGGGGCGTCAGCATGCACGGACTCGCGCTGAATGCCGACTGCGACCTGTCCTGGTATGACCGCATCGTGCCGTGCGGCATCCGCGACGCCGGGGTGAGCACGCTGTCCGCCGAGGCGGGGCGCCGCATCACGGTCGAGGAGGTGACGCCGGTGCTGGAACGCCACCTCGCCGCAGCCCTCGGCTACCGCACCTGGCGTTACGTCGACGACCCCGAGGTCCTGGCCGGCCCGCGCGCCGGCCCGGCGGCGGAGCCCAAGCTGGCTCCGCTCCGCCGGGCGTCCGTTGGGCTTTCGTCTTGCGGGAGTGGTTGACCAACAGACTCACCCACGCAGCAGTTGGCTGATCCGCGCTGCCTGCCGGGTGAGGTGGTTACGTTCGGCTAGGTTGGGGGCGGACCGGGCAGCGTCGGCATACAACCGTGCCGCGGTCCGAAGGTCGCCCGCTTTCTCGTGAAGGTACGCCGAGGCGGCGGTGTGGCGAGGCAGACCAGGGTCCACCGTGGCCAAGGCCGCGAGTCCGGCCACGGGGCCATCGGCCTCGCCGATCGCGACGGCCCGGTTGAGCTGCACGACCGGGCTCTGGGTGAGCCGGAGCAGCTCGTCGTACCAGCCGACGATCTGCACCCAGTCGGTCTCCTCGACGCGCGGCGCGTCGGCGTGCAGGGCCGCGATAGCGGCCTGTGCCTGGAACTCGCCGAGCCGGTCGCGACCCAGCGCTTCCTGCAGGACAGCAACGCCCTCGGCGATGAGCGAGGTGTTCCAGCGGGAGCGGTCCTGCTCGGCAAGGGGGACCAGGCTGCCGTCGCGCCGGGTCCGCGCCGGTCGCCGGGCGTGGTGCAGCAGCATCAACGCCAGCAGCCCAGCGGTCTCCTCGTCATCGGTCATCGACGCCAGCTGCCGGGTGAGCCGGATCGCCTCGGCCGCCAGGTCGACGTCGCCGGTGTAGCCCTCGTTGAAGACCAGGTAGAGCACCCGTAGCACCGTCGCCAGGTCGCCTGGCTCCTCGAACCGCACGTCACCGACCGTGCGTTTGGCCCGGCTGATCCGCTGCGCCATTGTCGCCTCCGGCACGAGATAGGCCTGGGCGATCTGCCGGGTCGTCAAGCCACCGACAGCGCGCAGCGTGAGGGCCACCGCGGACGCCGGGGTCAGCGAGGGATGGGCGCACAAGAAGAAGAGCTGCAACGTGTCGTCGGCGGTCTCGGCCGGTCCGGGCGGCCGCTCGGTCTCGACCCGCTGCTCCCGGTCGCGACGCGAGACCTCGGCGCGGCGGGCGTCGAGGAACTTGCGCCAGGCCACCGTGACCAGCCAGCCCTTCGGGTCGGCGGGCGGCCGGTCCGGCCAGGTCAGCGCGGCCTGAATGAGCGCTTCCTGCACGGCGTCCTCGGCCGTCGCGAAGTCAGCTCCGCGATGCACGAGGACGCCGGTCACCGCGGGAGTCAGCTCCCTCAGCAGCAGTTCGTCCATCACCTGACCTGACCTGCCCTGGCCGGTCCGGTCACTCGGTGACCGTCGGCGGTGCGCTCAGGAACGGGCGCACCTCGATCCACTCGTGGATCGGCTTGCCGCCGGCTCCGGGGGCTGCCGACAACTCGCCGGCGAGCGCGAGCGCGCGCTCGTAGGTGTCGACGTCGATCACCATCCAGCCGGCGATCAGGTCCTTGGTCTCCGCGAAGGGCCCGTCAGTGACCGGCGGTCGGCCCTCCCCGTCGTACCGGACGAACGTGCCCTCGGGCGAGAGAGCCTGGCCGTCGACCCACTCACCGGTGCCCTCGAGCCGGGCGGCGAAATCGGCCATGAACCGCAGGTGGTCTTCGACCTCCGCCGGGGTCCATTGGTCCATCGGGACCTCGTTTACGGCCTCGGGGGCGCCGCGGTAGTGCTTCAGAAGCAGGTACTTCGCCATGCTGGGTCTCCTTGGTCCGGTACGGCCACGGTGGCCGCAGCTAACCCTGGGACGGAGCCGCCAGGCCGGTCTCGACATCCTCGCCGCATCTGCTCAGACGGCCGAAGGGCTCAAGATCATGTGGTCCCTTCATGGTTTGCCCCGGCAGCAACATACTCTGGAGGGGTGGTACTCGCACCCGAGGGCCGACGGATGCTCCGCCTCGAGGCCCGCAACAGCCAGGTCCCGATCGAGCGGAAGCCGCCGTGGATCAAGACGCGGCTACGCACCGGCCCGTCGTACACCGAGCTGAAAACCCTGGTCCGCAGCGAAGGCCTGCATACGGTCTGCGAGGAAGCCGGCTGCCCGAACATTTTCGAATGCTGGGAGGACCGGGAGGCCACCTTCCTCATCGGCGGTGACCAGTGCACCCGCCGGTGCGACTTCTGCCAGATCGACACGGGCAAGCCGCAACCGCTTGACGAGGGAGAACCCCGGCGGGTCGCGGAGTCGGTCGCCGCCATGGGACTGAAGTACGCGACCGTGACCGGTGTCGCGCGCGATGACCTGGCCGATGGGGGCGCCTGGCTGTACGCGCAGACCTGCCGGGAGATCCATGCCGCCATTGAAGGCTGCGGCGTGGAACTGCTCATCCCCGACTTCAACGCCGAACCCGGCCGGCTGGCACAGGTCTTCGACGCCGCGCCGGAGGTGCTGGCCCACAACATCGAGACCGTGCCGCGGATCTTCCGGCGGATCCGGCCGGGCTTCCGGTACTCGCGGTCGCTGGACGTGCTGCGCGCCGCCCGCGAGGCGCGGCTGGTCACGAAGTCCAACCTGATCCTGGGGCTGGGCGAGGAACGGCACGAGATCACCGAGGCGATGCGGGACCTGCGGGCCGTCGGCTGCGACTTGCTGACGATCACCCAGTACCTGCGGCCGACGCCACGGCACCATCCGGTGGAGCGCTGGGTCAAGCCCGAGGAGTTCGTCGAGCTCCGCGAGGAGGCGCTGGCCCTCGGGTTCGCGGGCGTGATGTCCGGGCCCCTGGTGCGCTCCTCCTACCGGGCGGGCCGCCTGTACGCGCAGGCGACCGAGCAGCGGGCGGACACGGCCGCGACCGCTTCCGGGTAACGGATCTTTCGGGTAGGCCCGGCGGTTTCTGTCCGGGGCGCTGGAACCGTATGCTGCGGAGCATGGCACGCATGTCGAGAAAGTCTGAGGCCGCTGAACCGGCCATCAAGAGTGATACCGCTGTGGACCTGGCGAAGGCCGGGCGGCTGAAGCAGCTGCGCATGGTGGCCGGAATGGTGCACAAGGCCAATCCGAAGGCGATACCCATCGTGATCGGCAGCGGCCTCGCCACGCTGGCGATCTTGGTGATCGTCGGCCTGGTCACCGGCCTGGCCGACCTCCTTATCCCGTTGGGCGTGCTGCTTGGCGTGCTGGTCATGGTCTTCGTGTTCGGCAGGTTCGCGCAGTCGACGCAGTACTCGGCTATTGAGGGCCAGCCCGGCGCCGCGGCCGCCGTGCTTGAGAACATGCGCGGCAACTGGACGGTGACTCCCGCGATCGCCGCCAACAGGAACATGGACGTGGTGCACCGGGCCGTGGGCAAGCCCGGCGTCATCCTGGTCGGCGAGGGCTCCCCCACCCGGCTGGCCAGCCTGCTCGCCGCGGAGAAGAAGCGGGTCGCCCGGGTGGCCTACGAGGTGCCGATTGCCGAGTTCCAGGTGGGAAACGGCGAGGGCCAGGTCCCGATCAGCAAACTGCAGCGGAAGATCATGCGGCTTCCGCGCCAGCTCAAGCCGGATGCGATAAGCGACCTCAACCACCGGCTGAAGGCGCTGCAGCCGTCTTTGCAGGCACCTAAGGGACCGCTGCCGAGGAACGCGCGGCAGCCCCGGATGCCCCGGCCGAAGAGCCGTTAGCTGGGGTTAGCTCCCGGCCGCAGACCGCTAGATGCGGACGACGATGGTGTCCGCGGCGCGGTCATGCAGGCCGCGCAGGTCGCGGTCGGTCAGCAGCGGGGGCACCACGGTGAGCAGGATCGCCGTCCGGACCAGGGACCAGCGGAAGCCGACCAGGCCGCCGTTTGTCCGGATCACCCGGATGCCGAGCAGTCGCTTGCCCACGGTGCACCCGGTGAGCGCGGTGAGCATGTAGACCTCCACCGCGAAGACGAGGATGGTCCAGAACTGCGAATGGGTCAGCCAGTACGCGACGAGCATGCTGAGCAGCCAGTCAATGAGCAGGGCGAGCACGCGCCGGCCCATGCTGGCGACGGACCCGGGACCCCGCTCGGGCAGCCCGAACCGCTGGCCCGGGTAGGCCGGCGTCTCATCGGTGACCGGCGGGGCCGTCAACTGCGGGGATTTCTTGGCCACGACACCACGGTATCCGTTCGGTGCCACAGGCCGCGCGGGGGGCCATAATAGAGTCTTGTTCTCGGACGTCGAGCCGTAACATTCGTGAAACACACCAGACACGGCGCGGAAATTGCCGACGTCTAACGTCCGAATCGCGTGTCTTGAGACCGAAAAATCGTGCCCTGTACTGGGAGGGTTGATGTTCAGCAGTGCCGAGGAAGTACTCAGCTTTATCGCTGAGGAAAATGTAGAGTTCATCGACGTCAGGTTCTGTGACCTGCCGGGAACGATGCAGCACTTCACCGTGCCCGCGTCGGCGTTCAGTGAGGATGTCTTTACCGACGGCCTCATGTTCGACGGCTCATCGATCCGCGGGTTCCAGGCGATCCACGAGTCCGACATGCTGTTGCTGCCGGACCCGAGCACGGCGGGACTAGACCCGTTCCGCACGCACAAGACCCTGAACATGACGTTCTTCGTGCACGACCCGCTGACCGGCGCGCCTTACAGCAGGGACCCGCGCAACATCGCCAGGAAGGCGCAGGACTACCTGCGCGGCACCGGCATCGGCGACACGGCGTTCTTCGGCCCGGAGGCGGAGTTCTACATCTTCGACTCGGCCCGCTTCGCGACCTCCGCGAACGAGGGCTACTACCACATCGACTCGGTCGAAGGCGCGTGGAACTCCG
>Ga0182030_10027907_pt1 | contig 10122 bp, 8 predicted proteins | sample 812S3MmetaG_FD_121299 | JGI IMG/M metagenome (GOLD analysis project Ga0182030, IMG submission 121299) | Permafrost microbial communities from Stordalen Mire, Sweden - 812S3M metaG (Illumina Assembly) | ecosystem: Environmental > Terrestrial > Soil > Wetlands > Permafrost | place: Sweden... | reverse complement strand
CGCGGTTGTGCGAGTCGGCGGTGGTGTGAATGCGGTCGATGGCTTCAGTGGCAATCATGACCGCGGTGTCAAAGCCGAAGGTGGTGTCGGTGCCGTTGATGTCATTGTCGATGGTCTTGGGCACGCCCACCGAGGGCACGCCGTTCTCGCTCAGAAACAGCGTCACCGATTGCGTATCGTCTCCGCCGAGGGCGATGAGCGCGTCAATCTTGTTGAGCTTCAGAACCTCCTGCACCTTCTCAATGCCGCCGGGAATCTTCTTCACGTTGGTGCGCGAGGAGTGCAGAATGGTTCCGCCCTTGAGCTGGATGCCGTCGGTGTTTTCCAGAGTCAGCGGGATGAAGTTGTTGTCCAGCACCCCGCGCCAGCCGTTCAAAAAGCCGATGAACTCGTCGCCATAGTGGTTGATACCCTTTTTCACGGCCGCGTAAATTACGGCATTCAGTCCGGGGCAATCGCCTCCGCCGGTCAACAAAGCAACTCGCATGCAAGAATCTCCTCTTCACAAATTGCGCTCCCCGCGCGGGCCGTGCCGGGGGCGTGTCCCTATTTTCTGCATTCCAATGCCTGGGTCCCTCAACCGGCTATTCCGGGTTCGAGGCCTTATCCAGTGTAACGCGGCTTTGTAAAGAGAAATCGTGACCTGGCTCACGCGCGGCAGATTGTCGTTTGCAATTTAGTTTTCGGGAATCATGGTTGCAATGTTTCAATAAGGACATGCTCGGAACCGGAGCGCTCCTTCTGCTCGCCTTCGCTACCCTGGTTGTGGTTGTGCTGCTTGTGTTGTTGCAGCTCACCCGGCTGGGCTATCTCATTCGCGCCACCATCCCCGACCGCCCCCGGCAGCGGATGTTCATCGCGTCAGTGGCCTTCGTGATCACCTTTGTCGGCGTCCGCATCCTGGTGGAGACGATCCGCCGCAACGAGGGCCCGTTTCAGTGGGTGACGGTGCGCGGCCACCACATTCACCACCTGGTGTGGGGCATTCTGATTCTGCTGCTGGTGGGCTACGGCTGGCTGCTGGACCTGGGCCGTTCGCATTCGCCGCTTTCGATCTTCTTCAGCCGCCTGATGTCGGTCAGCTACGGCGTGGGCGCGGCGCTCACTCTGGACGAATTTGCGCTGTGGCTCAACCTGGAGCCGGAGGCCTACTGGAACCACGAGGGACGGCTCAGCATTGACGCTGTGATTCTCTTCGGCAGCCTGCTGGGGGTGGGCGCGTGGGGCGCGCCGTTCTTTCGCGGCATCCAGAACATGTGGACCAACCGCAGCGTGCTGCGCGGCCGACTGGTGGGGCCTATTCGCCGCGCGCGGTTGCTTCGTCCGCGTAAAGTGCGGCGATTACCGCCGCGTAACGTGTCGTAATCACCCGCCGCTTCAGCTTCATGGAGGGGGTCAGCTCGCCTGACTCCTGGGTCCACTCGTCGGCCACGACGCGGAAGCGTTTGAGCGACTCAAAATTCGCCAGGACACTGTTGACTTCGCGCACAATCTCGCCATAGAGCGCGATTACCCGGCCGTCGCCAACCAGCGCGGCGCGGCTGTCTGCCTCCACGCCGTGATGGCGGGCCCAGTCTTCCAGCGCGGCGAAGTTGGGCGCGATGAGCGCGGAGATGAACTTGTGTTTGTCGCCGACCAGCGCGGCCTGGGCCACGAGCACATTGTTCTTGAGCTTGTTCTCGATGGGCTGCGGAGCCACCAGCTTGCCGCCGGACGTCTTGAGCAGCTCCTTCTTGCGGTCTGTGATGTAGAGGAAACCATCCTTGTCAAAGTGGGCGATGTCGCCGGTCGAGAACCAGCCGTCCGCGTCGATGCACTCGGCAGTGGCCGCGGGCTTTTGCCAGTAGCCGGAGAAGACCGCGGGGCCGCGGGTGAGCAGTTCGCCATCTTCGGCCAGTTTCAATTCGACGTTGGGCAACGGATTTCCCACCGACCCCATGCGATGATGCGCGGGCGTGTTGAGAGCGATGACCGGCGAGGTTTCGGTGAGGCCGTAGCCCTCCCACAGCGCGATGCCGGCCGAGGCGAACCACTGCCCGGTGTCGATGCCGAGCGGCGCGCCGCCGGAGACGAAGACGCGGACGCGGCCGCCGAAAGCCTCGCGGACTTTGGAGTAGACCAGCTTGGCGGCCAATTTCCAGAGGAGCGAGCCAGGCTGGCGGCCGTCGTAGACCGTGTCGATGTGCTTGGCGCCGAGACGGATGGCCCAGGCCAGGATGGGCTTTTTCACCGGCGACTGGGCCGACTTCTGCTCCACGGCCTGGCGAATCTTCTCATAAACGCGCGGCACGCCCACCAGCACGGTCGGCTTGATCTCCTTCATAGCGCTGGGCAGTTTGTCGAATTGCGAGCAATAGGCCACCTGCGCGCCGGACATGTACATGACGTAATCGAGCGCGCGCGCGGTGATGTGCGACAGGGGCAGGAAAGAGATGCAGGAGTCCGACGAGTTGAAGTTGAAGTCGGCAGCGGCAAAGTTCTGGTTGGCGGCGATGTTGCCGTGAGTGAGCACGACGCCCTTGGGCTCGCCTGTCGTTCCCGACGTATAGATCAGCGTGCAGATATCCTTCGGTTCGACGGAGCGCACCAGCGCATCGAAGACCGGATCGCGCTCGCTGCCACAGGCATCGGCGCCGGCCAGGATCGAACTGAGCGAGATGGCCCCATCGGCGGGCGTGGAGGCATCCATCATGACGATCCGCTCCAGGTCCGTCTGCGTTCGGACGGCATTGAGCTTGTCGAACTGCTGGCGCGTCGAGACCACGGCGATGCGGCAGCCTGCGTCCTTGAGGAGCGCGGCCACCTGCTCGCCGGTCAGCGTGGGATAAATGGGGACGTTGGCAGCGCCGATGGCCAACGAGGCGAAATCGGCCACGGCCCACTCCCAGCGGTTCTCGCTGATCAGGGCGATGCGGTCGCCCTTTCTTGCGCCCCAGCTGAGAAACGCCCCAGCAAGAGCGCGCACGCGCTGATAAAGCTGGTCGGAGGCGATGGGCTGCCAGTGACCAAATTCGTCCTGCCATAGAATGGCGCGCGGGTTGGCGGCCGCCGTCACGCGGCAGAACAGGTCGTTGATGGTGCAAATCGGGGCAATCGAGGTCATCGGATCGGTATACAGAACGCGGCTGTTCGACTATCGCGGACAGTCGAGAGTGTAACAGCGCGGAGGGGATGCGTGTTGACTCGTTCGCACAGATTTTGCCAATTTTGACGATTCCCCCACACATCAAATACCCCCTTTCGTGGAGTATCGTATTGAGCGCCTGACGGGTTACACTTCAACATCAGCACCGAACTGCTCTTCCGTTCGTGATTTGCTGGTCTTTCTTCTTCAAAGATGCCTAAGCTCAACCTACCTTTGTCTAGCGACGAATCCGACCCGGAGCTCCTCCGCAAGCTGGCCCCTGTCAAGCACTACTGCTGCGTGGCCGTTGCCTTGATCGGCATTTTGACTCTTCTCGGCTGGTATCTCCCCGAACTGGGCAAATTCCTGCCCAACGGCTGGCGGCTGATGACCGCCGAAACCGCGCTGGGAGTGCTCTTGAGCGCGTTCAGCCTTGAACTCTCCGAGAATCGCTATTCCCTCCGGGTCAAGCGGCTGAGCCAGTTGCTTGCCGTCCTTGCAGCCTTGTTGGGGATGGTAATCCTCGGCGAATACGCGCTTCACATTGCTTTCGGTCTCGAGCGCCTCTTCCCCTTCGACCCCAATTCCACTTCGCTTTGGCCAGACAGACCCTCGCCGCAGACCGCAACCGCATTAGTAATGCTGGGAACTACGATTGTGCTGATCCGAGTGCGTGGGCGCATCGTCGTGCGCATTGCCGACCTTGTCGCCATCTGTCTCGGGCTTCTGGTGCTTGTGCTGGCATCGGGAGAAATCTTTGGCGCGCTGCAAATCTTCGGCCTCTCCGGGGTTACTCGCACTTCACCGCAAACCCTGCTTTGCTTCGTGCTTCTCACTCTTGTGGCTTTTCTTCGCAGAGCCGAGTTGGGTATCTTTTCCATCTTTCTAGGTCGCGGCATCGGCAGCAGGATCGCCAGGGTCCTTGGCCCCGTAATCCTGGTTTTGCCGTTTCTTCGCGAGATCGCACGGCAGCGTATGGTCCGTTCCCATATCCTCCCCGAGCATTACGCCACAGCGATCCTCGCCTCGGCTGCCGCGGCGATGTCGTTTCTCTTTTTGATGCTTCTTGTCTTCTACATCAAAAGCATGGAAAACGAGATTCACAAACTCACCGTGCGGGACGAGCTGACCGGCCTCTATAACCTGAGAGGATTTCGTCTCCTCGGCGAGCAGGCGGTGATGATGGCGCAGCGCGTCCACGCCCCCTTTTCTGTGCTCTTCATCGACGTGGATAACCTGAAACAGATCAATGACGAGCATGGACACAACTGCGGCTCGGCAACGCTCAAAGAGGCGGGAAATCTGCTGCGCACCACATTCCGCGAGACCGACGTGCTGGCGCGTATAGGAGGCGACGAGTTTGCCGTGGCCGGACAGTTCAGCCGGGCTGCCATCAGCGTGGCTACCCAGCGCCTACGCGAGGCTTCGACGCTGAGAAATGCGCAGCCCGGGCAACCCTTTGCTCTCACCTTCAGCGTTGGCTACGTAACAGCGGAGCCCGGTGCGCCGGAGCTACTGGACGCATTACTTTCAAAGGCCGACAAGGCGATGTACGAGGAAAAACGCCGCAAGAAGACCGTGCCCTGATTTCTTACACTTGGTCTGCAACGTTGCATCCTCTGGTTCCTCGCAGCCCGGGGTTGCATGATTATTCATTTCCGTTGTATATTTATACAAGCGTGGCCGCAGACCTGCGAGCCGCGCTTTCACTTTGTGGGCCGCAGGCCGCAAAACAGGCGAAGCGACTGAAATGAAGTTTCAAAGGCACAATGCGATACGGGATCTGGTGGCGCACTCGCTGGTTTCAAACCAGGACGAGCTGCGCCGCAAGCTGCGCCGCCGCGGCTTTGAAGTGACCCAGGCCACGCTCTCGCGCGACCTTCACGAGCTGCGGCTTTCCAAGGGCCCGGGCGGCTATTCCCTGCCGAACGGGAACGGCGCTTCGGCCACACTGGAGGACGATGGGCCGCCTTCAGTCGCAGAGATGATGGAGAGCTTTGGCCTGCGCGCCCACCAGGCCATGAACCAGGTGGTAGTGCGCACGGCGATGGGTGGCGCGCAGCCGGTGGCCGCTGCGCTGGACCGCGCGGGATGGCCGGAAGTGGTGGGCACCGTTGCCGGCGACGACACGGTGTTGGTGATCTGCCCCGACACGCGCCGCGCAGCTGAAGTGGAAGCGCGGCTGAGGACGATTCTGGAGTCATGAACGATACGGTACAAACCGCAGTGGTAGGGGTGACGGGTTACGCCGGCGCAGAGCTGGCGCGGCTGCTGCTGCATCATCCCCGTTTGAAGGGCACGCCTCCGGTGTTTGCCGGCCGCGTACACGCAAACGATGAGGCCCGCGGCGGCGTTCCGTTGGCCGACATTCACCCGCAACTGGGATCGAGCAACGGCAGTGGCAGCCTGAAGCTCGAACCGTTCTCCTGGGAACTGCTCACAAGCCGCGGCGTTGAAGTTCTCTTTCTGGCTACACCGCACGAGCAGTCGCGTGAGTGGGTACCTGAGGCGCTCGAACGGGGCATGCGGGTGATCGATCTGAGCGGCGCGTGGCGGCTCACGGAAGCGGCCAATCGCGCCGTCTACAACTTTGAGAACGACGGCACGGAGCTGGCCGAGGCGGTGCAGGCGCAGGCTGTTTACGGCATGCCGGAGCTACATCGCGCCGCAATCGCCTCGGGGCGCCTGGTGGCCAACCCGGGCTGCTACGCGACCTCAGTAATTCTCGCGCTCAAGCCGCTGGTCGCCGCCGGCCTGATCGATCTTAAGCACGGCATCGTGGCTGATTCAAAGAGCGGCGTCAGCGGCGCGGGAAAGGCTCCGACGGCCAAGACCCATTTCATGTACGCGGCCGACAATCTCTCCGCTTACGGCGTCTTTACCCATCGCCATACGGGCGAGCTGCTGGAGCAGATTGGCGTGGACAAGAGCCAGATTGTCTTCACGCCGCATCTGCTGCCCATCCCGCGCGGAATTCTTTCCACGATTTATGTTCGCTTCAGCGGCGCGCAGACCGCGGAGCGCATCTCAGATGTGTACCGCAACTTTTTTGCCGGCAGTCCGATGGTGCGGCTCTACGACAGGGCACTGCCGCAGATTCAATACGTGGTGCATACCAATTATGCCGACATTGGATTCCAGCTTGCTGAAGATGGCCGCCGCGCGGTGATCGTCAGCTGTCTTGATAACTTGCTCAAAGGCGCGTCTTCACAGGCTGTGCAGAATTTGAACGTGATGCAGGGCTGGCATGAGGCCGAGGGTCTGGAATGAAATTTGCCGCGGAGGGTCGGGAAGAATGAAGTTTGTCGTCAAACTCGGTGGCGCAGGGCTTGAAACTCCGTCGCTCCTCGCCGGCTCCGTGCGCGCCATCACCGAGCTGGTACGGGATGGCAACCAGGTGGCCGTTGTCCACGGCGGCGGCGTGCAGCTGACCCGCACGCTGAAGGCGCTGGGCAAGCAGAGCGAGTTTATCAACGGCCTGCGCGTGACCGACGCGGAGACCCGCGATGTTGCCTTGATGGTGCTGGCCGGCAAGGTGAACAAGGGCATTGTTGCGGCGCTCGGCGCGCTGGGCCAGCCCGCGGTTGGTCTCTCCGGCGGTGATGGACTGCTCTTCCGCGCGCGCAAGAAGCGCACCGCACCGGACCTCGGCTATGTGGGCGAGATTGTATCGAGCGATCCGCGCTGGATTGAGGCCATCTGGCAGTTGAACGGTGTGCCTGTTCTCTCGTCCATGGCGCTTGGCTTCGACGGCGAATACTACAATATCAATGCCGATGAAATGGCCGCGGCCTGCGCCATTGCCTGCCACGCCGATGCGCTGGTCTTCCTCACCGACGTGCCGGGGGTCAAGGGCGCAACCGGCGAAGTACTCCGATGGCTTTCCATCGATCAGATCGCCGAGATGGCCAAAAGCGCCGTCATCTCCGGGGGCATGTTGCCCAAGCTCAGCGCCTGCCGCGAAGCCTTGCTCAACGGCGTAAAGCGTGTACGCATTTTGCCCGCCGAGGCTGCCTGCTCCCTTCCCGACCTGTGCAGCTCGCGCGTAGCCCACGGCACCGAAGTGATGGTGGCCTAGAGCAGTTTAGGAATTTGTGTGGTCTTCAGGATGGACGTGCAAGGCGGCTTTTTCTTGAGGAAAAATCCACTCAAGCTCGTGCTTCCGGTCTACGGTAGTTCCTAAACTGCTATAGCGGTCCGCAGGACATGCGGACCAGGAGAAATGGAATGACCAAACTCGATCAGATTCGCGCCGCGGAAGCAAAGCTTCTGCTCTCGACATATGAGCGCAATCCCATCCTCTTTGTCAGCGGCGAAGGCGTTCACATCGTCGATGAGAACGGTACCAAGTACCTCGACCTGCTCAGCGGCATCGGCGTCAATGCGCTTGGCTACGGCCATCCGGTGATTGAAGAGGCCATCGCGAAGCAGAGCCGCGCGCTCATTCACACGTCGAACCTCTTCTATCACGAAGGCCAGGCAGAACTGGCGCTGCGGCTGACCGAGCGTACCGGTCTCGACCGCGTCTTCTTTGCCAACACCGGCACTGAGGCCTGGGAGGGCGCGCTGAAGCTGGCGCGCGCGCATGCCGGCCTGCTGCGCAGCGGGGGGAAGCAGGTTGGAACAAAGTTTCTCGCTCTCGAGCAGAGCTTTCATGGGCGCACATTCGGCTCCGTCTCGACGACGTACAAGGCCAAATACCGCGAGCCTTTCGGCCCCGTTGTACCTGGCGTGGAGTTTGTCCGCTTCAACGACGTTACGGATCTGCGCGCGAAATTCTCGACCGACGTGTGCGCTATCCTCGTCGAGGCCATCCAGGGCGAAGGCGGCATTCGTCCGCTGACGCAGGAGTTCTTTGCTGAAGCCCGCGCGCTCACCCAGTCGACCGGCGCGCTGCTGATCGTGGATGAGATTCAAGCGGGCATGGGCCGCACCGGGAAGTGGTGCGCTTATCAGCACTACGGCATTCAGCCCGACGTGACCACGCTGGCCAAGCCGCTGGCCGGCGGCATTCCGCTCGGCGCCATGCTCTGCACCGAAGAAGCCGCGCGCGCCATCCATGCGGGTATGCACGGCACCACTTTTGGCGGAGGCCCGTTAGCTTGCGCCGTCGCCATCGCAGTAATCGATTACATGGAGAAAGAAAATCTCCTCGCCCATGTAACCGACGTCGGCGATTACTTCCAAAAGCAGCTTCGCTCGCTGGCCGCGGGCCACGCAGCAATCATCGACGTGCGTGGCAAGGGCCTGATGGTCGCGGCCGAGCTCGATTCAGCGGATCTTGCCAAGCTCACCGTCGCCGAGATGCTGAAGCGGCATATCCTTATCAACTGCACCAGCGACACGGTGCTGCGTTTCTTGCCGCCTTATATCCTGGAGCGCGCTCACGTAGACGCTGCCATCGCGGCGCTGGACGAAATCTTCACCGAGCATGCCGGCCAAGTCGGCACCGCGCACACCGCAGCGCATGCTGCAGGAGGAGCTAACCATGTCTAACAGAGCCACCATCGAAAGCCCTGACACCAAGCCGGCCGCCGTCGTGCCCGTCGAGAAAGACCCCGACATTCTTGCCGCCGCCGCGCGACTGGCCGGAGAAGACATGTGCTCCATCGCCGATCTTACCAGCGCCGAAGTCCGCGCCATTCTCAAGCTCGGTCACGACGTGAAGCGCAATCCACGCGAGTATCGTCACGCACTCGACGCCAAGCAGATGGTGCTGATGTTTGAGAAGGCCAGCCTGCGCACCCGGCTCAGTTTCGAGACCGGCATCAACACCCTGGGCGGCAACGCCATCTTTGTCGATCACACCAGCTCGCCGCTCGGCGAGCGCGAGTCCGTCGCCGATGTCGCGCGCAACGTGGAGCGCTGGGTGGACGTGATTGTGCTGCGCACCTATGCGCACGACACGATCACGGAGATGGCCGCCAACTCCCGTGTGCCAGTCGTCAATGCGCTCTCCGACTTCGAGCATCCGTGCCAGGCGCTGGCCGACTTCATGACACTGCAGGAGCACTTCGGCTCCGTCGCTGGGCTCAACTTCACCTATCTCGGCGATGGCAACAATGTTTGCCACTCGCTGATGCTCACCGGCGCGCAGCTCGGCGCCAATGTGACCATCGCCACGCCGCGCGGCTACTCGCCGGACATTGAGATCGTCACGCTTGCGCGCGACATTGCCCAGGCCAACGGCTGCGAGTTGCGATTGCTCCAGGACCCGCAACTCGCCGTCGAAGGCGCCGATGCGGTCTACACGGATGTATGCGTCAGCATGGGCTTCGAGCACGAGTCCACCAAGCGCGCGCCCATCTTTCGCCCGTTTCAAGTCAATGAAGCACTCATGCAGAAAGCTGCTGCTCATGCGGTATTTATGCACTGCCTGCCCGCGCGCCGCAATGCCGAGGTCACCGATGCGGTGCTTGACGGCCCGCAATCCATCGTCTTCGACCAGGCCGAAAACCGCATGCACGCGCAGAAGGCTCTTTTGCTTCTGCTCCTCGGCGGCCTGGCTAACACGGCGAGTTTTCAAAACCAATAATAACGATGGGTGCCCCAGGTCTCGTCCGCCGCGGCGGAAGACCTGGGAACTCACACCTGTAATCCGTCATCCGCAAGAGGGTCCCAAGCATGTCCGTAATTCTCGAATCCCTGCCCGTCGGCCAGAAGGTCGGCATTGCCTTCTCCGGCGGGCTCGACACCTCCGCGGCCCTGCACTGGATGAGGCTCAAGGGAGCCATCCCTTACGCCTACACGGCCAACCTCGGCCAGCCCGACGAATCCGACTACGACGAGATTCCCCGCAAAGCCCTCGAATACGGAGCGGAAAAGGCCCGCCTGATTGACTGCCGCGGCCCACTGGTGCGCGAAGGCGTCGCCGCGCTGCAGGCCGGCGCCTTCCACATCACCACCGCCGGCGTCCCCTACTTCAACACCACGCCCATCGGCCGCGCCGTCACCGGAACCATGCTGGTCGCCGCAATGAAGGAGGACGACGTCCACAT
>Ga0182030_10027906_pt1 | contig 10123 bp, 8 predicted proteins | sample 812S3MmetaG_FD_121299 | JGI IMG/M metagenome (GOLD analysis project Ga0182030, IMG submission 121299) | Permafrost microbial communities from Stordalen Mire, Sweden - 812S3M metaG (Illumina Assembly) | ecosystem: Environmental > Terrestrial > Soil > Wetlands > Permafrost | place: Sweden... | reverse complement strand
GAGTCCCGACCGTTCCCCTTCCATGACAAGGCTCAGAATGTCATCGTCGGTTACTTGGCGCTCGAACCCCGGCCTTAGCCCCATAAGGTGGAGGAGGCAATTGCTCGAGAGATTGAGCAGCCATAAGACGGGCGTCGCGGCTCTGGCGAAAAGGGTAACCGCCGGCGCGATGCGCACGGCGATCGCCTCCGGGTTCTTCAGCGCGATCTGTTTTGGGACGAGTTCGCCGACGATCAGCGAAAGGTAAGTGACCGCAATGACAACGATGACGATTGAGACCGGTTTGGCATAGGGAGCAATGGCGGGATTGATGCCGATCCACCCCTCGATCTTATCCGCGATCGTGGCCCCTCCAAATGCACCGGCGAGGATACTCACCAGCGTGATACCCATCTGCACGGCTGCGAGGAAGCGGCCCGGATCTTTCGCGAGCGCCAGCGCGGCGCGCGCTCCGGCGCTGCCGTCGGCGCCGAGCCGTTCGAGCCGCCCAGGGCGTGAAGTAACGATGGCGAGTTCGGCCATGGCAAACAAGCCATTCAGAAGGACCAGCAGAAAGATGACGATGATGTCGAGAATGCCTACCCCCTCCTTTTCAAAGTCCGAGTGTGGCGACGCCACCTTACTTCGAGAGGCTCCACGAACCAACCGGTGAAATTGAGAGCAAAGGCCAACGTCAGAAGAGATAAGGTCACATAAAGCATAAAAAATCGATGATAAAATATGGCTCATTATATAAAGGCCAGACGTTGTCACTTTCAATGCATAAAACGAAGGACCTATTTGGTCCATCTCGTGTTCCTTTCAGGAAGCATCGTCCGTCGGCGGTGAATGTCCAAGCCAGTTTTTATTTTATCCAAACACATGTCTCATAGCCGTTTTAAAATCACAGCGTTCGTGCGTTGGCACAGAAATCGAGAATAGAAGTTTTTCTATATTATTTCATATCTACTTTATATATTAGGCAAAAAACTTGCATCGTTTTTTTATGTTTCCGCGATTATAATTATCTGAAAATCAAGGTCCGGCTCGTCGGTGTTGATCGTCGTGCTTGAATGTTGGTTCTCATTTCGTCCGAGAGGGTGCGCCAATCTGATCTCACGGCCGCTCCGCGTTCCGTGAGGTCGGAGAGAAAGCAAACCGTCGGCATGATTCTATTCAATGCGTTCTCGCCTCGATCTGACCGATACTCTTGCCAGCGAGGTGACCTGAGTGCCGTCGATCAAACCCTAAAGAGGGACGTATTCATGCTCATTCTCCTGATGCTTGCCGTGTTGGTCGGGGCCTACGCCACGATGGCCGCGCTCGTTTACTTTTCGGACGATATCGTTCGCCGCCGACGGTGAACATCCCGCACACAGGAGCACCAACAATGGCCCTCTACGTCCTGATGACATTGGTCGCGGCGCTGGTAGTCTATCTCTTCTACGCGGTCATCCATCCCGAGAAGTTCTGATCGCGCGAGGGAACCGCCATGACGTGGCAAAACTGGCTGCAAATCGCGCTGACGCTGCTGATTGCCCTAGCGATTAGCGTCCCGGCCGGTCTTTATTTGGCCAAGGTCTTCATGAACGAAAAGACGACGCTCGACCGGCTGATCGATCCGCTCGACAACCTGGTCTATCGCATGATCGGCCGCGAGGCCGCCGGCATGCCGATGGACTGGAAGGCCTACACGCTGCACATGCTGGCGACCAACATGTTCATGGCGGTGATTATTTTTGCAATCTTGGTGTTTCAGGACCATCTGCCGCTGAATCCGCTCCATTTTGCCGGCGTGGAGCCGATGCTGGCCTTCAACACCGCGATCAGCTTCATCACAAACACGGACTGGCAGAACTATGGCGGCGAAACCACGCTCTCCAACTTCAGCCAGATGGCGGCCATCACCTTCCCGATGTTCACCTCAGCCGCGACCGGCTTCGTCGTGGCGATGGCGTTCATTCGGGCGTTTACCGTCAAGGACGGCGGTGCCGATCTGGGCAATTTCTACCGCGACCTGATCCGCCTGTTGACCCGTGTCCTGCTGCCAGCGTCCTTTGTCATCGCGCTCTTTCTCGTGTGGCAGGGCTCGCCCCAGACGCTCGACGCAAGCGTTGTCGCCCACCCGGTTCAAGGGGGTGAGCAGACGATCGCACTCGGTCCAGTGGCCTCGTTCGAGACGATCAAGCACATCGGCACCAACGGCGGAGGATTTTTCAACGCCAACGCCTCGCATCCCTATGAGAACCCGACGCCGCTCACGAACCTTGTGCTGATCCTGCTGATGATGAGCCTGCCCAGCGCCCTCGTGGTGTGCTTCGGCGTGATGATCGGGAGACGCCGCCAGGGCTGGATCCTGTACGGCGTGATGGCTGCGATGCTCTTCATGTTCCTGCCGCTGGCCATTCTTCCCGAACAGTCGGGCACGCCGATGCTGGCGAAGGCGGGGATAGAAACGGCTGCAAGCGCGGCTCAACCCGGCGGCAACATGGAAGGCAAGGAGGTACGGTTCGGCATTGCCGAGAGCGGCTTGTTCGCCGGCATCACGACGACCTTTACGACTGGTAGCGTCAACGCCATGCACGACAGCTTCACGCCCCTCGGCGGCATGGGAACCATGATCGGGATGATGCTGCAATGCGTGTTCGGCGGCAAAGGCGTCGGCTTTCTGAACGCGCTGATGTTCGGGCTGATCGCGGTGTTCATCGCCGGGCTCATGGTCGGGCGAACGCCGGAATTCCTCGGCAAGAAGATCGAGCGGACGGAGATCATCCTTCTTGCCCTCGCGCTCCTGATCCATCCGCTCGTGGTCCTGGCGCCGTCGTCCTGGTCGATAATCGCGCCCTATGGCGTGTCGTCCTTGAACAACGCCGCCATGCACGGCTACTCCGAAGTGCTCTACGCCTTCGTCTCCTCGGCCGCCAATAACGGCTCGGCCTTCGCCGGGCTCAACGGCAACACGCCGTGGTACAATCTGGCTCTCGGCTTCACGATCCTGATCGGCCGCTATCCTCCGATTATCTTCATGATGGCGGTTGCCGGTTCCATCGCCGCCAAACCCACGGTTGCGCCCGGCATCGGCGTGCTGCGCACCGACACCGTGCAATTCGGGGTGTTCTGGCTCGCCATCATCCTGATCGTCGGCGCCCTGTCGTTTTTCCCGGCGCTCGTCCTGGGCCCCATAGCCGAGTTCTTCGCGATGAAGAACGGCCTCCTCTTCTGACGGAAGACGCGGAACATGGACGCATCGCAAAAACCTATCACGACGAAGCCGCCGGCGCCCGTCACGTTGCGCAGAAAATGGCCCCACAGGGTCCAGCCTCCGGCGAATGGCGGGACGCGGGCCGAGCCGGCGTACGGGGCTGATCTGTTGCTGAGTGCTTTGGCGGATTCGCTGAGGAAATTCGATCCGCGCGTGCAGATTCACAACCCCGTGATGTTCGTCGTCTGGCTCGGCGCCTTGGTGACCGCGGCGCTCACCGTCGCTCCCACGCTCTTCGGTCCCTCCAGCGGGTCGGGGGCTTATAATGGAGCGGTGACGGCCATTCTCGTGCTGACCGTGTGGTTCGCGAATTTCGCCGAGGCGCTGGCCGAGGGACGGGGGAAGGCGAAAGCTGCTTCGCTGCGCAAGGCCAAGATCGAGCTGCGGGCCAACCGGGTTCTGGAGTCCGGGCAGGTCGAGGCGATATCCGCGTCCGCCTTGCGCAAGGGAGACCTGGTCAAGGTCGAGAAGGGCGAGGTTATGCCGACCGACGGGGAGATCGTCGAAGGTATCGCTTATGTCGACGAGTCCGCCATCACTGGCGAGTCGGCGCCCGTTCTCAAGGAGCCTGGAACGGACATGTTTTCGTCCGTCACCGCCGGCACTCTGCTTATCTCGGATCATTTGCTCGTTCGAGCCACGGTCGATCCTGGCGAGAGCTTCCTGGACCGCATGATCCATCTGGTCGAAGGCGCCAAGCGGCAGAAGACGCCCAACGAGATCGCGCTGACGGTTCTGCTTGCCATCCTGACCCTAATCTTCGTCATCGTCGTGGCGGCGATGGCGCCGGTGGCCGAGTATCTGCAAGCGCGCATCAACATCGCGGATCAGATCGCGCTTCTGGTCGCCCTCATCCCCACGACCATTGGCGCGCTGCTGTCGGCCATCGGCATTGCCGGCATCGATCGCGTGGTGCGCTTCAACGTGCTCGCGATGTCTGGCAAAGCCGTGGAGGCCGCTGGCGACGTCCAGACGCTGCTTCTCGATAAGACCGGCACAATTACGATCGGCAACCGGCAGGCGACGGAATTTATTCCGCTGAGCGGCGTCAACGCGATAGCGCTGGTCGAGGGCGCGCTGCTCTCGTCCTGTTTCGACACAACGCCGGAGGGGAGGACGGTCGTCGTGTTCGCCGAGAAGCTCGGCGGAACCCGCGATCCCAATCTCGACCGGGCGCGGCGCCTCGACTTCTCCGCCGAGACGCGCATGAGCGGCACCGACATGCCCGACGGGCGGATTATTCGCAAGGGCGCGGTCAACGCGGTATTGCGCCATGTGGTCGAGACATTCGGCAGCCCGGAACCGGCGGACCTCAAAGAGGTCGCCGACACTGTCGCCAGGATGGGAGCGACGCCGCTCGCTGTGTCGGTGGATGGCAGGGTTCTCGGCGTGATCGTGCTGTCGGACGTTCTCAAGCTTGGCATCCGCGAACGCATCGTACAGCTTCGCGAGATGGGCATCCGCACAGTTATGGTGACCGGCGACAATCCCGTCACGGCTGCCGCGATCGCGGCCGAGGCTGGGGTAGACGATTTCGTGGCCGAGGCGAAGCCGGAAGCGAAGCTGGAACTGATCCGCCACGAGCAGGCTCAGGGCCGTCTGGTGGCGATGACCGGCGACGGCACGAACGATGCTCCGGCCCTGGCCCAGGCCGATGTGGGGCTCGCCATGCATTCCGGCACCAACGCCGCCAAGGAGGCGGCGAATCTGATCGACCTCGATTCCGATCCGACAAAGCTCATCGATCTCGTGACGATCGGCAAGCAGATGCTGATCACGCGCGGGGCCTTGACGACCTTTTCCATCGCTAATGACGTGGCCAAGTACTTCGCCATCATCCCCGCAATGTTCATCGTCGCCTTGCCCGGGCTTTCGGCGCTGAATGTCATGGGGCTGGCGACGCCGCATACCGCGGTCCTTTCGGCGCTGATCTTCAACGCACTGATCATTCCTGCGCTGATTCCCCTCGCGCTACGCGGTGTCCGCTTCAGGCCGAAGGGCGCCGAGGCCACGTTCTACCGGAATCTGATTGTTTACGGCCTCGGGGGGCTGATCGCGCCGTTCATCGGCATCAAACTGATCGACCTTTCCCTATCCGTGCTGATGGGAGGAGGCTGACATGCCCGGAATGCTGATGAGCGCGTTGCGCGCGTCCCTGGCGACGGTCCTCCTGTGCGGCCTGCTCTACCCGCTGGCCGTCAATGGCCTGGCTCAAATCCTGCTGCCTTACCAGGCGAACGGCAGCCTGGAGAGGGACGCGGACGGCGCCGTGATCGGTTCACGCTTGATCGGTCAGCAATGGGGGGGGCAGGAATGGTTCCACGGGCGGCCTTCGGCGACCACTGCCGCCGACCCCAACGACGCCAGCAAGACGGTGCCCGCGCCCTATAACGCGGCAAGCTCGACCGGCTCCAACCTGGGCCCGACCAGCCAGGCCCTGATGGATCGTCTGATGGCCGATCGCAAGACCCTGGAGGTTGCGCAGCCGGAGTTGACGGGTAAGCTCCTTCCCGCAGACATGCTGACAACATCCGCCTCCGGCCTCGACCCTGACATCAGTCTGGCTGACGCTTTTCTGCAAGCGGCACGCGTCGCGCATGCGCGACGCGTGCCGGCTGAGTTAATTGTCGCTTTGGTCAAGAATAACGTAGCCGGCCGCGCTCTGGGCATCTTCGGCGAACCACGTGTCAACGTCTTAGCGTTGAACTTGGCACTGCGGCGAGTCTATCCGAAGACCTTCGGGGCGCCCCGCGAAGGAAACTGAGACGCCCGCTTGGCTGGCTTCGTTTAAGCGAAGCGCCACGGCATCACGTTCGGTTAGTGCGATACAAGCACCGGGATTTTTGACGACAAAAGAATCGATTGTGTGACGCTGCCGAAGATGAATTCCGCCCACATTGAGTGCGAGTAGCCTCCCATCACCAATAGATCATACTTCCCTTGCTCGATCTGCTCTTGAAGAGTCAGGTGTTCTTTGGCCTCCCTCACTTTAACGACAGTCGTTCCGACTTCGATACCGTGATTGGCTAGATGGGCTGACAGGCTCTTCGCATCGTCCTCGTTGTTCTCGGCGGACGGGCTGATCATGGTCACGATCTGAATCGACCGCGACAAGTGCAGAATTGGCAATGCGTCGTGAACCGCCCTGACCGCCTCGCGACTCCCGTCCCACGCAATGACAATTTTCTCGAACGCAGTCGGCTGCACGTTGGCGGGGACGATCAGAACCGGACGCCCGCATTGAAGAACCACCGGGTGCGCTATCGGCAATAGATGATTCTCAGGCGGCCCCTGCCGCTCATACTGGCCAAGGATGACGAGGTCGGAATACCGAGCCTGGCTGCTGATGCCCTGAGCAATATCTCCGGTCGCCTCGAACCAGCTTGCGCCAGGCAAACGCTGCATAGCCTCTTCGCTGAATAACGCTGCCGCCGTGCGGGCGTCCAATGCCAACTTCGAGGAGATCGAGGCAGCAGTCTTAGGGACCTGACTCGGCTTGAACAGGTGCGGTACCTCAACCGGCGGCGTTACGTGAAGGCCGCTGAGCCGAGCGCCCATGCATATCGCAAGATCGACGGCGAATTGCACTCTTCGGCGCCCGGCTTCGCTTCCGTCCACATGCACCATTAGGTCGCGATACACGTTAAATCTCCTAACCACTCTGCCATGTGGCGTGGGACCGAGAGTCCAGCGGCGCTCATGACGCAAACTATGATAGCAGGAACGGCGTCAAACAGATGCCATAGTCGTTGGTTCCTCGGGCAGCGCTGAGTTCGAAACTCGTGGCGTCGGCCCCCGCGTGCCCATCGCCATGCGAGCCGGTCTCGCTTACTGAAAACCGAACCGTAGGGTGGCCTCACGAAGCCGCCAGCGCCCGCCGCAGCCGCGTGATCGCGTCGGACAGGCCGCGGACGGTCATAACCCGGCCGATGGCGTCGTAGTGCTGGGAGAGCACGCGCGCGTTCTCGTAGACCGTGCCCAGCAGCCCCTGTTTCGCATAAGGCACCACCAACTGGTCGTCTATCATCGACCCTTCGAAGAACGCGATAATCGTCTCGCGCAGCGCGGCCACGTCCTCGGGTCGCGTCGCCGACAGCAGGATCGCGTCGGGATGCTTGGCGCGTAGCGCAGCGCGGCCCGACTCGCTTACCCGGTCGACTTTGTTGAGAACCACGCGTGAGGGAACGACGTTCGCACCGATCTCGCGCAGCACGTCGCGCGTCACCGCAAGCTGCGATTCATAGGTCGGATCCGAGGCGTCGACCACATAGAGCAGCAAGGAGGCCTCGAGCGCCTCCGCCAGCGTGGAACGGAACGAGGCTACCAGGTCGTGCGGCAATTTCTTGATGAAGCCGACCGTATCGGCGACCAGTACGCGTGGGCTCGCTTCGGGCTGCAAGGATCGCACCGTCGTGTCGAGAGTCGCGAAGAGCTGATTCGCGACCAGCACCTCGCTACCTGTGAGCGCGCGCATGAGTGACGATTTGCCTGCATTGGTGTACCCGACCAGCGCAACGCGCAACTGGTCGCGCCGCGCGGAACGACGTTGGTCGCTTTCCTTCTGGATGGCCTCCAACTGGTCCTTCAACTCCGCCAGCCGATCGCGGATCGCGCGCCGTTCGAGATCGAGGTCGGATTCACCCGCGCCGGCGCCCTGGTGCCGACCGCCGCCAGACGATGACTCCCGAAGGCGCGGCGCTATATATTTCAGCCGCGCGATTTCGACCTGGAGCTTAGCCTCGCGGCTATGCGCATGACGGTGGAAAATCTCCATGATCACGCCGGTCCGGTCGAGCACCTTTGCGCCGGTCGCGTGTTCGAGGTTACGTATCTGGCTCGGCGATATCTCGTGGTCGACGATCACGAATTCCGGCTTCGGTGTCGCCCCGGCTTCAGGTTCGAGCGCAAGCGGGGGCGAAGTCGTCGTGTCGGCGACCTCGAAGCGCTCGCGGGCCTTCGACTTGTGCGCGGGTGCCATCGACGCGACAACGCCGGTTCCACCGGTGATCGCCGCCAGTTCCTCAAGCCGCCCCTTGCCGAGGATGGTCGCGCCGCCGACCCCGTCGCGCTTCTGCGACAGCGTGCCGACGACCTCGTATCCCAGCGTCTTCACGAGATGGCCGAGCTCTTCGAGGCTGGCGGCATGGGCGACATCATCCACGTTCGGAAGCTGAAGACCGACGAGGATCGCGCGCGGAATAGGCGGTTTGGTATCCATGATGGATGCAATCACACGGTTTTGCGCCGGAGCGCCAGCGGCATGATCACACGAAGGCGATCAGCGACTATTAGAACGGGTCTGCGCTACTTCCGCGGCGTCCTGCCGCATCCGCTGGCGTCTGACGGATCGGGCGAGTGCCTCCCCTTCGAACACCGTGTCCTCTTCGCCGCCGATCAGCTTGATGATGCAGAGCGCCTCTCCCCCCAACTCAGTCAGCTGGACGCAGAACTTCAGTGCGGCGTCCAATGCCGGGAAAGACTTCTCATATTCGATGGCGCTCGCAGGAGGAGCGGCTTTGGTTTTCGTGTAGTTCAGAACAAACGATATTTTGGCCACGATAGCTCTCGATTTGCCGGGCACAGTCCCGGCGTTGGACATGCTTGGGTTAAGCGACGATCACGGAGGCCGGTCGGTGTCGACTTGTCCGGGATCCATCCGGGCGCGAATTTCGGGGCCCGATCCTGTCGGGGTAGCGATGAAATCGAATCAGAGTGATCGTCATGGGCGTACATCCCCGCGCCCCGCAGCACCGCCTTCCAATCGCCGCGTTCGACGAGATGGTCAATCGGGCCATCGGATTCGCGGCGGCCTTTTCAATTTCAGTGCTTTCCCTTTCGATGCACATTGTGCGTGACCGTGAGGTACCGAGTTCGGATGGTTCATGGGCATCGTCACTGTTATTGCGGGTACCGACGAATCTGAAGAGGGTTGGGACGTTTGGGGCAGATATCCCGAACATCTTCTCGAATAGGCGTCGACCTAAATGCGACGTCGGACTGTGTGTGGATTCGTTCGAACCCGACACCATGGTCATTGCCATTAACTCAATAGAGGTTGTAGAGGTTGTCCGGACGTGATGAAAAGTGCAGGTTTTTATGCTGCAGATTTAAGCTAATCATCAGGACATAAAAAATCTATTCTAGATTACGAGATTATATATAAAATATACATAAAGGCATGTGATCAGAGGTTCACTTATTTTGTACCTATTCTTAGAAGTGTTATGAAATGCGCTGACGTGCGCGAGCCAATCTTTTCGAACTTCGACGCAGTCTTGCTTGCGGCAGGCGTGACACATGCCTCGGACTGGCTTTCTTTTCGCCGACAAGATCTGCAAAGGAATTTTTGTGGAAATCAAAGACTATGGCGCGGCGATCGCTTGCCCATATTGCGGGTCGAAGCACCACATCAACCTGCGGCGCGGTCGGTGGCGGCGGGGGGCCTGCTACCGTGTTCGCGAGATGCGTGATCCCCCCGGCGAGAGGGGTTTGGGCCGCCCTTGAAGGGCTTTAATCAATCGAAATTCAAAGGCTAGCGCCGTAGCGAGCGCCGGCAATGCCAGCGCGTCAACAGGAGAACTCATGTCCCGCAGAGTTACCGCGAGCGCCAAGCAAATGAACGCCCCCAGACCCCACAGGATAGGGTGAAATGTGTTGTTCATGAATTTCTCATCATATTTGATAGATGAGAATTTCTATATAAAAAATCCATCGCAGATATCGGCTTAAGATATAAATATGACCTAAAGAGTGTTCGATTGTGGCTTATCCCGTTGTCCCATGTTCCGCTACCTCTAGCGTCTGACTTTGGCCCGACGCCTGATTTTGGTCGTCGACCAGGGCTGGACGCGCGTTGTCCTGACGCATTCCGGTGGTTGTCTT
>Ga0182030_10027905_pt1 | contig 10123 bp, 8 predicted proteins | sample 812S3MmetaG_FD_121299 | JGI IMG/M metagenome (GOLD analysis project Ga0182030, IMG submission 121299) | Permafrost microbial communities from Stordalen Mire, Sweden - 812S3M metaG (Illumina Assembly) | ecosystem: Environmental > Terrestrial > Soil > Wetlands > Permafrost | place: Sweden... | reverse complement strand
GAAAACGCAACGAACCGGCCTTCATGGTGGAGACCGTGCGGCGGCTGGCTGAACTGCGCGGGCGCGCGCCGGAGGAGATGGCCGAGTTGACCGCGCGGAATTTTGAGAATTTGATGTGGGGCGGAGCTGCGCGCGGCACTAAATCCGCACGGCCCGGATTGCAGGGTGGTACCGGTAACAGGTAAACTGGTTAACTTACATGAATTTAGGCAAGCTGGGGCAGGTCCTCACCGCGCGTGAAATTTTCGATCTCATCCAGGACGAGCTGGAACAGGTCGAAAAGCGGATCACCGTCGAATCGGTGGCGTCGGCGGATGCCGTCACGGCCATCGGACAGTACCTGCAATCGAGCGGCGGGAAGCGGCTGCGCCCCACGTTGCTGCTGATTTCCGCCAGGCTGTCCAACAACAACGGCAACTCCTCCAGCGCTTCCGCCATTCAACTGGGAGCCGTGGTGGAGCTGCTGCACGCGGCCACGCTGGTGCACGACGATGTGATCGACGCCGCCGAAACGCGCCGCGGCCGCCCGTCCACCAACGTGAAATGGGGCAACCATACGTGCGTGCTGGCGGGCGATTGGCTCTACATGCAGTCGTTCCAGATCGCCTTGCGGGAGCGCAATTTTCAGATTCTCGACCTGCTGATCTCCCTCACCCAGATGATGGTGGATGGCGAGCTGCTGCAGCTCGACCGCATCGGCAAGATCGACGTCAGCGAGGCCGATTGCATGGAACTGGTGGACCGCAAGACGGCCTGCCTGTTTTCCGTGTGCGCCCGCCTGGGCGCGCTGGCCAGCCATAGCGACACGCACACCGAGGAGCGGCTGGGCGAATACGCCTGGAATCTGGGCATGGCGTTCCAACTGGTGGACGACGTCCTGGATTTCACGGCGCGCGAAAAAATCCTCGGCAAGCCGGTGGGCGGCGACCTGCGCGAGGGCAAGGTGACCCTGCCGCTGGTATACGCGCTGGAACGCGCCACCGTCGGCGAGCGCCGGCAGGTGGAAACCATTCTGCGGCAGCGCAACTATGAGGAAGTGCGTTTTTCGCAGATCCTGGCGCTGCTCGAGAAATACCGCGGCATCGAACGGGTGAAGGAACGCGCCCAGGCCTTCACCGATAAGGCCCGCCGGATCATCAACGAATTCCCCGACTCGCCCTACCAGCGCGCCCTGCTGGCGGTGACCGAGTTGGTGACGGAACGCGACCACTGAGAGAGCGGCTGCTGGGCCAACACCGCGCGATCGAGACCCGCCTGGACGCACTGGCGGCCGCGATTGGCGCCCACGCGGACTACCGCGAGATATTCTTCGAAACGGCGGAGCTTGCGGCCCGGCATTACGCCGCCGAGACGGTTTTCCTGGACGAGTTGCGGCCACACGCGCCTCACCTCGCGGCCAAGGTCGCCGCGCAACATGACGAGGTGATGGAGATCGCCGGCCATCTGGCAACGGCGCTCGCCGGCAGCGACGAGGCCGAAGCGCTGCGGTTGGTCCGGCGATTCCACGCCATGGCGCAGCACAACCTCATCGAAGAAGAACGCGACGTCTTTCCGGTGGCCGCGCGCTGCTTCGAATTCTGACGAGTTGGCGCTACGGGGCAGGCGGCCGGGGCGGCGCTCCGGGCTACGAGGGCCGGGTGGATCTCGCAAGGTTCGCGCGCGGCACGGACGATCCCGCGTCCACACTCGTGCATGCGCTTGCGGTTGGCGCAAATTGTCAGAATAGCGGGGCAGCCTGAGCTCGGGTTACTTCGCGGGAGCCGGGAGGTTCACTTCCACGCCCGCTTCTTTGTTGAGGCGGGCGGTGAATTCGCGATCCACCAGCGACAGCGAAGCCTGGTTGTGAACGTTGCCGGCAGTGAAGTAGTGGAGCGTATCGCCCTCTACCCAATAGGCCGTCGCCGCATAGATGGTGTGGTCTTTGAAAGCGATCAGGTAATGAGAAGGTTCGGCCGCGGAGGAGTCCTGCGTCTGGTCGCCCGCGACGTCCGCGTTGGCGGGCGGCGCGGCGGGGGGGTAATTGTAATTGATGACCACCGGCGTTACCGGCTGCTGCGGGGGCATCACCACGGTGACGTTGGTTTGCGCGGGAGGCTGCGCGGGAGGGTATGCCGAAGAGTCGGATTCGTCGTAGGGGGAGATATAGGGAGCGGTGTAGTAGCCGCCGATATAGACCGGATAAGCGTAGACGCCGCGGGTGCGCGAAGCCGGAGCCCCAGTGCGGCGAGTCGCGGGAACAACCGCGTGGGGGACGCCGCCGGCCGGGTTGACCACGCTGCCGATCGTCCGGGTCACCCCCGGAGTGCCGGGTCCGCCGGCGGGGTAGACCACACTACCGACGCCGCGAATCTGGGCGCACAGGCCCGTCGCGAGGCACAGGGTAAAACAGAAGCTGGCACCGATCCGCATGGGTCACATACCCCCTACCCGAATTGTACATCCGAAAGCGGCAGCCCGGATGCGCCGGCGTAACGGCGTGGCGGCTATTTCTTTTGCGGAGGCGTCGCCGGAGGGGCGCTCCCGGCGGGGTGGACCTGGTCGTACAGTTTCACGATGTCGTTGGTGATGTCCACCGAGGGGGAAGCCCACAAAACCGGGCCATTGGGAACGCTGACGTCCAAGACCACGGCGTACCCCTTGCGCGACGCGTAGTCGTGGATCACGCCCAACATCTTGTCGCCCAGTTGCTGCATCATGGCGCCCTCATCGTCTTCGAGGGCGCTCTGGCTGTCTTCGCTCAGGCGCTGGAGTTCCCGATTCTGGGCGTCAATGGCCTGGTTGAGGCGGTCGCGGGCGGCGGCGCTCAGGGTAGCCTGGCTCTTTTTCAACTGGTCGCGCAACGTCTGCAAGTCCGCCTGTTTGCGGTTGAATTCATCTCTCTTGGGGGCGTACTTGGCGTTGAGGGCGGCGCTGGCCTTCTGGCCTTCCTGAGTGCTGACGATCGCATTCTGCCCGAAGATGGTAGCCACTTTGATGGGCCATGGGGGCGGGCCGGATTCGGATGGCGCCACTACTACGGGAGTCGCCGCCTGTTGCTGGGCGGGCAACCGTGCCGCCACTCCCAGGAACATCGCGGAGATAAGCAGCACATTTCTCATCGGAAGTAAGCCCGCTTCCTCATGGTCGCGGCTCAGAATCCGGTTCCGAGCCGCGACCGTAAGGGAACGGTGGACCAATAGCCTACTGCTTCTTGGCGGGCGGTTTGGGGGGCGCCGGCGCGGTCGGCTTGGCGACAGGCGGAGCTTCGTCCTTCACGGGATGGGCCTGGTCGTAGAGCGCCACCATGACGTCGGTGATATTGGTGGCGCTGGCGGCCCAGAGCACCGGGGAATCCTGACTGCCGACATCCAGGACCACGGCGAAGTTATTCTGGATGGCGTAGTTCTTCACCAGCGGCCCCATTTTGGTTCGCAGATCGTTGCTGATTTTGGCTTCGTCGTTATCCATTTCGGTTTGCGAATCTTCGCCGAAACGCTTGAGGTCTTTTTGTTTGTTCTGAATATCGTTGGCGAGGGCCTTTTGGGCGTCATCGCTCATGGTGGCGCGGCCCTTGTTCAGACGATCGGTCGCCGAGTCGATATCGGTCTGGCGTTTGTCGAATTCCGCCTTCTTGGGACCGAACTTGGCGTTTAACTCGGCGCCGGCCTTCTGCCCTTCCCTGGTACGCATCATGGCTTCCGTCAGATTGATCACCGCGACCTTGGTGGGGAAGGCGGCGGGGGCTGGCGCCGAGACGGCGGCCGGGGCTTGCGCGGGAGCCAGCGGGGCTTGCGCGTTAGCTAGCGCTCCAGCGGCGACGCCGTAAAGCACTGCGGTGATAACGACTGCATTCTTTTTCAAGCTGAAAACTCCTAAGTCTGAAAATACCATCATATAGCGCCGGGAGGCTAGAAGGTTCGACCGACCGTGAAGCGGAAGGTCGTGCGCTTCTCGAAGAACGGATAAAACGCCGGATTGGAGCTGTTGATCGAATTCAAGAAGGTGGCGTTATTGGGGAACAGCGACCGGTCGCTCACGATGGGCGGCTCCAAATACTCCCTCACGGTGGTTGGATTGTAGGCGAAATACACCCGGAACGGGGCATTCACCACGGGGAGCATCACCTGCAGCTCCAGGCCGGTGGATGAGCGGATTTTTTGCGTTCCGGGGGCGATCTGAATCCGTCCGTTAAATGCGGCCTGCGGGAACTGGGTATTCAAGTCGGTGGTGCGAGATGGCGCCAGGACGAGCTGGTTGGGGAACAGAATCTTGTCGAGCCCCGCATCGAAGAAAGGCGCCAGCGTTACGGTGCCCGGGATGATGGGGATGCGGTACTCGAAGTTATAGATGATGCGCGTGTCGCCGCCGGGCGTGACGAGCTGGTAGGTGGGGATGGTCATGGTCACCGGGGTGGTGGTGATGGCGCCGCCGCTGATCACTTTTTGCGTGCGTGCGGTGCCGTCGTCGTTGAGCACGTTGACCGGGGTGGAAGAGGGGACCCAGCCTATGGGGGTGATGCCCATGATCTCGAAACCGCGGACGTCTTGTTCGCCGCCGATGAATCCACGGGAGAACGGCGGAATCACTTTCCCGTTGAAGCCCGTCGAGAGGGTGGCCATCAGGTGGAAAGCCAGCACATGTTTCTTGTTCAGCGGGCTCACATGGAAGTACTTGAAATCGGCGGTAGGCGATACGGTATTGACGTTGCCACCCAGGAAGGTGGCGGCAAACGAGGTGGCCAGGTAAATACTGTGGCCGGCGGTAGGCGTGATGGGATGATTGACGGTGTTGTAGAGGTATGACGGGGTGATGGTGGCGGTGCGGACACCTTCCAGCGAATTAGGCCCGTACACGCCGCTGAAATTGATGTACTGGAAATAGTTATCGGCGGCGGCCGTCAACGTCTTTACGTTGGAGATGTCGTAGCCGAGGGTCAGGCCGAGGCGCGCGAAATGCCGGCGCAGCGGATAGCTGGCGGAAAGGGTAACGCCGTGGCTGTTCTGCACGTAGTTCAGCAGGTTTTGCTGGCCCAAGCCCTGGTATAGCCCGATGAGATTCTGGTTGGCCAGGATGGACGCTTCCCGTCCCTGGTTGAAATCGAAACGGGTGTAGTATACCGTAAAGCCAACCTGCATGGGCCGATCCAGGAAGAACGGCTCGGTGAAGCCCAGGGTGACGTTGTCCTGAATGGTGCCTACCTGGGCATTGAGCGAGAGGGTTTCGCCCAATCCGAGGAAATTGTTGGTGGAGTAGTTGAAGCCCACGAAGCTGCCGGAGATGCCCGACACGCCGCCGTTCAGGCCGATGGAATTCTTGCCGCGCTCCTTGACCTTGAGCGTGATGTCCACGGTATCGCCCTGGGGATTGCGCTTGATATCGACGGCGTCTTCCTTTTTGAGCATCTCGAAGTAGCCGAGCTGGTTCAGGCGCATGAGCGACATATCGAGCAGATTGGAATTGAAGATATCGCCTTCATCCAGCAGGAACTCGCGGCGGATCACCTTGTCGCGGGTGGTGGTGTTGCCGACGAAATCGATGCGGCGGACGAAGAATTGCCGGCCTTCGTCGGCGGTGATGGTGAGATCGATCTGATCGGTGTCGGGAATCGCCTGGACGTCGGGTTCCGGCACGAAATCCCAGAATCCCAGCATGCCGTAGTACTTGCGCAGGTTTTCGAGGCCCTTTTTCAGCTTTTCGGTGGAGAAGACATCGCCCACACGCATGCCGAACAGTTGGATCAGCGCCGACGGATCGTGGAACTCCTTGACGCCCACGAAATTGGCGGCATGCAGATGGTAGAGCCGGCCTTCTTCGATGGACACGTGGATATCGGCGAAGATGCCGACGTTGTTGGGTTTGATCAGCGGGAGCCGCCATCCGCTGCCACCGCGCTGCACGATCTTGACGGTGGGGTCGAGCACTTGCGCCATGAAGTAGCCCTTGTCGCGGTAGGCGTCGCGCAGTTTCTCCATGTCGTAATCGAGCTTGTCGGTATCGAACGTCTTGGGGAAAACGTTCTCCAGGATGATGGAGTGCGGGATGCCATAGGGATGCGATTCCTTCATCTGCCAGGTGACCCAACTCTTGTTGAAAGAGTTGTTGCCGGTGACGGTGATGTCCCCGACCTTGACCTTGGGGCCCTCGTTGATCACGAACGTCAAGGCCAGCGAAGTGGGAGGCATCTGCTCGACTTGCGGATCCACGGTGGCGTATTGATGGCCGCGCTCGGCTTCGTACTCCTTCAATACGCTGGCGGCATGTTGCACGCGGCCGGGATCGTACTGTTGTTCCACGGTGAGCCCGACTTTGCGCTCCTTGAAGCGGTCGAGAATTTCGGATTCGCTGATGGATTTGTTGCCCGAGTAGTGGATGGAGCGGATGACCCGCCGTTCGGTGAGCAGGAAGCGCACGACCAGACCTTCGGGCGTCTGCTCGGTTTGCAGGGTGATGTCGTCGAAGCGCCCGGTGTTCCACAGCAGCATGTAGGCGCGGCGCAAAGCCTCTTCATCGTAGACATCGCCGGACTTGAGATAGGGCTCAATCTGGGCTTTCAGAGTATCCTGGGGAGTGCGCCGGGCGCCGCGGAACTCGATGCCCGCGATTACCTGGCCACTGAGCGCCTGCGGCTTGGGCGCCTCCGGCTTGGGCGCCTCCAGTTGCTGGGCCGGGTTGGGAACCGCCGGCACGTTTTCAAATCCGCCGGACGCCGGGGGCTTAGGGGGAGTTGTGGGCGGCTGCGTGGGAAGGGTTTGCTGCTGAGGGGGTGTCTGCGCCCGCAACTGCGGCAGGCAGGAAGCGCAAAGATATATCGATACCACGCCGCTACAGACGAGCCCGAGGAACCTCATGAGGGTATACCTTTCCACGCTGCGCTCTTGCATGTGATTTTGCGAGCCCCGCCTTCGCGAGCCTTACGGCGACGTTGACACACAGGAAATAATTCCACTCGATACGACCACAATCGAAGACGGTTTAAGCCAACATTTTAGCGGATCTTCGAGGCGGGTAACAACGAGTGTAGCAGGCTACAGGTGTGACATGGGGGCACAGTTTTCCACAGGCTTTTGTGGCCTTACGGGCTAGTGCGCGGCGCGATCGCCGCCGGCGTTTTCGCGGATGAAACGGACGATCGCGTCGAGCGACGCGCCGGGCTGAAAGACCGCCGCGACGCCCTGCCGTTTGAGCGCCTCGGCATCCTCGTCGGGAACGATGCCGCCCACGATCACGCGCACATCGGCCATATCCTTCTCGCGCAACAACTGCAAGACCCGCGGCACGATGGCGTTGTGCGCGCCGGAAAGAATCGACAGGCCGATGACCGCGACGTCTTCCTGCAAGGCGGCGTTGACGATCATTTCGGGAGTCTGCCGCAGACCGGTGTAGATGACCTCCATGCCGGCGTCGCGCAGGGCGCGGGCGATGATCTTGGCGCCGCGGTCGTGGCCGTCCAATCCGGGCTTGGCCACCAGCACGCGAATGGGGTGGGATGCGGTCACAGGTGGGTGGTCTCCTGGTAGGCGCCGAAGACGCCGCGCAGCGAGTCGCAGATTTCTCCCAGGGTAGCGTACGCGCGCACGGCGTCGAGCAGGCGGGGCATGGTGTTCTCCGTGCCTTCCGCGGCGCGCTGGAGCGCATCGAGTGTCTGGCGCACCTGGCTATTATCGCGCCGCGCGCGCAGGGCCGCCAGTTTGGCGCGCTGATGATTCCCGGAAGTCTCGTCGATTTGCAGCAGTTCGATGGGCTCGCCGCCCGACTGGAAACGGTTGACGCCCACGATGGTGCGCTCCCCGGACTCCACTTCGCACTGGTAGCGGTAGCTGGCGGCGGCGATCTCGGTTTGCGGGAAACCGGCTTCGATGGCCGGAACCATGCCGCCCATTTCGTCGATGCGGCGGATGTAGTCGCGGGCGGCGGCTTCGGTATCGAGGGTGAGCTTCTCCACAAAGTAGCTGCCGCCCAGCGGATCGGGCGTGTTGGTGACGCCGCTCTCATAAGCCAGCACCTGCTGGGTGCGCAGGGCGAGGGTGACGGCGTGCTCGCTGGGCAGGGCGTAGGCTTCGTCGAGCGAATTGGTGTGCAGGGATTGCGCGCCGCCCAACACCGCGGCCATGGCCTGGAGCGCGGTGCGCACCACGTTGTTGTAGGGCTGCTGCCAGGTGAGCGAACAGCCGGCAGTCTGCGCGTGAAAGCGCAGTTTCAGGCTGCGCTCGCTCGCGGCGCCGTAGCGCTCACGCATGACGTGCGCCCAGATCTTGCGCGCGGCGCGGTACTTGGCGATCTCTTCGAAGAAGTCGCTATGGGCATTGAAAAAGAAGCTCAGGCGGGGCGCGAACTCGTCAATTTTGAGGCCTCGCTCCAGCGCCCAATCGACGTACTCGATGCCGTCGCGCAGGGTGAAGGCCAGTTCCTGCACAGCGGTAGAGCCGGCTTCGCGGATGTGGTAGCCGCTGATCGAAATGGGATTGAAGCGCGGGGTGTGGCGCGCGCCGAATTCGATGGTGTCGGTGACCAGCCGCATGGAGGGACGCGGCGGGAAAATGTACTCCTTCTGGGCGATGTACTCTTTCAGGATGTCGTTCTGCAGGGTGCCGGAAAGCCGCGCCCAATCGACGCCCTGCCGTTCGGCCACCACCAGGTACATGGCCCACAGGACGGCGGCGGGCGAGTTGATGGTCATGGAGACCGTCACGTCGCCCAGGGGAATGCCGCGGAAGAGGATCTCCATGTCTTCGAGCGACGAGATGGCCGCGCCGCACTTGCCCACTTCGCCCTCGCTGAGGGGGTGGTCGGCGTCGTAGCCCATGAGAGTGGGAAGGTCGAAGGCTACCGATAGTCCCGTCTGCCCCTGCGCCAGCAGATAGAGGTAGCGCTGGTTGGTTTCTTCCGGGGTGGCGAAGCCGGAGAACTGGCGCATGGTCCAAAGCCTGCCGCGATACATGTCGCGGTGGATGCCGCGGGTGTAGGGGAACTCGCCGGGCGGCGGCAGGTGGCGGGCGAGATCGACGCCGCGCAAGTCTTCCGGGCCGTAAAGCGGCTCGATCGGCACTCCGCTAATTGTCGTAAACTGGCGTTCGGCGGTCTTCATGGCGTACCCAAGTTGCTTTTATCTTATACCCGGCCCGCCAGGAGCAGGCGCATGCTGAAACCGACGATTTTTCGGGAGTACGATATCCGCGGAGTCGCCGACGCGGGACGGTGACCACGCCGACGTGGAGATTCTAGGGCAGGCTTTCGGCACGTACCTGCTGCGGCACGGCGGCCGGAACGTCAATCTGTGCCGCGATACGCGGCTGAGCCCGCCGCGCCTGCGCGACGTGCTGCTGCGCTGCCTGGTGGCCGGCGGTTGCCACGTGACCGACCTCGGGGTGGCGCCCACGCCGGTGCTCTACTACTCGGTATTTCATTTGCGCGCCGACGGCGGGGTGATGATTACCGGCAGCCACAATCCTCCGGAGTTTAACGGCTTCAAGGTGGTGTGCGGGTCCTCGACGATTCATGGGGAAGCCATTCAGGAGATTCGCCGCACGGTCGAGACGGGCGACCTGGAGCGCGGCGAAGGCAGCCAGCAGGCGGCGGATGCGGTGACGCCCTACGTGGAGGAGATCGCGGCGCAGTTCCATTTCCCGCGGCGCATCCGCGTGGTGGTGGACGCGGGCAAAGGCACCGGCGGCCCGGTGATGGGTCCGATCCTGCGCCGGCTCAACGTGGACGCCACCGAAATGTTCTTCGAAATGGACGGCCGGTTTCCCCATCACCATCCCGACCCGACGGTGCCCCAGAACCTGGAGGCGCTGGTGGCGAAGGTGATCGAGACGGGCGCCGACCTGGGCATCGCCTTCGACGGCGATACCGACCGCATCGGGGCCGTCGACGACCGCGGCACGGTGCTCTGGGGCGACCAGTTGATGATCCTCTACGGCCGCGAGATCCTGACACGCAAGCCGGGCGCCACTTTCATCGGGGAAGTAAAGTGCTCGCAAACCATGTATGACGACCTGGCGGCGCACGGCGGCAACGCCATCATGTGGAAGACCGGGCACTCGCTGATCAAAGCCAAGATGCAGGAGACGCACGCCGAACTGGCGGGCAAAATGAGCGGGCACATATTTTTCGCCGACCGCTACTACGGCTTCGACGATGCCAT
>Ga0182030_10027903_pt1 | contig 10124 bp, 7 predicted proteins | sample 812S3MmetaG_FD_121299 | JGI IMG/M metagenome (GOLD analysis project Ga0182030, IMG submission 121299) | Permafrost microbial communities from Stordalen Mire, Sweden - 812S3M metaG (Illumina Assembly) | ecosystem: Environmental > Terrestrial > Soil > Wetlands > Permafrost | place: Sweden... | reverse complement strand
GTACAACACCACCCGGCGTTGCTCCACGATCGGCAACGTCAGTCCCGTCAACTACGAATTAGCATTGCTCCAAGTAGCGAAGTCTGCTTAACCCAGTGTCTACTTTGGCTGGGGAGGCTCAGTGGTCGGGTTGGGGAGTTGTCATGTCGTGGCAGTCCTCAGGGGGCCAAGTTCGAGCTCGAACCCGTTGCTCGCATAGTCGACAGGTGTTGAGGAGTTGTCATTTCTCGCCCTGGCTTACGGACAGTCTCGAGAACTTCATGGGAGATGTGGAAATTACCCTCGTCTCATGTTGTCGTAAGTTACCGTGTACTTAATGGTTTCAGCTGATCTCGACGAACCACTTTTGGCGACATTCGTCTGGTCGGCGGAAGTCGTGTTGGGAAGGTTGGTGAAATGAGGTTACACAGGTGTGCCAACCTAGCTGGCGGACAATTTCGAATTCTGGTGAGTAGATGACAAAGAAGATTGGGATTCCTCCCTCGGCTAGACGACTGATCGGGTCGCTGAGGGACATCGGCTATGACTTCTACACTGCTGTTGCCGATATCGTTGACAACTCCGTAACCGCCGGTGCTACACACGTCGAAGTTGAGATCAGATTCGACGGTCTTGACTCTTCCGTTGTCATCAGTGATGACGGAGTCGGAATGACCGAAAAATCGATAAACGAGGCTCTTCGGTTCGGATCTCAGAGGGAGTACGCGGACAACGATCTCGGTCGGTATGGACTGGGGCTGAAGACCGCGTCCCTCTCACAATGTCGGCGAGTGACCGTTCTCTCACGACATTCACAGGCACGATGTCGGATCAATGGGCGACAACTTGATCTGGACTACATCGAAGACACCGACCGCTGGGAGGTCATCGACCCCGAACTTCACGGCAACATCCTCCGCGCAGCCGCTCTCCTGTCCCGAGGGCCTGGGACCGTCGTGATCTGGGAAGAGTTGGATCGGATATTCGGCAGGTCCGATGTTGAAGGAGGGTGGGCCAAGCGTCGCTTGGCGAAACTCGCCCCCAACCTTGAGCAGTATCTGGGGATGGTGTTCCACAGGTTCCTTGAGGAGGGGGTCGCCGAGAGAGGCCCCCTCTATATATCGGTCAATGGCGAGAAGGTGCGGCCTTGGAATCCTTTTGCGCCCGATGAAGAGACGGTCGCGCTTTTGCCTTTGAGGTGGGAGATTCCGACTCGGGTCGGTAGTAGCTACGTGCATCTAAATCGATACGTGCTCCCACCGAGGAGCCGTTTCTCATCACACGACGAGTTTGAGAGGCTCTCCGGCCCCCTCAAATGGAACCGACAGCAGGGTCTTTACATCTACAGGTCAAACCGCATGGTTCAGGGTGGTGGGTGGTCAGGATTGCGGACTCTCGACGAACACACGAAGCTCGCCCGGGCATCGCTCGAATTCCCTTCGGTACTTGACGGATTGTTTCGCGTTGACGTGGCGAAGATGAGGGCGGCAATTCCCTCGGAAGTTCGAATGATGTTGGAGGAACCAGTCAACGAACTCTCCAGGGAGGCGGATGCGGTCTACCGTTCGGATGCGGCATTGCGGAATGCACCCGAGCAGACTCCACGACGATCGGCGGGCGCGGTTGACGGAGCGGCACTCGCGATTCGCTCTGCGGCGATGATCGCCGGGGTCTCCCGGGGACAACTCAAGGCGTTTGAGGAGCATTTGCGAAAGAATCATCCCGGATTGGCATCGACTCTAGGCTTTTGAGTCACTCCGCGGTCCGGCAATGCTCCCGGAGTGGGCATAAGTTGCATGCCGGTTTGGAGGTGAGACATACGGCCTCCGCAATCTCGATGAGGGCAAGGAATGCGTTGTCGGACGTCCGATCCTCGGCGCCGACCATTCGAGCGAGCGCAATGCGGCCGTCCGTGCCCGAATTCCTCCGATCCACCGGGGTCCTGGTAAAACGCGCCGCAACGCGCAGGGTGCCGGCGGTCGCAGTCACCGGGTCCTCATCGGGTCCGGGGGCAACGTGAGTCGCGATAGCAGCCGTTGCATCGGACACGCTGGGCGCTGACTTCATCCCCGCCATTGAGTCAAGAAGTCCAAGATCGTTGCCCAGCCAAGCGGCGGCTTCGAGTACCTTTTCCGCGTAGTCAGCTCGATCAATCCAATCGGAGAACTCCCTGACTCTCTCACGGTTGGCCAAGGTTTCGTCGGGCGTTTGCATGGGCTCCAACAACGGCCAGACGGTCTTGGCTACGGTTTCGCGGGTTCGACCGAGGAGGATCTCCGCTTGGATTGTCCGCCATCTGAGAGAGCGGATACTCTGCTTCGAGCTGAGCGGACTTGTTGAGAGCCAGGGGAATCTGAGCCGGCCTTCCGCCTCTCGGATTTCAAACCAAGTGGAAAGTAGATTGGACGTCTCCTGCGTTGATGAATTGGAGATGGATTGGCCCTTCATCGACCTGAGTATCTGAGTCCCCAAATGTTCGCCGAGTCGAGGGGGGACGGCATTGCCTATCTGCTTGAGAGCCACCGAAGGTGGTCCAGCGAATCTGAACCGATCTGGGAACGTCTGGATCCTCGCCGCCTCGCGAATCGTCAGAGTCCGGTCCTGTTCGGGATGAATGTAGGAATATCCATCCTTGGCGATATGAGCAGTGATGGTCCGACTGAGCTGGTCCCAGTCGAGTCGCTTGTACTTGTCATCAAATATGTCCTCCCGGTACCGCTTAAGAGACCCGACCGTCGCTTCTCCCTCGTCAGTGGTCACTCGGTTCAGAGCGGCGACCGCGGAGTCAATTTCTGAGTACCTCGTCTTGGAGTCCATAGCCGAGAAGATGATCTGGTCATCCGGCCGGACCGGACGGGTGATGTGGTCGAAGACTCTGGTTCGATACTCCGTGGGGACCCCCGCCCGCGCCCTCTTCTGAAAATCACTTCTTGGTCCTCCGTAGGGCGCTGAACCCCGTGTCTTGTCCCGCAACCTCCACCCTCCCTCGACTTTGGGGAGGTCACCAATCGCAGTGCGAAGCGTGACTTGATAACCACTCTCGTCCGGCCATTCAAATGCACGGCGACTTGCGAGCGCCACGAGAATCAGCCGCTGTCGAAACTGTGGAACCTCGAAGCGTGAAGCATCCAGTACCCGAACTGAAACCGAGTAGTCCATGCTTTCGAGCAAATCGACCATGGTGCGAAGAATTTGCATATCTCGATCCAGGGCCATGTCCGGAACGTTCTCCATGAGCACAGCAGATGGTCGTACTCCGTCAACCACTGCGACGAACGACTCCCAAAGATCGCGTCTCTGGTCTTTGGCACTTCGGCGACCGGAGCGAACGAGACCTCGGATCATTGATCGACCAGCCTTCGAGAAGGGTTGGCAGGGTGGACCTCCCACGACCAGATCGACACCCGCTGACCGACCGAGACCCACGACACGTTCAATCGCGTCCTCGTCGGATAGATCCCAATCGACTGAAAACCCTGGAAAGTTGGCGCGATGGGTTTCCAAGGCCTGTCGATCATGATCAACCCCAACCACTACCTCGAATCCAGCCGAGTGGAGGCCGAGACTCAGGCCACCCGCGCCGCAGAAGAGGTCCATGGCCTTTGGACGGGCAACCGACTGAGCCCATGAGACGAATTCCCTCTCCTCGCCGTCAATAAAGGACTGCGGGTGCGGGTCCAAGCGCACCACGGTACCTGAAACCGACTTAATCCTTTCGACTCTCCGTGTGCTCACGCTCCAAGAATAGAACCTGGTACCTACATCAAGGGTTCCCTCGCGTGTCAAGATCTTCTTTGATCGAGTTCAATCCGCGTCGAGGTGTAACGAGGAACCGGAGTGGAAATGCCATTCAGACCTGAGCGAACCTCAGGCGGACATTCTTGCGTTTGATCACACGCCGCGATCGACTCAACCTTCGCCTCTCAATGCGGTCAGACTTGGTCAATGGCTAAAGGCAGCGACTCACCTCAGCGGCCCTCCTGGGCATCTTCAGACGCAATTCGTCGGACGATGCAGTCAAACCGCGGTCGTGATACCGGACCGGAGCTGCTACTGCGAAGAGAGCTCCACGGGCTCGGGCTGAGGTATCGAGTGAATGTAAGGGTTGAACCGACTCTGCGCCGTACGGTCGACATCGCGTTCACAAGAGTGAAGCTGGCCGTATTCGTTGACGGTTGCTTCTGGCATGGCTGTCCCGTGCACGGGACTTCGCCAAAAACCAATACCGACTTTTGGAGCTCCAAGATTGAGGCGACTAAAACACGTGATCTTGAGACCTCCGACGCGCTTGATCGACTTGGCTGGAGGGTTCTGAGATTCTGGGAACATGACGATCCAGAGGAGTCCGCGAAAACTGTCTACGGGGCAGTGCAGGTTCTACGTGCCATCCAAAAGCGGTAAACCAACTAGCAGACGGGTGCGACGGCATCCGAGGCGCCGAGTTTTGGGCGTGGCGTATGTCACTGGGAATACGATTTTTCAGATGATTAACTCAGCAATTGTTTCGGGACTGTTGAAGGCTTAGGTCTCATTTCGACCCAAGGCGTCAGTAGACCATCGGCCTATGGTAGCGAGTCTGCTGGGCCGGGAACTCGACCACCACTTAGATCACGGATCTGCGTGAGGACTGCTCGAACAAAACGGTCGTCGTCGCCAACAGGCTCATTGTCGAGGTGTCGAAAGCGCCGCTGCTCAAAGAACAGGGTGGCTCGGCATACGTTGAGATCACTCGGGAGAGTCGCGTCATGGTCCCATGCTTGCCGCACCCGTTCATCGATATCCGATACGAGGTCGAATCCGCCGTCTCGATCATAGGCGTTGTAGGTAAGCGCGAATTCATCGATCGCCGTCCACCAAGGAGCCTCGGGACCTGGGACTTCGATGCAGGCGTGCTCCATTGACTGAATTGTACCGAGAAGTTCTGATCCCAGTCCTTGTTGCTATCCGTTGATGGAGTGCGGCGATTCCGTCAGAGTCGATTTCGCTGCCTCAGAACAGGTCGCATAACTCGGAGCGAGTACGCGTAGTTGTGCGCCGTTGCCACTTTCAAGATTTCTCGCAACACTCCCGTGTCGGCGCCCGTTGTGACTTCAACTGCGATCACGCCAATACGAGGAGAGCGAGTGCCCGACTACGACCAACTACTCGAAGGACTGAGTGATGGGATTGCCCAGCTCGTGACGAGCGAGAACTGGACTCGGTACCTCGACGTTCAGAGTCGATTTTATACTTACAGTCCCAACAACGTGTTATTGATCATGATTCAGAACCCCTGCGCCACTCGGGTGGCGGGTTATCGCGCGTGGCAGGCGCTCGACCACCAGGTGATGCAAAAGGAGTCGGCGCTGCGGATATTCGCGCCGATGCGCTACAAGAAGGACGACGCGCTGGAAAGAGAGAGCACCAGCGAAATACGCGGCTTCAAGTTGGTGCCGGTCTTTGACATCAGTCAAACCGAGGGTCCGGACCTACCCGTTGTCGTGAGCAAACTTTATGGCGCCGCTCCCGAGGGCGTTTTTGAAATGCTCACGAAGTTCGCTGAAGGTGTTGGCTTTCGTGTCGAACTGCCCGAGACCCTGGAGAGCGGGGCGAACGGCGACACCACGCACGCACTGGGAAGAATCCGAGTGGTCGCGACAAATTCAAAAGCTCAACAGGCGAAGACTCTCGCGCACGAAATCGCTCATGCCCTCCTGCACGATCCCGAACTTCCCGCGACGAGGGAGTTGACGCGGGGACGCATGGAACTTGAAGCGGAGTCCGCGGCCTACGTCATTTGTACGGCACTCGGCATGGACACCGGCGCTTACTCCTTCGGGTACGTCGTCGGCTGGGCGGGCGGTGCCCCCGAAGCCATACAGGGCATCAAAGGGTCAACGCTGCGAATTCAGAGAGCCACGTCGGCAGTACTTAGTTGTTTTGAGGTAAAAGTGACTGTCATGTAGGTGGTGAAACGGAGAATGAGGAAGTCGGGCTAGTTCATGATGCGGCGACTCGAGGCAAGAGTCAAAGTTTGAGTCGTGTGGAGATGCCTCTTCGCTTAAGTGGTCGTCTGGTGCAAGAGGAATCTTGAGCGCGAGGCGAACGGGTCTGCCCTCGAATCAATTGACTCCTTGAGCTAGCGATCGAGCCCGAAATCTTGGCTCGGCGGCTCCAAGAGGTCGTTGCTTGAAAGCACATACGTCGGTATCGCCGGCGTGTCCTTGACTGCCGGGATTAAGCGGGCTCGCAGGGCGGCACCGAGAACACGACTGCGCTGAGTCTCCTGCTCGTTGTTAACAGGTGCATCGTCGAGGATGGTGTCGGGGATGTCAATGCCCCAGCGGTCCAAGTAGGCCGCGCTTGCGGCGACCTCTAATACCCAACGCTCGTAGAGTTCGCCCGTCGGGGGAGCGTCGCCGAAGTCCTGCACCCAGGAGTCACCATGTTCAATAGCAATCACGGCGAGTTCGCGGGCTCGCTGTTCGATGGCGTCGGCACGATCATTCAGTGCAGACAGGACGTCGGGGTCGGTGATCCCGCTGGGCCGGGGGAAGATGCCGGCGACGAGTTCGCTTGCCGGAGGGCTGGGGTAGCCCACACCGGCCACGTAGCGGTCGATGCGGTAGTGCAGGACGCTGGCGACGTCATCGGCGTCTCCGAACGAACGACCCGTGACCAGCGTCGGCAGTTCGGTGTCAATGTCGAAGCCGCGGTTCTCTGCGTCTCGAAGCTGGGCGAGAAGCGCTGCATACGCGGGGGAGGCCTTGGCCTGGGCGAATTCGGTGTCGCTGAGTCCCGACCGGCTAAGTACCTCGTCCCAGCGGGGGCCGTCGGCCAGGGCGACGATGGTGTCGTACTCGGCGACGAGTGCGGCGATGGACTGGGTCTGGAACAGACGGATCATGTCGGTCGCGGACACGTCCGCCCCCTCGTGGCGCAACACTCCGGCGAGCACGTCGACGGCACTGGGGACCTCGGTCAGCCCTTCGTGGCCGGTTGACGGGTCCGGGTCGTAATGCGTGTCCACGTACAGGTGGTTGGACTCCGACCCTCGCGTCAGGGAGACGTAGAGCACTTCGCGAGTCGTAGTGGGGCTCGCGAACGCGTGCGCCGTATCGACGGTGCGTCCCTGGGCGCGGTGCGCCGTCGAGGCGTATGCCAGCTCGACGTTCTCGGCGACGTAACTGGCCGGTAGGACCACTGAGCCGTGTCCACTCGTCCGGGTGACGATCATCGAGCCGTCGGCGTGCGTCGCCGAGACGGTCCACTCGTCACCGTTCTTGACCCAACCCGAGTCCGTCGTGAGGCGGCGGTTGTTCTCGCGCGTGACGACGAGGTCGTTGGCCCCAGCCGTCATGGCCCCGGCGACGTCGACCCCCTCTTCGACGACGGCACCACTGGCGACGCGCTCGGCGCGGGCGCGGGCGTTGAGCTCGTTCACGGTCGCGGTGTCGCCGGCGAGCATCAGAGAGTGCAGGCCACGGTCGGTGTCGGTCTTCCACGCGTCGTAGAGCGCGTCGAGCATGTCGTCACGGGTGCCGTCAGCGATCCGCCCGTGCGTCGCGTAGATGGCGAGAGCCGAACTGGTGCCGTTGCGGACTCCGAGACCGGCCTCCTTCTCCCACGCTGCCTTGAAGCGACGAACGTCCTCGAGCGTCGGCGCGTCCTCACCACGGTCGCGCACGAGGGTGCAAAACATTCCTCCGGCGTCCACACTGGAAAGCTGGGCCCAGTCGCCGACGAGGACCACCTTGGCTCGCGCGTCGAGAGCGGCCGACATCAACTCGTCGAGTGCGAACGTCGAGGCCAGACTGGCCTCGTCCACCACCACCAGTTGACCCGGGCGAAGGGTCCAGCGCACCAGTGCCTCCTCGCGCCGGCGAATACCTTCGTCCAACCGGGCATTCGGTACTCGTCCGGCGAGCGCGAGTAGGCGCGCCTTCTCTCGCAACTCTGCGAGTTCGCGAGAGCGCTGGCCGTGCTGGCGGTGCTCGTAGAGCCACTTGGCGAGGTTGTCGGTGTCGATGCCCATGTCGTCGCCCAGGACCTCGGCGGCCGCGGCCGAGGGAGCAAGACCGGTCACCGAGCCGGCACCGTGTTCGACCTCCCACGCCGCTCTTAGTCCCGCCATAGCAGTTGACTTGCCCGTGCCCGCGGGGCCCACCAGAAGATCGAGGGCGCGGCCCGAGGTCGTGATCTGCTCGACGGCCCGGGCCTGTTCGATCGAGAGCGTGAAAGTTCTGTTGGGCAGTCGTCGCTCGGCAACTGCCGTCACCGTCACACTGGATACCACGGCCGCGTCGAGGCGCTGGCCCGCGTCGAGCAGACGGGCCTCGGCGTCGAGCAGCGTCGTCGAGGTGTAGAGGAAGTGGCCGGTTCCCTGGAACCTGGAGGTGCCGTCGGCGCGAAGCAGGAAGCGTGGTGTGTGGTGCAGGTTGGGAGTGGTGATGAGAAGCGCCTGGTTAACGGCCAGGTCGGTAGCCCGAGTGGCCGTGAGAATACGCTCGGCGGGCTCGCTAAAGCGGACCCCCTGCATCTGGCGAAAGACCTCGGCCTGGACGTTGGCCCGAGAGAACGTGGGACGCTTGGCGCTCACGACGTCGAGGGCCGCGTTGGCGATGTCGAGCAGGATCTCGTCCTCGAACTCGGCGCTCGTGAAGGCGGGGACGTCTTGGCCGCCCAGTTCGTGAACCCACGCCATGGGCTCGTCGTCGAGGTAGGGCGTGGCACGAGTGGTCCACTCCTCGGTCAGGTCCCCGAGGCCCACCCCTTTCTTCGCTCGTCGAGTGGAGAGGGTGGCCGTCTGGCGCAGTTTGAGCACCTCGACGTCGGTCGGGGCGCGACCGTGATCGTCCTCGAACTGGGCAATGAGACGATCCTTCGCGCTGACGATAGCCACGGTTCGCTTCGAGAACTCCTCCGTCAGACGCTTCGAGACACCGGCCACCTCCCACTTCGGGGCGGTGCTCGAACGACGGGTATGGGCGGTCCAGTCCCAGCCGAGTTCGGAGGTCAACAGGTCTGAAAGAACGCCCTGGTGCATCTCGGAGAGCATGACCGTCGAGGCGAAGAGTCCCCGGCTGTCGAGGGTGCGCCAGACGCGGTCGCCAACGGCCTGGACCCGGTTGAGCACGACCACGTGGTCGTGGAGCTGGGGATCGCCGTCGCGGGAGTCGAAGTGGGTGAAGCTCGCCGCTACCACCCCGACGATGTCCTCCTCGACGCAGCCCTGCTTGCCCGTTCGAGTGCGGAAGACCTCGCGCTCGGCGTAGGCGAGTACCTCGGCGATGGCCTCCTGGTGGCACCGGTAGATCACTTCGCGGGTGTCCTTGTCGGCCAGGGCCCAGGCCACGGACACGCTCTTGGAGGGGCTGAACGTCAGGTCGAAACCACCAACGCCCTTCGAGCCCGGGGCTTTTCCAAGCACCTCGCCGGTGATCGGGTCGGCGCAGTCCTGGAGCATCCGCTGGAGGTTCTCCGCGGTCACGGACTGCCCGACGGCAACGCCACGACCGTTGTCGAGACCGACGAGTCCGGCTCCGAGGAAGACTCCCGGGGGAGTGCCGGTCTCTGAGTAGTAGCGGACCAGGTCCGACTTGTCGGTGCCCTCGGGACCGTCGCCCACGGCGATGGACTTGAGCAGGTACTTGTAGCCCGCTCCGATGCTGAGACGTCGAATCGTCATCATGTCCGAGCCACCCGCTCTTCTTCAGCGTCTCGTGCCTCGGCCTCGATCTCGCGGTACTGCTCCAGCCACTCTGGGCCGAGTTCCTGAACTGCACTGAGCAGCCACGGGTCGTACTCGGCCTCCTCGAACCAGGCGTCTTCTACGTCGTGCTCCTCGTTGTTGGGTAACCCAAGGTGCGCCTCGCCGGTGATCCCCAGCTTCTTGCGTAGACGAAAGGCCCGGTGTTTGGCGGCGTCATTCTCGTGGATACGAGGTCTTCCGCCCTTGGGTTTTGGCGGTTCAGGCTGCGCGCCAACGGTGACCTTTCGGCGTTCCCTCTTCGCTCGCGATGCTCGTCCCATGTGGGGCAGCATAGCGCGACGAAACCTCTAGTGCCAGACGTGTGAGCAACCACGGACAGCACGGCACGGACAGCACGGCACGGACAGCACGGCACGGACAGCACGGCACGGACAGCACGGCACGGACAGCACGG
>Ga0182030_10027901_pt1 | contig 10124 bp, 10 predicted proteins | sample 812S3MmetaG_FD_121299 | JGI IMG/M metagenome (GOLD analysis project Ga0182030, IMG submission 121299) | Permafrost microbial communities from Stordalen Mire, Sweden - 812S3M metaG (Illumina Assembly) | ecosystem: Environmental > Terrestrial > Soil > Wetlands > Permafrost | place: Sweden... | reverse complement strand
CTTGCTCTTTTCCGACTGCGCATCGAGGTGCTTGTAATAAGTTTCGTCAGCGTCGGGGTGAACGATATAGAGAGCGGTTGTCTTCGGCGCCGCATCCCTCAGAACGACCGACGGCTGCGGATAACTGGGCGGGGTGTTGAAGCGAAGCAGTTTGTCGAAGCGCCGCTGCCCCGCTGTGAGCGCGTCGATGATTTGCTTCTCGTACATATCCTCGAACGGAAGCCAATTCTCGTCGACCATCATCACGTCCATCTTCTTGAGCGAGGCGATGCCGAGATCGCTGAAGCTGAAGGTGCCGATGGTCATCAGGTGGAAATTCGGATGTGCCCGCAACATCTCAAACTCGCCGCTGAAAGCCTTCAAGAAGCGCTTGAGGATGGAATCGTCCATAAGCAGCGGAAAGTCCGGCATGTGTTTGGCGATGAAGTTGTGGCCATACTGGGTGTGCTGAAGTTCTTTGTATTCCGCGACCAGAAGCATGAGCCGCTTCTTGCCCGATTCCCCGGACGCAATCTTGGAAAGCGTTGCCAGCCGGCGCGCGGCAATGTCGTCTTTTGCTTCAGCCCGGAAAGGTTCGGGCACGAAGAGAATATCCGCCAAAGGGAGTCCCTTCGTGGTCTTGTCCCTCACCGCGGCGTGGATGCGATTCCAGATCGTCCACCAGTTGCGCTTTCCGGCAAACCCTGGAGCCCATTGATTCAATTCGGCCTGGTGCCAAAGATAGTGCAAGGTTGCGCGCAGCGAAAGCTTACGGCCGTCGGAGGCCACCTCGGTCTTGTCCGAGTCACCAGCAGCAGTTGGGGCCCGCCCGCCGCCATCGGTCAGGCTGAAGTCCAGCTTGAGAGTCGTAATGCCGTCCGAGCCTTCCTGAATCGCCGTTCCCAGCACCGCACCGTAGCCGGTCATTTCGGGCGGCAGTTCGTAGGAATCGCACTCGGCTGTGTGCTCCTGAGCGCTGTTAGGCATACGCTTGCACAGGTAGGTGTCGCCGAGACGGGAGATGTACATCGGGATGCCTTCGTCCCGCTCGTGGCCCGCCTCGGATCGCCGGCAGAGGCAGCGTGGTCTCACTTCCTCGATATTGGGAGCGTTGTACGCCTGGGCAAGCGCTACAGGAAACGCAGGGGCGCCGGAATCTACCTCAAAATCGGCGATCTTGTATCGAGCCATGACGAAGCCTCTCCAGTTCTTATCGTTCATAGCCATACTATGACAGATATTTACAGGAAAGCAAGAGAATCGAATAGAACAATTCGACTCTGGCCGGCGCGCATCAGATTTGATCGGTTCTTTTCGGAGAGGATTTGTCCTGCAACGTCATCTGTGGAGACGTTGCGTGCCGCTTGTTCGGATTGGTTACGTGTAGTGCTGGCGGCATCGGAATGCTGCCACCCAGCGCATGGTTATGGCTCTTCTTTGCTTTTGGTGAAAGATATTTGGACTCAGCCCGTTGATAAAAGCTACCGCCACCTCAGGCGGTGTGCACGACGCGCAAACGAAGCAGATCAAACTTCGCTCGCCCATACATCTGGCGCTTGATCAGTTTCAAGCGATGTACTTGCCCTTCGACCTGTCCATTGCTCCAAGGCAACTGTAGTGCAGCAATCACGGCCGCTTCGTCGCGGCATAGCGAAGAAGCAAAGTTTCTCAGTGCAGTGTTTCTCGCTAAGTTCAACCATGTCGGCCACGCATCGACATCGCGCTCTCGGATCATGCGACTGAACTCACGCGCAGCGACAGCACAGGCCTCGATTTCAGGACACCGCTGGAATAGCTCTGCCAAGTATGAATGTGCTTCGGCGGGCTGCTGCAACATGAACCACACCGTCTGCCTCGGTGTTCCAGAAATCTTCGATGTTGTTGCAGGCCGCCGTACGACGACGCGCCTCCTGGTCACACCGCTTAAGCGAGGGATCCAGTGGCGAACGAGACTGCTGCTGCCGCGGAATCCCTGTTCACAAAGCTCGCGCCAAAGTTGCGCGGCATTATGACAACCATCCTCTACATAGCGACGCCTCAGGTAGTCGGCGAAGAAATCCAGTGAGCTTCGGCGACGCACGCGAGCTCGTTCTGGAAAACGGCCGGCACCCGCCCAGCGTCGCACTGTGCGACGGTCAATCCCCAGAGTTCGCGAAATTTCGCCTTGTGACATTCCTTGTCGTACCAGTTTCATTAAGGATTTATAAAGAGCCAGGCGCCGATTTCGGTTCCCTTGGCTGGTTTGTTCCAGTCTGGTCGGCGCCTTGGGTGGATGTGGCTGAATCGGCACTTGCGCATGATCGCGTGCATGAACGGCCCTGGCCGCCTGGCTCAATAAAGCATGTTTCGATTGCACAATCTGATGTAACGCTTCATTCAGGTTTTTCAGCAAGTGCCAGCGGTCCGCCACCTGTACAGCCTCGGGGATGCAGTCACGCGCTGCTTCAGCATAGGCACTGGCGCGGTCGCGACTCACGATCTCGATGCCGGCGTGAGTGGCCAACCACGCCTTGACAGTGTCTGTGCTGCGGTCGGGAAGTAGATCTATAACCTTGTGCCGTTCAAGATCGCACAGAATCGTTCCGTATCGCTGACCTTTACGCCAGGCCCAATCGTCGATGCCCAGCATGCGCGGTGTGGCCGTCGCGCCAACTGCGCGATGAGGTAACTGTCGAATCAATGTATCGCCGCTAGTCTGCACACCGACACGTCGAGCAAGTCTGGCACCGGCCTCACCGCCTAGCGCCATTACGAAGCCCTCCATTGCCTCGCTAAGCCGCTTCGTAGTGCGAGCGTAAGGGGCAACCGTATTCGGCAGTCTCTCGGTAAAAGCGCTTTGGCCACAGCCTTCGGTTTTACAGAAGAACCGCCGGGTGTGAAGGATTACCTGGACCGGAACGCCATTCCAGGGCAGATCAGCCAACTTGCGTTCATAGCGGCTATGGACTCGTGAGGAACGGTGAGAACAGCGGGGACATACAGCTTCCGGCCGGGCGACGCGAACCAGCAGCTTGATCGTGCTGCGGTCGGAGCGAATCGATTCGAGTGCCACTTCGGAGACATCAGGCAACAACGTGCTGGCCTGCATCCGGATTATCGGAGTTGTCTACCAGAGCTGTTCAGTTTAGCCGTTTTCGCCCCGTGGTCGGAGTATCACCAAATGTGCGGAAGAGCCATGGTTATGCTGCCGTGGACGCCATTCCGGTGCAGGATTAATCGAGTACTGACACTCTCGGGATGTTATCTACGTAGTTACTGACAGGGAGCCGTCTGACAGGGAGCCGACCAACCACCAACTTTCGGAATTCCGTAAGCGGATTTGCCAACCGATAGATGAAGGGAATAGTGCCGGTTTCTTGTTGAATAATGTGACGAAGATACATAGCCCAACAGTTGGCGAATTCACCCGGGGACGTTCAGCACCAGCGGAGGAGCTGATGTCCAGGCACCGGAGGGTGGATGGAGTGGGACGCGTAGTTCTGAAGCAGCGGAGACGAGTGTTCGCGCTGTGATGGCGATGGCCACCTCGGGCGGAGCTCTGCCATCACGGTGGGCAGGCTCGCGCTTGATCCAGCCAGGGCGCCTGGTGCAGACAGCAAACGAGCCGCGCTCCTGGTGGAGGCGCGACAAAATACTGCGCTGGCGGCGAAGTGTGCGGTTCTCCAGAAAGTCAATGCGCGCAATTCGGAGCCGCCGGGGGCTTCGCTTGCTACTCTCTCGATGGGCGGCTTGGCGGTTGCTTCCGCCAATTCGTCGTCATCTCGGGCTCCTCTTCGGCAGTGACGCCGAGCGGTGCAAAGCATGCCAGCGGTGGACTAACGAACTTTATTTTGAAATAAATGCCAAAAGTGTAAACTTCTGGCCGCGAGATTTGAATATATAGAATGTTGGTAGCTGGAATTATCTGTACTCCACGGGGACTCGACGATCTGCCTGGGATTTCTTCTCCAATATCCATGACAATCAACTCCGCGTGATCCTAACAATGACCTTGCTGACCCTGGACCGTGATGATAAGGTTCTCTGATATTTCATGATTTGAAAGAATTCCTGCCGCGGGGACCTTTGCTTTCCATTGGGCCTCAAATTGGCTGCGATAAAGGTTCGGATGGAAATCCTCGTTCATAAGGGTAATCATGAAATCGGCGGAACCTGTATTCAGGTCTCCTCCGGCAAGACCACAATTCTTCTCGATGTCGGTCTCCCTCTCAGCGCCGACAGCCCGATCGTGGATGTCTCTCAGCTGAAGGTAGACGCCGTTCTAATCAGCCACCCCCATCAGGACCACTTCGGCCTGATGACTTCACTGCCGCCCGGCACTCCGGTCTACATCGGCAAGCTGGCCCGCAGCCTGATCGATGCCACGCAGGTGTTCCTCGGCAGAGACAGATATGCGCTTGACTTCCACGACCTCAATGCCTGGCAGTGGTTTACCATCGGTGAGTTCACCATCACTCCCTTTCTCGTAGACCACTCCGCCGCCGATGCCTACGCCTTTCTCGTCGAAGCCGAAGGCAAACGCCTGTTCTACAGCGGCGATCTTCGCTCGCATGGCCGAAAGGGAAAGCTCTTCGACAATCTCGTAAAGCGCCGGATTCGCGACCTCGATGTCCTCTTCCTCGAAGGCACCATGCTGCATCGCAGCAACGACCAATTTCCTGACGAGACGGCGGTCGAAAACACAATCTTCCAGACAATTCGACAGCAGAAGAACATCTCGTTCATCTTGTCATCGTCCCAGAACATCGACCGCATCGTTTCCGCCTATAGAGCGTGCAAGAGAACCGGAAAAATCCTGGTCATTGATATCTATACGGCATGGGTGCTGGAACAACTCCGGCAGATCACTGAAAACACGCCCGCCATGGACTGGCCCGAGATAAGAGTTTTCGCCTCTCACAGTCAGGACGAAAGGCTCAAGGCCAACCCAGACTACTTTGGAGATTTCAGAAAGCGACTCTATCTCCACAGGGTCAAGCGCGAGGAACTACACGCAACTCCCGAATCGTTTCTCTACTTCGGCAAGATGTCCAGCTTTCGCCTCATTGATGAATTCAAGAACGCCGCAGCCCCCGTCAACGTCATCTACTCGCAGTGGCTCGGCTATCTCGACGGAAACCACGCAGGCTACTACGGCAGTGACGAAATCTCCGCCTGCCGCAGCGACCCGGCAGTCAACTTCGTCTACGCCCATACGAGCGGACACGCGCCGGTAGAGGACCTGAAGAAGTTGGCGACAGCACTGAAGCCTCGCAAGCTCGTTCCCATTCATACCGAACACGGCGAAGAGTTCTCCGATATCTTTGCAAACGTAGTCACACACAACGACGGCGAAAGGTGGGCTTTATGACTCAGGAATCTCGCATCCTTACAGATACGCTCATGGACGATCTTAGACCGAAGGGGGTGCTCGAGCATCTGCTGGAGGCCGTCCGGTCTGATCGCGATCTGAATATGGAATTTCGCAGACACTGCGCGGACATCTACTGTAAGGGCTATCAAATGCACCTTCAATCGGTCGGGGGACACGGCTACAAGATATCCGTTCATGAGAAATTCTGCGACGAGGAGTTGCCACTCACTTCTCAAGAGGACGTCGTCGAATTTGTGAAGACGAAGTCGCCGCTGATCAAACAGAAGATGGCGATGCACTGTGCCTATGGCCACGAGATCGAATTTGAACAGTCGTTCATCCGGGCGAATAACCGCGAGCCCGGCATCCATACGGATTATTTCGCCGTTGACCGGCAGGTCCTCATGGGGAGTTCGAAGAACCAACTCGACGTACTCGGCATCCACTGGCCTGACCATAAGAATGATAAGGATCTTGGCCTGGCATTAATAGAGGTCAAGTATGGTGTGTCGGGAGGAGTTGAAAAGATCGCCGCTCAGGTAAACCGATATTACGAAGGCCTGAAGGCCAACATCGACTTTTTTGCAAACGAAGCCGAGGGGATTCTGCGGCAGAAGTTGGAACTTGGACTGATTGCAGCGGGCGAATCTCCAGGCGCTATCGAAAAGCTCAAGAGGCTACCGGTATCAAGGGATCTGAAGCGGGTGAAAATCGTGCTGGCTCTGGTCGATTTGAGCCCGGATGCGGGGGGGGTGAAAGCTGCGGAACTCAAGCAGTTGCCCTTTGCTGACCAAATCGAGCTCTTCCACCTTGGCTATGGTCTGTGGGATGAGAACGCTGATAAGAAATGGCGAGATTAGCGCCACCCAGAACGGGGCACAGCTTCTCATAGCTTATGGTGATTCTTCGGGCTGATGAGCGGGGCCCATGCCAGGAGGCATCGAATGTACGCTAAGCGTGGTGTATTGATATTGGAAGAGGGCCTGAGTGCGCTTGAGAGCTCCCTGAAGTCGAGAAATTTCTGGGTACACATGATCTCCGCAGTCGCGGCGGACCAGCAGATGGATCTCCTGGTGGCACCGCGTCCTCATCACGGAGCACTCGAAGGATTTTTTGGAAGCGGCTGTGATCCACGAGTTCGGCATCATCGATACGTCGCAGGCTACTAAAGAGCCAGAAAAGTTGGCTGACATCATTTCGAGTGAATGGCTCGCTGGTTCGCTGAGGATGCGGCAGCCCTTCATTGCGCGGATCAGTGAGGATGGCTCGGTGACCGTCGGCGAGATCGAGGATCAGCCAGGATCATTCAGTGCGCCGTGAGAGTATCGAGCTGTTTGTAGCGTTTCTTCAGGCAGAACCATTCATTGATTGAGACTCTTGTGCATGCACGATCTATTAAGAAGCGGTCAGTTCAGATGCAAAGTGAACGCATGAACCTTGCGGCAAATGAGTTGACCCATCGCGTCCGTGGTCATTTCAAGACGGATTGGCAGCGCGAAATTTTCGATGCCGCGGTGGAGAGCTTCGATCACGAAGACAGTCCGCTGAGACTCAAGAACTTTGCCTCCGCTTTGAGAGAATTGGGCCGCATCGGACTCGGACTACTCGCGCCGAAGAAGAAGATCAGAGCGTGCGAATGGTTCGAGCAAAACACGCATGTCCGTGAGGAGGGTGGCGTCACGCGGGCGCAGCGCGCCAAATATGCTGTGCAGGGAGAACTCCATGATGAATTCGTTTTGGAGTACCTTCACATAGACGTACAGAGCACGGTGAAGGAATACCTAGCCTTAATAGACGAGTTGAACGAATACGGACACACTATAGAGGAAAGTTTCGATACTCCGGCAAAATCGGCAGAATTGGAAGCAATACGTGCTCTGGAAAGCTTTGACCAGCTTTCAGGACTCATCCAAGAGCGACACGCCAGTCTACTATCGAGTGCGGCTGATGCGGCTAGACACTTTGTCACAAGCGAGCTGCTTCGCGAGGCCGATGAGGAACTTGACCGGCTGCCAACGCATTTCTCGGTTGGGGATTACCATCTCGACAGTCTGCTAGTTCTATCCCTTTCCCCAGATCGGATTCTCTATCAGGGAAGGGGGAGAATCTATGTGAGAAGGCAGTTCGAGTGGAATTCGGCCGTGGCATGGGACGATGTTGCGGTAGTGCTCGACGTTTGCCCATTTGAATGCAGTCTTGAAGCCACCACCAGTTATCCGCTCTCTACTTCTTTCGTCCGTAGGTCGATGAAAATCGATATTGACATCTACGATAACGATATCCCTGACCGGGTTCACGAGAAATGAGTTGGAGCCAAGAGAGCCTCCTGATTCGGAGGCTCTTTTCAGGTGGTGATGCTGAAGTTTGAGTTGCTTTCTATGGCAGATCCAAGAGCGGATTTGAGCCGCAGGTTGGCATTTTCTGGCTACTGGACGGTACACTGCTCACCGACAGCACGCCGCTCAACCAAGCGGGGCCGCGGGCAGACCACCAGACACATCCCAGAGGCCATATTGACGTGTGGGACGGCTGGCACCGAAAGTGGATTGGGATGATTGATCGAGAGTATAAAGCACGGCATCATGGCGCGAACTTCATGGATGCCAACGGAAGCAGTAGGGGGGAATAGGATGAAAAGGAGACCTATGCAACCGAACGAAGACGTCCGGCAGATGCTCGCCCACATTGCCGACCTCAACAAGCGCAGCCAGGCGGCGCGCGAGGCCGGCGAGTCAGAGGTTGGCGTTTTCTTTGTACACAACGACCGTGTCCTGCTGTCAGGAACGTCGTTTAGCCTTGCCGAGCCGCACGGCAATTTCAAGAGAGGCTGTTATGGCCACGACCGCGAATGGAAGAACATGCAGCGCAACGGCATCGTTCCGCGTGAGGTCGAGTACGACGAAGTACCTCGCGGGCGCGTGGAGTACGACATAAACGAAAAGAAGTTCCACGTCTATGCCGACCCCTGCATTCTCAAGGATCGGAAGGCGCTGGACGAGATCAATCGCGAGTTCCATCTTTCTTCCGCGAACACCGAGGCCCCTGAGCGCGATCCGCACTATAAGTGCAAAAAGTGTGGAGACTAACAGCAGAGCGATAACTGATCGCCACCAGCTATATCGTCAAAATCGTCAAATGAGAGGGACGATATAGCCTCCGCGAGGGCTCATTCCGGGACGGGTGCATGCGCTCCATCCCGGAATGAGGTCTGGTTAGCGACTGATAGTTAACCACGGCGAGTCGCGGCTGATGTTCCAAGGCGGCAGCTCTTCAATGCGGCTGATCGAGTGATCTAATTGATGCGCGTGAGCACCTGGTGCAGATACCGACTGCAAATACTGCAAAGAGTGTTGCGACCAAGCAGATTTCGAGCAGATTCTTCCTTTCTGGAAACGACAGTTAGTGAGGTATTGGTGGTGGCGGAACTATTGGCTGCCCGGCACTAAAGGAATCTGACCTGCAAAGATAAATACACGCCGAGGAGAAGATTGAGAATCCTTGCCCTGTCTGATACCCACAACCTCCACCGCTCTATCACCGTTCCAATGGAGGGCGACCTCCTCATACACGCGGGTGATTTTTCGTTCTTCTTTGAAGATATGCCCGCCATTCGCGATTTCAACGCGTGGCTGGGCGAACTGCGTTTCCGGCACAAGATTGTGGTGCCGGGTAACCATGAGCGGATCATGTACGAGCGCCCAGAATTGCGCCGCCTCATTACCAATGCAACGCTACTCGTCAACGATGCCGTGACCATTGAGGGCGTGAGGCTCTGGGGCTCTCCGGTCACCTGCGATGATGAAGCATTTGGTTGTTCTACCGCGGAGGAACGGCGAGCGCTCTACGAGTCCATACCGGAGGGCACGGATATTGTCATTACCCACGGTCCGCCTTATGGCGTGCTGGACGAGGAGTTCAAGGCTAAGGGCGTTCATCGGGGCTGCCCGGAGCTTCTGACTGCGGTTCAGCGCGTGAAGCCGCAGTTTCATATCTTTGGACACGTTCACGCCAGCCGTGGGGCGGTGCCGACCGAGGAAACGGTCTTTGTCAACGCTGCCTTGCTTGGATGGTCGGGTGGACTAGAACACGCGCCAATCTCTTTCACATTCCCTCGGAAAGGCAGGAAACAGAATCATGAGAACCCGCAAGCGCCGAACCGCACGTTCTTGCCGCGCTGACAACCGACTAAACCCGCCCGCAGACTGTTGGTGCTCACCGCGTGGTTATGCCATCCACACCCAGGAATGAAAGCCAGAGCTCTTCCTAAAGGATTCGTCCATGGGCGGATAATCCCAGGGGTTTGTGAATACTCCAAATCCAAGGATCCACTCGTCGGCCGGAGTCTCGCATCGCGCCAGGCGATCAGCCTCGGACCCCGTCCACAACAATGCAGCCGACGCCGGGACGATGATCCCGTCTTCCGCAAACGCCTTGATCAGGCGATCGCGAACATCGAGCACCTCGGGTGCGCTCTCCAACTCCCCGGGATTCTCCGCGCTTTCTTGTTCGATGGCCTTGTTTACGACGAGCTTCAGGTCGCCATAGATGGCCGCAACTTGTGGGAATTCTGACAGCAGCAACCCGAAGGCGCCGCCGATCGCCGCACTTGATGACATCAGCAATTCTCCTTGTCTTTGTGAACTTCAATTCGTTATATGGGCCAGCCACTTACCTGCCCGGCCAAACCCTTGAACCCTCCGTGAAGGAGGGGAGCCGATGGCCCGGGTCGTCCGGTGCCCGGCAGTTTCGGCCGTTTTCATCGAGTAATTTCAGGATTCGGAGGTCTTCGCGG
>Ga0182030_10027899_pt1 | contig 10124 bp, 5 predicted proteins | sample 812S3MmetaG_FD_121299 | JGI IMG/M metagenome (GOLD analysis project Ga0182030, IMG submission 121299) | Permafrost microbial communities from Stordalen Mire, Sweden - 812S3M metaG (Illumina Assembly) | ecosystem: Environmental > Terrestrial > Soil > Wetlands > Permafrost | place: Sweden... | reverse complement strand
TGGAAATTTGCCAATTGGAGCGAGCGCTCGGCCGCCTGCACCGCCCGTGCCTGCTCGATCGTTTCCTGGTCGAGGATGCGCAATGCCGCCAGACTATCTTCCACGTCCTGGAATGCCGTCAGCACGTTTTCACGGTAGGCTTCCACCGTCCCATCATAATTGGCTTGCGCTTCCGTGGTCAGGCCTCGCCGCCGGCCAGCGTCAAACAGCGTTTCAGCCACGGATCCACCGACGGAGTAGAGCGTGCTGGGCCACGTGAACCAATTGATCAGACTCGAACCTTCCAGTCCCAGAGCGCCGCTTAAAGTGACGGTGGGATAGAATGCCGCCTTGGCCACGCCGATCTGGGCATTGGCCGCAGCGACGCGGCGTTCCGACGCGGCAATGTCCGGTCTCCGTTCGAGCAGCTCAGACGGGAGAGCGATCGGAATCACCGGTTGCGCCGCGGTGATGGGAGCGACCGGGATCGCCAGTTCCGACGGGGGTTTTCCGATCAGAATCGCGATGGCATGCTCCATTTGAGCCCGCACAACACCGGTATCGGTTGACTCCGCGCGCGTCGTTTCGAGTTGCGTCTGCGCCTGCGCCACATCCACCTGGGACGCGACACCCTGATTGAAGCGGCTATTGGTCAGGTCGAGCGCCCGCTGGTAGGCGACCACATTCGAATCGAGCAACTGCTTTTCCGCGTCCAGTCCGTGCATCTGAAAATAGTCGAGCGCGATTTCCGCTTGAATCGTGAGCCGCGTGGCTTCGATCGTAGCGGCAGCCGACTGCGCCGTGGCGACATTCGACTCGATGTTCCGCCGTGCTAGACCCCAGATGTCCGGCTCCCAGGAAGCGTCGACGGGCAGCGGGAAATCGCCGGTATTCCCGGCCGTGATTCCGCGCGAGCCGGGCCGATTGGCGGAACTGCGCGCATCCGTCACGGAAACACCCCCGGTCAGATTGGGATAAAGCGCCGAACGGGCCACACGAATCGCGGCGCGCGACGCGCGGAACTGCGCTTCGGCCTGGGCGAGTGTCGGACTGGCGACGTTCACCTGCTCTTCGAGCGCATTCAGCCCGGGATCCTGAAAGACTTCCCACCACTTTCCCCGGATCTGATCGTCTTTCGGCTCGCCGATCTTCCATCCGGGGGCTTCCTTAAAACCAGTGGGCAAGTCTTCACGATAATGGTCCGTCGAGGGAACGGTGGGCTTGACATAGTTCGGGCCTACCTTGCATCCGGCCGCTCCCAATCCCAACACAACCACGGTGATCCAACCCGCGCGCTGTTTCCAAGAGACTCGGCCCCCTTCGTTCTTCGCGCGTATCATTGCTGCAGCTCCCGATGAATCCACGGTTCAATGTACTCCGGACAGTTGATCAACTTAATATTCTCTCGCGTCTGTTCCGCCAGGAAATGAACGCTATCGGGATCCACCAGCGTGACTTCGCCGAGATCGATCAGAATCGGTTTATTCAACCGGCGCGCTTTCCCGATCTGCCGGCGTAGTCTTCCCAGGCAATTTCCATAAAGATTTCCAGCGATTTCGAGAATCACCGGTCCGCTCAGATCATGTGTAGCTGCCATCTTGATCACGCCAATCTTCCGTTGCGGCAGGTCGGTTACTCCGATCGCCGCTTCCTCTGGTTCTGAATCCCGTGCGATTCCCACTAGGCCTCGCGAAGCTCCGGCGTCCCATGCGGCACGGCGGCCCGGGTTCGGCCGCGCAACCGCTCCCAACGCAGCCGCATCCGGTCGAGGTAGAGGTAAACCACGGGCGTCGTGTAGAGCGTCAGCGCCTGGCTGAATATCAGGCCGCCCACGATTGCGATTCCCAGCGGCCGCCGCATCTCCGCTCCGTCGCCGTGGCCCAAAGCAAGTGGCAAGCCGCCCAGGAGAGCCGCCATCGTGGTCATCGTAATCGGCCGGAACCGCAGGAGACACGCTTTAAAGATCGCGTCCACGGGCTTCAATCCCTCGCCGCGCTCTGCCGCGATGGCAAAATCGATCATCAAAATCGCGTTCTTCTTGACGATGCCGATCAACAGAATGATGCCGATGAGTGAGACGATGTTCAATTCGTTGTGGGTGGCTAAAAGCGCGAGCAATGCGCCCACGCCCGCCGACGGTAGTGTCGAAAGAATGGTGATGGGGTGGATCAGGCTTTCATACAGAACGCCCAGCACAATGTAGACGCTGACAATGGCAGCGGCGATCAGCAGCGGTTCGCTCGAAAGCGAATCCTGAAACGCCTGCGCCGCTCCCGCGAAGCTGCCGTGAATATTCGACGGAAGTCCGACCTCGCGTTCCACGTCTTCAATCACCGGCACAGCCTCACTGAGAGAGGTTCCCACCGGAAGATTGAAGGAAATCGTAACCGATGGAAATTGGCCCTGGTGATTCACGGAAAGCGCGGTGTTGCTGGGCGCATAGTGCGTGAACGCGCTCAGGGGAACCTGCCCGTTGGTCCCGTGTACATACAAGAACCGCAGCCCGTCTGGATTCTGCCAGAAGATGGGATCGGCCTCCATCACAACGTGATACTGATTGAGAGGCTTGTACATCACCGACACTTGCCTTTGACCGAAGGCGTCGTAAAGGGTGTTGTCGATTGCCTGAGGCGAAATGCCCATGCGCGACGCAGTGACACGATCAATCACCAGGCCGGCTTCAAGACCCTTATCCTGCTGGTCCGTGTTGACGTCGGCCAATTCGGGGCGCGCGCGAAGTTTGTTATACATGATCGGCGCCCACTCGTTCAGGTCCTTGACATTGTCGCTTTGCAGCGTGTACTGGTATTGAGCCCCAGCTGCGCGGCCGCCGATGCGAAGATCCTGCACGGATTGCAAATACAGGCTCACCCCAGGAATCCGCGCGACCTTGGGCCGAACGCGCGCGATCACTTGATCCGCGCTGACGCCACGAACACGCAGCGGCTTCAGCGTGACATTCATTTGCCCTTTGTTGACGCCGCCACCGCCGCCACCGCCGCCGCCGGAGCCCACCTGTGCGTTGAGCGTCTCCACCGCCGGGTCCTCATCCATGATCTTGACCACCTGGGCCACCCGGTCCCGCATCGCCTGGAACGAGCTCGACTGATCCGCCAGAATGGTTCCCGTCAGTCTGCCCACATCCTGTTGCGGGAAAAAACCCTTGGGGATGGTGATGTACAAATACACCGTCAGGGCGATGGTGGTGAGCGTCACCGCTAAAGTCAGCGGCTGATGTTTGAGAACCCAGGTCAAGGTGCGCTCGTATCCCGCGCGAAGCCATTCCACGCTGCCGCCGCTTAACCGGTAGAAAAACCCGTGCTTGACGCCTTCCTGGCTGCGGAGAAGACGCGAGCACATCATGGGCGTCATGGTCAGCGAAATCATCAGCGATAGCGCGATCGCCACGGAGAGCGTGATCGCGAATTCGCGGAACAGGCGTCCGACGATCCCGCCCATGAGCAGAATCGGGATGAACACGGCGATCAGGGAGATGGTGATCGACATGACCGTGAACCCGATCTCTCCCGCGCCGTGCACGGAAGCCTGCATCGGCGTCATCCCGCCCTCGATGTGCCGCGTGATGTTTTCAATGACCACGATGGCGTCATCCACGACAAATCCTGTGGCAATGGTGAGCGCCATGAGCGATAAGTTGTCGATACTGTAGCCAAACACATACAACACACTGAACGTGCCCACGAGCGATACCGGAACCGCGACGCTCGGGATCATGGTGGTGCGGACGCTTCGCAGGAAGACAAAGACCACCATGATGACCAGCGCGATCGAAATCCCCATGGTCTGTTGAACGTTGGTAACCGACGCGCGAATGGTCTTGGTCCGGTCATTGAGCACGCCCAGGTGGATCGACGCGGGCATCGAAGCCATCAGTTGCGGAAGCACTGCGAAGATGCGATCCACGGTTTCGACGATATTTGCGCCCGGCTGCCGGTTCACATTGATGACGATGGCCGGCTTGCCGTCCACAAATCCTACGTTTCGCAGGTCTTCCACCGAATCCACCACCGTGGCAACATCCGACAACTTAACGGCGGCCCCGTTCCGGTAAGCGACCACCAGCCGCGCATATTCTTTGGCGGTGAGCAGCTGGTCGGACGCCGTCAGTGTCCACGAACGCGACCGATCTCCGATCTCGCCTTTGGGACGATTGGCATTGGCGTTTGCGAGCATGGTCGCCACGTCTTCGAGGCCCAGGCCGAAATTATTCAGCAGCGTGGGATTGACCTCGGCACGGACCGCCGGAAGCGAGCTGCCGCCGACGAACACCTGGCCGACGCCCTTCACTTGCGAAAGCTTCTGCTGAAGGATGGTCGAGGCGGCATCGTACATCTGGCCCTGCGTCAGCGTCGGAGACGTGAGGCCCAACTGGAGAATCGGCGAATCCGCCGGGTTGATCTTTCGCCAAAAGGGATTGCGCGGCAAATTTGCGGGAAGCTGCCCGCGCGCGGCGTTAATCGCCGCTTGTACATCGCGGGCCGCCGCGTCGATGTTGCGATTCAGGTCGAACTGGAGTGTGATACTCGTCGTGCCGAGCGTGCTGCTCGACGTCATTTCATTGATCCCGGCAATGCGTCCGAACTGGCGCTCGAGCGGAGTCGCGACGGCCGAAGCCATGGTCTCCGGGCTCGCTCCGGGAAGGCTGGTCGAAATCTGGATCGACGGGAAATCCACCTGGGGCAGAGGCGCCATCGGCAGAAAGTTGTATGCCACCGCACCGGACATGCCGAGTGCGATGGTCAAAAGCGTGGTTGCGACCGGACGCTGAATGAAGGGTTGCGACAGGCTCATCCGTGCACCGTCCCCAGGCCCTGCGGATCGCGATCGGGAATCGAGGCGTCCCGTCCGCTCATCCGGCGGGCCATACGGTCAAACCAGAGATAGACGACGGGAGTTGTGTACAGCGTCAGCACCTGGCTGAAGATCAGCCCTCCGACGATCGAGATTCCCAGCGGACGCCGCAACTCCGCGCCCACACCTGTGCCGAGCGCCAGCGGCACGCCGCCAAGCAGGGCGGCGAAGGTGGTCATAATGATCGGCCGGAATCGGAGCAGGCACGCGTGGTAAATCGCATCCAGCGGATGCATGCCCTCTTTGCGTTCGGCTTCGAGCGCAAAATCGATCATCATAATGGCGTTCTTTTGCACAATTCCGATCAGCAGGATGATACCGATCAATGCGATGACGCTGAAATCCTGTCCGGTGATCATGAGTGCGAGCAACGCGCCGACGCCCGCCGAAGGCAGCGTGGAAATGATGGTCAGAGGATGAATGTAGCTTTCATACAAGACGCCGAGGACGATGTAGACGGTGACGACCGCCGCCAGAATCAGGATCGGTTCGTTGGCCAGCGAAGCCTGGAAAGCCGCCGCGGTGCCCTGGAAACTGGCCGCGATGCTCGCCGGCATGCCCAAATCCGCCTTGGCCTTATTGATCGCCTCCACGGCGTCGCCGAGCGAGGCTCCCGGCGCCAGATTGAAGGACGCGGTCACCACGGGAAACTGACCCTGGTGATCCACCACCAGCTGGCCGTTGGAATTCTCAATGTGCGTGAAAGCATCTAACGGCACTTCGCCGCCCTGGGACGAGCGGATGTAGATATTCTTAAGCTCTTCGGGATTCTGCTGAAAATCGGGCTTGATTTCGAGCACGACGCGGTACTGATTCAACTGCGTGAACATGATCGAAATCTGGCGCTGTCCGAACGCATCGTACAGAGTGTTGTCGATGGCGTTCGGAGTGATTCCGAATCTCGATGCGGTATCGCGGTCGATGACCAGACGCGCCGTCAGACCGCCGTTTTGCTCATCGCTCGCCACGTCGCGCAACACCGGAATCTTCTGAAGTTCAGCCATGAACCGCGGCACCCAAGTGGCCAACTCCTTGGGATCCGGATCCTCCAGACTGTATTGGAATTGCGTGCGGCTCACCCGGTCCTCAACCGTCAGATCCTGCACCGGCTGCATGAAGAGCTGGATCCCTTCCACCTTGGTCAGGGCAGGCTGCAACCGCCGGATCACATCCGAGGCGCTGAGCTTGCGGTCTTCGAGCGGCTTCAGGTTGATCTGGATGCGCCCGCTGTTGACCGTAGTGTTGGTGCCGTCGATACCGATGAAGGACGATAAACTCTCGACGGCGGGATCCTGCAGGATCACCTTCGCCAGTTCCTGCTGCCTCTCGGCCATAGCAGGGAAGGAAATTGTCTGCGGCCCTTCCGAGACGCCCAGGATCACGCCCGTATCCTGCACCGGGAAGAAACCTTTGGGAATCAGGATGAACAACAAGAACGTCGCTCCCAGAGTGCCCAGTGCGACGAATAGAGTCACGGTCTGATGCCGCAAAATTACGCGCAACGTTTTGCCGTAGAACGCGATGATCGCTTGGAATCCTCTTTCGGAGAGCCGGTAGAGGCGGCCGCGCTCGGAATCCGGCTTGTGGCTGAGCAGACGGGCGCACATCATCGGCGTCAGCGTGAGGGAAACCACGGCGGAGATCAGAATGGTGACGCTCAACGTGATCGCAAACTCGCGGAACAGCCTTCCGACGATATCGCCCATGAACAGTAGCGGAATCAGCACCGCGATCAAGGAGACGGTCAGCGATAGAATCGTGAACCCGATCTGCTCGGAGCCTTTGAGCGCGGCTTCCATCGCCGGATCGCCTTCTTCGATATACCGCGCGATATTCTCGATCATCACGATCGCGTCGTCGACCACGAAGCCGGTTGAAATCGTCAACGCCATCAACGTGAGGTTGTTGAGGCTGAACCCCAGCAGATACATCAACGCGAAGGTCCCCACCAGAGAAAGCGGCACGGCGACACTCGGAATCACAGTTGCCGACAGCGTTCGAAGGAACAGGAAGATGACCATCACCACGAGTCCAATGGTGAGCATCAGCTCGAACTGCACGTCCTCCACGGACGACCGGATGGTAATCGTCCGGTCGGTCAAAATCTGCAGATCGATCGAGGTGGGAAGCGAGGCCTTGAGAGTCGGCAGAAGCTTCTGAACCCGGTCGACCACCTGAATGATATTGGCGCCGGGCTGCCGCTGAATGTTCAGAATTACGGCGGGATTCGTGTTCATCCACGCGGCCTGACGGACGTTTTCCGCGTCATCGACCACCGTTGCGACATCGGACAGCGTCACCGGCGCGCCATTGCGATACGCCACCACGATGGGTCTATAGTCCGCGCTGGTCAGCAACTGGTCATTGGCGTCGATGGTATACGCGTTGCGCAGGCCGTCGAAATTCCCCTTGGCCTGGTTCACGTTGGCGGCGGCGATCGCGGCGCGCAAATCCTCCAGATTGATGTGGAATGAGGAAAGCGCCATGGGATTGGCCTGCACCCTCACGGCCGGCTTCTGTCCGCCGCTGATGCTCACGAGGCCAACGCCCGGCAATTGCGAAATCTTCTGCGCCAGACGCGTGTCGGCGAAATCCTCCACTTTCGAAAGCGCCAGTGTTTTCGAGCTCAGCGCCAAGGTGAGAATCGGCGTGTCGGCGGGGTTCGTCTTGCTGTAAATCGGCGGATTCGGAAGGTCCGTCGGTAGAAATGTTCCGGCCGCGTTAATGGCCGCCTGCACCTGCTGTTCCGCAACGTCGATGTTCAGATCGAGGGTGAACTGCAGAGTGATGACCGAAGCCCCCGACGAACTGGTGGAGGTCATCTGGTTGAGCCCCGGCACCTGACCGAACTGCCGCTCGAGCGGCGAGGTTACCGACGACGCCATCACGTCCGGGCTCGCGCCGGGATAGAACGTGACCACCTGAATGGTCGGGTAGTCCACTTGCGGGAGCGCCGAGACGGGCAACTGCCGATAGGCCACGCCCCCCACCAGAAGCAACCCCGCCATCAGAAGCGACGTCGCCACCGGCCGGAGAATAAACGGACGAGACGGACTCATTCTCTTCCTTTAAGTGCCCGCGCCGGCCATGCGCGTTGTGACCTTGGTGCCCGCTTGCAGCTTGTCGATGCCGTCGATCACCACCACTTCGCCGGGCTCGAGACCCGTGTCGATCATGGCTTGATCGCCTTCGGTCAACGTGCTGGTGACGTTGCGCACTTCAGCTGTATTGTCGGGCTTGATGACGTAGATGAAAGTCGCTAGCGGGCTTCGTTGTACTGCCGCCGTCGGAACCAGCACGACCCCGCGCCGGACATCGAGCAGCAGACGCGCATTCACGAATTGATTGGGGAACAGAGAGTCGTCTGTATTTTCAAACTGCGCTTTAAACCGAACGGTTCCGGTGGTCTGGTCGATTTGATTGTCGATGGTCAGCAGTCTTCCAGTGGCCAGTTTTTTCTTCAGATCCCGGTCCCACGCCTCCACGGTCAGGTTCGGATCCGACTGCATCTTCTTCTGGACCGCCGGCAGGCTATCTTCCGCGATATTGAACAGGAGCGCGATGGGCTGCAGTTGCGTGATCACCGCCAACCCGTTGGCGTCCGCGGCATGTACGATATTGCCCTGATCCACTAGGCGCAATCCGATGCGGCCGGTGAGGGGCGAGTGGATCTCGCTATACACTAACTGCAATTTCGCGTTGTCGATCATGGCCTGATCGGTCTGAATGACGCCTTCGGATTGCGTTACAGTCGCGACCTGGGTATCCAATTGTTGCTTGGGAACCGCTTCCTGAGCGTAGAGCACCTGGTAGCGCTCCAGATCGAGCTTCGCGTTCTTGAGCGCGGCCCCATCTTTGGCCATCTGGCCTTGGGCCTGTTCGAGCTGAACTTGAAACGGCCGGGGATCGATTTGGACCAGAAGGTCGCCCTGCTTTACTAATTGCCCTTCCGTAAACGCCACTTTCATGATTTCGCCATCGACACGCGTGCGGACGGTCACCGTGTTGAACGCCGTGACCGAACCGAGGCCGTTCAGGTACACCGGCATATCTCCCTTACGAGCCGTCGCGGCCACCACCGGCACTCCACGTCCCGCCGCGTCTCCACCCTTGCCGCCCTTCTTGGTGGCACCGGAACCCTGAGCGGCCGTGAATCGCGGATAGTAGAAATAAGCAGCGGCTCCGGCGGCGCACAGCACCAGCAGCCAGACCCACCAATAGCTCTTTGATTTGTGAACCGGCGCGGGTGGTGTGCTGACCCCGGCAGGAGACACTTCTTGTTGTTGGGAATTCATGCTTGCCTTGACGAAATCGCGGACGAGTGAAGTCCGATTATACGGAGCGCTCGTTTCGGAAGCGACTGCTAAAAGGAGCACCGTCAAAATATGCCATTTGGCAGTGCATAAATTGAGATGGCGAAGGCTCACCGCTGGACCCAAGATACCCGCACCGGCCGTGTTCCATCGACGCTCTATTACCATTGGCAGGGGGTTTTTGAGACTCTATCGGGTCAAGCCCGTAAGAGCATGGAAATAATGGGAAACTTTGCGTAACCCTGATGTCACCATGCTCATCCAATCTAACGTCGTCGATGGGGTTTGTCCCATCATAGCGAGGGAGCCCAAGGGCATGCTCTCCGCATTTCAGGAGGTTTTTCAGTCCGGATTCCAGAAGATGCCTGTAGAGACCAGATAGACTGGATTTGGCGTCACCAAATTAGCTGCACCATCTGTACAAAGATCTCGTTCCCTGCGGCGAGTCCGCAAAAAGGAGCGGAAGGAAAAAGCGTGAGAATTTCAGTATTGGGTGGGGATGGTTACTGTGGATGGGCGACAGCGCTATATTTGTCCCAAAAGGGGCATTCCGTCGCGATCGTAGATAATTTTGCACGTCGTCAGTGGGATCACGAACTGGGGGTCGAGACTCTGACGCCGCTGCAGACCCTGGTGACTCGTTTAAAAACCTGGAAGGAACTAACCGGTAAGACGATCCAATTGTTCGTCGGCGACGTCACCGATTACGACTTCCTGGCCTCGAGCATCGGCTCGTTTCGCCCGGACGCGGTGGTTCATTTCGCGGAGCAACGCTCGGCGCCGTATTCGATGATCGATCGCAAACACGCCGTGTTCACCCAGGTGAATAACGTCGTCGGCACATTGAATCTTCTGTTCGCGATCCGGGAATTAGCGCCCGACTGCCATTTGATCAAGCTCGGGACGATGGGGGAATACGGTACCCCCAATATCGATATCGAAGAAGGCTACATCAATATC
>Ga0182030_10027898_pt1 | contig 10124 bp, 11 predicted proteins | sample 812S3MmetaG_FD_121299 | JGI IMG/M metagenome (GOLD analysis project Ga0182030, IMG submission 121299) | Permafrost microbial communities from Stordalen Mire, Sweden - 812S3M metaG (Illumina Assembly) | ecosystem: Environmental > Terrestrial > Soil > Wetlands > Permafrost | place: Sweden... | reverse complement strand
TCGCCAGAGATTTTTGGCAAAATAGACGTGACTGAACCAAAATCAGTCGCTTCACGCCCGTTTCAATAACCTCGCCGGGATCTGCTTTTCAAAAAACACCTGTTTCCGGCCAGAGACTATTTATGTTGCCGTTGGTGAGGCTGGTGATAGCGGCGGATTTTATACCTCGGCGGATGGCTTGCATTGGACGTTGCAATATTCAGAACCAAATTCCTGGGGGGGGGGTCACCTTGAATTATTCGCCGGACATTTTACTGCGGTGGCACCTCGATCCGGTTTCAACGCAGCGGATGTTTCTTTGGATGGGACAAACTGGACAACATCCATTTTCGCCCTAGTGAATTATCTTTTCACTCCATCAGCTATTACTTACGGAAACGGTTTGTATGTTGTCGTGGGTTCCACCAACAATGTTGCCAGCATCATGACTTCGCCCGATGGCACGACGTGGACTTATAGGAAGGCAGGCATAAGTCCGGGCGGCCCCATCAATGGTCTGGCCTATGGGAATAGACGATTTGTCGCTATCGGCAATAACGACGGAAATGTTTACGCGTCCGGACCGCTCAATGCGGGCACGAGTTGGACGCAATACGCCATCCTCGGCGGTAGCGGTATCAGCTCTGCGAACGGGCTGTTTTTTGTGCCAGTGAACAATAATAGCAACCTCTTATCAACTGATGGAATTAATTGGAGCCTGACAGCCACCGGGCTGACGAACATGTTGGGCGCGGTGACCTATGGCAACGGCATCTTCATGGCGCAATGTGGAATTTCCGCGGCTGGGAGTTATTTTGCGACTTCGACTGATGGAACGAATTGGTTTCAATATGCAATGGCGTTGCCGAATTACTGTGGAATATTTGACACTTCAGACTTTGATAGCAGCCTCGCGACCGACGGCACCCGCTTGGTTTCCGTTGGCTCCTCGGATCATAACAGCGGCTTTTTCTTCAATGGTTTTATTTACACCTCGGATGTTTTGGCCGGCATCCGCCTGACCAACAGCCCGGCTGCCAACGTCGCCCTATCCGGCTTGGTCGGGCGCAATTATCAAATCCAGTCGGCCGACATGTTGACGGCCGGTGCCAACATTTGGCGCACGAACGCCTCGCTGCAATTAACCAACACGCCCATCGTCTGGACCGACGCCACCGCCACCAATTCCGCGCGCTTTTATCGCGGCGTTCTCCTGCCTTGAACGGAAGCTTTTCAGCGGATCAATCCGCGCCGCGCCGTCACTTCATCTTGACGCTGCCGCGCAGGGGTTTATTTTCGGGGCATGAAAAGAACGTCACTTTGGGTTTTGATCGGCATGTTTGCCGTGTTCTCCGCGCACGCGCAGGACGCCGCCACGCAGCAACAGATGGATAAATTGAGCGGGCAGATCCAGGATCTGCTCGACGCGCAGGCACAAAATGGCAAGCGCATTGAAGCGTTGGAACACGAAATCAGCGACCTGCGCGACAAGGTCAATACGCCGCAGGTCAATGATAGCGCCAGCCGGGATGATTTGAAATCGCTGGCGTCACAGGTGCAGGAGATTGATCGGAAACGGCAGGATGACCGCGACCTGATCTTGAAGCAGCTGGAGAAGCTCGGCAAGGTCGCCGCCGCGGCACCGTTGCCCTCTCATAAAACGGCCAGCGCGCCCAAGTCGTCGCCGGATGATACGGCCGCGCCCGCGGTGCCGCAGAGCGGTTATGATTATGTGGTCAAAGAGGGCGACACGCTCGGTCTCATCGCCAAGGCATATCGCGACCAAGGCGTGAAGGTAACCAAGGGCCAGATCATCGCGGCGAACCCCAAGATGAATCCCAACATCCTCATCCCCGGCAAGAAAATCTTCATCCCCGATCCGAACGCGAAGTGAGTTTGTGGCAGCGGATGTGAATCGGCTCCTTCATTTTTCGGGAAACGGATTGAAGCCGATCACGTCGGCTGCCGCTTCAAAGATTACTTCACCTTGAAGTGAATCAGCAGCACGCCGGCGGCGGCAATGAGGCAGTAAAAGCCAAAAAATTTCCAACGACCGCCTTCGAGCCAGCGCGACAGCAGCTTCAGCGCGAGCAGACCGGCGATAAAGCTCAAAACCATCCCGACGAGTCCCGGCACGAAGAGATGCAGCACGGAGTTTTGTCCGCTCAACGCGTGCGCTTTCATGAGGCGATGCGCTTCCTGCGCGATGATCGGCGGCGTCAAAACCACGGCGAGCGCGAAGCTGAACTCCTCCAGCTTTTGTTTCGGCAGGCCCAGAATCAGCCCGGTGGAAATGGTCGCGCCGGAACGCGAGAAGCCGCGGAACGGCAGGCACAAGCCCTGCACGATGCCGATCCAGAAAGAATGCTGCGGCTGGATTTCGGAATGGCGCGGGGTTTTGTCACCGCGCACGCCGGCGTAAATAATCAACAAGCCCACCGCGGTCAGCGCGCCGGCGATCAAGGGTAGATTGGAAAACAGATTTTCAATTTCCGCGTGCTCGGCCCCGCGCATGAAAATTTTCTCGATGACGATTTTCAAACCATATCCCACAATGCCGGTGCAGATCGTCGCGAGGATCACTTGGATGGCGAACCATTGGAATTGCGCGGCCGAGGCGAAATAATCGCGCTGCCAGCCTTTCCAAAAGTAAACGATCACGGCGAACATCGTGCCGGTATGCAGCAGCACGAGCAGCATCGTCATTTCCGGGCTGGACGGATCCAAGCCCATGAGTTTTTCCGCGACGATGACGTGGGCGGAACTGGAAACAGGCAGCAGTTCGCACGCGCCTTGGATGAGCGCGAGAATCAGGATGTGGAAATAGCTCAACATGCGGCCGGAGTCTGCCTGAACGGTTTCCAAATCACAATCCCGACCGGCGGCACCGCATTATTTTTTGCCGCCCCAGAAAGTTTTGGTTTCCTCGGTGCGCTGTTTGACTTTTAGCTGGCCGAGGATGGCGTGCCAGGAAATGTAGATTTTATGCCACTGCGATTCGAGACCGCGCAAGGCACCTTCGCTCATCTCGGCGAGATAACGCAGCGACGGCGCGTTGCCGACGAGCGTGTGGATTTCGTCGCGCGTGGGCGAGGCGACTTCGACGGAGGCAAAAATCAATTCCAGCTCCTGCACGATGATGCTCTTGATCTCCAGAAAATGATTCTCGTCCGCCGCACCGAATTTTTTCGCGCGGGCGATGGTGATGAAATGGTTGAACTGTTTCCAGCATTCGATGTGCGTCTCGATCTGGGTGACGAGCTGGTTGATTTCCTTGGGCGTCATAGGCGTGAACGGGTTGGCGTGGGCAGCAAAGCAGTTTGCGGGAACAGGAATATGATGGCGCCGCCGCGCAATTCGCGGGCGGTGATGTGCAGGCTGCCAAAATGCAGGCTGACTTCGGCGAGCGGCATCTCCGCCGCCCGCGCTTCGCGGAATATTTCCAGCACGTCGCGGCCGATCTCGCGCAGCATTTTCGCCGGATACACCGAGGACACGGTCGAGGTGACGACACGGCCCTCGCGGTCCACCGTGATGGTGCCGGTGGGCAGCTGCTGCACGGCGGCCGGGCGGCCGCCAAATATTTTTTTCAGGAATCCCATGACGCGACGAGTTTGCGGCTTTTTTCCGGCACATTCTCGGTGACATCGGTCGGCCAGCCGACCAGAAAGGCGCGGTCACCACGCGGCAACATCAGCACCTGACGTTCCAAGTTTTGACCGGCGACGTGCGACAGCGGGCCGGCGCCAAGCCGATCACCCAGCCGGCGGGCGATTTCGGCGGCGCGTTGCGTCCATTTGGCCAGCCCGGAAAAATTCTGGGTGCCGAGCGCCTCGGGTTCGCCTTGTCCCGCCGCCGGCACGACGACGACAAACTCGGCGCCTTCGCGCGTGAGCTGCGACAATTTCCACATCGTCTTGCGATGCTCGTTACTTGCGAGAGCTTCCGGTTCCACGTCTGGATTGGCGGCTTCGTCCAGCGACTGCGCGGATTCGAGCAGCAGGGCGTTGATGGGTTTTTGGATGGTGCGTTCGTGGTCCGGCTCAGCCGGCAGATTTTCAAACGTGCCGGTTTTCCAGGCGAGCAGGCGATGAAAGGCCGATTCGCCGCGCGCGCCCGGCACCTCGGCGTCAATTAATTCTCCTTCCTGAATCCACAGCTTGGCCACCAACGGCCCGCGCGTGATGCGCAGCACCGTGGAGCTGCGCGAAAGGCATTCCATCTGGATGATGTCCATGAGGCTTTTGCTCTGGATGCCGCGGAACCCGATGTCGTGTTCGCGGTCGGTCTGGCCGAGCAGGGATTCAATGCATTCGTAAAACAAGCTGGCATTCTGCTGCATCTCGGTCTTGAGCCAGAACAGGTCCACGCCCAGCGCATAGGCGCGGGAGCGATATTCCTCATCCTCCAAACCGCTCAGCACAATCGTGCGCAAATCGGGCAATTGCCGCCGGACGATGGCGAGCATCTGCAGGCCGTCAATGCGCGGCATCTTCAAATCGGAGATCAGCAGGCGGACCTTTTCAGTTTCGAGCAGGGCCAGCGCGCGTTTGGCGGTGTTGGCGGTGAGAATTTCCGGCTTGCTCGGCAGCTCCGCGAGCAGATCACGGCACAGCGTTAGCCAGTCCGCGTCATCATCCAAGATTAAGATTTTATGCCGTTTATCCATTTAGATTTCCATTTAGATTTGCTCGGCCACTCCGCAGGACAGTGTGCCGTTCTTTATTTGGTGAAGCAAGCCGCGTTCCCGCCACGGACAGGCTTTTGCACCCTAAATGGGACAATTCCGCCACGGGCGAGTCCAACCGTGAGACAACCGGCGGCGGATTTCAAGCTGAAATCCAAAGCCAATCTGACATGGCCCGGTTGCTGCTGATGCATCTTGTCGGTCAGATCGCCGGCACCCAACCAATAAAAAATCATGGCAACTTCGGTCAAATCAAAATTCGCGGGGATGTTGCGCGGGCTGCTGCGGCGGCTTGATGAGCGCGCGCCGGCGCCAACCGCCGCTGTCACTCCGCCGCCCGCCCAAAAACCGCCGCCGATTCTGACTCCCGCCGCCACGGTGGCAAAGCTTTCCCCGCTGCCGCTGCCGGTTGCGACTGACGGCATCACCTTGCCGCTCGCGCCCGTTGTCGCGGCCTTGCCCATGGATCTGCGCGCGAAATTGATGGCTGTCCCCGCCGCCGACGCGACGATTTTTGTGGCGGCAGAAACGGTGATGAGTCAGCTCGCGTTTGGCGCGGTAAAAATTTCTTTCGGTGAACTCCGCCAACTGGCCCCCGGCATCTTCGCAAATTCCGGCGGCGAACATGACAACCGGTCCATCAACCTGCCTTTGAGCGAAATTCTGACACGGCTGAACCCGGCCTTGCTCGCGCGGCGCTCCACCAAAACCGTGAAGGTATCCGACGAAATTGCCGGGCCATTCGATGGCCGCGGCAAAGGCATCACGTTTACGACGCAACCACTCAAGGCGGCGCCGGCTCCGGTCAGACTCGAACCTGAACCTGCGCCGGTTCGCCCACCCGTGAATTTGCCGCCGATCGCCTTCGCGCTGCCACCGCGCCCGCTGACGCCACCGACCGTGCCGATGACTTTTCCGCCGCGCGAGACGGCGCCGACTGCCTTCACTTCTCCGCCAAAAATTGGTGGCAACGGCAATGGCAACGGGCATGCGGTTCCGTCGTTGGGCCTGAAATTTACGGCGGCGCCGCTTCCGGTTCCGGCCACGCCCGCGGCACGCCCGGAACCTGTGCCGCCCGCGCCTTTGGCCCCGCCGCCGCCGATTTCCGTTTCCCTTGGCCATCTGGCCGAAGCCTGGCCGGAAGCCTTGCGGAACGAAATCAAGGTCTTGAACCTGGCCGTCGCCATCGTGCCACTGCCGTTCGCGGTGGTGGAACCCGGTTTGAAACGCGGCCGGGTGACGATGGCTTGGAAACAGCTTCGCGCGCTGGTGCAGCCTGGCTCCGGCCCGTCGCCCAATGACGAGCTGGAATTGAACCTGCCGCTGAAAGTGCTGGCGCCGATTTTTCTGGAGGCGCAAAAAAATTCGCCGCGGCTCGGGCGGAAGGTCGCCGTGTCGGCGGAGATCCCGAATTTATTTTTTGGCTTTCCCCAGCCCGCGGCGGAACCCGTCGCGGCTCCGGGTGCGGTCGTTCCGAACCGCCCCGAAGGCCGGCCGGCGGACACGAATTTTTATGGCCGCGCCACGGAAAGCGAGACGGAGCTGCGCCGCGCGGATAATCCGGCGACGGACTTCTTGACCCGGCAAGCGCATCCCAAAGAGGTGGTGGTGCAGGCGGCGGCGCTGCCGGGCGTGGCGGGTGCGGTGGTGGCGTTGCCGGACGGTTTGCGCGTGGCGAGCCACGTGCCGGCGGACTTGAATGCGGACACGCTGGCGGCGTTTTTGCCGCAGATCTTTGATCGCATCAACCAAAGCACGCGCGAACTGCGGATGGGTCCGCTGAACAATGTGAGTTTCACGGTGGGCAACGTGCCGTGGAAAATTTTCCGGGTCAGCTCGGTTTATTTCGCCGCGTTCGGTCGCGCAGGTGAAAATCTGCCGACCGCACAGCTGGCGGGCATGGCGATGGAACTCGACCGCAAAAAAACCAAATAAAAAATTATGGCAATCATCAATCAAGCGACCAAAGAGTTGCAGGTCAAAATCGTCTATTACGGACCGGCGATGGGCGGCAAGACGACCAACCTCGTGCAGGTGCACGACCACGTCCAGACGACGCAGGGCAACAAGGGCAAGCTCGTGTGGCTGGCGACGAGTTCGGACCGCACCCTGTTTTTCGATTTTCTGCCGATCGAGGCGATGACTATCAAGGGGTTCAAAACCAAGTTCCAGCTTTACACCGTGCCCGGCCAGGTGATCTATAACACGACGCGACAGCTGGTGCTACGCGGCGTGGACGGCATCGTGTTCGTGGCGGATTCGCAATACGAAAAAATGCCGGAGAACGTGGAGAGCTTCCAAAATCTAGTGGACAACTTGAACACGCTGAAGCTGAACCTGAACGAGATTCCCTGCGTGCTGCAATACAACAAGCGCGATCTGCCGAATGCCGCGCCGATGGAATATCTGGAATTTCTGCTGAACAACCGCGAGGTGCAGGTGCCGTCGTTCGGCGCGACGGCGCATAAATGCGAGGGCGTGTTCGAGAGTCTGAACATGATCACCCGCATGCTGCTGCAAAAATACGTCGCGCAGGCCACCCCGCAATACGCATGACATGGCCACTCTGCCCCAGCTCATCGAGGACGACGTCGGCCGGATTGACACGGTGCTCCGCGAGTTTGTCGCCCAAGCGGACGCGATCGCCGCGCTGCTGATCGACAAGGGCGGTTTTCTCGTCGCGCATCAGGGCGAGCCGGGCGAAATGGACTTCACCACCATCGGCGCGCTGGCGTCCGGCGCGTTCATGGCCAACCAGACCATCGCGGCGCTGGTGAATGAAAAAGATTTCAACAGCATGTATCAGCAGGGCGAAACCTTCAGCCTCTTCGTGGTCAACGTGGATGAAAACTGCCTGCTGGTGGTGATTTTCAAATCGCAGGCCGGCATCGGCGTGGTGAAATATTATGCGGCCGCCGCCACGGCCGGCCTGGCGCGGCAACTCGCCATCGCTGCGGAGCGCGCACCCGGCTGCGGCTTCGATCTTTCCGAGCTCAACTTGGCCAACCCGCAGGAATTATTCCGCAAAAAAATGGAGTGACGATATGAACAGCCATTCAACCGAGCAACTCGACCGGCAGCTGACCGACCTGATTCAAAGCGCCGAGGGCATTTCCGATCTGCTGTTTGTGGCTGGCAAGCCGCCGCAGGTGGAAGTGCATGGCACGCTTGAATCGGTGACGCGTGATGGTCAGGCATCGGTGCTGACCGGCGCGCAGATCGACAAGCTGGCTCATGCCGTCATCAACAACAATGCCAAGCTGCTGAAAGACCTGGCCGAACACGGCTCGTGCGATTGCAGCTATTCCTTGCCGGACAACTGCCGGTTTCGCGTCAACATTTACCGCCAGAACGGCAATTGCGCCATGGTGCTGCGCCGGCTCCAGCCGACGGTGCCAAACCTCGATTCGCTAAGACTCGCGCCGACGTTCCGGGAAATCATCAAGGAAAAGAACGGGCTGATTTTTGTCACCGGCGGTTCGGGCAACGGCAAGACCACCACGTTGGCCGCGATGCTCAACGAGATTAATCTCACCAGCAAAGTCCACGTCGTCACGCTGGAAGACCCGATAGAATTTTTGCATCCGCAGTTGAATTCCACCTTCAGCCAGCGGGAGCTTGGCCGCGATTTTTACAGTTTTCCGGACGGCCTGCGCGCGGCGCTGCGCCAGGCGCCGAAAGTAATTTTGGTCGGGGAAATCCGCGATCGCGAGACGATGGAGATCGCTTTGACGGCGGGCGAGACCGGCCACGTCGTGTTCAGCACGCTGCACACCATCAGCGCCGGCCAGACCATTAACCGCATTCTTGGCATGTTCGGCAAAGACGAGGAACAGCAGGTGCGCGAACGTCTGGTGGGTTCGCTGCGTTACATTGTCGGCCAGCGGCTCGTGCCCAAAAAAAATGGCGGCCGGATGCTGGTGACCGAATTGATGGGCAGCAGCCTGCGCTCGCGCGAAGCCATCGCGCTGGGCGAAGCGGAAAACCGCCGGCTCACCGATATCATTGAAGCGGGCAACACCGCTGGTTGGCACAGCTTCGAACAATCGCTGCTCAAGGCTTACGAGGAAGATTTGATCACTGAAGAAACCGCGTTGCTTTATTCGGTCAACAAGCCGGCCATGCGCCAGCGTCTGGACATCGCCAACAGCCGCGGCCGGCGTGCCGCCAAGACGTTGCCGGCGGTGCAGATGATTACCGTGCCGGCCGCCGTGCTGCCGCCCGAACCGCCGGTGCTGGTGCCGTTGCCCGCGCCCGCGCCCGCGCCGCATGCCGGGGCACTGAACGGTATGTTGAAGGGCATGTTGAACAGTGTGATGTAGCGCCGCGATCGGCGGTCAACGGGGATTCGTAAATTTTTTTCTGGTTTGCCGGGCGTGGCGGACTTAGGCTGAAACAAAGTCAAGCCCACCCATTATGGACATCGTTTTTAATTGCCCGAACTGCGAACAGGAACTGGCCGTGGATCAATCGGGGGCCGGCTCGCAGATTGACTGCCCGGCCTGCGGTGAAAAAATCACCATCCCGTCCGCCGCCAAAGCGACCACCGGTTCGCTGCCGGCGTCGCCGGGGCCCACGCCGGCGCCCAGTTCCATTTCGTCCTCGGCCGCCGCCAAGGTGGAGTTGCATTTGAAAGTGCCCGTGCGCACCTCGCCGCCAGAGTCGTTGATCGGCAAGCCCAAGCCGCCGCTGGAGGTGGTGCAGAAAGGCGCCGGCAAACGGCTGCGCATCCACGTCATCCGGCGCGCGAGTTGCATCGAAAACGGCCACGATTTTTTTGACGACCGTGTTTCCGCGTTTTTGCAGGAAGTCACGGAAACCAATCTCGTCAGCGTCCACACCGTCAACTACGAGCAATTTGACGTGGGCGTGCAGAAAATCATGACCGACTACGGCATCCTGATTGTCTATCGGGGCTGAATCGTTTTGACTTGGCAGGAACCGACCGTTACCGTTCACAAATGGCAAGCCGTCTGGCATTTTGGATTTGGTTCGTCGCGCTTCTGGCGCTGACGCCGTTTCGTTCCCCGGCACCCTTGAGTTACGTGCCGGGCGAAGGCTGGTATTATGAACCCTACGGCGAGAAGGCCGACTGGCAGCGCGCCCGCGCCAAAGACCAGTTGGAAGTCGCCGAGCAGGCCTTCGCCAAAAAAGATTACAAGACCACCCTGCACGCGGCGCACCGCATTTTGCGTCTGTGGCCGTTGTCGGATTACGCGCCGCACTCGGCTTTTCTGCTCGGCCGCTGCTTGGAAACCGAGGGCAAGGACGAGGCTGCCTTCAATGCCTACCAGGAAATCATCGACAAGTATCCCAAGAGCGGCGAATACAACGAAGTGCTGCGGCGTCAGTATGAAATCGCCAATCGTTTTCTCGGTGGGCAATGGTTCCGGGTTTTCTGGGGGCTGGTGCCGCTTTATTCCTCGATGGACGAGACGGCGAAACTTTACGACAAGAT
>Ga0182030_10027897_pt1 | contig 10125 bp, 8 predicted proteins | sample 812S3MmetaG_FD_121299 | JGI IMG/M metagenome (GOLD analysis project Ga0182030, IMG submission 121299) | Permafrost microbial communities from Stordalen Mire, Sweden - 812S3M metaG (Illumina Assembly) | ecosystem: Environmental > Terrestrial > Soil > Wetlands > Permafrost | place: Sweden... | reverse complement strand
GCTTTGGCCCGCTGATTGATATTGGATATTTTTTTCAGTTCCGCAAACGGCAAATTCGTGACAGTCGTGCCGCGTTCGTAAAGCAGCTCGTCAAGATGGCCGTTGAGCAGCATCCGCCAGTTCCACGGCGCGCGGTCGGCGGCATCGCGCTGGGTGCGGATGGCGATGGTGCAATTGTCCGTGAGCGCGTTATACCACGCCGGATGGTCGTGCAGTTCATTGGCCCGTTGCAGATAGTCGAGGAACAGTTTCCGCCCCTGCTCCGGCGTCACCTGCAGACGATAGAGGCAGGCTTCTTCACCCTGCCGGTAGTTGGTCCTCAGCCGCACCACGTCGCGTTCGTCGGCGATGATGTAGGTCAGCTCAAACTGGCGGAACAAACCCTTCACCGCCGAGTAGTCTTCGCCCTTTTCCTTGCGCGTCTCGATGGAGAAACAGACATAGTCGCCGTTCGTGAAGCCGAAGCTGACCATCGTGTGCGCGATGTCCGGCGAACCCCAGGTGACCAGATACAAATCCACCGTGCGCAAGGCATCAAGATTGAAAGTCCGGTCGTAATGCTGCACGGTGAAATCCGTCTCCGTGTGATAGTCGCAGTTGCGGATGTTGTGAATGGCAGCCTGGTTGCCGCTGATGTCGGCATACGGCAGCACCGCCAGATCCGGCAACCAGTCGCGGTTGTTCGATGGTTGCAGGGGAAACCACCACAGAAGAACCATCCCGAATCCGGCGGCCGTGACAGCCATTTTCCACGGACGCCGCACCCAAATCCAGACGGCCAGGATGCCAAGCGCGTAAATCAACGCCAGCGGCAGGCGCAGCCAGTTGAGGCTCATATCAATCGCCAGCGCCGCCGTGGCCCAGAGCGTGGCCACGCCGAGAACAACCCAGATCAACCCGACGGCGACCCGGCGCAGGAGTTTTTGGAATTTCATCGTGCTGGTCAAAATTTATTAATAACTGCCATGCCTTACAAGGCTGGTTATTACCCGCTGATCGCCACCGGCGCGGGGCGCAGGTTTGGCATTCTTTCGCCGGCAAAGTCGCGGGGGACAAAATCAATTCCTTCAGCGCCGCGTTGACGCCGCCCCTGCCCGGTAAATGATTTTTGATGAACAGATGTTGAAAAAGTCAGTCTGATCCTGTAAATCAAGGCACCCGTTAATGATTAATACCACCAAGACCCTGCTTAAAACCGCGCCGCTGATCCATCCCGGACACAAGCTGGGATCATTGTGCAAACAGACCAAGCATTGTGTACGCGGTCTGGCCTTTGCGCGGGAAACCAAGGATTGGTTTCGAATCCTGCAACGTCCCGAACTGACGGTGGTGGCCGGAAATCATCCCTATCTCTTTCAAAAACTCCAGCGGCCCTATCTCAACCGCACCTTGAACACCCGCCGCCGGTTTCAAGCCCTCAAACAACATTACCAGTTTGTCGTCGCCCAGTTTTCACCGGTCGTCCGGCAGGAAATTTATGCGACACCAGGCAAGCTGCTGGTCGTGTTGCCGCTGGAGGGAATCGGAAAATTCGGCCTGCGCCTGAGCTGCAGCCGGCAGGAAAAGGAAGGCGACCTGGTGATCGGCCTGGTGAATCTGGACACCGGGGCGGTGCTGTTCACGCTGGCTTTTTCCATCACGCAATGGGAAATCGAACCCAGGGAGATTTTCATCGGCGGGTTGCAGGGCAACAAGCTGGCTTGCGACAAGGAACTCATCATCGCCATCACGCGGGAGATGCACGGCTTGCGGCCCAAGACGCTGCTGCTGTTTGCGCTCCAGGAACTCTGCACAGTGTGGGGCGTGACCCGGCTGCGGGCGGTCAGCGATGCGATGCATATTTACAAGCACTGGCAGAAACGGAAACAGGTGGTCTCCAGTTACGACGAATGGTGGGTGGAATCCGACGGCGTGCTAGCCGCCGACGGCAACTTCGATCTGCCGGCGACATTCATCCCCCGCGAAATCGCCACGCTCAAGGTCAACAAACGGCCGGTTTATAAACGCCGCTACCAAATGCTGGCCGGGATCGCCGGGCAAATCCGGCACCATTTCACGGAGAAATGAATAATCCATCGTCCCCCCGCCACATTGACGCCGCCTCCGCCCTGCCCTAATCTCCCGCATGGCCAAGAAAGCAGACGCGACACCAGCCACCGAGTCACCGAGACGCAGAGTTGCCAAAAATGAAAACTCTCTCGCCCGGCGGACGGGAGAGGGCCGGGCAAGGACTCGGTGTCTCTGCGGCTAAAACCCTCCGCCTTCTTCGACACCCAACGAAGTGTTTTACCAACCATTTTGTCGCACTACAAATGTGAAACTAAACCACATAATCATGACTACCTCCTGACTCTTTTGTCGGAATCTTGTCATACCGAAGGCCGAAAGCCCGGCCAAAATGATACGCCAAAAGTGGAATGCAGATAATGGCGTAAGCTCCGACTAAAACCATGACAATCGGCATTGGCACTCCGAGCTGCGAAAGCAATAAAAGGAGCATGGCTGGCGCAGCCATCACAACGTAGCCAAGCCAACACCAGAGCAGCAAACAAATGCCAACTCGGTGGATTCAAGTTTGTAGTGCGACAAATCGGAAGCGGCTGCTCGCCAGACATTTCTGTTCCGATGCAAGCCCCTTCTTCGTGGAGGGTAATGGTTTGCATCGAAACAGAAATGTCTCCTTCTTTGTAAAATGTTGCTGCTCTGATCCATGATTTGTCGCGCTACAAATTTGAAACTAAACATCACGTCAATCACAAAACCTCCTTCTTGAGCGCACGATAAGCCGCCAAAAGTCTGCCGCGATTGTGCCAGTCCTCAAACTCATCCTCTATCTCTGGGTTAATAAACGTCGTGCCCTCCGGCATACTTGGAACCAACACTAAGCCAAGCTCGGCAAGCTTTGCGACTGCTTTCTTCTGCTCTTCGGTCTGCTTGCCAATACCGAGGTTGCGGGCATCTGGCCGAACACCAGGGACATCGTCATCACCGGTCTCACGCCGGGCACGGTCTATGGCGTGCGCGTCCGTGGTGTCGGCGGTTCCGATCAATACGGTCCCTGGAGCGCGACCGTGTCGCTGATGTGCACCTGACCAACGAGTTGATAGTTGAGGGTTGCTGGCGGGAAAATTCAACGGTGCAGTTTTGAAATCCATCCTCTCTCAACCAACAACTCTCAACTGTTGATATCACCCTTTGCTGCTGGATTCGTCCAGCACGCAAGCCGGACGGTGGTAGTGCGGCCAACGCATAAAAAAAACACGCCGTAATTGGCCGCCCATCGTCCGGTCATTTTTTCCAACAAAAAAAACGGGCGGCCCTTTGCGAGCCGCCCGCCGTGAAGGTTAGTTCGGTTTATTCGCTGGCGCCTTTGCTCGCCTTTTCCGCCTCGGCCATCTTGCTCGCCATCTCCGCCTTGATGGCATCAAGGTTGAAGCTTGCGCCGCGCTGCATCGGCGGGAATTCGAGGAAGGTCTGGAGTTCCCTGCCCACCACCTGCTGGACGAACACGAAGCGCCAGAAATTATACATATAAAAATCCCCCATATACATGAGCGACCCCTGCTTCGTCATGTCCACGGGAAAATCCATGCGCTCGAACTGATCCAGACGCAGGTTGGTGATGGTCGGCACGTCCGGATGGTTCTTGACCCCCAACCAACCCTGCGGTTGGTCAATGAAACGATACTTGTAGTCGTCAATGCGCACCGCGCCGAGGGTGCTTTCACCGAGGTAGAAGATTTCGTGACGGGCAGACTTGCCCTGGCCGGTGAGGGCGGCCATCTGGTCATAACCGTCCAAGTGGTTCTTATAGGTCCGGTCGCCGATTTGGACACCCTTGAGCAGATCCTCCGTGATGGTCTTGTTGCCGGCGGCGTCGAGGAAGGTCGGGAACCAGTCGAGGCCGGAGAAGATGCCGTTCTGCACGGAATCCGCCGGGATGTGACTGGGCCAGCGGGCGATGCAGGGCACGCGGAATCCGCCTTCCATGACCGTCCCCTTGGCCTGTGCGAACGGCGTGGTGCCGCCGTCGGGCCAGGTGAAGCTTTCGGTGCCATTGTCGGTGGTGAAGACGACGATGGTGTTGTCGTCCACGCCCATGTCCTTGAGATGTTGCAGGATCAGGCCGATGTCGTCATCGAGCTGGGCCATGCCGGCTTCCTCGATGCTCCAGCCATTTTCCGAGTTCATCAGCGCGGTGTATTTCGGGGCAAGATGCGTGACGACGTGCATGCGTGTCGGGTTGATCCAGCAGAAGAACGGCTTGCCGTCGGCCTTGGCCTTGTCAATGAAGTTCAAGGCGAAGTCGCGGATGTCGCCGTCCACCGTCTCCATGTTGTATTTGATGCCGTCAATCGGGTGCGGCGGCAGCGGGCCGCAGTCTTCAATCTTCTGCTTGCCGATTTTGCCCCAGCGCGGCATCTCGGTGGTGTCGTCCGTGGCCGTGGCCCAGCTGTGAACCAGGTTGCGCGGGCCGACGACGTTCAACAACGCCTGCGGATAGTTGGGGTGAAACGGGTCTTCCATGGCGTCCAGGTGATACAGGTAGCCAAAGAATTCGTCGAAGCCGTGGACGGTGGGGAGAAATTCATTCTTGTCGCCCAGATGGTTTTTGCCGAACTGGCCGGTGGCATAGCCCTGCGCCTTGAGAGCGGTGGCGATGGTGCAGGCTTCGGCGGGTAGTCCAATGGCCGCGCCCGCCTGGCCGACCGTGGTCATGCCCGTGCGAATGGGCAACTCGCCTGTGATGAAGTTCGCGCGGCCCGCCGTGCAGCTGGCCTCGGCATAATAGTCGGTGAACAACATGCCTTCCTTGGCCAGCCGGTCGAGATTGGGTGTGGTGCCGGACATCATGCCACGGCTGTAGGCGCCGATGTTCCACATGCCGATGTCGTCGCCCATGATGACGACGATGTTGGGTTTCTTGTCCGCCGCCTGCGCCGGCGTGCCGGCGCTCATGAACGCCGCCGTGGCGGCAAACGCGGTCAGGCCGTGTTTGAATAGTATGGATGCTTTCATAACTGGATTGCTGGTTGTGTTTGTTTCTTTCGAGAAGCGACAAGAATTCAGAAGCTCAGGAGGATGCCACGTGGATTCTTTTCTCGTCGCCGCCATTTAAGACACTCGGCGCGAGACTTGTAAAGGGGTTTTTGTGTTACAAGCAAATGGCGAAGCGGCGGCTGAATCTTGGAGGGCGCGGACATGTCCGCGCTTTGGGTTTGCGAGACATGTCTCCGCCGATGAAAAAGCGGTGTCGTGCCACCGCACTGCAAGGAACGGATTCAGTCAACGATGCGAAGATTGGCCAGCGCGGCATTGACCGCCTCCTGAATGCGTTCGCCACGCACGGCCGCCGTGGCGTTGCCGATGATGGGTCGCACGACGTAGTTGCGATAAAGCAGCTCGTAGGTCTTCGCATCCAGCACATCAATGACCAGCGTGCCCGCCTCGAAATGGTTCGGGTTCCTGCTGCTGGAATAAGCATCCTCCGCCTTGTTGTGCAGCGCATCCGCATCCCGGCCCATGCCGAAATAAGTCGTGACGGCCTCGGTGGTGACGTTGTTGCCGACGATGATCATGTAGGCCACCGTCACATCGCCCGTGCCATCGGTGCGTTCCAGGCCTTTCGCCGCAAGATTGTTGACGATGGCCTTCTGGATGATCTGGTGGATGGCGTCGCGCCGGTCGGCGGCCGGCGGCGTCAGGGCGATGCCGCCGTTGATGAAATTATAGGTATGCACCTTCAACAAACCCTTGTCCACCCGCGTGGGCGCGGAGGAACAACCGGCGAGGAGCAGGCCTGTGAGCAGCAGCGGCAGAAGACAGAGATGTTTCATAAATCAATGTGTGGTTTGGATGTTCCGGTTTTTCGTTTGGTGGAATGGTGGAATCAATCTATCCGCGGGATCTGTCCAAGGTCAAGGCGCGACTGGCTTGCGCCTCTGCGCGGGTACAGCTTGACACGGCCCCCGACCCCGCAGTGGTTGCGGTGCGCCGTTCTCCGATCCGGCGCGTTGGCAGGCCAACTCCAATCCTTGCCGGGTCGGAGACCGGCGCTCCCGTCAACCGATTGAAGAATGGTGGGCGATGAGGGATTTGAACCCACGACCGTCTCCGTGTAAAGGAGCTGCGCTACCACTGCGCCAATCGCCCGACCGGAGGGAATGTAGAATGAAGAATGAAGAATGAAAAAGAAAAACTTCCGCCAGCAGCCTCGCGGGTTCTTCCTTCTTCCTTCTTCCTTTTTCATTTTTCATTTTTCATTTGGGAATCCCTGCTGGCGCAGCGCCTCGAACAAAACCAGCGCGACGCAGTTGGACAAGTTCAGCGAACGCGATTGCGCGTTGAACATCGGAATGCGCAACCAGATTTCGCGGTGTGCTTCGAGGAGTTGTTTTGGCAGGCCCGCTGTCTCGCGACCGAAAACCAGGTAATCATCCGGCAAAAATTTCACTTCGCTGTAATTCTTCGCACCGTTGGATTCGATGAACCACAGCCGCGCGTCAGCCGGAAGTTTTTCCGCGAACGCCGTCCAGTTCCGCCAGCGATGCCATTCGACCTGCCGCCAGTAATCCATGCCCGCGCGCTTGAGCTGCGTGTCGTCCAGCTTGAAGCCGAACGGCTCAATGAGGTGCAAAACGGATTTCGTGGCGGCGCACAACCGCGCCACGTTGCCCGTGTTCGGCGGAATTTCCGGTTCGACTAAAACAATGTTCATAATACGAATGAAGAATTAAGAATGAAAAATGAAGAAACAAAAAAAGCGGTGCCAAGCAATGATGAATCCGGCATGAACAAATCCTTCATTCTTCATTCTTCATTTTGCCTTTCCGGTAAAACACTTTCCACAGCACCAGTCCATGCGCCGGCGCGGTCATGCCGGCGGCGCGGCGGTCGCGGCTAGCGAGAATATCGGCAACTTTCGCCAGCGGAATCTTCTCCTGCCCGACCTGCACGAGCGTGCCCACGATGCCCCGGCACATTTTGTAGAGAAACCCGTCGCCTTCGATGATGAACGTCAGTTGCGCGCCGGATTTCTTGAGGTCGCAGCACGTGAGCGTGCGGACGTTGGATGCCATTTCGTAGCTGCGCGTCGCGGCGAACGATTTGAAATCATGCTTGCCGACGAACAGTTTTGCCGCCGCCCGCATCTTGGCCAGGTCCAGCTTCACCGGAAAATGCCAGGCGCGGTTTTGTAGCAGCGGATTCATGGCCGGATGATTCCAGACCGTGTAACGATACTGCTTGCCGGTCGCATTGAAGCGCGCATGAAACTTTTCCGGCACGCGTGCCGCCGACAGCACGCGGATGTCGTCCGGCAGATACGCGTTGAGCGCCAGCGCCAGCCGGCCGACGGGCATCTTGAATTCGGCGCGCGGAATCTCGACGTGCGCCACCATGCCGAGCGCGTGAACGCCGGTGTCCGTGCGGCTGGAACTATGGATGCGCTTGACGCCCGGAAACATTTTGCCGAACGCAGCCTCGATTTTTTCCTGCACGCCGGTGCCGATCTTCTGCACCTGCCAGCCCTGGTAAGCCGTGCCGTCGTAGGCGATGACGAGTTTGAATTTCACAAAACAAATAAACAACGAAGACGCGAAGGCGCGAAGCAAAGGCCGTTCAGCTTTCCGTTGTATCCAGATGACTCCATTTCAAACTTTGCGCCTTTGTTGTCCAAATTATGGTTCAAATTCCGTCCAGGTAGCTCTGCAGCAAAATCGCCGCCGCCATCTTGTCCACCTTCTCTTTCCGTTTGTCGCGGCGGACGTTGCCCTGGATCAAAATCCGGTTGGCCATCTTGGAAGTCAGCCGCTCGTCCCACATTTTGATCGGCACGGTGATGGCGGATTTCAAGACGGCGACGAACGCCTCCACTTTTTGCGCCGCCGGGCCGTAGCTGCCGTCCATGTTGCGCGGTTGGCCGATGAGAATGAGGTCAATTTCTTTTTCAACGAGGATTTTTTTCAGCCGCTCCAGAAACGGCGCAAACGGCTCCGCGAGGATATATTCCAGCGGCTGCGCGATGGTTTTGGTTTCATCGCTGACGGCGACGCCGATGCGCTTGGTTCCGTGATCGAGGGCGAGGATTCGCATTGCGCGACAGTCTGCCGCAAACGGGGAAAAATTCAATGGCGCGAATTGAACGAATTTCCACTAATTGAATTTACGTTCAATCGTGAAACCCGCTTGCCGCAGTAAAGCATAACGCAGGAGGCAGCCAACGAACTTGGCGCGACTTGCACCGCGACAACGCGGCGAAGGCGGTTTGCGGGTCTGGATTTAGTAAATAGTATCCCCGCCTTGCGTCACTGCTGGCCATACTTGTTTACCAGCCACTGGTTCGCCGTCTGTTCACCGAAGATCATCCAACGTTCGGTGTAGTTGATTCAAACTTGGTCCGGCATCGTTTCCATCAAAGAGCCGGCTTGTTGCATGGTTGCTTTTAGCGCCGCTCTTTGTTGGGCAATCTGGTTGAGTTGATCCTGAACGGTCTGGCCGCTGTCGCCATAAGGACTGTTGGGATTCATCGCGCTGAAAGCCATGCGTTCGACGGCCAAGCCAACAAGCTGATCAATCACGGCTTCCCCAGGCGATGAGGGAACGTAGCGCTGGCCGAGGTTTACTGCCATTTGCAAGGTGGTTTGTGCAGATGCCTGGTCGCCGGATTGGTTGTAGGCGTTTGCAAGATCAGCCAGATCCTGCCCTAATTGTTTTATGGGCGCAAGTTGAGGCAGAGGAATTTGAGACATGGACAGATATTTGGCCTCGGCCGCCGAGTAACCTGCCGAGAGGTAAGCTTCTTCGTCATCCTTCCAACGGTCCAGTGTGTAATCCTGAAACTGCTGTTTGCCAGATGTGGTGGTGAGTTCCTGAACGCCTTGATCAATCTGGCCGGAATTGAAATAATTTAACGCCGACAGATAGTTTGCCAGCGCATTGTCCGGCGCAGATTTCTCAAGCGCGTTCAACCATAGCCGCTGTTCTTCGGGAGACAAATTCTTGTCCAACGCCGCCTCAAAAGCCACCTGTGGATCGTTGGGATATTTTTCCATCGCTTCCTTCAACAGCGCCGGGTCGCCGCTGGTGCGACAGGCGGCGAGGAGACTAGATGCGTTACGCCCATTGGATTTCAGGTAAGCCTCGACCTGCTCGGCGGTCAACTTCGGTGGCTTGTCTTTGAACCGGGCATACAGATTGGTGGCTTGCAAATCTTCCGCCGGGCTGTTCGTTGAAGCGGAGACCTGCATCGGTGGCGCGGGCAGGCGCGGAGCGGGTTTGGCAGACAGGAACGCGAGTCGCTTCACCGCGTCATTGCGTTCACGCTGCAATTGCTGGATTTGTTCAGCTTGCTGTTGCTGGAACGCCTGGTTTTGTTCGCGCAGTTGCGCGGCCTAGCGGGCTTCGTAAATTCCCGCGCCGGCAACGACGGCGATGGTCGCGGTGATAAAAGTTTTTTGAATTGTTGTCATGGCGATGGCTTTGGTTGCGGCAATTACGGAAGTGTGGGCGACGGTTCCGGCTGAAACGGCGGCGGCGGAAATGGTGGTGGCCAGTCCAACCGGCACGGATTGAACGGCGTTGGCGGAAATCAAAACGGCCAGCCCGCTGGTGCCAACCGTCACGTTGCGTTTGGAGAAAAATTCGCGCAGCCGTTCCACGGCGCGGCTCACGCGTTTTTGCGCGGCATCATCGTTCGTGCCCAGGGCTTCGCCGACTTCGCGCAGGCTTTTGTTGTCAAAATAGCGCAGCAGAATCGCGCTGCGGTCGTTTCGTCGAGCGCGACCATCGCGTCGTCCAGCAGCGGTTCGATTTGCGTCCAGTCATTGGCGGTCGCATTCATGTCATTCATCTCCACGGCGATTTGTTCGCGCAATTGGCGGCGCGATTCCTTGCGGATCACGTCAATCGCCGTCCGGCGCGTGACGGCGTAGAGCCAAGGCGTCAGAGTTTTTGGCAACGCGGTGGCGTTGGCGAGTAAAGGCGACGAGGGCGTCGCCGCCACGCGTGCGAGGTCGGCAAAGACGGATTGCGAGATTTCCTCGGCCATCTGCGTCGAACGAACCTGCCGGAGCGCGGCGGAATAAACCAAGTTCACATGGCGGTTCACCAGCGCGGTGAATGCGT
>Ga0182030_10027896_pt1 | contig 10125 bp, 7 predicted proteins | sample 812S3MmetaG_FD_121299 | JGI IMG/M metagenome (GOLD analysis project Ga0182030, IMG submission 121299) | Permafrost microbial communities from Stordalen Mire, Sweden - 812S3M metaG (Illumina Assembly) | ecosystem: Environmental > Terrestrial > Soil > Wetlands > Permafrost | place: Sweden... | reverse complement strand
GGTGGCCGGGTTGATCGCCGCCGTGCCATGGGCGGGGACGGCTACCGGGGTATGGACCGTCGGAACGGCAGCGCCGCTCGCCGCCGGTCCAATGGTGGTCATTGTCCCGGTGACCACCTTGGCGGTGGAGTTGGTCAGGTAGATCGTCGTGGCGGCGGCCGTGCCCGCCCCGGCCGCGCAGAAGGCCGAAGAGGACACCGCTCCGGCCGGAGCCACGGGAACGGCGTCGGTCGGCGTCGGCGCCGGGTTGGACGATGACACCGGATCCAACGCGGCGATGATGGCGATCCCGACCACCACCACGGCGACAGAGATGATGACCGCCCACCTCCCCTGGGCCGGCGGCACGCTAGGACGACGGGCCCGGAGCCCTGGGGTGGTGGCCTGTGCTGCTCCGTCGCCTTCGTCGGGACTCCGCCCCTCTGCGGCTACCGGGATCTCCTCCTCGCTCACGACAGCGCCTCGACCGGGTCCGGCATCGGAGCCTGTTCGTCCTCGGCCGTCGCCTCGTCGGCTCGCCGGACCCGACGGCGTCGGATCAGGCGGCGCCTGGTAGCCACGCCCCCCACCCGGGTGGAGAGCAGGAAGGCGATGGCGACAAGCCAGGTGAGGACGGAGACGAGCAGTGACACCGGGGCGATCCATCCGCCCGAGAAGCTGAGCGTGGCGACGGTGGGTGACCGCACCTCATATTTCGCTGCCCACCCGAACGATGACGACCGCACGGCTGTCCGGCCGCTCGAACCCGACAGGGACCACCGCCCGGCCGGAGCGAGCGAGGCGAACACGGTGCCGGCCTTCAGCGGGCCGGTGAAGGACCTAGAGGCGATGGGACCAGGCAGTACGGGCACGGCCCCGGTGACCAGGCTCGAACCCGGCGGCTGGGTGAGCATCGAGGACGCTGACGATGGGGTCGCCGTGGTGCCGCTGGCCGTCACCTCGGCGCGTGAGGGAATCCAATCGGAGTTGGCATAGACAGTGATACCGGTCCCCGACAGGACGGGGCTCAAGTCGAGTTGCCGACCGAGAGCGGGCACCAGGTCGTTCGGGACCGGATAGAGCTCCGGGCTCTGTTCCCCGCTGATCTCGGGGGCGAGAGACGTCAAGACCACGACATAGCGGACCCCCGATGGTGCGAGCATCCGACCGAGCTGATTGGTGCGCCCGCTCCGGGCTAGGTTCACCGCCGTCGACAGGGCCGCGGCCGGCCCCGCTCCGGCTGCGTTCCACAGCCACCGGGCATCAGGGGCGCCGTCCTCGGAGGTGGCATAGGACAGTCCGTCGCCCGACGCCCATGAGCCCTGATTGAGCGACCGGGTGTCTCCCAACCAAAGGACCCGGAACGACCCCGAAGCGGCCTTGGCGTGCATCCAGGCCACCGACTGCCTGAAGTCGTTCGTCGGCAGGTCCCAGCGCCCGGGGGCAGCGGAGAGCACCGTCGGCACGGCTCCGAGGATCACCGCTCCGGTGGCGAACACCGTCACCAACTGGCGCCACCCGAAGTCCGCGGCCCGCAGATCCTCCTCGAATGCGGCGACCCCGAGGCCGATCGCTGCGGCCATGGCCGCGGCCGCTGGGGCCAGCAGCACGAGCGGATCGATGACCAGGCTGCCGGTCCATCCTCGGCCCATCACCCAGGCCACCAGCCAGAACACCAGGGCGATCGACCAGAACCGACCGGCCCAGCGGAACCTCGTGCCCCGGGCGAGGACCAGAGGGACGACAGCGGCAACGGCAAACCCCCAGGCCAGGGGCGAGTCCCCGATCGGCCCGACGGCAAATCGCAGCAGCGAGCCCCATGTGGCCGAGTCCGAGGCGGGAATGGGCACGCCGAACACGGAGACTGCGCCGCTACCGGCCGAAAGCACCCCGATCACCCATGGGAGACAGATAAGGGCGGCCACGAGCGTGGACCCGACAGCCAGGCGCAAGGCGCGAAGCGTCGAGGGCCAGTCCCCGAAGATGGCCGACGAGGCCACCAGGGCCAGCGCGCAGAGGATGCCGACGATCGCCGCAGCCGGGGCGAAGGAGACGAGCACGGCCTCGAGGAGCCCGAGGGCGAGTGTCTGGCGCAGCGCCGAGTGCCGGGCCGTCCAGACGGCCAGCCGGCTACCGAAGGCCGACAGCCGGCTTGCGTCCTGGAGCGAGGTCCCAGGACCCGTCGACCTGCCCGCCCCCACTGCTGGCGGCACGACGGCATAGGGCGGCGTCCCGGTGGCCCGGAAGAGTCGGGCCAGGACCCACGGGATGCCCGCATAGAGCACCATCGCCCCCCACCGCCCGAGGGCCAGCCCGTTGTAGGGGAGGGCGACGGCCAGGTACGCCAACCCGGCCACGAGGGAGGCGCGCTGGGACCCGAACGGGCGAAGGAGGCGTACGACCCCCCAGGCGCCAAGGGGCAGACAGGCGAAGATCAGGACCTTCTGGGTCAGGCCCATGGCCCCGAAGAGGACGGTGCCGGCCAACCCGGCCAAGGCCAGGGCCGGCGTGGCCGGAGCAGTCGTTCCCACCCCCGAGGGGTGCCACCCGGTGCCGAACTGTGCCCAGGTGGATGACCAGCTCGGGAAGGGCACGAACTGGCCAACCGCGGGGAGCCGCCCCGAGATCACCCCACGGCTGCCGATCAGCACCACCACCAAGGCGATCACCCAGGCCGTCACCCGGACCCGCCCACTGAGCCGGCCGCGTGTCGGCGGGGCCGGCTCAGCAGGTCGTGGCGTCGGTGCCGGTGCCACGTCGTGTTCGGCCGAGTCGTACTCCTCGGCGTCGGCGGCCGCGGCCAGCTCGTCGGCGTGGGCCCCGTGGAAACCGTGCTGGAAGACGCGACGGCCGTAGGTGGAGAGCCGGGCGCTGCCCCCTATCTGGAGCAGGCGGATCTCCTTGTCCCCCAGCCGCCTGTGGCCCTTCAGCACCTTGCGCTCACGACGGATGGAACCGAGGTGCCCGAGGTTCCACCGCCAGGCCCTGGACACGGCCCTCGCCCGAGCCCGGTTGCCGGCCAGTTCGGCGACGATGATCTCGGCCAACGTCAGCACGACGATCTGGGGCACCACCCTGATCAGGCTGAACAGCCCGTAGCACTTGAGCACGGCCAGGAGCTCGTGACGGCGCTCGAGCTCCTGCAAGGTGGGTGGGCGGGTCGCCAGCTCGGCGTCGGGGGACTGGTCGTCGACTCCTGCGAACAGTCCGGGATCGAGCGGGCGGGCCCCACCGGCCAGCATCTCCCGGTGGCGGATGCGGGCGTCGGGGGCGACGATGATGCGGGCTCCGACCACCTGGGCTCGCCAGCACAGGTCGAGGTCCTCCCCCATGGCCACGATGGAGGGGTCGAACCCGCCGAGCTCCTCGAAGAGGTCGGCTCGGACCAGCGTGACCCCACCCGGGGCCACGAAGACGTCCCGGACGGCATCGTGCTGGCCGTGGTCGATCTCGTGGGGCTGGACCCGGTCCACGACCGATCCGGCCTTGTCGACAGTCATGCCCACGTGTACCAGGCGCTCAGGGTCCTCCCAGCTCACGACCTTGGGAGACACGATGCCGGCGTTCGAACGGAACGCCTCTTCCACCATCAGGTGGACCGCATCGGGGAACAAGGCGACGTCGTCGTGGCAGAGCAGGAAGTAGGCGGCGCCATCCACCATGGTCCGCACCTCGTTGGCTGTGGCCCCGAACCCCCGGTTCTGCTCGAAGTGGCGCACATAGGCCGTAGGCAGGACAGCTGCCACCCTGGCCGGCAGGTCCTCGTCGCTGCCCACATCGAGGACCAGGACCGATAGCTCCGCATAGTCCTGCGAGGCCAGTGACGCCAGCGTCTCTTCGAACCACGGTCCAGGATCGTGGGCGACGACGACAGCGACCACCGGCGGAGCCAGTGTGTCCATCAGGGGTCAGAGGCTAATGGCAATCGACCCCGAGTTGGTGTCTTGCCGGCCCGATTCGTCGCAGAACCGGACCGCTCGGGGGTGCTTGCAAATGTTTATCATTGCGGATACACTTGTATTCACCACGAGGCGTCCAGAGCGACCCCGACACCGGTCAAACACCCCGGAGCCGGAACCCTGCGCCTCTCACGACCAACAGAGGAGACACCATGCCCGAGATCCCGACCGACCTCACCAAAGCAGCCAAGGACCTCGCCGCCGTGGCCAAGGATGCCGGCTACGTCGTCATCGGGGCCGGCGTGCTCGGCTTCCAGCAGGCCCAGGTCCAGCGCCAGGAGTTCATGAAGCGCCTGGGCGACCCGAAGGCCGGCCTCGAGGAGCGGGTGAACGCCCTGCGCCACGACCTGAACCAGGCTCTCCACAGTGTGGACACGACCGTCGAGGGCGCAATGGAGCGTTTCGAGGAGATCATCGAGCGCCTGGAGGCAGCCGTAGCGCCCTTGGAGGACCGTCTCCCGGCCAGCGCCCGGGACCTGGCCAAGCAGGCCCATGTGCAGGCCAAAGAGGCTCGCACCCAGCTGCGCACCATGATCACGACGGCTGCGGCCTGACCCACCAGCTCGGAGCCGTGCTCCGAGCACCCGGATGGAACGAGAGAGGGCGACCCGCTTCACGGGTCGTCCTCTCGTCCGTCCCGAGGTCAGTCGGCGTGCTCTCGCCAGTACGCCAGCACGTCGGCCAGCGTGTCGTCCAGCGGGATCTCGGGCTTCCATCCTGTGGCGGCCATGAGCCGTCCGGGGTCACCCCGCAGCACCGGCACCTCGACGGGCCGCATCAGCTCCGGGTCGTTCTCGAACGCCAGGGTTGTTCCCGCCAGGGCCAAGAGCCCGTCGGCGATCTCTCGGATGGCCACATCCTGGCCCGAGCAGACGTTGTAGACCTGACCGGGCTCGCCCGACTCGATGAGCAGGCGATAGGAGCGGACCACGTCCCGGACGTCGGTGAAGTCCCGACGGGCCGACAGGTTCCCGACTGGGATGGTCTCAACCCCTCGCCGATCTGCCTCGACGATCCGCTTGGCCAGGGCCGGGACGGCGAAGTTCGGGCTCTGACCGGGTCCGATGTGATTGAACGGGCGGACGGTGATGACGTGCTGACCGTGGCCGAGGAAGGCCTGGGCCACGAGTGCCTCGCTGGCGAGCTTGGAGGCGGCGTACGGCGTGAGGGGCGCGGTGGGCGATGCCTCGGTGAGGGGGAGCTGGGACGGGTCGGTGACCGCCCCGTAGACCTCGGCCGAGCTCGTCACAAGAACTCGCGGGTCGCTCCCGCACTGCCGGGCGGCGGCGAGCAGGACCCCTGTGCCGATCACATTGACCTCGAGCACGCGAAGGGGCTCGACCCAGGACTGGCCGACGTGGGTCATTGCTGCCAGGTGGTAAATGGCCTCGGGCTGGGCGTCGGACACCGCGGCCAAGAGGGCAGACGGGTCGGTGACGTCGACCTCTTGGTCGATGGACACGACGGTGTCGTCAAGGCTGCGTAGGTGGTCGGCGAGCCAGTGGCCAACGAAGCCGCCGCCGCCTGTGATGAGGGAGCGCACGACGGCTCACCCTACTGGTTCTCAGCCGCCCCGGGCATTTCAAGCCCTGTCGGTCAGCGGGCGGCCGCGTGTCGATAGGCCTCCATGTGGCGCGCCGCGCTCTCGTCCCAACTGTGCCGGGAGGCAATGGCGAGGCCACGCTCTCGTCGATCATCGTCGGCCTGGCTCCGCTCCCCCGCTCCGGTGAGCTCGGCCTCGATGGCCGCGGACAGGGCGGTGCGGTCGCCGGGGGGGACGAGCACACAGGCGTCACCCGCCACCTCCTCCATGGCCGTGCCCGAGGTGGTCACGAGCCGCGCCCCGCAGGCCAGGGCCTCCAGGGCCGGCAGGCCGAACCCCTCGTACAGGGCCGGATAGACGACCGCCGTCGCCGAGCGCAGGAGGGCGGGGATGGCCTCGTCGGCGACGTAGCCGGTCCGCACGATCCGGGGCGCCAGCCCGGATGCGTCGATGGCCAGGTCTACCTCGTCCGCACCCCACCCCGCGCCTCCGGCCAGCACCAAGAGGGCGTCGGGGTGTCGGCCGGCGACCTCGGCGAACGCTCTGATCAGCGAGGGCACGTCCTTGCGGGGCTCGAGGGTGCCGATGAAGACCAAGAGGCGAGCCGAGCCGATGAGGCGCCCGTCGATGGCGGCAAGCGTCTCGGCATCTGCGCCCGGTGTGGGCTCGTCGGGATGGAACCGGCCCGTGTCTACCCCGTGGGGAGCGACAAAGACCTGGGCGTCCACCCGACACCAGCGGCGGAGCTCCTCGGCCGTCACCTGGCTCGGGCAGACGACGGCCGCCGCTCGGCGAGCAGCCACCTTGATAGCCCGTTTGAAGAGGAACACCTTCGACCGCTCGTGCCACTCGGGGGCCTCGAAGAAGCTGAGGTCGTGGACGGTCACCACCCTCGGCACCGACGACCACTCCGGCATCGTGTAGTGGGGGCCGTGATGGACCGAGACGCGGGCGCCGGTGAGCAAGCTCGGCAGTCGGATCTGCTCCCAGGCCAGACGAAGGGGGCGAGATGCCGGGGCGTCGGCCACCACCTCTTGTCCCGATGTGGCCAAGGACCAGCGGGAGGCGTCGGACCGACGGGCCATGACCACGAGATCAGCGTCGGGGCGTCGGGCCAGGGCGGTGACCAGTTCCATCGTGTAGTACCCGGCGCCGACCGGCCTGGCCGGAACGGCCGAGACGTCGACGGACAGGCGCAGGACCGGCTCAGCCACGTCGCTCCCCTCGGGACGCGCCGGCCTCGCTCCAGACGGCCAGGTGGCGCTCAGCGATGTTCGACCAGGTCAGCTCCGCCGATCGGGCCAGACCCAGAGCCTGCAGCCGGGAGCGGATCCCGTCGTCGGTCGCCACCTGGAGGATCCCCTCGGCGATCGACTCCACGTCACGGGGATCGATCTGGTAGGCCGCCCCGGCCGTGCTGGGTAGTGGACTGGCCACCACCGGGGTCCCCATGGCCATGGCCTCAACCGGCGGGAGCCCGAAGCCCTCGATGAGCGGGACGTAGGCCAACAGGCGGGCCATGGCGTAGAGGGCGGAGAGCTCGGTGGGCGAGACCAGTCCGGCAAGGATGACCCCCGCCTCCGGCCGGATCCGCTCCCCCCACCCAGTCGGGCCGACCAGGACCAACGGCCACGGGTCCGGCAGCTGTTGACGAATGCTCCCATACGCCTCGATGAGTCGGGCCTGGTTCTTCCTCGGCTCCAGGGTGCCCACACTCAAGAGGAACGGGCCGTTGACGCCGATGTGGGACAAGAGGGCACCGGCCGCCGCCATGTCCGGCGGCGGGAGATGGTCCGAGCCCATAGGGATGGCGGTGATGGCATCTGGCGGCGCACCGGCCTCGATCAAGTCGTCGGCCACTACGTCAGCCGGCACGATGAAGCGGTCGGCCCTCGCCAGAGCCCTCCGGAGGGCGTGTTCGTGCCAGGCCCGCCCCCGATCAGGGTACGCCTCGGGGATCCGTCGCCAGAGCAGGTCGTGGACGGTCACGACGAGGGCGGAGCGCCCGGGCTCCATGGTGGACAGTGAGGTGGCGTGGAGCACGTCGAAGCTGGTGGGGGTCCGCAGGATCCCGTAGTCCCAGGCGCGGGTGAGCGCAGGACCGGGCAGCCAGGAGCTTCGCAACGGGTAACCGAGGTCGGCCAACGGATCGGGGGCGCCGCGCGGGCCCGTCGGCCGACTGGCCGCGAGTTCGATGACGGGACGCTCTGCCCCCACCATGGCGTGCATACCCTGAAGAAGGCCATGCACATAGGTGCCGATGCCCCCCGAGGCCTTGCGTCGGAGCTGCTCGACCATGACCAGCACCCGGAGGTCGCTCACGACGGCACTCCCGACGATGGGCGGTGGCCGTCTAGCGGCCGGGCCGACGCCGCCTCCCGGTAGATGGCGTCGAGGCCGGCGGCACACGCCTCCCAGCTGAACTGCCTACTCCGTCGGCGGCCCCTCGCCACCAGCTCATCGACGGACGAGCCGCCCTGGAGGACCCATCCGATGGCCGCGGCCAGTCCGTCTGTGTCCCCGGGGTCGACCAACAGGGCCCCGTCCCCGACCACCTCGGGCACCGCACCAGCCGTCGTCGCCACCACCGGCACACCTTCGGCCATGGCCTGGAGCGGTGGGAACCCGAACCCCTCATAGACCGACGGGTAGGCCAACATGGCTGCCTGGCGGAGGGTGGCGGCCAGCTGCGCGTCTTCGATGTACCCGGACCGCACGATGCGGGCCCTGGCCGGCGACTGGGCGCACGCCTCCTCGAACTGGCGGGTGCCCCATCCGTCACCGCCCACCACTACAAGGGCGACGTCCGGGCAATCGGCGGTGGCCGACGCGAAGGCTGACACCAAGAGCGGATAGTCCTTGCGAGGCTCGATCGTCCCGATGGCCAGCACATATCGCCCGCATCCCTCGGGCAGTTGGAAGCCGAGGTCCTCGGCGCCAGTGCTGGCCGGGAGGGCCGGGATCCCAAGATGGACGGCCCGGACCCGCTCGGAGTCGATACCGAGCTCGGCGACCGCTTGGTCGGCCACGAACTGCGACGGGGTATGGACCCATGCCCCGTCGGCCACCGCCCGCCTGATCAAGTCGGGAAAGGCCAGGGTCGGCGGGTCGCAGAGCTCAGGGAACAGCATGACGGCCAGGTCATGGACGGTGATCACCCGGGCCGCCCACCGCGTCGGCGGGACCACGAAGTTCGAGCCGTGGACGACGTCATGGCGACCGATGAACCACTCGACCGCAGGCCGGTTGAAACGTGACCAGCTGGCAAGGAGAGGTCGGGCGGGCATGGCCCGTTGGCGGACCGCAACCCCGGTGGGCACGAGGTTGGCGATGCCACGACGCCGGCGCCAGCTGATGGCGAAGGCGGAAATGGCCAGGTCCTGACGCTCGACCAACCCGGACAGCGCTCCGGCACAGAAGGCGCCGACCCCGGTAGGGCGGCCTAGCAGGGGGGTGGCGTCGACTGCGACAGCGAGCCGCTCCGAGTCGGCGGTGGCAGATCGCTCCGGCGGCACCCTGGGAGCCTTGCACATCGCCAACCAAGGCCAGTGACGCACCACCGGCAGGTAGCCTGCCCCGATGAACAAACCAACCACGGGCCCAAAGGACCGACCCGGATGATCGCCGCCCTGGCCGGGGGCGTGGGGGCCGCCCGCCTGCTCCGGGGGATGGTGGAGGTGGTCCCAGCTGGCGACATCACGGCCATCGTCAACACCGGAGACGACACCGACCTCCACGGGCTCCATATCTCCCCCGACTTGGACACGGTGATGTATACCCTGGCCGATGCCATCAACTCCGAGACCGGCTGGGGCCTCGCCGGCGAGAGCTGGCAGGTCATGGAGTCCCTCGGCAAGCTTGGGGGCGTCACGTGGTTCAACCTCGGCGACAAGGACATCGCCACCCACTGCTACCGCACCCAGCGGTTGAGTGAGGGAGCCACCCTGGGCCAGGTGACCGCGGAGTTGTGCGCCTCGTTCGGCGTGGACGTCCGGCTGCTCCCGGTGACCGATGACCCTCTTCGCACCCGGCTGCAGCTGGCCGACGGGCCCGAGGTCGGCTTCCAGGAGTACTTCGTGCACCTTCACCACGACGTGGCCGTGGCCGACGTCCGCTTCCAAGGGGCGGAGGCGGCAGCGCCCGCCCCCGGGGTCTTGGAGGCACTGGCCGAGGCGGAGGCGATCGTCGTGTGCCCATCGAACCCTGTCGTCTCGATCGGCCCCTTGCTCGCCGTTCCCGGCCTGCTCGAACAGCTCAGCACCCTCCGGGACCGCGTCATCGGCGTTTCACCAATCATCGCCGGGTCGGCATTGAAAGGCCCGGCAGATCGACTCCTGCGGGAGATGGGCTTCGAGTCCTCGGTGGTCGGGGTGGCCCGCTGGTACGCCCCGTGGATGGGCACACTGGTCATCGACGAGGCCGACGCCGACCTGGCCGGGACGGTGGAGTCCGAAGGGCTGCACTGCATCGTGACCCCCACCGTCATGTCGACGGTCGAGCGCTCGGCCGAGCTGTCACGAACGGTCCTCCATGCCATCTGACCCGGCGGTGGACACGGGGCCTGGCGGGCCGGTAGGCCTGTCCGTCTACCCGGTGACCGGTCTCGGTGAGGTGCGGGCCGGAGCGGACCTCGCCGGGCTGCTC
>Ga0182030_10027895_pt1 | contig 10125 bp, 11 predicted proteins | sample 812S3MmetaG_FD_121299 | JGI IMG/M metagenome (GOLD analysis project Ga0182030, IMG submission 121299) | Permafrost microbial communities from Stordalen Mire, Sweden - 812S3M metaG (Illumina Assembly) | ecosystem: Environmental > Terrestrial > Soil > Wetlands > Permafrost | place: Sweden... | reverse complement strand
ATCTTCACAAAGCATTTGACCAGAAAGATCTACTAGTGATCGAAGCCCTTTGCTGGCTGCAATTCCTATGCGGCGCATCTTGAGTTCTTCACTTCTTTGTGCTTGAACTTTCAATAGCGACATTGAAAGATTGCCCGCAAATACAAGTTCGCAGGTCAATGGTAAGCCTATTAGAATAAGCCCCTGCATGGCCAGCGTCAGCCCTATTTTTCGTCGCGGAGCGCCGGTTTCCTCGCTGCTTTCCTGTGCTCTCTGTCTGAGCCTGCTTGTGTCCATACGTGCACCTCTAGCGAGGGCGTCCCGCCCGCCATTAGCGAGAGAATGCTGGTCTGGCTTGTACGCTTTTTCTGATTTGTCGGCTTTCGATGCGGCTGGACTAACAGCCCGCTTTTCCCACTTCGCTGCATTCTGTTGCGAATGCTCTGTGTCTTGCGGTGCACCTCGCTCGCCAGCGCGTTTGTCGATCTTTTTGCCTTTAGCGATGGCGTTACTGCTGTTAGCGTTATCTTCAAAGTCGCCGGTGCTGAGTGCCGCGCCGGCAGACGGAGCTTTGTTTGGGAGGGTAAACCAGAATGTGCTACCTTTGCCCGCTTCGCTCTCGACGCCAACTATGCCACCATGCTTTTCTACTAAGTCCTTGCATATCGGCAAGCCAAGCCCCGTGCCTGCTTTCCGTTTCGCGTCTGCGGCTTCCACTTGCTTGAATTTTTCAAAAACAAGATGCTTTTGATTTGCTGGTATGCCTCGTCCATGATCGGTTATGCGAAAGCGCACCAGTGATTTCTCTTTCTCGGCGCTGAGTTCAACTGAAGATTTGTCAGGCGAGAACTTAATAGCATTGGACAATAGATTGACCAGCACTTGCATAATCTTATCTTCGTCGGCGTACACCGAAAGCGCCGAAGGCTCAATAATGAGCTCAATAGATTTTGTTAGAGCCAGCTGCTGAACGTCTGAGGCGGCTGCTTGCAGGAGTTGAGAGACTTTGACCAAGCTGGGATGTATTTCCAATGTGCCTGACTCCATTTCAGTCACCTGGATCAGTTCTTTTACCAGTACCAATAAACGCTTCAGGTTGCGCTCGGCTATGGTTGTTTTGTCGAGTGCTGTGGCAGATAAGCCCTGGGAATTCTCGCCCGAGACCAGGGCTTTAAGAGACTGGGCAATTCGCAGAAGGGGAACTTGCAAATCGGAGCTGATCATTGAAAGGTATGCATTGCGCTCTTGCTTAATGAGACGATTTTGCGTTATATCGTGAAAAATGCAATAGAGATTTTGGCTCTCGCTAGACCAGAAGATGGACCAGAGTCCGTATTGTAGCTTGCCTTCGCGTGTGCGAATTGCTGCTTCGAATGCCTGTGGAGCTTCTGTGGATTTCGCTAAGTCAATTTGATCTCTTACTCTATCGATTTCTTCCTCCAGCAGAATGGAATATATCGGTGATACTTGTAAACGCTCGACAGGATAGCCCCATCCGCGTTCGCCGGCGGGGTTTATCTGCAAAAACTTTTCGTCGGAGTTGAGAACAAATATAATATCGCTGGCGTTATTAAACAGCGCTTTTTCAATTTCGGCAGCTTTCAAAAGTGTTTTGTGCATCTGGTGGAAGGCGCGATCTAGTTTGGATATTTCGTCATCGCCGCCCATTTCTGGTATGAGCCAGCCCTTCTGTGACAGCGCTTCGGTGTTTTTCTCAATGGTACGAATTCGCTCTAAAATCGAATTGCGAAAGAAGTTCCACAAGGCAATACTGGCAAATATGCTAATCAATCCGCCACCAAAAACGACACCATATTGCAAATTGCGGTTGGTTTCCAGACGGTTCTGCGTTTCGCTCAAAAGGTCTTCGTTTCTTATAAATCCCGAAGCCAAATTTCGACGAATTGTGGTTTGAACCTCGCAGAAAGAGGTTTCGCGCATACGAGGAAGCGCAGCTGTGCCCTCTCTTACAGTAGGGTCGTCCGCTCCTTTCCTCATGTCCTCGAAAACTCTGAACATTGGCTCCAGAAGCTTGTCTGCTTGCGTGTTGTCTAGAAGTGGATCTTTCGATTTGTTCGCTTCTCCGAAGTCGTCCATCTCCTTCTTAATCACTTGCACTTTTGCAAATTCAATATCAAATCGCTCGAAGAAACGTTCTGCTTTTGTGAAAATGCCGAGGACAAGAAAATAAGGCGCAAGCGACATCTGTGCAAATAATCTTGCCCCGATGGAAGTTGAGCGCTGGAAAAGAAGCTCATGGGCACGCTGATTCTCAGCGTCGGTTAAGAGTGTGGAAAGAGCAAAGACCAGGAGAACTTCGAGCAGCAGCGGCACGGTCGCTATGATCAAGCCTCGATAAAGAATTTTCAAGAGCTTGCGTCGCCTCGGAATCTTGCTGCTATTTTAGTGCGCTTATTTACATTATGCCGAATCGTCAAGAAGGCGGCTATTTTGTCTTGCGGGGGGACAAGCGCCTGCTAGCTGAGTATTATATTGCGCTTGGCGCTATATGGTTCACTTTTCAATCAAAGTGGAATGAAGTTGTCGACCCATTGCAAAGAGTGCATATGTTAAATAAACGATTGATTCATTCTTTAGTAACGGCTAGCCTTCTTTCCGTGGTGTTGACCGCTTGTAGCATTCCCGATGTCACAAGTTTAGTTGCATTATTGAAAACGTAGTATCGCTTTTTGCCGTTTGCGAAATGTTGTTGAAGCCGTGACGCCTGTAAAACTCAGCTGCATGAGTCGTTTCGAGTTTGATGTGTGAACAATGGTGCTGTTTCGCTATCTCAATAAGTTGCCTGAGCAGCATCGAACCGATGCCCAGACCTTGCTGTGCTTTATGGACGGCTAAAGCTGTGATGTAAAAGATTTGTCCGGTATTTTGATGGGTGTTCTCGGGGCGTTGGTTCAGGCTTCCGGAACGATCTACTAACCATTTTTCGGAGCTAGCGTAGCCTGCTACTGCCTGCTCGCATATTGCCACCAGAAATCCCTCATTGAAAACTTTCAGCCGCGCGCTTATGATTTCGGACGGTTCCGCCGTTCCAAATGGAGCAAAGGCTTCGTTTTCCAGTTCAAATATTTTCGGCAGATCGCCTTGCTGGGCAGGGCGGATTGTTATCGGAGTGGTCATGATTATTTCGCACATGCATTAAGTCAGTTGAATTAAGTTGAAAATTTATTCGGCAAACTTGAGCCCTGTAATAACCATTTTGATGAGGTAGGCAGCCTCTGCGTCAGACGGATAGTCAGGTAATGCGACAAAAGCCGGATGATGAAGGCGGGCTGTTGCACTTAGCACGGCTCTTGCCGCCTCGCGAGAATCGGCTACATGAAAAATGCCCTGAGTTTTGCCTTCTTCTATGATCGTTTGCAACTGATCCAACATATGGTCGATGTGTCTGGTCACTTCATGGCGGGCTTGCTCAGCGATCTCTCCATAAAGAGCGAAGAACTCCGGCTCGTCGAGATAACGTTGTCGCTTTATCGTTCGCAGCCGATTAATCCATTCAGTCAGTTTCACATCGGCCGAATTATTGCTGTTTGCTATCACCGTAAGCGGTGTCATGACATTGCAAAGCCAGCGTTCGGAAATGGCGCCCAGCAAAACTGATTTGCTGCCAAAAAAGCGATAGACGTTGCCATGACTCATGCCGATTTCGCGCGCCACATCAACAACCGATAGTTTGCTCGCGCCGTAACGTCTGAGCAGTTTTTCGGTTGTTTGTAGAATGCGCTCTTTCAGATCGAGGTCGGCTTCGCCTTCGCTATTTTTTGCCATTTAGTCTGCTGTCATAAATGTGATTAGCCTTTAAGCATTGCCATCATCGGTTCCGGGTAACGGGTGCCAGCGACGGCGCCGGGGGCAAACCAGCTGTCTAGTTTTTCGAGTTCGTCGGCATTTAGCATAACCGTTTGACTGCCGAGACATTCATTAAGCTGTTCTATAGATTTGGCGCCAATCAAAGGGAAAATATTTTCGCCACGATTGAGCACCCAGGCGAAGGCTATTTGTGTCGCTGTGGCATTTTTTTCGGCGGCGAACTCCTGCAATTTTTGCACGATGGAATTGTTCTTCGCTAGATTATCGCCAGAAAAACGTGGCAAAATCGCGCGAAAATCGTTTGGCTTAATTTGAACCTGGCCTTTTGATTGAATCATGCCGCGACTGAGCACGCCGTATGCAACGATGGCTACGCCGAGTTCGTTGGCCGTGGGCAAAAGGTCGTCTTCAATGTCGCGGTCAAATAGGGAGTACTCATGTTCGACTGCTGCGATTGGATGAACAGCATGAGCGCGGCGCAAAGTTTCGCTGGACACTTCAGATAGACCTATGTGGCGGACGTAGCCTGCTTTGACGAGGTCGGCAATAGCGCCGACCGTTTCTTCGATTGGAACATTTGGATCTTTGCGTGCAGGCTGGTACAGGTCGACATAGTCGACACCTAGACGTACAAGCGAATAACTGAGGAAATTTTTTGTGGCGGATGGTCTGGTATCCATTCCGTTAAAACCGCCTTCGGGCGAACGCAGAACGCCGTATTTGACTGATACGAAGGCTTTGTCTCTGCGATCTTTGAGGGCGCGTCCCAAGAGCAGCTCATTATGCCCCAAACCGTAAAAGTCGCCGGTGTTGACAAGATTGATGCCCTGGTCGAGCGCAGCCTGTATGACCTTGACGCTGTAGTCATCTTCAGTTTTGCCATATAGACCTGACAACCCCATACAGCCCAGGCCGAGGGGCGCTAGTGCAGGTCCGTTTTTGCCGAGTGTGCGTTTTTCCATTTCAAATCTCCGGGAGTATATCCAGTCCGCTCGGGAGACAATATAAAACACGTTTTGACAATTGTCAAATTCTGTCAATTGAAAAGATTCCGTGAAAAGGTGTCGCAATTCGTGCGCGCCGTTGGCACACAATTGAGTCCAATGGATCTTGCTTGTAGCCAATCTTCTCTGGTCGTTTTCATGCTGTCATAAACCCGAGTGCTGATCTGGTTTCCAACATAATCGCAAGTGATATAACTTGCGACATTCGCAAATGGATCAAGACCAGCCAATGCGGCTGTTCTACACTAAGAGGAGAAAACCATGAGCACTTCAACGCAAAATCAAATTCGCCCCACCTGGGATGTCAAAAAATTGCAAGAAGCCGCAACAAAAATGGTGGCACATAAGATTGCCAGCCGACTTCATTTCATCGACAGCCGCCCCGGCAACGAAATTGAAGAAATGGAAAGAAGTTCTGCTCAGCTGAAGGCTAGAATGCTCAAAGAGTGCGGAGTGAAAACTCCACTTGATCTTGTCAAACACATGGCTGAATTTGAGGTCAACGTGTTCAATGCTGAGGCGAGTGTAAGTGGCGATGAAAACACCGCTGTATTGAACAACGAAAAACCAACAGTTTGGTTGGAAGCTAAGAAAATGGTTCAAATGAGCAAAGAACAAGAGACCAAAATGCATCACCACTACAAGCAATGGAACGAAGATCTCGCCGAAGCTTTCGGATTCAAAGCTCAGGTAGAAATTAGCCCCGACGGCAACAAGTCTAAGATCACTTTCTCACGCAAGTAATTCACGCGGTTATTGACGGCGCATTCCATCCGTCGTAATACGAGGCAAAAGAGAAGAGGCTCAACGCTTCTTCTCTTTTGCTTTGCGCTCATGCTCTCTTTTATAACATTGGCTTTGTCCTTCGCGACATTTCGATGAAATTGCTGCCAACACTCAAAGCTTGTCGAAAATTTGGGCGATTCGGTTTATAATCGGACCTCGTTTGGGCTGGAGACTTGCAGGATGGTGTCCATGAGTATCGAATCGTCTGAATTAGATGAACTGCGAGGCGTCGGCACGTCTCCTGAGACAATCGCAATGCTCGAAGATGTTTTTGAAGAGCACCCTGATGCAGCAGCCATTGTCGTGTCACTTTTGAAAAATGGTTGGTCAATTACGCGAAGCGGCGAGAATGTGATTTGCATTACCCTTCGTGCTGCCTCCGGTGTAACTGAAATTCTCGGACACGGCAGCTCCGTACTCGACGCTTTTGAGGATATTCAATTCAAGACGAGAAACTTTTCGAAACTGCTAGAGCCACTTAGCGTGCAAGAGTAATACGGCAGTTCTAAACAATTTGTCCGGCCCTGATTTGGTAGTTTTTTGTTGCACCGCATAGTTTAGCAGTTTCACGCGGAAAGACAGGATGACCGGCGCTGCGACGAAGCTGCTTCTCCATTCGAGATGCAGTGGGTGAAAGATTGCCAGTGAAACATCTAGCCTGGTAGTAAAGAGTGGTATCCAAGTTGAAAATCGATTATGTTTTTTCTTGAAAGCAGAGAAGGCTGAAATCACCTTCCTTTTGGGAAGCGAGGAGGTCAAATTTTGCGTTTACTTGACGGGGTCGGAGTTTTGATGATTATTACTAAGAACGTTGCTCTCAGTTTTGTTTTATGCGCTTGCCTCTCCGGCGGTGCTGCGGCGCATGCACAGATGAAACCTGGTATTCCATTTGGCTGGAAGCTGCATGGAAGTCGCGCCGATAAATTTGAGTGCGGAATTGATAATGATATCGTGAAAGATGGCAAGCCGAGCGCATACTTGCGCGGCGCTGCTTCTACAATTCCCGGAAGTGGCGAACTGGTGCAAATGATTTCGCCTGATAAATATCTAGGCGGGCGTGTAATGCTTACGGGCTATATCAAGACGAAAGATGTACAGGATATGGCCGGCTTGTGGATGCGAGTTGGTGGCATCAGCAACGAACTAATCGGGCTCGATACGATGGAAGACCGTCCTGTCAAAGGCAGCACTGATTGGACTAAATTCAGCGAAGTGTTGGAAGTGCCTCCCGATGCAAAAGACATTACTTTCGGTTTCGCGCTGCATGGGCCTGGCACTGTGTGGGTCAATGGTTTGACTCTTGCTCCTGCAGGTAAATCGGATAAAATTACAAATTTAGTGCCGAGAAAGCGTCCGCCTGCCGATCCCGTTAATATGGATTTCACAGGAAACAAATGAGCAGAAAACATTATATTGGAATTTTTGCTTCTGTTGGCGTCTTGGCTTTCTCGCTAATTTGCGGAACACCAGTACATAGCGACCAGTATTCTCCAGACAATGCTGATGAGAACTGGCAGACACAGCGCGACGCCAATGATACCGATGCTCGAGTTGAACATGCCGACGACGATGAAGCAAAAATGGAAAGTGAGAAGCAAAATTTGCTCGCTATGCAAGATCGACTTGAGAAATCTTATGATGAATTGCAGCGATCTAATTACGAACTCAATCACGATATAGACGAATTGACCGCTAAGCAAAAGCAAGTTGCTCTGGCAATGAGTTCTGTCCTGGCCTTTTTAAACGATGTGCACCGTCGCTTGGGCGAATTTTGAGCTTAAGCGAAGGGGTAAGTCAATGCGTGTATACATACTTATAATGTTTTTGGTCCTTCTGGTTAATTCGGTGTCGCTTCTGAGTCCGATCTTCGAGTGCCTCCGCAAAACGCCGACAGATGACGAGGTCGTTGTGAGCGAGCGCAAGTTACAATCGCTTCGACAGGTTCTTCCACCGCTAGTTGCAATCGGTTACATCGCGGATGCGGAGGTCACGAAGGGAAACCTTTTTAGCCTTGATAGTTGCCGACGCTTTTACTTGGTCCAATATGCTTTAGCACCACATATAGTGGTGCATGATATCAAGGCGCATTTTGTTGTGGGAAACTTTAGCTCCAGCCAAAACGCTCGTGAGGCGGCTCGGATTTATAATTTGCAAGTTATTAAAGACTTCGGTGATGGACTTGTTCTGCTGAGTTCGCCGGAGGCACCATGATTGCGTTCTCGCTTCTTTTCGTCTTGATGATCGCAGTTGGTATTCTTGCCGTGCGAGCCTGCGATGTTCGCTCTAGTATGCCGATCTGGCTAAGTATCTGTCTGGGGAGCGGACTGGGAATCGGGCTGGCATCAAGTTTTTATTTCCTGTTGTTGAATGTGTTCCACCGGCAAGCGATACCAGCAGTCTGGGTGCTGGAATCTACGTCCCTGTTGGCGTTGTTAGTGGTACACAAGAGGGCGGCGCTGAGCATTGCTGGCGTGGGGACTTCGGCGAATCTCACTGGCGGCGATACCAAAGAGCCTATTGATACAAATATCTTTTCGCCGCGCATAATCTCGTGGTTAAAAATCGGCTTTTGCGGATTGTTTGTTTTAGCAGCCCTTTCTTTTGCTGCTCGATCTTGGATGCATCCCCACTCCGACTGGGATGCTCTCATGATATGGAACGTCCATGCGCGGTTTCTTGAACGCGCGCCGGAGCACCTTCAAAATAATTTTAGTCCTCTAATTTTCTGGACACATCCGGATTATCCCCAGCTGATACCTGCGATTGTCAGCCTCGGGCTATCGCTCAGTCATGAAAGTCAGCTGCCGGCAATTTCGATTGCTTTCGTTTTTACAATGGCTACCGCTGGGTTGCTTGTTACTTCGTTATCTTCGACAAAATCGATTGTGCATGGTCTTTTGGCTGGAATCATTTTGCTGACCACGCCGTTTTGGGTGCACTGCGGAACTATGCAGTATGGTGATGTTCCTATTGCTTTCTTTTTTCTGGCGACGCTTGTATGTTGTGCGCTTTTTGATAAGGAAAGACAGTTGCGTTTTCTGGTGTTGGCTGGCATCTTCGCTAGTCTGGCCGCTTGGACGAAGAACGAGGGCCTGCTGTTTGTTCTTTGCTTGCCTGTTGCTAATATGCTTGCCGAGCGTCGAATCTGGGGTGGATTAAAACCCCTGTCTGCAGTTTTTCTGGGGGCACTGCCGGTAATACTACTGATTATTTGGTTTAAGCTTGCGCTTGCTCCGCCTAATGATATAGTTTCAGGACAAGGGGTGGGTACCACAACATCACGCTTGCTAAACATTTCGCGGCTGATAATAGTAGGCGAATATTTCGTTATCAAACCTGTAACTTTCGGAGACTGGATCGCTTCCCCTATTCCATTTCTCGCTTTCTTCTGGTTTCTCTCCGGCTCGAAGCTTAAAGATCTCGGTTGCCGACGGGCGCTTTTTACCGTCATTTTGATGACGCTTGGATATGCATTAACGTTTCTCGTTACTCCTGCGGAAATTCAACAACATTTGAATACGGCACTAACCAGGCTGCTTTTACAGTTGTGGCCTTCGTTCATTTTTGCATTAGTGGGATCTATGTCGCTTAATAACTTATCTGTGAGTTCAAAAACACCCGTGACGGTCGGGCAATCCGAATCCTAGCTTGTAGTGTCTAATACTCAGGCCTCGCGTCTTATTCGGTTGCTCTTGAGCATTGCTTGCTCTTGAGATTGATGCCATTCGCTTTCGAGCATTGCGAAAATGACGTCGTCGGCCCAGCGATTCTTAAACCAAAGGCTCTGCACGAAGTGACCTTCCTGGCGCATTCCGAGTCGCTTCATTAGCGTTACCGATGGGAGGTTCAGTGGATCGACGGAGGCAAACACACGGTGCTTTTTGAGTTCAACAAATAGGAGCTGGAGGAGTGCATTCAGAGCTTCTGTGGCATAACCTTTGGACTGCGCCGCCGGGGCTAAGGTTATGCCAAGCTCTGCAATTCGCGGATCTTGGTCGAGAATATGAATGCCACAATCGCCGATCAGCGCTCCGTCATTTCGCAGTCTGATAGCGATCTGATACCACCCTGCCGTATTGAATTCTCTTTTCGCCATGTTTTCGATGAATGATTTAACATCGGCAAGCGACTCGGGCTCCCATGATTGGTACAAACGGATTTCCGGATGAGAGCGATAGGTAAACATCTCTTCGCAGTCGACCATCTCAAGCCGACGAAGTCGCAATCTCTCTGTAATAACTTCCTGAAACATAGTTGGATCGATTTGAATTGACATTTAATAATTGGCTGTGACTTGTTACTTTAAGCTTGATTTCGATCTTCTACGTGTTGCGACGCAGGAACGTTCGAGCAATTAGATCTATCCTAGAAAACCCCGCTCTGACGGCGCCATTCCATAGTGAAGACGCAGATCTAAATGCAGCAAGGAATATTCTCGCGGCGGGGCTCGCCGTGATAGCCTGTGGAGAGATATCCGTTGGGAATCTCCGCGAAGCAGGAACCCACCGAAGAAGCGCTTAAAATCGCT
>Ga0182030_10027894_pt1 | contig 10125 bp, 8 predicted proteins | sample 812S3MmetaG_FD_121299 | JGI IMG/M metagenome (GOLD analysis project Ga0182030, IMG submission 121299) | Permafrost microbial communities from Stordalen Mire, Sweden - 812S3M metaG (Illumina Assembly) | ecosystem: Environmental > Terrestrial > Soil > Wetlands > Permafrost | place: Sweden... | reverse complement strand
GCGACGACGCGCTCGGCATTATCAATCGCGGCAGTTACAACACGATCGCGACGTTTCCCGGAATGCCGTTCGACAACAATTACACGCTGAACACCGTGGACGTTTGCCCGGTCGGCGCGCTCACGTCGAAAGATTTTCGTTTCCAGATGCGCGCTTGGTTCCTCAAGGAAACCAAGAGCGTTTGCACGAGCTGTGCGACGGGCTGCAACATCCTCATTGGCTCACGCGAAGAAAAGATTTTCCGCTACACGCCGCGCGACAACGATGCCGTTAATGCTTCGTGGATGTGCGACGCCGGCCGTTTGAATTACAAGTGGATCGGTCGTGCAGATCGCTTGAGAGACGTTTTGGTGCGCGGGCAGAAATCCACTTGGACGGCGGCGCTCAACGAAATTTCCGACAAGCTCAAGAAAGCTCCCGCCGGTTCCGTGGCGATTATCGCATCGGCGCGGCAGACGAACGAGGAGCTTTGGCTGATTTCCAAATTGAAGGCCAAGCTCGGCGCGATCAGTGATTCGATTCCGCGTGATGGCCAGGCCGACAAGCTGCTCGTCAGTGCGGACAAAAATCCAAACACCAACGGCGCGCGGCTCACCGGCATTTGCTTCACCGAGATGGGTATCAATCTGGTGAAAATTTCCGACGGCATTGCCAGCGGAAAAATCAAGACGCTCATTGTTTTCGGCGAGAACATCGTCAAGCGCGCCGTCGCGAACGAACAATTGCGCGAACGCGAAACCATCAGCGAGGTCGTGGACGAACACGGCATCACGGCGGAATTGCTTGCGAAGCTGGACACGCTCATCGTCAGCGACATTTTGCCGAACGAAACCACGAAACTGGCGCACTATGTTTTGCCCGGGGCGGCGCACGTGGAAAAACGCGGCACGTTCACCAACGGCAAGGGCCGCGTTCAGAAATTCATGAAGGCCGTCGAAGCGCCCGGCGAGGCGTGCGCCGAATGGGAATTTTTACATGAGCTGGTTCATCACGTCACCGGCCAGAACGGTTTTGTGACGATTGAAGGTCTGTTCAACCAAATGGCCAAGGAAGTGCCGGCGTTCAGCGGACTGACTTGGGCCGCTCTCGGCGACACCGGCGCGACGGTGCAAATCTAAAATGAACTGGAATTTCATCATCTTCAGTTTGGTCAAGATCGCCATCGCCATCGGCGTGGTGCAGGGCATCGTCATGTATTCCGTGCTGGCCGAACGGAAAATTTCGGCGTGGATTCAGGATCGCGTCGGTCCGAATCGCACGGCACCGCCGTTTGCAAAATTTATTCCGGTGGTCGGGCCGTTTTTAACCCGGCTGGGAATTTTTCAGCCGCTGGCGGACGGATTGAAATTTCTGGTGAAGGAAGACTTCACCCCGGCGGGCGTGAAAAAGATTTATTTCTGGCTCGCGCCGGCGCTGTCGGTGATTCCGGCGATGTTGACCATCGCGGTGATTCCGTTCGGCTCGCAAATGGGTGCGCAGAAAATGGTCATCGCGGACTTGAACGTCGGCATCCTCTACACATTCGGTATCGTTTCGATGGGCGTGTATGGCATCGTGCTGGCGGGCTACGCGGCTAACTCAAAATATCCATTTTTCGGCGGCATCCGCTCCAGCGCGCAGATGATTTCGTATGAAATCTCGATGGGCATGTCGGTCATCCCGGTGCTGCTCATCGTCGGCAACTTGAATTTGAGCCAGATCATCGGTTGGCAGTCGGGCCACGGCTGGCTGGTCGCGTATGCACCGCTGTCATTCATCATTTTCATGGTTGCGTCGTTCGCGGAAACCAACCGCACGCCGTTCGACTTGCCGGAGGCGGAAACCGAACTCGTCGGCGGCTACCACACCGAATACAGCTCGATGAAATTCGCGCTGTTTTTCCTCGCGGAATATTCCAACATGGTCGCATCGTCAGCCATGATGGTGACATTGTTTTTCGGCGGCTGGACGCTACCATTCTGGGGGCTGGATCAACCGGCGCAGTCGCTCGCGATGGGCATCGTGCAAATCTTTGTTTTTCTGGCGAAGATGCTGTTTTTCATGGTGGTGTTCATCTGGGTGCGCTGGATGTTTCCGCGTTTTCGTTACGACCAGTTGATGGACTTGGGCTGGCGGCGGTTTTTGCCGCTCGCGTTGGTGAACATTTTAATCACGGCCGTCTGGTTGTGGATCAGGAGTTGATATGGCGATCACCGTCAACCGCAAACCGCTCACGTTTTGGGAAAAGCTTTATCTGCCGGCGATCGTCGGCGGATTGAAAGTCACGCTCAAGCACGCCTACAACACGCTGTTCAAAGGCAAGGTCGTGACGATGGAATACCCCGAACAGAAATGGACGCTGCCCGCCGGCTATCGCGGCGCGCCGTATCTCGTGAAGGATCAGGACAACAACACGAAATGCGTCTCGTGCCAGCTCTGCGAATTTGTCTGTCCGCCGAAAGCCATCCGCATCACACCACCCGGCCAGAGTGGTCAGAAGGCGGATCGCGCCAACGCCGAGAAGATGCCGGCGGAATTCGAGATCAACATGCTCCGCTGCATCTATTGCGGCTTCTGCCAGGAAGTCTGTCCGGAAGAGGCGATCTTTTTGCAAAAGGATTATTCGCTCACCGGCACGAGCCGCGAAGAGATGATTTACAACAAGGAAAAACTCCTGTCGCTCGGCGGCGTTAGCCCCGGCATCCAGAAATGGAAACTGAAACTGGACGAAGCGAAGGCGCAGGAAAATTTCCCAGTGAAGCTCTAATCAGCAATGGAACAAATTAATAATTTGATCAGCAGCGGCGCGGTGGAAGACGTTTTATTTTACGTTTTCGCGGCGCTGACGTTGCTGTGCGCCGTCCTCGTCGTTGCGAATCCGTTCAGCCGCAGCCCCGTCACTAGCGCGATGTTTCTCGTGCTGACCATCATTTCCATGAGCGGGCTGTTCGTGCTGCTGCACGCGTTCTTTCTCGCGGCGGTGCAGATCCTCGTCTATGCCGGCGCGGTCATGGTGCTGTTCCTGTTCGTCATCATGTTGCTCGACTTGAAGGAAGAGCAACGCCGTAAAATAAAATTCTTCGGCCTCGCTGCCGGTTTGGTTTCCGTCGGCATTGTCGTCAGCATCTTTGTCAAATCGCTCGCATCCATCAAACCCGCCGCCGCCGAGCCCACGCTTGAAGGCGAAACCTACGCGCTCGGCAAGCTTTTGTTCACGCAATACACGCTGCCGTTCGAAATCGTCTCGGTGCTGCTGCTCGTGGCGATGGTGGGCGTGATTCTCTTGAGCAAAAAGAAACTCGAATAACATGCACGTCGGCCTCCATCATTATTTGTTCGTGAGCTTCATGCTGTTCAGCCTGGGGCTGCTCGGCGTTATCATGCGGCGCAACCTGCTGGTGATTTACATGTCGCTGGAGCTGATGCTCAACGCCGCCAACCTGGCGCTCGTTTCCTTTTCGCGGTTCAACAACAAGCTCGACGGCCAGGTGCTGGTGTTTTTCATCATCACGGTGGCGGCGGCGGAAGTGGCGGTTGGCCTCGCGCTCATCGTGGCGCTCTACCGCAAACGCCAGTCCGCGCATGTCGAAGATTTGACCTCGATGAAACTTTGACGGATGAAATACGAAAATTTACCCTGGCTGATTTTGTTCCTGCCGCTGCTGTCAGTGGTGGTGATAACGCTTTTTACGTTGCGGAACAAAACCATCAGCAGCCTCATCTCCATTGGCGCGGTCGTTGCGGGCTTTGTGATGACGCTATTGTTTATCAACGCCAACGGTTTTCAATTCAGCGGTGAAACCTCCACGAACTGGCTGTCTATCGGCGGCCTGCAGATTGACTTCGGCCTCAAGCTCGACGCCTTGAGCATGATAATGCTTCTGGTCGTCACCGGCGTCGGCGGCGCGATCCACATTTATTCCTTTGGCTACATGCACGAAGACCGCAGCATGGCGCGCTTCTTCGCGTTCATGAGCCTGTTCACGTTCTCGATGCTCGGCATCGTGCTGGCGAACAATTTCCTGATGATGTTCATTTTCTGGGAACTCGTCGGCGTGTCCAGCTATTTGCTCATCGGTTTCTGGTTTGAAAAACCCAGTGCCGGTGACGCCGCGAAAAAGGCCTTCATCACAAATCGCCTCGGCGACTTCGGGTTTCTCGCCGGCATCCTGATGGTTTGGGGCTTGCTGGGTTCGCTGAGTTTTTCGACGCTGCAAACGACCCTCGCGGCCAATCCCGCGCTGCTCGGCGCCAGCGCCACGCTCGCCGGCTTGCTGATTTTCTGCGGTGCGATGGGCAAATCCGCGCAATTCCCGTTGCACGTCTGGTTGCCCGACGCAATGGAAGGCCCGACGCCCGTGTCCGCCTTGATTCACGCCGCCACGATGGTGGCCGCCGGTGTTTACATGCTTTGCCGAACGCTGTTTTTGTTCAACGCCGAATCGCTGCACGTCATTTCCTACATCGGCGGCTTCACCGCGCTGCTCGCCGCGCTCATGGCCGTCCAGCAAAACGACATCAAGCGCATCATCGCCTACTCCACGCTCTCGCAGCTCGGCTACATGGTGATGACGGTCGGCTTGAACGGCCCGACGCCCGCGATGTTCCACCTGACCACGCACGCGTTTTTCAAAGCACTGCTGTTCCTCGCCGCTGGCTCGGTCATCATCGGCATGCACCACGAGCAGGACATTTGGCAGATGGGCAATCTGCGGAAGAAAATGCCCGTTACGTTCCTGACGTTCACCATCGGCACGCTGGCGTTGTGCGGTGTCCCGCCGTTCAGCGGCTTTTATTCCAAGGATGCGATTCTCGCGCAGGCGTTGGCGCAGAAAAGCTATCTGCTCTTCGGCGTCGGGGTTTTCGTGGCCGCGCTAACGACGTTCTACACCTTTCGTTTGTTCTTCGTCGTTTTCTGCGGCAAGGAAAAATCCGACCATGCCAAACATGCGCACGAATCCCCGCTGGTGATGACGCTGCCGCTGATCGCGCTCGCGGTGTTTTCGTTTGCCGGCGGCTTCATCGGCATTTGGAACAACTACGGTTCGCAGTTGTCGCCTGACCACGAAATGCTTTCGTTTTGGCAACAGGTGCTCGAACCGCTGAGCAACAAGCTCGCCATGTTCTGCGGCCTCGGTGCCGTGGTCATCGGCTTTCTCCTCGCCAAATCACTTTACGGCAACGCCGCCACCGATCCGCTGCCCACGAAACTCGGCGGCCTGGCCACGGCGATGAAGAATAAATTTTATTTCGACGAACTTTACGAAGCCACGTTCATCCGCGCGCATGATTTTCTCGCAGCGGTGGCCGATTGGATTGACCGTTGGATTTTGGAAGGCGCGATCATCGGCGCGATTCGCGGCGGCACGGATTTGAGCGGACGCGCGCTGCGCCTCGCGCAAACCGGCAACCTCCAGACCTACGCCTTCCTGTTCGTGCTTGGCGTGGCGCTGTTGCTCTATTTCGTTTTGGGAAAATAAAATGTCCATACTGACTTACATCGCAGGTTGGCCGCTGCTGGCGGCGTTGGCGCTCGTCGTCGTGCCGCGGAACTATCGCGTCATCATCCGTGCCATCGCGGTGCTGGCCACGCTCATTTCGGCGGTGCTGGCGGTGAAGATGTTCGCGCAGTTCGTGCCCGGCGCAAACGGCTTCCAATTCGAGCAGCAAATTCCGTGGGTGGAATCGCTTGGCATCAGCTATCACGTCGGCGTGGACGGTCTGAACATCGGCCTGATCTTGATGGGCGCGATTGTCGCCTTCGCTGCCGCGCTTTGCTCGTGGGAAATCCAGACGCGTGAAAAGGAATTTTACATTTTGCTGCTGGTGATGACCGGCGGTATCCTCGGCGCATTCGCGTCGCTGGACTTGTTCTTCTTTTATTTCCTGCATGAACTCGCGCTGGTGCCGACGTTCATCATGATCGGCGTCTGGGGCCGTGGCGAAAAGAAGAACTACGCGACCTTTCAGATCACGCTTTACTTGAGTATCGGCGCGCTCATCGCGCTCATCGGCCTCATCGCTCTCTACCTGCAATCCGGCGCGAACACGTTCGACATTCCGAAAATCATTGAGCACGCCAAAACGAATCCGCTCGCAGTAAACGCGCAGAATTTCATCTTCCCGCTGCTGCTGTTTGGATTCGGCATTTTGGTTTCGCTCTGGCCGTTTCATTCCTGGGCGCCGCTCGGCTACGGCGTTGCGCCTTCGCCCACCGCCATGCTCCACGCCGGCGTGCTGAAGAAATTCGGTCTCTACGGTTTGATCCGCATCGCGCTGCCGCTGCTACCGCAGGCCGCGCAAAGCTGGGCGCACGTCATCGCGTGGCTCTGCGTCGGAAACATTTTGTATGTCGGCTGGGTGGCGATGCGCCAAAAAAATCTAAACCTGCTGATCGGTAATTCCAGCGTGGCGCACATGGGTTTCATATTCCTCGGCATCGCCAGCCTGAACCTCATCGGCGTGACCGGTGCGGTGCTGATCATGATCGCCCACGGTTTCCTCGCGGCGCTGACCTTCGGATTGACCGGCTATATTTATCAGCAGACCGGCACGCTGGAAATGAGCAAGCTTGGCGGCCTCTGCCGCAAGTTGCCCTTCATCGGCACGGCGTTGTTGATGGCGGCGATGGCAGGCTGCGGGTTGCCCGGCTTTGCCAATTTTGTCGGTGAAGCCACTGTCTTCTTTGGCGCATGGAAAACTTTTCCAACCGTGACGGTCATTGCGCTGTGGGGTGCGCTGGTCATCGGTGGCGTTTACATGACGCGCGCCATCCGCAACATCCTGCTTGGCCCGCTGCCGGAAAAATGGAATTCCCTTTCCGACGCCTCGAACGCTTGGCGCAAACTGCCTTACGCGGTTTTGCTGGTGAGCCTGTTGGTGTTCGGCTTCCTGCCAAAATTGCTCACGGAAAAAATCAATCCTGATGCGGAGAAAATTGTGGCTATGGCTGATCCAGAGCGCGGTTTCCACATGGAGGCCACACTTGCTTCAGAGAAGCCAACCATTGAGGCTGTTTCTCAAGTTAAAAATCCGCAATCCGCCACCTCAAATTGATGAACGCTTCCTTGATCATGCTGGAAATTTCGGTGATCGGCCTCGGCCTCGTGCTGATGCTGGCGGATCTGTTTGTGCCCGCCGAGCGCCGCCGCTTCATTGGATACGCCGCCATCGCCGCGCTGGCCGTGCTGCTGGTCACGAGCTTGAGCGGGAACGGCAGTTGCAGTCAATTCGGCACCGCATTCGGCGGAATGTTCGTCAACGACGCGCTCTCGCTGTTCTTCAAACAACTGTTCATCGTGGCGGCGATTTTGGTGTTGTTCATGGCCGCCGAATTTTCCGACAAACTCGCCGAGGGCAGCGTGGCGGAATATTATTCGCTCATCCTCTTCGCGCTCGCCGGCATGTTGTTCGCCGCATCCTCGAACGACTTTACGATGCTGTTCGTCTCCATCGAACTCATTACGATCACGTTTTATGTCCTCGTCAGTTTCCAGCGCGGCAAACTCCAGTCGCTCGAAGCCGGCGTGAAATACCTGATCCTCGGCGCATTGTCCTCGGCGTTCATGGTGTTCGGCATCGCGCTGATCTGGGGGACGACCGGTGAACTCAACTTCACCAAGCTCGCCGCCGTCGCGCCGCAATTTGCGGACAGCCAAATCTTTTTGCTCGGCGTGCTTTTGGTTTTGGTAGGCCTCGGCTTCAAGATTGCTGCGTTTCCGTTTCAGATTTGGGCACCGGACGTTTATCAAGGAGCGCCGACGCCGACCACGGCGTTTCTCGCCATCGGTTCCAAAGCCGCCGGGTTTGTTTTGCTCTTGCGCGTGCTGTTCACCGCCGTGCCGAGCGTGACCGCGCATTGGGCGAATTTGCTCATCGTCATTTCCGGCATCACGATTCTCTACGGCAATCTCTGCGCGATTCCGCAGCGCAATCTGAAACGCCTGCTCGGTTACTCCAGCATCGCGCACGCCGGTTATTTATTGCTTGGCGTCGCCGCGCTGAGTGCGAGCGGGCAGTCGGCGCTGATGTATTATCTCGCCGGTTATGTGTTCACGGTGATGGCGGCGTTTTTTGTCATCACGCTGGTCATGCGGCAACTCGCCACGGAAGACATTTCTGGACTCGCCGGCTTGAACCAGCGTTCGCCGCTGCTCGCGGCCACGCTGACCATCGCGATGGTTTCGCTGGCGGGCATTCCACCGCTCGCGGGCTTCTTTGGAAAATTTCTACTGCTCAAAGCGGTGATCGAAACCGCGCAAGCCACGGGCAACCACGGTTATTACTGCCTCGCGTTTACGGTGCTGGCGGGCGTGATCATATCGCTTTACTACTACTTCGGAGTCATCCGCGCGATTTATTGGAGCAAAGATGTCCCGGATATGTCCCCGATTGAATTGTCCGCTCCGGCCAAAGTTTCCCTCTGGATTTGCCTCGCCGGAATTTTCTGGATCGGCCTGTTTCCAAACACCGTTTTGAACGTGACCAATCTTGCGGCGGCGGCGTTGGGGAAATAATTTATCCCGCAAACGAACAACGCGCCGACACAATCTGTCGGCGCGTTTTGGTTTTCCGGTTGAATTCCGTTCACACCGTCCGCATCTGCACGGCGTCCACGATTTCCGTGCCGACGGAGATCGCCCCGATGATGACGACCGTTGCGCCGGGCTGCAGCTTGCCCAGTTCGGCCAGATTTTTCAGCGCGGTCTCAATCGTGTTCTGCGGATTGATGAAATCGAACGGCATGACGAACGACGTGACGCCCCAGCACAGCGCCATTTCGTTGGCGGCTTTTCCGTTCTCGCACATCGCATAAATGGGCGAGTAATGCGGGCGCATCCAACTGGCGTATTGCGCCATGCTGCCGTGCCGCGTGAAGACCAGCAGGGCGGCGGCCTTCAATTCATTCGCCATCACCACGGCGCTCTTGACCAGCTTCTGCCGGGCGTTGGTCAGTTCCGCCGCGTCGTGGAATTGCGCGCTGCCGCTGCGCTCGATGCGCGTGGCAATCTTGTCAAACACCTCGATGCACTTGAGCGGATATTTGCCGACGGTGGTTTCGCCGCTCAACATGATGGCGTCGGTCTCCTCGAAAATCGCATTGGCCACGTCAGTGACTTCGGCGCGGGTGGGCATCGGCGAGGTGATCATGCTTTCGAGCATGTGCGTGGCGACAATGACCGGCCGGCCGATGCGCAAACAGGTTTTTACGATGCGCCGCTGAACGATGGGCAGTTCTTCATAAGGAATTTCAATGCCCAGGTCGCCGCGCGCCACCATGATGCCGTCGGCTTCGCGCACGATGGCCTCCAAGTTTTTGATGGCTTCCTGATCCTCGATCTTGGCGATGACGAACGGATGCGGTCCGTCCTCGCCAAACAATTCGCGGAGCTGGAGCAGGTCGCGCGCCTCGCGCACGAACGACAACGCGATGAAATCCACACCGAGTTCCAGGCCGAGCTTCACGTCCTTGATGTCCTTGGCCGTGAGCGCGGGCAGGCTGACCTTGACGCCGGGCAGATTGATGTGGCGGCGGCTGCCGAGCTTGCCGGCGGTGAGAACTTCGCATTCCACCTTGTTGCCGTTTTTGACCAGCACCTTCATTTCAATCGCGCCGTTGTCCATGAGCACCACGTCACCGACGCTGATGTCGTTGACGAAATTCTCGTAATTCACATCCACGGAGTGCTCCTCCTCGCTTTTTTCGCCGCGCACCGTGAGCGTGAATTTCTGGCCGGGCTGTAGATCCAGCGGCACACTGAGGTCGCCGGTGCGGATGGCCGGCCCCTGCGTGTCCATCAGGATGCCGGTGTAGCGCGCGCGTTGGGCGGACTCGGCGCGGATGGCCGCGAACACGCGGCGCACCCAGTCATGCGGCGCGTGCGACATGTTCAGGCGGAAGACGTTGACGCCCGCGTCCATGAGCCTGCCGATCATCTCGGCGGAGTCGGTGGCGGGGCCCAGGGTTGAAACTATTTTTGTGCGGCGAACGGTTCCTCGTTGCATGACGGCAGGATAAAACATCAAGGCGCGATTAAAAGTTTTTATTCTTCACATTCACCCCGGTGAAAAATCAAAACGGGCTTGCCACGACGGGAGCCGGCAGGCATACTTCGCCCTCAACATTTAACTAAAATAATTTATGGC
>Ga0182030_10027891_pt1 | contig 10126 bp, 3 predicted proteins | sample 812S3MmetaG_FD_121299 | JGI IMG/M metagenome (GOLD analysis project Ga0182030, IMG submission 121299) | Permafrost microbial communities from Stordalen Mire, Sweden - 812S3M metaG (Illumina Assembly) | ecosystem: Environmental > Terrestrial > Soil > Wetlands > Permafrost | place: Sweden... | reverse complement strand
TAAGACAAAAAACAAGGATTGTTCTTATCTGTGTTCATCTGTGTTCATCCGTGGCTAAATTTGTTCTGCGAAGTGGTGGCTCAGTCTGATTCCTCGGCGGCTCCAGAATGCCGGGCGACATCAAGAGTCCAGAGTCTCGACCCAGCAGGCAGGAGTGCCTGCGCCACGAAAACGAGCTCATCCCAAATTCCACGACGTCGGGAGTTCTGACCTTGCGCAGAGCCGCGCGGAGGCTCCGAACTCCTGACGTCGTGGAACTTGTCGTGAGCGGAGGTGGGGCAGGTGGTGCTCACCTGCCCTCTTTCCTGTTCGGGCGGCGGCCTTGGTTCAGCGCAGGCGGACTGGCAGGCGAGCACCGCCTGCCCCACCTCCGGGCTCGCCGTACCAGAAACCATGCCATTCGATCGGTGTATGCTAAAATCGCACGGTATCGAATGGGCATGCCTATAATGAATGCGATCATAGCGCCGCGCCGGGTGGCCGAAGCGCAGGGCCCCCATCTCCAGTGCCTCTATGCCTAGAATTGCGATCGCCTCTTCGGGATTGGGGCACATCGCCCGCGGGGTGGAAAGCTGGGCCAACGATCTCGCAATTGCTCTGCACCGTAACGGGACCGAGGTATCGCTCTTCCAGGCCGCCGGAACTCCCTCCGAACCCTGGCGGCACACGCTTCCATGCTGGCGGCGTTTTGACCGGCGGACGCAGTGGCTCTATTCGCTCACCAGGCGCCTGGGCGGCTGGCGCTACGGTTGCGGCTCCCTATTCGAAATCGAACAGACCACGTTCGCGTTCCCCCTCTGGCGCGCCGTCCGCAAGGATTACGATATTCTCCACGTGCAGGACGCCACGGTGGCGAGAATCTTCGAGGCGCTCTACCGGCGGGGATGGTCCCGCGCCAAGGTCATTCTTGCCCATGGCACGGAAGAGTCGGATTCCTTTTTGGCCAGGTTTCAGTACTTACAACATCTCGCTCCGTATTACCAGCAGTTATGGGAAACCAGGAAGCCGGCGGGGCAGCTTTCGTTTGCCATTCCGAATCCTGTCGACACCGCCCGGTTTCAGCCCGGCGATCGCGGTGCGGCCCGAACGCTCTGGAACCTGCCGCAGGATGCGCTGATTATTTTGTGCGTAGCGGCCCTGAGAAAGCAGCATAAGCGTTGCGACTATGTAATCCGGGAATTTGACGCCTTCCGCAAAACTCTTAGCCAGCCGGTTTTCCTGGTGATGGCAGGCGCCTGGGAGAAGGAGACCGGCGAGGTGGTGGCGCTCGCGAAATCCCTGCTTCAGGACTCGGCGTTGGTGCTTCAGTCCATAGAACGCGCCAAGCTGCCGTCACTCTATCGGGCCGCGGATCTCTTCACCATCGGCTCCTTGCATGAGATGTTGCCGATTGCAGTTTTGGAGGCGCTGTCCACCGGCCTGCCGGTAACCTGCAACCGGACTCCGATTTTCGAATATGTGGCTGGACCTTCCGCCGATCTTGAGGACATCTCGCAACCCGGCGGGTTGGTGCGGCAATGGCTCCGCCTGCTCGATCCGGCGGTGAGGGCACGGCGCTCGGCGGCGGCGCGCATCCATGCCGAAGAGACGTTCTCGGAAACTGCCGTTTTGAAACAGACTTTGGATATGTATGCGGCGGTAATGAGCGATTCCCGCCACGGTGCGCGCGCCGAAAACTCATGAGCGGTTTGCGCGATTACTCCGTGGTGTATTTCGGCAACGATTGGTTCGCCGAAAACCGCACCAGCAGCCACCATATCGCCCGCCGTCTGGGCCAGATCGTCCCCGTACTGTACATCGAGACGCCGGGCAGCCGCGGCCCGCAATCGAGCGCGCGCGATATCCGCAAACTGTGGCGCAAACTGGCGCGCGCCATGGCGCCGCCGCAGAAAGTGGGCGAGCGGTTTTACGTCGCCACCATCCCGCAGATTCCTTTCCGCAAACTGCCCCTGATCGCCGGGCTGAATCGCCGGCTGGGCGCTTTTCTGGCGCGGCGCGCCATGCGGCAGCTCGGTTTCGGACGGCGCATCTCGTGGTTCGTGGTGCCCCATCCCGGCCCGCTGGCGAAACAACTCGGCGAAAGCCTGACGGTCTACTATTGCATCGACGACTACGCCTCCTACCCCGGCATGGACCCGGTGGCCATCCAGACCCTGGACGACGATCTGACCCGCACAGCGGATGTGGTGTTTGTGGCCCCGCGCGCGCTGCTGGAGCCCAAGCGAAAGCTGAATTCCAACGTCCACTTCTCGCCCCACGGCGTGGATTTCGAGCTGTTTTCGCAAGCGAGCGACCCGGCCACCCAACTGGCCGATGAGGTGCGCGGCCTGAAACATCCGGTCATCGGTTACTTCGGCACCGTGGGAGAGTTTGTGGATTTCGACTTACTGGTCCACTTAGTAGAGTCGCGGCCCGAATGGACGTTTTTGTTTGTCGGCCTGATCGCCGCGGATGTAAGTCGCCTGCGCCGCTACCCGAACGTCATTTTCGCCGGTCCGAAACCCTATGAGAGCCTGCCCCGCTGGGCGGCCGCTTTCGACGTCGCCATTTACGCCCACCGGGTGAACCGCCAGACGCGGCATTCCAACCCGCTCAAACTGCGCGAATACCTGGCCACCGGGAAGCCGGTGGTGTCGGTAGTCACTCCCGAGACCGCGGCTTTCGCGGAAGTGGTCTACCTGGCCGATAATCCCGAAGCCTACCTCGCCGCCATCGAGCGCGCCCTGCGTGAAGAGACCCCGGAGTTGCGGCGCCAACGTATGGCGGCGGTCACGGGAGTAAGTTGGGACGCCCGCTTCGAGGAAACCATCGCCGTAGTGGACGGAATGCTGGCGCGCGGCGATTCACTGCGAGGGATCAACCCTTAGTAGCCCGAAGACCGCATGCTCACGCGACCGTTAGGGAGCGATTGCGCACGTTCAGAACCCCTGATGTCGCCCCGCAATTTCTGCCCGGCGGGGAAAATGGGCTGAGCCATTCCTTTCGATGGCGAGAGCTTCGCAGGTGGGGCAGGCGGTGCCGCCTGCCCGCCCGCCCGCGCTAATCAGGCCCGCTGCTCGAATAGGATCGAGCGAAGGCGAGCACCGCCTGCCAGACCTGCGGGCTCACTACAAATTCCAGGACATCAGGAGTTCTGACGTTCGAGACATTTGTTCAGCTTATTGTTTCGCGTAAGCTCAGGTGGGGCCGGCTTCAGCCGGCGGCGGACTTCAGTCCGCCTGCCGCGGGCCTTCCCATCGTTCGCGGGATGGCGGGCTGAAGTCGGCCCCACAGCTCCTGGATGAAGGTTCTCAGAGCCCGGTGAGCTTCCGTGGGGCAGGTCCTAGCCAAGGCAATCCCGCTACATCTCGCGGAACCCGACTCCGCTGTAATGAAAAGCACGTTCGCCGAATTCCGGATCCTCACGACAACCCCGGAATCGCTCCGCCACTGTACCATAATAGAGCGTTGACGTTGAATCTCGATCAGTATGCGTGGAGGCTCCCGGATCTTCAATCGGCCCCATGGGAAAAAGGGAAATGAACGACTTCTTCAGATGGTTCGCAACCGCCGTGGGCGGGTGGTCCTGTGCGGCGCCGCGTGACGGCACGGGGGTATTGCAACAAAATCGCAAACACGACTCGCATCTCCGGTTTAGACCGGGAAGTCGTCTGCGCGAATCCCGGGCGGGATGGAAACTTTCCTTAGCCGTTCTCCTGGCGGCGGGTTGCGTGCCTGTGGCTTCGGCGCAGACTTGGGGCACGCCGCACTTGATCCCCGCCACCCAGCAGTTTGCCATGGCGTACGATTCCGTTCACGGGCAAACGGTACTATTCGGCGGTTTCAATGACGATCCGGTTACCGTGACGAACACCACCTGGGTATCGGACGGAACCCGGTGGACCGAGCTCTTTCCGAAGAATTCCCCCCCGGCCCGATATGGGCACGCCATGGCCTATGACGCGGCGCGCGGACAAGTGGTCCTTTTCGGCGGCAATGACCTGAATCGCTCGCTCAACGACACCTGGACCTGGGATGGCGCCGATTGGACCCGGCAGGATCCCCAGTTGAACCCTCTCGCCCGGTCCGGGCATGCCATGGCCTATGACGCGGCGCGCGGCGTGACCGTACTGTTCGGCGGCCCCGGAGCGACAGACACGTGGACCTGGGATGGGAGTAACTGGAACCGGATGTCCCCCCAAACCAGCCCGCCGGCGCGCAACACTCCGTCCATGGCGTTCGATGCGGCGCGCGGACAAGTGGTGATGTTCGGCGGCGATTGGTCCTCTGTCCGGCCGGGTGGGAAAGCCAGTCCGGCCTCCCTGGCGGACACCTGGATCTGGGACGGCGCCAACTGGAGCCGGAAATTCCCGGCAACCAGTCCTTCGGGCCGCACGGCCTCTGCCATGACATACGATTCCGTCAACCGGCAGACCGTTCTTTTCGGCGGCTATGACGCGGTCACCGGGAACAGCAATGCCGAGACCTGGGCCTGGGACGGAACCGACTGGACCGCGAAGTCGCCCGCCGCAACCCCATCGGCGCGGGCCAGGCACAGCATGGCATACGACTCCGCCCGCGCGCAGACGGTGCTGTTCGGAGGCGCGCTTTTTTCGGATACCTGGGCCTGGGACGGAAGCAACTGGACCCTGGAATCGCCCGCCACCAGTCCGCCGCCACGCAGCGGACACGGCATGGCCTATGACGGCGCGCGGCAGCAAGTGGTAGTGTTCGGCGGCGGCCCCAACGGTCTCTTCGAGCCGATTGCCGGCCTGGCGTACTCCGACACGTGGGTTTGGGATGGCTCGAACTGGACCCGGAAGCTGCCCATGAGCAGCCCTTCGGCCCGGTCCTGTGTGGCCATGGCCTACGACGACGCGCGGCAACAGGTGGTGCTGTTCGGCGGCCGGGACGTAAGCTCCAATGTCTTGTCCGACACGTGGGCTTGGGATGGCGCGAACTGGACCCGGTTGGCATCCAGCGGTCCGCCCGCCAGAGGCTGCCATGCCATGGCCTACGACTCGGTCCACCAACAGGTCGTGCTGTTTGGCGGTGAGGACGCCAACGGAAATGAGTTCCCCGACACCTGGGCGTGGAACGGGAGCGCCTGGACGCAGGAATTCCCGCGCACCAGCCCGATGGCGCGGAGCCGCCACGCCATGTCTTACGACTCGGTTCAGCAGCGTGTGCTTCTTTTTGGCGGGAATGCCGCCGGAGCGCCGGTTCTCGACGACACGTGGGCCTGGGACGGCGCCAACTGGAACCTGCTGCTCCCCAACGGCGCGAATCCTGAAGCGCGGGCGGAGAATGCCATGGCGTTCGATTCCGCCCATCGATACACCGTGATGCTGGGAGGCACGAATTACACCGGCCTCTCGGAACCCGATGCCATTACCTCCACCCTGAACGGTACAACGTGGCGATCTTCCGCGTTCCGGCCGGCGGGGAACTTCGCCGGGCTGGCCTTCGACGCGCTCCATGGAAAGACCGTGCTGTTTGGCGGTACGCAAGCCGGATCCAACATCACCGCGGTGTTTCCGGCCAATACCATCGGCGCCTCCGGCGGAACTCCGCAGAGCGCCACTCCCGGCGAGCCCTTCACCGCGCCGCTGCAGGTTACGGTGACCGATCTGCTCGGCCATCCGGTGGTCTCCGACACGGTTACCTTCTCGGTGGATTCGTCCTTTGCGAGTCTCTCTTCCACCACGGCGCCGACCGACGCCAACGGGCAGGCCCGGATCACGGCGACGGCCGCCGGCACGGGAGGCAGCTACCATGTCACCGCGGTGGCCGCCGATGGTGGTTCGGCCACGTTCGCGCTCACCAACACGGGCACATCCATCCAGGCGGCCGGCGGAATCGAGCCCCGGCTGGGGACGGCCGCGTCCATCGCGGTTACCGGCGGAAACGCTCAGAGCGCGGCGATCAATGCGCCATTCGGATCGCCCCTGACGGTGGTGGTGCGGGATTCGGGCGGCAACGTCTTGAGCGGGATCTCCGTGACGTTCGCCAGCCCGGCGAGCGGTGCGGGCGCGAGCTTCAGTCCTGCAGCCAGCGTCCCGACCAATGCGCAGGGAATCGCCAGCGTGTCGGCGGCGGCAAACGCCACGTTGGGCGCCTACACCGTGACTGCCACCACCCCGGGAGTCTCCACGCCGGCAACATTCTTCCTCACCAACATCCCGACGTCCGCCTATACCCTGGCTGCGCAGGCATTGGTGGAACCCGCCGCCACCGGCGCCGATTCCATCTTGATCCAGGCTAACGGAACGCCCGGACCCTGGACTGCGGCCAGCACCGTCAACTGGCTGCATCTTCAGCCGGGAAGCACGAGCGGGGCGGGCAGCGGCGCGGTTGGTTTCACTTTCGACCCGAATCCCGGCGCGGTCCGCAGCGGGACCATTACGTTCTATCCCGGTGGTCTCACCCTCACGGTGACGCAGGCCGGCTCCGCCTATTTGCCGGCCAACCTGATCGGCCTGACATCCGCCGGCGTCGTGAGCGGTGTCGCCACCGATGCGGCGGGCAAGGTGTACTATTCCGCCACGAGCGGCGTTCAAGAGTTCAACCCTGTCACCAAGGAGATCCTCACTATCTTGTACTTTCTGGGGAGGACCAGTGGCGTGGCGGTGGATGGCGCCGGCAACGTGTACGGCTCGGACCTCGATGACAATATCGTGGCCAAGTGGACGGCGTCCACGCTAAGGTTCGGCCCGCTCATCTCGTCCGGGCTGAATGCTCCCGGCGGCCTGTCGGTGGATGCCGCGGGGAACCTCTATATTGTCGACATGGGAAGCAGTTCCATCAAAATGTGGAACGCGGCCACTCAGCAAGTGACCACTCTGGTTTCGGGGTTGAGCTCTCCGTATCCCAGCAAGCCCGCGCTCGATTCCCTGGGCAACATTTACTTTGCGGACTCCTCGCGTGGCCTGATTCAGGAATGGGTGGCCACCACCGAGCAGGTAGTCACGCTGGTTTCCGGGCTTGACCAACCCAGCGCGCTGGCGGTGGACAGCGGGGGCAATCTATATATTGCGACCAATGGGGCCGTCTCGAAATGGAGTCCTTTCACCCAACAGCTCACGTCTTTCAGCACTGGATTCGGTTCGCCGATCGATTTGGCGGTCGACACCCTCGGCAGCGTCTACATCGCCGATTACACCAACTTCGCGATCGCCGAGGCGCCGCGCGCGTATGTCGCTCCGCCAAGCCTCTGGGAGCAGGCATCCGCGGGCGCCGATTCTTTGCTTCCCGTTTTGCCCTCGACGATACTATTCGGCACTCCACAAAGCGATCAGACCTGGTTGACCGTCACCGGAACGGCGAACGGCGTCATCGGTTTTTCGTTTGCCACTAACGGCGCCGGCGCGGCTCGAATTGGCCACATCACCGTGCTGGGAGCCTCCGTGACGGTGGTGCAGCTCGGCGCGGGCGATACCGCCGCGTCAGTGGCGGCTGTGGGAGGCAACGGCCAAACCGCCAACACCGGTACCGCGTTCGCCACCCCGCTAACCGCGCTGGTAACCGACAGCGCCAGCCGTCCGATGCCCGGCATTTCGGTCACTTTCGCCGGACCGGTCAGCGGCGCGGGCGTGACTTTCAGCCCGTCCGCAACGGCCGTGACGGACAATCAGGGCCTGGCGATGGTCACCGCTACGGCGAATGCCACCGCCGGCGGTCCCTATACCGTAACGCCTAACGTGGCCGGCGTCTCTTCGTCCGCCACCTTCACCTTGACCAACACCGCCGCGGCTTCCTATGCGGTCGGGACCACGTCGCTGCTGGAACCGGGCGCCGCGGGCCTCGATTCCGTGCTGATCCAGGTCACCGGTTCGCCCGCCGCGTGGACCGCCGGCAGCAACGCCTCCTGGCTGCATTTAAGTAATGGCAGCACCTCGGGAACGGCAACGGCCAGCGTGGTCTTCAACTTCGACGCCAACACCGGCGCCACGCGCACCGGCACGTTGACTTTGAATCCGGGATCGTTCACGGTAACGGTGACCCAGGCAGGCGCGAGCTATCTCCCCGGCGGCCTCATTACCCTCGATGGCAGCCAGACCGGCGCTTCCAGTATCGCGGTGGATTCCGCCGGCAACCTGTATCTGATCGCGGTTGACGGGTCCAGCGGCATCGCGCTGCTGAAGTGGACCGCCGTGAATCGGCAGTACACCGCGTTGGCTACCGAACTGGGATCCACGGGCGGGGTCGCGCTCGATCCATCGGGTAATGTCTACTATTCCGACCCGTTGGCGAATGCCGTTTACCAGTGGAACTCCACCACCCAGCAGTCCACCACCCTGATTTCATCCGGGCTGAATGCTCCCAAGGCTCTCGCCGTGGACGCCGCGGGAGACGTGTATATTGCCGATTCCGGCGGCATCGAGATGTGGACCGCCGCCACCCAACAGCTCCGTACTCTGACCGGGTTGACCGGGGCGGGCATTGCGGTGGATAGCTCCGGCAATGTCTACCTGGCGGATTTCGGCGGCAATGCCATCCGGCAATGGAACAGTTCCTCGCAACAGCTTGTAAATATCGTGTCCTCCGGGCTCGGCAATCCCACCGGTGTCGCGGTGGATGCCGCCGGCAATCTCTATATCGCCGATTCCGGCAATAACTCCATCAAACTGTGGAGCGCCGCCACCGAGCAGGTCACCACCCTCGCATACCAGCAATCCGGCAACTACCCCGGAATCGCCGTCGACGGGGCGGACAATGTGTTCGTCGCCGGCTCTCTGGGGATTCAGGAACTGGTTCACGGATTCATCGGCCCCGCAAACATCACCGAGCCTTTCAATGCGGGCTCCGACTCGTTGCTTGCCGCCGTGCCTTCCAACGCGCCTTTGAACGGCCCGTCGAGCGACCAGACGTGGCTCACCGTCACAGGCGTCACCAGCGGGGTGGTCGGCTTCAACTTCACCGCCAATAACGCGCCCACGGCGCGCGTGGCCCACATCGCCGCCATGGGCGCGACGGTCACCGTCACGCAGGGCGGCAACACGGCCAGTCCGGGGTCCATCGCCACCACCGGCGGCAGCGGGCAAAGCGCCTCGGCCGGCACGGCCTTCCCCGCCCCGCTCACGGCCGTCGTCGAAGACGGCAACGGGAACCCCTTGAGCGGCGTATCGGTGACCTTCGCCGGACCCGCGGGCGGCGGCCCCGGCGCGACTTTCAGCCCATCCGCGACGGTGAGCACCAACAACCAGGGCATCGCCACCGTCACGGCGGCGGCCAACGCGACCGTGGGCGGTCCCTATTCCGTGACGGCTACCGTGGCGGGAGTCTCCACGCCGGCGGCATTCGCGCTGACCAACTTCGGTGCTCCGGCATCCATCGTGGCGCTGACCGGCAGCGAACAGACGGCCCTGCTGGGCACGGTCTTCCCAGTGCCCCTGTCAGCGCTGGTGAAGGATTCCGGCGGCAATCCGCTCAGCGGCATTACCGTCACCTTCACGGCCCCGGCCAGCGGCGCCGGCGCAGCGCTCTCCGCAACCTCGGCTGTCACCAATGCCAGCGGCATTGCCAGCGTCACAGCCACAGGCAACGGGACTGCCGGCGCGTATAACGTCACGGCAGGGGTGAACGGTACTCTCTTGACGGTGGCGTTCGCCTTGGCCAACTCCACGGCCAACGCTTGTTTCATCAACAGTGACAATGTGGTAACCGTGGCCGATGTGCAGGTTGTGGTGAACCAGGCGCTGGGCGTGGCACAGGCCCTCAACGATCTGAACCTGGACGGCGTAGTCAACGTTGTGGACATCCAGATCGAGATTAACGCAGCGCTGAATTTGGGTTGCGCCGCGAAATAGCCGTGGCTTGCTTAGGAGCTGTTAAGAAATAAACTTGCCTAACGCTCCCTTACTACTACGTGCACTCGCGGGAACTCCTGATGTCGGCCGGGGATTTCGGATAGCTGGAGAACTTGACCCGAACCATGACGTGGCGCAGACACTCGTGTCTGCGGCGCCGAGACTCTTCTCGGCGCTCCGGGACGGTGGATGCCGCTCGCGAAGAGGGTCGAGATGAGTCTCAGAACTCCTGATGTCATCGGGCATTTTTGGGGGTCGCCGGGGAATCAGGCTGAGCCACCGCCCCGCACAAACAAATTCAGCCACCGATGAACACCGATGAACACAGATAAGAAAAG
>Ga0182030_10027889_pt1 | contig 10126 bp, 10 predicted proteins | sample 812S3MmetaG_FD_121299 | JGI IMG/M metagenome (GOLD analysis project Ga0182030, IMG submission 121299) | Permafrost microbial communities from Stordalen Mire, Sweden - 812S3M metaG (Illumina Assembly) | ecosystem: Environmental > Terrestrial > Soil > Wetlands > Permafrost | place: Sweden... | reverse complement strand
GTCGCCAGAGCGAGTTTTGTGCGCACGGAGAATTCGGCGGCCACCCTGGCCACGCACCCCGGACTGCAGTTCTATCCGCATCTGGGTGGGGAGGACGGCAATGTCACCGTCACCGGCCTGACCGCTCTCGGCCCCTCGGCTCTGACCCCTTACAGCCTGATTCAGAATAAATTCGCCGAATCGGACGACGTCTACTGGACGCATGGCGCGCACAGCATCAAGTTCGGCTTCGGTGTCAATCGCGTGCAGACTTTTGAGAACCAGCCCTTCTCGGGAGCCGGCGCCTATACCTTCCCCAGCCTGCTGGGCTTCCTGCAGGGCACACCTAACCGGTATGGCGGAGCCTACCCGCTCGGTTATGCCTACCCTGGTGGCCAGTCATCGCTTTTTGGAAATTACAATGTGGACGCTTACCGGGCTTTTCGGGAGACTCTCCTGGTTCCGTACGTCAACGACGACTGGAAAGTGAATTCGAAGCTGACCGTCAACATCGGCCTGCGCTACGATTTCGACACCAATCCGTCGAGCGCCATCAAAAACCTGCTTGTGATCACGAACCCTCCGTTCAACAGTGTCGGCGGCCCGATCTCGACCGGCTTCACGCTGGAGCCCAATGTCTGGAGGAAGAATCCCTCCCTGAATAACTGGGGGCCCCGGCTTGGTTTGGCGTTCGACCCTTTCAAGGATCACAAGACATCGATTCGCGCCGGGTTCGGCGATAATCACAACGTGATCGCGCCACGCGTGTTCACCTCCGGCTACGTGACCGGACCTCCGTTCGCTTCGGTCATCGTCACCCCCAACGCGGCCCAGCCGGTGATTCCGTTCCCCAATCCGTTTGTGGGTTCGGTTGCACGACCTGTGCCCAGCAACGGTCAGACGGTGGATTACAACGACACCAAAACGCCGGCGCTCTACCAGTGGAACGCCAACATTCAACATGAGCTGCCCGGCAACGTGATCCTGACGGTCGGCTATGTCGGGTCGCACGGCAGCCACCTTTTGACGCAGAGTGACCAGAATCCGCCGATCGAGCAGATCATCAACGGGGTGGCGTATTTCGGCAATCCCGCCACGGGTCTTTCCTACTCGCGCTGGAGCCCGAATTTCGGAGCTATCAACGCGCTCCAGGCCAACGGAAAGTCGAGCTACAATGCGCTGCAGGTAAATGCGGTTCACCGCTTCAGCCGGAACTTCCAGGCCCAGGTCGCTTACACCTGGGCTCACTCGATCGACGACGGCTCGGGCTCAAGCGGTCTGGAAACCGGCGGCGGACCGCGCTCCGACCCTTACGACTTCGCTCTCGATCGCGGCTCGAGCACCTTCGACGCCCGCCACGCGACGCACATCAACGGCGTCTACACTCTGCCGTTCAAACGAAACCGCCTGGTATCGGGATGGCAAATCAGCGGGATACTCAACAAGTCGACCGGCTTGCCGCTGCTGCTCACTACCGGATTCGATCGCGAACTTGTGGGCCCGTCATCGACGGCCAACGAACGCCCGAATCTCGTGCCGGGTTTCACTGCCCAATCGATTCAGGTTGGACATGTGAACGAGTGGTACAACCCCGCGGCGTTCGTGCTGCAGCCTGCCGGGACAATGGGAAACCTCGGACGCGACATTATTCGCGGGCCGGGCTTCTTCAACTCCGATATCTCGCTGCTGAAAGATACGAGGATCCGGGAGAAGTTTGTGCTGCAGTTCCGGGCGGAGTTCTTTAATTTCCTCAATCACGAGAATCTCGGTACGCCGAACCTCACGCTCTTTACGACGGCAGGGCCGAACGCGGCCGCAGGGCAGATCACGACATCGAATCCCGGTTCGATCCCCCGTCAGATCCAGTTCGCGCTGAAGTTGAACTTCTGAGGCGAGAGTCTCCGCGGAGCCGTCGTTAAGGGGTGCTCCGCGGCTTTTTGTTGCAGGGCATCGCTATCGGTTGGGAAGGGCGCCGCAACGTGCCGGCTGCAGAACCGGCGAACCGCATTTCTGTATACTGGCTCAGGCGCGGGAATCGGACCAACCGTTATGCAGAGCAATATCGTTTTAATCGCGGGAATGCTGCTGGTGCTGCCGCATGCTTTGCGGGCGGAAGGACACTTCGATGGCAAGTGGCTGACCACCGTGTCGTGTGAGGCGGCCCGGGACGCGCTGGGCTACTCTTACCGATTCGTAAGCGAGGTGAAGAATGGTAACCTGCGAGGTCTGCGGGGCAAAGAGGCCGAACCGGGTTCTCTGCTGATCGAGGGAAAGATCAGTGATGACGGTACCGGGAAACTTTATGCGACGGGCCGCACTGGTTCCAAAGAATTCGTACCGGGCCGAGACACGCCTCGGGGCAGCGAGTACAACTACAGTATCGACGCGCATTTCAGTGACAAAACCGGCACCGGTACCCGTGTCGAAGGGCGCCCTTGCTCGTTCCAGTTCGAGAAAAAGTAAGGCCCGCGCGCCGGACCAGATACCTTGCACGGTTGCGCTGATGCCGGTTGCGGCGGCACACCTCAGGCCGCTTTCCGGCCCCGCTTCCTGGCTGGCGGGCGAGGCTGGTTCCATTTGAGAATGATATTGACATCACAGATCAACGCTCACTCTTAGGGTCGGTCTGCGACAGATGCGAGATATTCCAGTCGCCGCAGCGCGATACTGATCCTCGACTGGCTGACCGCGTCAGGGCGGAGGTATCCGGGGAGGGCATCGATAAATGAATGGCTGGAGAGTAAACTCCTGACCGCGCCCTGGATGTAGGCACGGAGTTCGAGCGTCTCCCCGCGTACTTCCGACAGCAGAGTTTCCCTCCCATCAACCACCGCCGCGACATCCTCCAAATCATGACTTCCCAGGAAGTCTCCCTTGCCGCGGCCTTTGAATGCTTCGAGTTTGGTTGCGAGGAAATAGGGGGCCGTGACCATTCGGATCTCAAGATCGGCCGAGAGCCTCCTCCGTGTTGAGGAATTCATTGCAGCCGGGTACCAGCGATTAGAGAAGCCCAGAATATCTTCATCCAGTGGCATGACATCGAGGACCGTCTGATCTTTAATCCACAGAGGCGCGCCTTCGCGGCTGTCCTCCCTGAACCCAAGGGCGCGCAAACGATCCCCGAATTCGGCGTACTGCACATAGGATGTGATTTCCACGATGGCGTCCACATCCAGGGTTGCACGCGGGTCTGCCGCACCTTCGTCAGTGATCAGCAGGCCAGTCACGCAGCCTCCGACGAGCACCAGTTCTCCGAGCAGGGGCCGCAGGGATTCTGCTGCCGCGATGAGCCGGCTAAGATTCGGATCGCGCATATCCTTTCCGAAGGCGACGATGCAGCTCTTCCTCCGCGCGCTTCCGCTCGCGGCTGCGGCCATCCCGCAGTGCATCGGCCAAAGCGAGGTATTCGTAAAATAAGGGATCGCAAAGGGCCGCACTCGCGGCGCTTTTGTGCAGCGGCTCCAAAGAAAAGCCACGCTCCTTCCCCTCCGCGAACGGCCATACAGGCGGAGGGTCCCCATTTTGTGCGATCACGCTAAGAAGTGGTTCCGCAGCATACGAAGTCGGAATGCCGCGGGTCAACTCGCCGTGTTGGGCGGGAAAAGCGTATTTCAATCCGTGTACAAGGAATTCTTCGAGGGCAGCAAAATTCGGCCGATTGCCCAGTTCTGGTCCGTGGAGGAGTCGGGCGAGCTGAGCGCGCTTCACCGACGCGTGTACCTCGGAGGGGCTCATGCCCAGTTCTGCAGCCAGTTCGGCGTATGGGGCGCGCCGGGAGTTCGCCGCGACGATCTTCAGCGCCACATATACGTCCTGCCGCTTCAGTACCATGATTTATTCTACATTCGCGAATCGCGAATTGCGAACGACGCCGTTTCATGCGCCCGCTTGAGGCAGATCAACCAACACCTCTCCGATCGCAAGTGGAAGCAGGTTTTGTACTTGGGGGTGCAAGAGGTTCCAATCCCGGCAGCCCGACCAAATTCCTCAAAGAGTTAGAGACAGAGAGATCCTGATCGACCCGACAAGTCGGGACCTCACGATGGAGGATTTGGGCGAGCCGAGGGTCTACGTGCTCCCGGGCTGCGACGACGATGAAGCGCTGATCGCCCACGTGGCCGGTTGCGAGAGATTTCAAGACCTTTTGCCTATGGTTTGATTATCAGGCTCACACCTTGCTGTTCGATGTGTGCGACGACCCGCCCGGCCGGATTGACGCCGAAGCCTATTTGCCAACCATGTGCGGCAGATCAACATTATCTTCCTGGCATACGTATTCCAGGGGCTCCTGATGCGGGGCCCACGGGATTGTGTAGCTGGTTGTCCAGGATCTGCTGTAGGCGCGGGGGTGCTCGATGGTCACCTCGTAATGCAAAGTCTCTTCATCGGGGCGCATGAAACGCTCCACCGTGTGCAGAGCCTCGGTGTGCGGATGGCCATCCTGATCGAGCCAGGTGCGATCATTAAACCCGACCGTATCCACCACCAGAGTGTCGCCCTCCCAATGACCGATTGAATCGCCAAGATAGCTCGGATTCGGGTCTTTCAGGTGAGGCCTTCCATCGGTGAATACGGCTCGCCAGAAATGCGCGCCGCCTTCGAACACAAAAAGCACGCGGTCGGTCAGCTGGAAGATCTGAAACGGGAAGGGTGTTTGATAGAGCCGCGGTATTCCGGGCGGCAGGCAACGTGCTTCGGGATCGTCCTTTTGCAGATCGGCCACCCGCTTGTCGTAGAGTTGCTGCGCCCAGGGCTGGAATGGAACGTCAATGATCTTCTCGACAGGAGTTCTCTCGGGCGCCCCAGGGCCGACTCCGGCTATGTTCTCGATAATGCGCGGATTCCATGATCCCTTGCCATTTCCCAGATCCGGTTTGCCGTCCGGGAGGCGAGGCGGCGGACCAGGCTTGCCATCGACGACTCTGTCGGGAATTCTCCCCGCAATAATGCGGCTTTCGCCATTGGAAGGCGGGGGCTGTCCTTTCATCGGAGAGCGCAGAGGCGTCAAAACGCACGTCAGAACGCAGAACAAAGTGGTGGCGGTCTGTCTCATGTGCCTAAGAGCCAATTGCGCAAGCTCCAAGGTGGAAGTTATCACAAATCGTCGGATAGCAACGTCTATTCGTGATAGAACCCGATTCGGTCCTAAACTAACAGGCTGCTGAAAAACGCGAAAAGCTTACTGAACCGCGCGCGTCAGCAAGCGGCAACGAAAGAGCTTTTACAGCCGCCTGCTACGTAAAGCTCCGCACGGCCTGCGCTTCATCGTCGTGCACATCGAACAAGGTGTACGTGTGAGTGATCTGCAACAAATCTTTGATTCGTTTTGTTGGGCGCAGCAGCTTCAGGGTGCCACCGGCGCGCGCCATCGAGGTGTAGCCCGAAATCAGCTCGCCGAGGCCGGCGCTGTCGACGTAAGTTACCTCGCCGAAGTTCAGGACGACCTTCTTCGTCCCTTTGTCCCTCAACGCACGTATTTCTTCACGCAGAGCGCTCGAACCTTCGTTGAGCGTAATGCGGCCAGAGACATCCACCAGGACTACGTCGCCGATTTGGCGGGTGTTCAGCTTTACGCCCATGAGTTTAGTCTCCTCCTGAAGTCGCTCAATTGTACAGGACGGCGCGACAGGGCCACCCGGCCTTCGGAAGATTCACCGGGAACGCAGTTCCGTTCTCAGAGCGACCGAAACATCCAGCGAACGGCGTCTATAATGCCCCACCAAAGAACCGCGCCGATCAGCGTAGCTGCCAGCAGTGGAGTCAGAGGCAGTTGCGGCGTGTCGCCCGAGCCGGCCGGCTCGTCGGCGCGTGATAGTTGCTCCACGGCTAAGTTATCGACAGAATGCGCGAAACATTGCAGGCATCTCGCGATCCGCGTCATGACGCCGCCGGGGGTTTATGTTCCCGGTGGTTGCCCCGCCGATTCGGGGATTCGGTAACCCGCCTGCACCATTTCGTTCCCGGTTGGTCTGCCAGCGTCACTTTTCGGCAGGTTCCGGGAACACATTTTGAATATTTTCCGTCTGACTGTCTTACCATGGAATAGCAGCAATATCAGCGGAAATGGCCGCCTGAAGACGCCGGGCCATTTAAGCAATCCGCTTCCAGGCGTCTTCCCGAATGCGACCGGAGTCGCTGTGCCTGCCGGGCACAGGCTGAGACCAGTCGCCACAGACCGGGATCAGCAACCACGATCCTGCCGCATTCCCGCAAGGAGATAGTCCATGAAGAAGCTGCTGCTCTGTTCGTTCGCGCTCGTGGTCCTGCAGGCCGCCGCCCTGTTCGGCGAGACCTTTACCGGCACCTGGCAGGGCGCCCTCAAGGTGCCTCAGGCGCCCAATGGCGAGTTGCGAATTGTGATTAAGATTTCCACAGCCGACGCCGATAAGCTGGCAGCGGAGTTTTACAGTATCGATCAGGGTGGGCAGCCGTTTTCGGCCACTGCGGTAACCGCGAGCGGTGCCAGCCTGAAAATGACCGTGACCCCTTTAAATGGCACCTATGAGGGCAGACTCAGTCCGGACGGCAAGACCATCGCCGGCACCTGGTCGCAAGGTATGCCCATCCCCCTGACGCTGACTCGCGCTACGCCTGAGACGGCATGGACCATTCCAACGCCGCCGCCACCGCCCGTTCGAATGGCCCCCAACGTCGATCCGGGGTTTGAAGTGGCGACGATCAAGCCGAGTGAGCCAGGCAGGCCGGGCAAACTGTTTACCGTAAGAGGCCAGGATGTGGTCACCGTAAACACCACGCTCAACGATCTCATGACCATGGCCTATGACATCCATGTAAAGCAGATTACGGGCGCTCCGTCCTGGCTGGACTCTGAGAAATACGATCTGACCATAAAGCCCGATGCACCCGGGCAGCCCAACGTCGCCCAGCTGAAAATAATTATTCAGAAGCTTGTTGCAGATCGCTTCCAGCTGAAATTTCATCGGGAGAAGCGGGAACTGCCCGTTTACGCCATCACCGTGGTAAAAGGAGGCACAAAGCTTACGAAGAGCCAGTCGGATCCGAATGGCCTGCCCGGACTGTTTTTCGGAAGAGGTGCGCCAGGAATGACCTTTAACGTCAGGAATGCGACGCTGGCCGAAGTCGCCGCCACTTTGCAGGGCTCCATTCTGGATAAGCCGGTAGTCGATCAGACAGGGCTTACGGAAAAATACGATTTCACGCTGAAGTTCACCCCCGATGCCGGGCAGATGGCGGGGTTTGGTCCGCAGCCCCCCGCGGCCGACAGTCCCGACGCGCCGCCTGATGTGTTTGCCGCCTTCGAGCAGCAACTGGGGTTGAAGCTGAGCTCCGCCCGGGCGCAGGCAGACGTCCTGGTCATCGACCGCGTGGAAAAGCCTTCCGCAAACTAACCTGTGAATCCGCGGCCTGCGGACGGAATCCAAACTCTTTCAGGGGGCTATGAACGCAACTGCGGAGTTCGTCCTCAGGCACGGGTATCTGCTTCTGTTCTTCTGGATTCTGGCGGAACAGGCGGCACTGCCGATTCCCTCCGTGCCGCTGCTGCTGGTATGCGGCGCGCTGGTCAAAGCGGGACGCATGAATCCCGTGGGAATTCTGTTCATCGGCCTGCTTGCCTGTGTGATTGCCGACGGGTTCTGGTTTGAGATCGGACGCGGTCGCGGCGCAAGAGTACTCAGATTCCTCTGCCGGGTTTCTCTCGAACCCGACTCGTGCGTGCGGCGGACCGAAAACGGCTTTGCGCGTTACGGAGTCAAACTTCTTCTCATATCCAAATTCATTCCCGGCATGAGTGCGGTGGCCGCGCCGCTGGTGGGCAGCGCGGGCGCGGGATGGCTGGAGTTCGCAGCTTTCGATACAGCTGGTGCGGCACTCTGGATCGCTGCGTGGGGATCGGTGGGATACCTGTTCAGCACACAGCTGGATGAGATCGGTCGCATCATCGGCCGCGCGGGCTTCCGGCTCTCACTGTCGGCAGCCGTGTTCGCCGCCGGGTGGGTCGCGCTGAAATACCTGCAGAGGCAAAAATTCCTGCGGAAAGTGCGCGGCGCGCGAATGCCGGTCGAGGAACTTCATCGCATGATGACGAACGGCGAAGCGGTGATGGTGATTGATGTCCGCACTGAGCTCGCCATGCCGCGCGAACCGGTCCCGGGCGCACTGCGCATCCCGCTGAACGAGATGGAAGCGCGCCAGAGCGAGATTCCGCGGGATCGCGATATTGTGCTCTTCTGCACTTGACCCAACGAGGCCTCGAGCGCCCGTGCGGCGCTCCTGCTGAAGAAGTACGGAGTCACCCGCGTTCGTCCGTTGCTGGGCGGCGCAGATGCGTGGCTCGAGTTCACTGCCCGCCTGCACGATTAACCTGCCGGGATTATTGGTGGGGCTGCGCTGAAGTCTCTGCCGTTGTTGCCAAGCTGCTGTGGAGATGAAACTCCTGGCCTACCTGCCGCACTGCCACGCGATCGGTATGTTGCCCGGCCGCGTCCTCGACGCGCTCGATGGGTTCGAAATACGGTTCCCGGCTGAGCCGTAACGTTTGGTGGTGCACCGGAAGAAAGAATTCAAAACCCGCATCCTGCGCCATTCGCCATGCCTGTTCAGGCGTGCAGTGATAGTGAATCCAGGGATCATAAGCGCCCACCGGCATGATGGCCAGATCGTAGGGACGATGATTTTTCAACGCCCGGAACGTATCTGTCAGAGCCGTATCGCCGCCGAACAGGACGCGATGCCGGCCGGCCTCGATGGTGTAGCCGTTGTAGCCGCGATAGGTGTCTGTCCGCATGCGCGCTCCCCAATGGTTCACGCGGAAGGCCCGGATATTCAAAGGACCGGCCCCCACGCTTTCATCCCACCTCAGTTCGCGGACAGATTTATATCGCGGCACGCGGAGCAGGTCGCTCGTCCCGGCGGCAGTCACGACGGTGGTACCGGGGCCCTCGAGTAAGCGGAGGCTCGGGATGTCGAAATGATCCATGTGCGCGTGCGAAAGGAGAATGACATCGATTCGGGGCAGTTCCCCGATCGAAAGGGCCGGCTCCACCAGCCGCCTGATGCCCAGCGTGGCCGGTCCCAGGCGGATGCCGACTCTTCGGCTGAACACCGGATCGGTCAGGATGGTAACGCCGTCGATCTTCAACAGAACGGTGCTGTGACCAATCCAGGCCGCGTGCAATCCTTCATCGGGCCAGAGCCTGGGATTCGGCCGGTGCGGGGATGGCCGAACGGGCCGGCTGCGCTCCTCGGCATATTGTCTGTATAAGTGCGAGGCGGCGCCGGGAAACCAGCCGGCCAGGCTCAAGGCATTTCGGATCACTGTTTATGGGATGCACTCCCTGGCCTCCCGGTTGCCGGACCAGCCTGCGAATGCCGGCGCTACCGATGGTGGCTTCTCCGGACGTGTTTGCCGGTGACCGCTTCCGGTTGGCGAGCCGACGCATTCGACCAGCGGCCCAGCGTGTACTCACGACGATAGGCGGCCGCGCGGTCGCATATCGTCACTTTCACTACACCGCTCGAATCGCACAGGTACTCTTCCTCCACTTCGGCGCCGGCGGCTTCGTCTTTGCGGCTCACCTCGACCAGCGTCAGGTCTTCGGTACTGCGTAAGGCCGGATCGAAGGGAAACTGGATGTCGTCCCACAGCGTCAGGTCGCCCGAGGGCTGGCCGTCCGCGCCGAGACTCGCCGCCTCCACGTACCGGAAGTGACCGATATTGTGGGCCGATCGATAGGAGCGCACGACGCGCAGCGGAGGCGCCCCGCGGCGCGGCAGTTCCAGACCGCGGGGGAAGAGCAGATCGAAAGCCACGTCGCGGCCGTGCGCGGTTTCTCGCCACACGCCGAAGTGACGTGCGAACTGATCACGGAGCACATAGCCGGAGCGTGTATCCGCGCTGATGGCCAGACCGATGGCGGTCGCCGCGCGCATATAGGCAGACCGGCGCACGGCTCTGCCGAACGTTTCCCTCAGCACGCGCGCCACAGCAGGCAACTCGGAGCCGCCGCCGGTCACATAGAGCGTGTCGATGGAACGATTCGATTCACCGGAGGCATGGGCCACGAGCAGTTCTTCCACCGCCTGCGCGGTTTGTTCCACCAGAGGCCGGCAGAGTTCGTAAAAGGGTCCCACGGCAATCGACACCTCGCCCCAACCTTCGCGCACG
>Ga0182030_10027888_pt1 | contig 10126 bp, 9 predicted proteins | sample 812S3MmetaG_FD_121299 | JGI IMG/M metagenome (GOLD analysis project Ga0182030, IMG submission 121299) | Permafrost microbial communities from Stordalen Mire, Sweden - 812S3M metaG (Illumina Assembly) | ecosystem: Environmental > Terrestrial > Soil > Wetlands > Permafrost | place: Sweden... | reverse complement strand
GTCGTCTTCCGTCACCACGAGGATCCGAACGGCGACGTGTGGGTGCCCCTCTTCGAGCCCGACCCTGGCCCGGACCCCGGCCCCGACACTGACCCCGGCCCCGCCGCTGACGGAGGCCCCCGATGACCGCGGCGGCGAACATGGCCGAGAAGCAGTGCGCCATTTCGGGCATCGGCCAGTCCGATGTCGGGCGGCGGCTGGGCCGCGACCCCCTCGAGCTCACCCTCGACGCCTGTTACGCCGCCATCGCGGACGCCGGCCTCACCCCCGCAGACATCGACGGTCTGTCGACCTACCCCGGCGCCATGGCGGTGCCGCGGGGATTCACGGGAGCGTCGGCCTACGAGGTGATCGACGCCATGCGCCTGGAGGTCGACTGGTACGGCAGCGGGGTCGAGACCTCCGGACAGCTGGGGTCGGTGATGAATGCCTGCATGGCCGTGGCCGCGGGCATGGCCAACCACGTCCTGTGCTTCCGTTCGGTCTGGGAGGGCAGCGCGCAGGGCAGCGGTGGGCGCGCCAGCATCGGCCCAAGCCGGGGTCGGGGCGGCACGATCTACGCCGGCAGCTTCGAGCAGTGGTCGCTGCCCTTCGGCTCCGCGGCCGCCCCGGTGTGGGTCGCCCTGTTCGCGCAGGCCCATATGGATAGGTACGGGGTCACGACCGAGCAGCTGGCCCAGATCGCGCTCAACGGCCGTCGCAATGCGGCGCGCAACCCCAAGGCGATCTACCGCGACCCGATGACCCTGGACGACTACCTCAACTCTCGCATGATCTCGTCGCCGCTGCGGCTCTTCGACTGCGACGTGCCGTGCGACGGCGCCACGGCGGTGATCGTGTCGCGCCGCGAGCGGGCCGACGACCTGGCCCGCCCGCCCGTCTACATAGAGGCCATGGGGGCGGCGCTCCACGACCGGACCAACTGGGACCAGCTCAAGGACCTGACCAAGACGGTCGGGGCCGCCGCCGCCGCCCAAATGTGGCGGCGCACCTCCCTCACCCCGGCCGACGTGGACATTGCCGAGCTCTACGACGGTTTCAGCTACCTCACCATGCTCTGGCTCGAGGCACTCCAGCTGTGCGGCTTCGGCGAGAGCGGGTCGTTCGTCGAAGGGGGGACACGCATCGCACTCGACGGCGCGCTCCCCCTCAACACCTCGGGCGGCCAGCTGTCCGGCGGACGGCTCCACGGCTACGGCTTCCTCCACGAGGCGTGCGTCCAGCTCCGGGGCGAGGGGGGCGAGCGCCAGGTAGCCCGCCGCCCGCAAGTGGCCGTGGTGGGGGCGGGGGGCGGCAATACCTGTGGCTGCCTGCTCGTCACCACGGTGGCCTGACCCGGACCCGGAACGATCAGACCCAGAAAGATCTAAATGTATACTGACCATGTTCGGAGCAGTGCGCTCGACTCGAAGGGCTGACCATGTCCCATACCATCACCGCTGAGAACCTCGGACGGATTTTCGCCGATCCTGCCGCCTACGCCGACCCGGTCGCCTGGCACGAGGCGGCACGCCGGTTGCGCCAGGACGCCCCGATCTCGCGGGTCTCCCTCCCTGAATACCAGGACTTCTGGGCCATCACCCGCCACGCGGACATCATGGAGATCGAGCGGAACTCGGCCGTGTTCACCAACGCCCCGATCCCGACCATCCTGCCGCGCGCCGCCTACGAGGCCCAGAGGGCCAACACGGAACCGCCGGCGGTGAACACCCTCATCCAGATGGACGGCGACGAGCACAAGGCGCATCGCGGCATCGTCAACGACTGGTTCAAGCCGGCCAGCATCAAGAGGATGTCGGACCGCGTCGACACGCTGGCCAAGGAGTGGGTCGATCGCATGGAGGCCATGGGCGGTCGTTGCGACTTCGCCAACGACATCGCCATGCACTACCCGCTCCAGGTGATCCTCTCCATCCTCGGACTGCCCGAGGACGACCACAAGAAGATGCTGAAGCTGACCCAGGAGCTCTTCGGCGCCGAGGACCCCGACATCGGACGGGTGAGCGAGGACGCCACGGTGCTCGACGTCATGCTCGACTTCGTCAACTACTTCACCGGCCTCGCCGCCGACCGGCGGGCGCATCCCACCGAGGACCTGGCCTCGGTCATCGCCAACGCCGAGCTCGACGGGGCGCCCCTGCCCGACATGGACGTCATGGGCTTCTACCTCATCATCGCCACGGCGGGGCACGACACCACGTCCAACTCGATCGCCGGAGGCCTCCTCGCCCTCCTCGAGCACCCGGACCAGCTCGAACTGCTCCGGTCGGATCCATCGCTCTTCGACAACGCGGCGTCGGAGCTGATCCGCTACGTCTCCCCGGTCAAGCACTTCATGCGCACGTGTCAGGAACCCTTCACCATCGGTGGCGTGGATTTCGAGCCCGGGGATGCCACCCTGCTCTCCTTCGCCTCGGGCAATCGGGACGAGGAGGTATTCGAGGACCCGTTCCGGCTCGACGTGCGCCGACCCAATGCGGCGTCGCACCTTGCGTTCGGGTTCGGGCGCCACTTCTGCCTGGGCGCCCAGCTGGCCCGCATGGAGGTCCGTGCCTTCTTCCGCGAGCTCGTCGGTCGGCTGGACTCGATCGAGCTGGACGGCGACCCCACCTTCGTGCACTCCACGCTGGTCAGCGGCCCCAAGACGCTCCCGGTGCGTTTCAGCTTCCGCTAACCCGGGGGAAGATCTGACTCGGCGGGAACCTAACCCGGCGGCGTCTTGAGCTCGCCGATGCCGAAGGTCTCCATCATGGAGTCCTCCAGGTATTCCGGTCCGCTCGCGGTGGGTACGAACCACCCGGTCGGGCACATGGTCAGCACCTCGACGAAGGTGAAGCCCGCGCCGGCCATCTGGAGCTCGAGCGCCCGGCGGATCATCCGCTGCGTCCTTGAGATCATGCCCGGGGTGTTGACCGCACCGCGGGCCACATAGGCCGCACCCTCTATCTGGGTGAGCAGGCGGGCCACGTCGATGGGGTAGCCGTGGGTCGCGGCCTCACGCCCTTCGAGGCTGGTCTTGGTCCGCTGCCCGATCACCGTGGTCGCCGTCATATGGCCGCCGGTGTCGCCGAAGACGCCGTTGTTGAAGAGCAATGCGGTGACGTTCTCGGCCCGCGCCGCGGCATGGAGCACCTCGTGCAGACCCTCGCTGACCATGTCCCCGTCACCTTGGAGCGTGAGGACCGCCGCGTCGGGCACCATGCGCTTGACCCCGGTGGCCACCGCCGGTGCCCGCCCGTGCAGGCATTGGAGCGAGTCGAGGTCGCTGATCTTCATCATCTGGGTGTAGCACCCGTGCCCGGCGATCAGGATGACCCGGCGCGACAGCTCCAGCTCGACAAGGGTGTCGAGCACGAGACGCCAGGCGATCGGGTGACCGCAGCCGGGACAGAGGTCGTGCTCGGACGACTGGAGGAGGTCGGGCTTGAACGAGGCCACCCGGCGGCCGGCGGGTTCGGGAGCGGCGTGGATGTCAACGGTCGTCATGCCACCCCTCTCATGAGCCGGCCGTGGTCGACTCGGCCACGGCCTGGCGGATGCGTGTGCGCAACTCGTCGGCGTTCAACAGGTCGCCCTGCCGCATACCCGACGCATCCTGGGACACGCCACCGATGGATCGTATTACCGAACGGTCCTCCGCGTACATGCGGACGTCGTCGACCATCTGGCCCGCATTCAGCTCGTAGACGAGCACCCGGCGGCATCCCCTGGTGGCCTCGGCCAGGCCGACGGAGGGGAACGGCCACAAGGTGATGGGCCGGAACGAGCCGATGGAGACGCCCTCGGCCCGCAGCTCGTCGACCACCCGGTCCACGAAGACAGAGGTGGTGCCGAACGACACGACGAGGGTCTCCGCCCCCTCGGCCCGGTAGGTCTCGTAGCGCTGCTCGGTCCGCTCGATCTGGGCGTACTTGTCGGCGATGGTGACCCAGGACTGGTTCGGTCCGGGTCCGGGGGTGTTGGGCTTGCCCCGGGCCCAGGTCCAGATCTGGCGGGCCCGCCCCGTCCCGCTCATCGTGCCGTCGAGCGCCCAGTGGTCCTTGGACGGCAACGGCCCGAAGTCGAGCTCCTCCACCTCGATCCCGACGGAGGTGTGGGCGATCACGTAGTCGCCGTAGAAGATGACCGGCGTGCGGTAGAGGTCGGCCAGGTGGAAGAGAAGCTGGGTGTGGACGACGGCCTCGGGGATGTCCCTGGGTGCGAGGGTGATGGTCCGGTAGTCGCCCCAGCCCCCGCCCCGGGTCGACTGGAAGTAGTCCTGCTGGCCCCGGGCCATGGTGAACACCACCAGGGGCAGCTCGTTGAGGGCCAGCTCGGCGATGCCCTCTTGCATGAGGCTCACCCCCTGCCCGCACGAGCCCGTGGCCGCCCGCGCCCCGGTGGCCGCGGCACCCAGCGCCATGTTGATGGCCTCGATCTCGCTCTCGGCGTTGATGCAGACCCCCCCGGCGGCCGGGAGCTTCTTCGCCATGTTCTCCAAGAGCTCGGTGAAGGGCAGCATCGGATAGCCGGTGAAGAAGCGGCAGCCGGCCACGATGGCGGCGTCGGCCACGGCATCGCTGCCCTGCAGGAGTCGGGGCGCCACTCAGGCCGTCCCTTCGACGGCCGTCCCGAGCACCGCCGGGCCCCAGGCCGGGGCCGCCTCGGGGGGAAGCAGGCCGGCACCGGCCCGGATGGCGCGTGCATTGGCCTCGAGGTGCTGCGTGCGGTACGCCGGTATGAGTTGGCGCATGGCGCCGACCGCGCTCTCCACGCCCACCAGCCCCGTCACGGCCACGAAGGCGCCGAGGAGCACGAAGCCGGCGCTCATCGGGCTGGCCAGGTCCGACGCCACCTCGCTCGCCGGCACCTCGAAGACCCGGGCCCCGGGCACGTCGACGGAGAGGCCGGCGCAGAGCGAGGAGTTGAGCACGACCACGGCACCCTCGGCCAGGTTGGGACGGATGGTCGACCAGTAGCTCGGGTCCATCACGTAGGCCGACCAGGCCGAGGTGGCGACCGGCAGGGCGCGCAAGGCCTGGTCCCCGATGGTGATCTCGGCGTTCGTCATTCCCCCCCGCATGCCGCCCGCGTAGCGGGGCACCACCATGACCTGGCGCCCCTCGTCGAGCGCCGCCGTGGCGAGCGTCCGCGAGGCGATCTGGACCCCTTGGCCCCCGACCCCCGTGCACAGCACCTCTCGCTCCATCACCGCCCCTATGACCCGATCTGCTGGGCCAATTTGGCCCGCTGGACCTGGCCGGTCGCCGATGTGCGCGGGAGCACGTCGACCCGGACCACCCTACGCGGGTGTTTGTAGGGGGCCAACCGGTCGCCGATATGGTGGCGCAGCTCCCTCGGACCGGGGAGCGCCGCACCGTCGGCGAGCACGACGACGGCGCACACCACCTCGCCCCATTGGGCGTCCGGGATGCCGACGACGGCCAGGTCGGCGAGGCCCGGATAGCCGGCCAGCGCCGCCTCCACCTCCACCGGAGCGACGGTCTCCCCCCCGGTGCGGATGACCTCCTTCTTGCGCCCGACGATGGTCAGGTACCCCTCGTCGTCGCGTTCCGCCAGATCCCCCGTGTGGTACCAGCCCTGGCGGAGCACCTCGTCGGTCTCGGCGGGAAGCTCGAAGTAGCCGCTCATGAGGCGATCGCTGGCGATGAGGAGCTCGCCATCGTCGCCCAGTGCGGCCCGGACGCCGGGGATCGGATGACCCACGCTTCCCGGATGCGTGAACAGGTCGGGATCGCGCAGGGCGACGGCGCGGGCGGTTTCGGTCGAGCCGTAGTTGACCGTGGTCCGCGCGGCCGGGAACTTCCGCTTGATCCCCTCGAGCAGCTCCGGGGTCACCTGCGACGTCCCGGTGAGGGCCCATTCCACACGGCGCGGCTCCACCGCCCGGTCGCTGTCGAGAATCCGGCGCCAGACGGCCGGGATGCAGTAGAGCGTCGAGGGCGACCACCGCGCCACGGCGCCCAGCAGCTGCTCGGCGTCGGCCCGGTGGACCAGGTGGGCGGCGTGCCCGGCCGACCAGGCCATCATGGAGAAGTTCCAACCCGCCATGTGGAACAGCGGGAAGCTGATGACCTCGCCGGCGCCCCCGGTGGTCGAGTGGGCCGCGGCGCCGGCATGGGTCCGGAGCCACGTGGCCCGGTGAGAGACCATCACCCCCTTGGGTCGACCCGTGCTCCCGCTGGTCAAGAAGATGGTGCAGATGGCATCTTCCTCGGGCAGCGGCACGTCGGGAGCGGCGGGCGAGGCATCCGCCGCCCGCGCGCCGAGGTCCACCCCGGGCAGGACGGTACGCCCACCGCCCACGGTGACCAGGCGGGTCTCGTGGCCGTCGACGAGGTGCTCGGCGCGCGCCGCGTGGGCCGGGTCGACAATCAGGAACTGAGGCCGCAGGTAGGCCAGGGCCGAAGTGACCTCGTCGTCGGAGGATGAAGGGTTGAGGGGCACGAAGACCGTGCCGATACGGCTCGAGGCGAAGAAGAGCCCCACTCCCAAGAGCGAGGTCTCCGACCACCACGCCACCCGCTCCCCCGGGCGCGCCCCGAGGGCCAGCAAGACGTGGGAGTACCGGTTCGCCAGGGCTTCCACCTGGCCGAAGGTCATCTGTTCCTCGCCCAACGTCACCGCCAGGCGGCCCGGCGCGGTGCCGACGGCACAGGCCAAGACGTCGTTCGCGATGAGCGGCATGGGATCCCCGGGTGCCGCGAGAAGCTCAGCCCATGCCTGCGGGCATCCCCTTGAGCATCGCCCCCGCGTCGATCCTGATGTTCATGCCGGTGATGTAGCGCGCCTCGTCACTGGCGAGAAACGACACCAGATTGCTCACGTCGGCCGGGTCGATGTAGGGGATGGGCATGGCCTGCATGTAGGGCAGCGCCACCATGGCCTCTTCACGCGTCGGGTTCTCGAGGTCCGGCCGGAAGGCCCGGTACACATCGATGTTGTGCAAAAGATGCGTGTCGCAGTTGGTCGGGTGGACACCGTTCATCCGGATCATGCTCGACGCCAGCTGCAGGGCCAGGACCTCGACGTAGCGGATGACGGTCTGCTTCGCCCAGGCGTAGCCGACCCCGCCACTCGAGCCCATGCGCTCGGTCGTGCCCTTGATCATCCCGGCGGTGGAGCCGGTGACGATGATGGATGCCCCGGCGGACAGGTGCGGCAAGGCGACGGCGACCGTGTTCATGGCGCCGATCAGGTCGACGTCGGTGGCGTCGACGAAGCCCGAGCACAGGGTCTCGTCGCGGCCCGGGCAGATGCCGGCGTTGGCCACGACCACATCGAGATGCCCGAAGGCCTTCAGCCCCTCCTCGAGCACTTCGGCCAGCTGCTCCCGCAGTCGCACGTCACCCTTGCGGGCGATGATCTTGCGGCCCGTCGCCTCGACCTCTTTCACGGTCTGCTCGAGGTCCTCGGGCGACGCGTTGGGGTAGTTCATGCTGACGATGGGGGCACAGATGTCGACGGCGATGATGTCCGCCCCCTCCTCGGCCAGCCGCACCGCATGGCTGCGGCCCTGACCGCGCGCCGCCCCGGTGATGAATGCAACTTTGCCCTCGAGCTTGCCCATGTGTCGTCCTCCCCGCTCATTCGCCTGCACTAGGTGGCTTCACGCTATAGCAGAACCGGCTTCTTGTTCTTCCCCTACGCCGCTTCCGCCGGCCCGGGCACGGTCCGCCCGCTTAGTCGTCCGAGGCGCCGACCGGTCGCCAGAACGGGAGGCCCACGTCGTCGGCGGCCTTGAGGAGCAGCACCTCGAGGGCCATCCCCACCTCGAGCTGGTCCAGCTCGCACCCGACGATGTTGCTCATCATCCGGACCCCCTCTTCCAACTCGACGATCCCGACGGCATACGGAGACAGGCGTACGAAGGCCTCCGAGCGATTCTGGCGGATGACGGTGAAGGTGTAGAGGGTGCCGCGCCCCGATGCCTCGACCCACTCCGTGTCGCCGCCGCACGCCGCGCACAGGGCCCGCGGGTAGAACTGGAACTGGCCACAGGTCACGCAGCGCTGGAGCACCAGCTTCCCCTCAGCGGCGCTCTGCCAGTAGTGGAGCGCCGCGTTGTCCGGAGCCGGGAGGGCCCGGACCGACAGGGTGTCGCGCAATGCGTCCATTGTCATGATCGACCTTCCTTTCCGAGCACCACGGTGGCCATGCAGGACAAGAAGCCGCCCGAGCCGCAGGCCACCGCCACCTCACACCCGGGGACCTGCGCCTCACCGCCCTCCCCGCGTAATTGGCGCACCGCCTCGTTGATCAAGAAGATCCCCCGCATCCCCGGATGGCACGCCGACAATCCACCGCCATCGGTGTTCATGGGTTGGCGGCCGCCGCGCCGGAGCACGCCGGTCTCGACGAAGCGGCCGCCCTCCCCTTTCTGGCAGAACCCCATGTCCTCGAGGAGCAGCAGCACGGTGATGGTGAAGCTGTCGTAGATCTGGATCGTGTCGACGTCCTCGGGCCGCACACCGGCGCGCCGGAAGGCCTCGGGCCCGCATTGGGCGGCGGCCGTGATGGTGAAGTCGGGCATCTGGCTGATGTTCCAATGGGTCTCGGCCCCCGCCGCACCCAGCACGTAGACGGGAGGCTTGGCCAGATCGCGGGCCCGTTCGCGGGTGGTCATGATGAAGGCGCCGCCGCCGTCGGAGATCACGCAGCAGTCGAGCTTGTGCAAGGGGTCGGCGATCAGGCGCGAGTCGAGCACGTCGTCGACCGTGATCGGGTCACGGTACTGGGCCAGGGGGTTGAGACCGGCGAACTCGCGCACACCCACGGCGATCTCGGCGAGCTGTTCGGGCGTGGTGCCGAACTCGTGCATGTGGCGGCGGGCCGCCATGGCGTAACTCCCGGCCAGCACGTTGCCCCACGGGCTCTCGAACTGGGCCGGGCCCCGCACGCGGGCCGAGCCGGTCGAGAAGGTGCTGGTGCCCAGGCGCCGACCCATGCGTGACAGCAGGTCCGACCCGTAGGTGACCAGGACGACATCGCACAAGCCGGCCTCGATGGCCGCGGCGGCGTGCTGCACGTGGAACTCGAAGCTCGAGCCGCCGACCGAGGTGCCGTCCACCCACCGGTGGTTGATCCGCAGGTACTCGGCCATGGTCGCCGCGTCATCGAGCTGGATCGCGGTCCCGGCACACGCGTACCCGTCGATCTCCGACTTGTCGATCCCGCAGTCGGCCAGCGCCCGTCGCAGCGCCAGGACGTGATGGTCCATGGCATCGAGCTGGGGCGCGACGGGGTAGTCGCTCCACCCGATGCCGACGATGACGGCGTCACGCGCTCCCATCCAACCCTCCTCTCACTGCCACACTCACTGCGCCACTCACTGCGACACTCACTGCGACACTCACTGCCACACTCACTGCTCGACTCGTTGCTCGCCTGAAAGCGGGACTCACTCCTTCATCCCTCGGGGAAACCATCGCGGGACCCACTGGAGGCGGCTCAAAAGTTGGACCGCTCCCCCGCCTTCGGCCGCTGGCTCTCGGGGAAGTCGCGGATCATGTTGTCCTGAACGAACGAGGCGACGACGCGGCCGTCCTCGTCGAAAATGTTGGCCCGACCGTACGATCGGCCACGTCCCGCATACGGGCTCTCGTGGGCCAGCAGGTGCCACCGGCTGGCGTCGATGGGCTCGTGAAAGGTCAGCGTGTGGCTGAGGACGCTGGTCGAGATGGACACGTGGGCCAGTGCGTAGCCGACTCCCTCGTGCGGGCGCATGGCCGTCCCGATGAGGAAGCCGTCGGTCGCATAGGCCAAGAGGGCCTGCCCGATGACTCCCGTCGCCTCGGCGCCGGGGAACCGGACCCAGACGAAGAGCTCGGGCGGGCCCACCACGTCCGGATCGGTGAGGTCGACCCCGTCGACGACGCGCACCTCCCAGAAGCCACCCAGCTCGGGCCCGGCCGGCGTGTCGCCGGGGGCGGTCACCTCGGGAAAGTCCACCCCGTGGCGGATGAGGTCCGGTTCGACGGCGCTCAGGAGCACCAGGGAGCGGGTGCAGAGGCGCTCGTCCTGGCGGATGGTCACGGTCGCGCTGGCCAGGGCCCGCCCGGTGTGCATCGCGTCCACCTCAATATCGAGCGGCTTGTCCATGGCGCCGCCGCGGGCGAACACCGTG
>Ga0182030_10027887_pt1 | contig 10126 bp, 6 predicted proteins | sample 812S3MmetaG_FD_121299 | JGI IMG/M metagenome (GOLD analysis project Ga0182030, IMG submission 121299) | Permafrost microbial communities from Stordalen Mire, Sweden - 812S3M metaG (Illumina Assembly) | ecosystem: Environmental > Terrestrial > Soil > Wetlands > Permafrost | place: Sweden... | reverse complement strand
GCTGTTCCCTCGAGCACCGGAGTCGACCATCATGTCGATCGGGTTGAAGGTGATCGAGGACATGGTCTTCTCCATGGCCTTCCCGACCTCGGAGTTGGCAGACGTCCAGATCTCGATCTCCTTCTGGCGACGCTCGTCATCGGTGATGATGCCCCGCTTGAACTGGGCCTCGGCCTTCTCCGCTTCCTTCTCGTAGCGGTCGAGGATGGCCTGCTTGTCCGGTGGGGTGACGACGTCGCTGATGGCGATGGTCAGGCCCGACTGGGCTCCGTAGCGGAACCCGAGGTCCTTGATCCGGTCGAGGCTGGCGGCGACTTCCCGCTTGGTGAACCCGTCGGCCACCTCTTCGACGATGAGACCGATGGCGGTATTCCGCTTGCCGACGATGTCGTTGATGTAGCGGTAGCCGTCGGGCAGGGCGGTATTGAAGAACAGCCGCCCGGCCGTGGTCTCGATCTCAACCGTCTCATCGGACTCGGGGAGATTGCCGTCGGCATCGAGCTCGGCACCGTTGGCCAGGGCGATTGACCTGGCCATGTGGGAGCCGGACTCTGGCCGCAGGATGATCTTGGCCTGCAGATCGATGTCCTTGTTGTCGAAGGCGGTCTCCACTTCGTAGGCGTGACGGAAGATCCGTCCTTCGCCCTTGGCACCGTCGATGGTCAGGGTCAGGTAGTAGATGCCGAAGACCATGTCCTGGGTGGGAACGGTGATCGGCCGACCGGTGGCGGGCGACAGGATGTTGTTGGCCGACAGCATGAGCACCCTGGCCTCGGCTTGGGCCTCGGCGGACAGGGGCAGGTGGACGGCCATCTGGTCACCGTCGAAGTCGGCGTTGAAGGCGGTGCACACCAAGGGGTGGACCTGGATGGCCTTACCTTCGACCAGCACCGGCTCGAAGGCCTGGATTCCCAGGCGGTGAAGGGTGGGCGCCCGGTTCAACAGCACCGGGTGCTCCTTGATCACGCCTTCGAGCACGTCCCACACCTGGGGACGACGGCGCTCGACCATGCGTTTGGCCGACTTGATGTTCTGGGCGTACTCGGCATCAACCAAACGCTTCATCACGAAGGGCTTGAAGAGCTCGAGGGCCATGAGCTTGGGCAGGCCGCACTGGTGGAGCTGCAAGGTCGGGCCGATCACGATGACCGACCGTCCCGAGTAGTCCACGCGCTTGCCAAGCAGGTTCTGGCGGAACCGTCCCTGCTTGCCCTTCAACATGTCCGACAGGCTCTTCAGGGGACGGTTGCCTGGCCCGGTGACGGGACGGCCACGACGGCCGTTGTCGAAGAGGGCGTCGACCGCCTCTTGGAGCATGCGCTTCTCGTTGTTGATGATGATCTCGGGGGCCCCGAGGTCGAGCAGCCGCTTCAGGCGGTTGTTCCGGTTGATCACCCGGCGGTACAGGTCGTTGAGGTCGGAGGTGGCAAACCGGCCACCGTCGAGCTGGACCATGGGGCGAAGGTCGGGAGGGATGACCGGGACCGAGTCGAGGATCATGGCCCGGGGGTCGTTCACCCGGCGGCCGTTCTCGTCGCGTCGGTTGAAGGCCGTGACGATCTTCAGGCGCTTGATGACCTTCTGGCGACGCTGGGCCGACAGGGGCTTGCGCCCGTCAGCGGCGTCGATCATCTCGCGCAGCTTGACCTCTTCGATGTCGAGGTCGATGCGCTCGATCAGCCGGGAGATGGTCTCGGCCCCCATGCCGCCCTCGAAGTAGTCCTCGTAACGGATGCGCAGCTCACGCCACAGCATCTCGTCCTCCAGGATCTTGCGGGAGTGAAGGCTCTTGAACTCGTCGAAGGCCCGCTGGGCCAGCTCGATCTCGCTCTGGTAGCGCTCTCGGGTGGAGGCGATCTCCTTTTCCACGTTGCGCTGCCGGGCCTTGACCTCGGCATCTTTGGCACCGGACTTCTCCAGCTCGGCCAGCTCGCCTTCGAGGGTCTTGAACCGGCGGTCGATTTCGAGATCGCGCTTCTTTTCGATGTCGGTGATCTCGACACGCAGCTCCGCCTCCAAGTCGGGCAGGTCCTCGTGGCGCTTGGCCTCGTCAACCCAGGTCACGAGGTTGGCGGCGAAGTAGATGACCTTCTCCAGCTGCTTGGCCTTCAGCTCCTCGCGGGCCTCGGTGCCCATGAGCAAGTAGGCCAGCCAGCTGCGGGTTCCCCGGAGATACCAGATGTGCACGACCGGTGCGGCCAGCTCAATGTGTCCCATGCGCTCGCGCCGGACCTTCGAGCGGGTGACCTCGACGCCGCAGCGCTCGCAGATGATGCCCCGGAAGCGGACGCGCTTGTACTTGCCGCAGTAGCACTCCCAGTCCTTGGTCGGGCCAAAGATCTTCTCGCAGAAGAGGCCGTCCTTCTCCGGACGCAACGTGCGGTAGTTGATCGTCTCGGGCTTCTTCACCTCGCCGTTCGACCAACCCCGAATGGAGTCGGCGGTGGCCAGTCCGATCCTCAGTTGATCGAAATCGTTGACATCCAACATCAGAATCCCCTTTCCGCTGCGCGTCGTGCATCTTCTTCATCTGACCCACGCTCGGGCCGGCTGATGTCGATACCAAGCTCTTCAGCTGTGCGGAACACGTCCTCGTCCAGCTCTCGCATCTCAATCTCTTCTCCGCCCGGCGCCAGGACTTCGACGTCCAGGCACAGGGACTGCATTTCCTTGATGAGTACCTTGAAGCTCTCGGGGATCCCCGGCTCGGGGATGTTCTCCCCCTTCACAATTGCTTCGTAGACCTTCACCCGGCCGAGCACGTCGTCCGACTTGATGGTCAAGAGCTCCTGGAGGGCATAGGCGGCCCCGAAGGCCTCCAATGCCCAGACTTCCATCTCACCGAAGCGCTGCCCGCCGAACTGGGCCTTACCGCCGAGGGGCTGCTGGGTGATCATGGAGTAGGGGCCGGTGGAGCGGGCGTGGATCTTGTCGTCCACCAGGTGGTGGAGCTTCAGGATGTACACGTAGCCGACGGAGATCGGGTTGTCGTACTTCTCCCCGGTCCGACCGTTCCAGAGGGAGGACTTGCCGTCGTCGTTCACCTGGACGGCGCCATCCACGCCGTCAGGGTTCAGACGGCGGAAGATCTGCTGGATGGTCGGATGACGGCCGGCGTCGGCCTCCTCGTCCCAGTGGGCGCCGTCGAACACCGGGGTGGACACCCAAACGGCCGGGTCGGTACGGGGACGGGTCTTCGTCTCCGTTCCTCGCAGCGGTGGGCGGGCCACCTCGCCGGCGCCCTCCCAGCCCCATCGTGCGGCATAACCGAGGTGGGACTCGAGGACCTGGCCGACGTTCATCCGGCTCGGCACGCCGAGGGGGTTCAAGATGATGTCGACCGGCGTCCCGTCAGCCTGGTAGGGCATGTCCTCGATCGGCAGGATCTTGGAGATGACACCCTTGTTGCCGTGGCGGCCGGCCAACTTGTCCCCTTCGGAGATCTTGCGCTTCTGGGCGACGTACACCCTGACCAGCTGCTCCACGCCGGGCGGGAGCTCATGGGCATCGTCACGGGAGAAAACCCGGACGTCGATGACTGTTCCCTGCTCGCCGTGGGGGACCTTGAGGGAGGTGTCCCTGACCTCACGAGCCTTCTCGCCGAAGATGGCTCGGAGGAGTCGCTCTTCGGGGGTCTGCTCGGTCTCACCCTTGGGTGTGACCTTCCCGACCAGCACGTCGCCGGGACCGACCTCGGCCCCGATGCGGATGATCCCTCGTTCATCGAGGTCGGCCAAGATCTCCTCGGAGAGGTTCGGGATGTCCCGGGTGATCTCCTCGGCCCCAAGCTTGGTGTCCCGGGCGTCGACCTCGTGCTCCTCGATGTGGATCGAGGTGAGGACGTCGTCTTTCACCAGGCGCTCGGAGAGGATGATCGCGTCCTCGTAGTTGTAGCCCTCCCACGGCATGAAGGCCACGAGGAGGTTCTTGCCCAGGGCCAGCTCACCGTTGTGGGTCGCCGGGCCGTCGGCCAGCACGTCGCCAGCGTTGACCCGCTGGCCCTCTTCGACGATGACCTTCTGGTTGATGGCGGTGTTCTGGTTGGATCGACGGAACTTGGCCAGACGGTAGGTCTTCTTGCCCAGCACCGAACCGTGGCGGTCCTTCAGACCGGCCTTGTAGTCAACGATGATCTGGTCGCCGGACACGTCGGCCACCACGCCCTCGCCCTCGGCCATCACAACGTCCCCGGCATCGCGGGCGGCACGAGCTTCGACACCGGTCCCGATGTAGGGGGCCTCGGGCACGACGAGCGGGACCGCCTGCTTCTGCATGTTGGCGCCCATGAGGGCACGGTTGGCGTCATCGTGCTCGACGAAGGGGATGAGGGCCGTCGACACCGAGACGATCTGCTTTGGCGAGACGTCCATCAAGTCGACCTCGGCCGGGGGCACGAAGTCGATCTCCGAGGTGGTGCCGTACGACGTCGTCGTCGCACCCACCCGCACGCCGGTTCCCTGGGGGCCGCGGCGGACGAGCACCTTCTCCTCGGTGAAGTGGCCGTCGGCATCGAGAGCCGCCGAGGCCTGGGCGATGACGTGCTCTTCCTCCTCGTCGGCGGCCAGGTACGTGATCTCCTTGGTCACCTGGCCGTTCACGACCTTGCGATAGGGGGTCTCGATGAAGCCGTACTCGTTGACCCGGGCATAGGTTGCCAGGGAGCCGATCAGGCCAATGTTAGGGCCCTCAGGGGTCTCGATCGGGCACATGCGGCCGTAGTGCGAGGTGTGGACGTCACGAACCTCGAAGCCGGCCCGCTCACGCGACAGGCCGCCAGGCCCGAGGGCCGACAGGCGACGCTTGTGGGCCAGGCCCGACAGCGGGTTGTTCTGGTCCATGAACTGGCTCAGCTGGCTGGTCCCGAAGAACTCCTTCACCGCGGCCACGACCGGGCGGATGTTGATCAACGTCTGGGGCGTGATGGCCTCGACGTCCTGGGTCGTCATCCGCTCACGGACCACTCGCTCCATGCGCGACAGGCCCACTCGGACCTGGTTCTGGATGAGCTCGCCGACCGAACGGATCCGGCGGTTGGCGAAGTGGTCCTGGTCGTCGATGCGGTAGTTGGACTCACCGTCGGCCATGTGCTTCGCCAGGTGGAGCATGTAGGTCGACGACGCCAGGATCTCAGACGGGCTGAGCACACCCTGGGTGGGCGTCGGGCGCTCCAGATCGATCTGGAGGATGTCGGAGATGCGCTCGATCTCCGGCCCCAGCTTCCGGTTCAGCTTGTAGCGGCCGACCCGGGTGAGGTCATAGCGCTTCGGGTTGAAGAAGGCATTCTCGAAGTACTGGCGGGCCGCCTCGACCGAGAGCGGCTCGCCGGGACGGGCACGCTTGTAGATCTCGAGAAGCGCCTCTTCCCGCGTGGGAGCGAGATTCTGCTCTTTTTCCCACTGGCCCTCCAAGAAGTCGAAGTGGCGGACGAAACGCTCGAGGAAGGCGGGATCCTCGTAGCCGAGGGCACGCAGGAGCACGAACAGCGACAGACGGCGCTTGCGGGCCACGCGGCATCCTGCGGTGACGTCCTTGCCGGGTTTGGCCTCTACATCGAATTCGATCCACTCGCCCCGGTAGGGGTGGATGGTGCCGGTGAACACCGTCTTGGCGTCACGGCCCGGCTGGAAGATCACACCGGGCGAGCGAACCAGCTGGCTCACCACGACGCGCTCGGTTCCATTGACGATGAAGGTGCCCTTGTCGGTCATGACCGGGAAGTCGCCCATGAACACCGTCTGCTCTTTGATCTCGCCGGTGGCGGCGTTCATGAACCTGGCCCGCACGAAGACCGGCGCGGCGTACGTCATGTCCTTTTCCTTGCACTCCTCGACCGAGAACTTCGGTGGTGGGCGCAGGTCGGGGTCGGTCGGGTCGAACTCCAGCTCGAGGCTCAGTTGACCGGTGAAGTCCTCGATGGGGCTGATGTCGTTGAACGTCTCCGCCAAGCCTCTGTCCAGGAACCACTGGAATGAGTCACGCTGGATGGCGACGAGGTCCGGTAGCGGCAGGGCCTCATCGATGTTGGCGAAAGAAAAACGTTCCGGGCTGTTGGACCGTGTAGGCAACGGCCTACTCCTCCCAGTTGCAGGGCGAATGGGGATACGACGGGATGTTGCGGTGATGCGCTGTTGCTGCGGTACTACATAGAACGGCGAGACATGTTCGAAAGAATTCTCAAGGGTCGACAACTACCGCCGGAGCGGTCGAAGGGGGCGCCGGGGCGCGCGTCAATCAGCCAGAATACTGAGGAAGGCGGAGGGAGCAGGCACGGCAACCAACAATCCTAACCGGAAGCGCACAGGATCACAAGCGCGACGGCCGAGATAGCCGATTCAGCAGGCAGGGTAAGGGTAGGAGACCCGCACCTCGCCGTCAAGGATGTCACGACCCCGGTCGGCCACCGAGCACCAACGGGCTCCTTGATCGCGTCGGGAAGGCGGGGCGACAGCTCACGCAGAGGTTCTGACGCCCGTGTCCCGGGCGCCAGAACCCTTGGCGGCTACTTCAGCTCAACCGTGGCACCAGCTGCTTCGAGCTGGGCCTTGGCCTTTTCGGCATCGTCCTTGTTGGCCTTCTCGATGACCGGCTTCGGGGCACTGTCCACCAGGTCCTTGGCCTCTTTCAGTCCGAGGCTGGTCAGTGAGCGGACTTCCTTGATCACCTGGATCTTCTTGTCGCCGGCCGCGGTCAGGATGACATCGAACTCGGTCTTCTCTTCTTCACCACCGCCGGCGTCACCACCGCCGGCGGGGGCGGCTGCAGCAACGGCCACGGGGGCCGCTGCCGTCACTCCGAACTTCTCCTCGAACTCTTTGAGCAGTTCGCTCAGCTCGAGCACGGACAGCTCAGCGATGCCGTCCAGAATCTGGTCCTTGGTCAGGGTGCCTGCCATTGTCATAACTCCTTGTTTCTCTGTGTTCGTTCGGTTGAATGCGATGTTGGTGCTTGTACTGGGCCGGTTGTCCGACCGGACTACTCGGCTGTGGGCGCCTCGTCGGTCGACGATGCCACCTCTGTCTCAGCCTCGGCCACCGGTGCGGCCTCTGGCGCATCGGATGCAGCTGGAGCATCTACCCCCTCGGCGTCGGCTGGCGGTGCCGTCTCTGCCACCTCGGGCTCAGCCGCAGGGGCTTCGTCGCTGTCGGCGGTCCCGAGAGTCTCGCCACCGGCCTGGCGCAGGTCGATGAGTGCGGAAAGGCCATAGGCCAGGTTCCTTGGCACAGCCTCGATGAGTCCGGCCAGCTGCCGAAGCGGAGCGGCGAGGGCACCGGCGAACTGCGCCAACAGGGTGTCCCTGGAGGGCAGATCGGCGAGGACGCCCATGTCCGAGGCCGAAAGCACCCCGGTGCCGACCACACCGCCCTTGACGACCAAGTTGGGGTTGTTGCGGGCGAAGTCCCGGAGGGCCTTGGCGACCGCGCTCACATCTCCCTGCACGAAGGCGATGGCCGTCGGCCCGGTCAGCATGTCGCTGATGCCCGACTGGGGTCCGTCGGCCACGGCCAGCTTGACCAGCGTGTTCTTGTAGACCTTGTAGTCACCGCCGGCTGTCGCCAGCTCCCGGCGCAGTTCGGCCAGCTCGGACACGGTAAGGCCGCGGTACTCGGTCAGGACGGCACCGTCAGCTGCTTCGAGGCGCTCTTTGACCTCGGTGACAACGGCGACTTTGTCAGCCCTCGGATTGTCCATCGGTTCCTCCGCTGAGCACTGAGCTCAGATCTGGGCCGCAGACACCAACGAGTGGCACGCGCCAGGCTCGAAGCCTTGCGCGGAACGCCTCATCAGGCGGACCCGTACTGGGTCCCTTCGGTGCCATTTCGGCACACCGGAGGTCTACGGCAGTTCATGAAACTAGAAAAAGAATACTTTAGCCTAACTTCGACTCGCCGACCAGCCCCGCCGGGCCAGAGGCACGCCGGCTAGGCGCTGGCGATCAGCTCGTCATCGACCTGGCGGGCCAGCAGGGGGTCGATGTGGACGCCAGGACCCATGGTCGACGACAGGGTGACAGCCTTCACGTACCGGCCCTTGGAGGAGGCCGGCTTCGCCCGGTGGATCTCCTCCATCACCGCGTGCATGTTCTCCAGCACCTGGGCACGTTCGAACGACGCCTTGCCGATCCGGATGTGGATATTGCCGACCTTGTCGGTCCGGTACTCCACTCGTCCGCCCTTGAACTCGATGACCGCCTTCTCGACGTCGTCGGTCACTGTTCCCGTCTTCGGGTTGGGCATGAGACCACGTGGGCCGAGCACCCGGCCGAGCGTCCCGACCTGGCCCATGAGGTCGGGGGTGGCGATGGCGATGTCGAAGTCCAAGAAGCCGTCTTTCACCCGCGCCACCAGATCGTCGGCACCAACCTCATCTGCACCGGCGGCCCGCGCCTCGGTGGCCTTCTCACCGGCGGCGAAGACGACGACTCGGGCCGTCCGTCCGGTCCCGGCCGGGAGGGACAAGGTGCCGCGCACGATCTGGTCGGCTTTGCGGGGGTCGACCCCCAGACGGATGGCCAACTCGATGGTCTCGTCGAAGGATGCCTTGGCGGACGACTTGACGAGGTCGATGGCGTCGACCGGGTTGTAGAGGTGCTGGCGATCGAACGTGGCGATACTCGCCTTGTACTTCTTTCCTCTGGACATGCTGATTCTCCGTTTTTTCTCGAATGTGCGCGTTGGTCGGCCTCAGCCGGCGACGGCGATCCCCATGGAACGTGCGGTGCCCTCGACCTGGCGCTTTGCCGCCTCGAGGTCGGCGGTGTTCAGGTCGGGAAGCTTCACAGCTGCAATCTCGGCCACCTGGGCACCGGTCACGGTGCCCACCTGCTCACGACCGGAGGTCGCGGCACCCTTTTCAAGACCGGCCGCGGCCCGAAGGAGGGCCGGGGTGGGTGGGGTCTTCAGGACGAAGGAGAACGTACGATCCTCGTAGATCGAGATCTCGACCGGAATGATCGATCCCTTCTGGTTCTCCGTTGCAGCGTTGTACTGCTTGCAGAAGTCCATGGTCTGGACCCCGTGTGGCCCGAGAGCCGTTCCCACTGGCGGCGCGGGGGTGGCACCGCCTGCCGGCAGCTGGATCTTCACGACCGTAAGGACGCGCTTCTTCGGTGGCATTAGTTGATTCTCCTTACCTGGGTCCGCAGCCCTAGAGCTTTGCGACCTGGCTGAATTCGAGTTCTACAGGGGTCTCACGGCCGAAGATGTTGACCAGGACCTTGAGTTTGAGCTGGTCCTCATTGATCTCGGCGATCTGGCCAGAGAAGTCGGCGAAGGGTCCTTCCTTCACACGGACCGTCTCTCCGACCTCGTGCTCCAGGCGTGGCCGGCTGCGCTTGGCAGGAGCCTCGCCGCCTTCCACCTTCACCTGGAGGATTCCTTCGACCTCGCGGCGCGAAAGAGGCGTGGGCTTGGTGCCGGGGCCGACGAATCCGGTCACACCCGGGGTGTTGCGGATGACCGACCAACTGTCGTCGTCGAGCTCGCATCGGCACAGCAGGTAGCCCGGGAAGACCTTCTTTTGGACAACGACCTTCTTGCCGTTCTTGAACTCGACAACGTCCTCCATGGGGATGACCACTTCGTAGATGCGGTCCTCCATGTTCATCGACACTGCCCGGCTGTGCAGGTTGGACTTCACCTTGTTCTCATAGCCCGCGTAGGTATGGACGACGAACCAACGGCCCGGCTGGTCGTAGGGGCTGATGACGAAGGGCTCTTCTTCCTCGTCGTCGAGGTACGGGCCGTCCTCGACCAGCACGTCCGGACCCTCGGCGTCGTCGACGCCGGGTGTCACCGGAGTCTCGTCCGATGCCGTCGAGTCAGTCTCGGGCGCGTCCGAGGCCTCGACCAAGTCGGTTCCTTCGTCTTCGCCGAGTGGCGGGTTGGTTTCGTCCTGGGTCACAGTCACACCGATCACGTCTTGAACAGCCAGAGGACGCCTTTGGCAAAGGCGTAGTTGAGGATGAAGATCAGGACCATCAACGACAGCAGTGTGACTAGGGTCACAGTGGTGTAGTTGATGACCTCGGACCTGTTGGGCCAGGCCACTTGCCTAAGCTCAGAGCGTACCTCGCGGAGGAACTGGCCCGGACGGAACGGATCGCGCTTGACCGCGCGACGAGGAGGCG
>Ga0182030_10027886_pt1 | contig 10127 bp, 9 predicted proteins | sample 812S3MmetaG_FD_121299 | JGI IMG/M metagenome (GOLD analysis project Ga0182030, IMG submission 121299) | Permafrost microbial communities from Stordalen Mire, Sweden - 812S3M metaG (Illumina Assembly) | ecosystem: Environmental > Terrestrial > Soil > Wetlands > Permafrost | place: Sweden... | reverse complement strand
GATTGCCCTACCGAGCCTCGCCTCGGGACAGTCGGGCCTCAGGGCCAATGCCCGTTCGTAGGCGGCAAGCGCCGCATCGCGCTCGCCCTGCTCCTTGAGCGCCGTGCCTAGACTGCAATAGACTTCCGCCAACTCAGGCCCGAGCAGGCGTGCCCGCTCGAGATGCGGCATGGCTTCAGCGGATCTGCCCTGTTCGATCAGGGTCGCGCCCAAGTTGAGGTGCGCCTCAACATAGTCGGGCGCGCGCAATACGGCATTCTGATACGAAGCAACCGCCGCCGCCCAGTCTCCTTTCTGCCGCAGCGCATTGCCCAGGTTGAGATGGGCCTGGGCCTGGTCAGGTTCGATGGCCAATGCCCGCTCGAACCGGTCTACGGCAGCATCCACTTTCGCTTGCGCCAGAAGGGTGATGCCGAGATACGTGTGCGCGAGGGCATAGCGAGGTTTGCTGGCAATTGCACGTTCGTAGCAAGCCGCCGCTTCATCGAGCCTCCCCTGTGCATGACGCGCTACGCCGAGGTTATGATGCGCCTCCGCGTAGCCGGGCTGTATGGCGATCGCGCGAGCGCAGGAAGAAGCCGCATCGTCGAATTCGCCCATCGCGAAGAGGATCATGCCGAGGTTATTGTGAAATGCCGGCGCCCCCGGATGTTGTGCAATGGCCTTGCCGATCAGTCTCACCGCTTCACCGGAATTTCCCCGCTCATGGGCCAAAATGCCCAGGAAATGCAGGGCGTCGGCATGGCGCGGATCGGACTCAAGAACGTTGCGATAGCGCCGTTCCGCCTCGTCCAGACGGCCCGCCTGATGGTCCGCCAAAGCGGCCGCGAACAACCTCTGAACGCCCGGGGATGGCCTGTGCTGCACTCGCCGTACTCGATCAGGGCGGCGGTGCCGGCTTTTCCGGCCTGGTCATGTCGAACAGCAGATAGGTCGACAGAATGTATTTGTCTCCCGAAACCGGCGGCAGCCCTTGGTGTTGATACATCCAGTACGGTGGGAATATCAACAGACGGCCGGTCTCGGGCTTGATGCTCACCTTAAGATGCGGAAAATCAGTTTCTCCGCCCTCGGCGACATCATTCAAGTACCAGAGCATGACAAGATACCGGTTGCTCACGAAATTGATGGCATCAAAATGCAGCTGAAACCCTTCTGCCTGTCCAGGCCGGTACCGTTTCATCACCAACTCCGAAATCAGCGGAGTGGCTGGGATGGCCATCGGCAGTCCGATATCATGATTGTAGCGAGCCAGGGCCTGATCGATGAATTGGCGGAATACGCCGAGAAAATCAGCGTCAGACAGTGCGCTGACGTTGAGCTCGGTCCAAGCGGAGCCTTCGAGTCCCGCTCGAAACCCGCGTCCGTTCGGCACCTGGAATCGGGCGAGTCCCGCAAACGACTCAATCATGCGGGCACAGAGGGCCTTATCGAGATGATGATCGTAGACGCGGATGTAATGGGACAACTGGCCGACTTGGATGGCGCCGCTCAGCAAATGGACTCCAATGGATTATTGAGTGGGATGCGCGGAGAGCAGAACTTATGATGTCCGCAGAGCAGGCGCAACTGTTATTGCGCGAGGGACGCATCGCCGAAGCGGAACGCGCGTTTGCGACCATTTTGGCCCGAGAGCCCGACCATGTTCAGGCACTCAACATCATGGCGCTCGTGGCCATGCGCGGTCGACATGTCGATTCCGCGCTCGCGCTGATCGAACGGGCCAGGCGGGCGGATGCGCGCAACCCGCTGACGCTGCACAACCACGGGTGCATTCTGGATGCGGCGGAGCGCTACGAGGAAGCGGCGGCCGCTCAGCGAGCCGCTCTCGAAATTGCCCCGAATCTGCATGCCGCACGCCTCTATCTGGGCAGGGCGCTGGAGCGCTCCGGTGAGGGTCATCGTGCCATCGTAGCCTATGCGCGCGCGTTGCAGGACGCGCAGACCGAAGGCCGGTGGCTCAATGAAGCGACGACTCCTCCGGCTCATCGACCTTTGGTCGAACATGCGGTTCTGCAAGTGAAACAGGGTCGACGCGCAACGATCGCAGGTCTGCTCGAGCCACTAATCCGAACCTACGGCCGTGACTCCATGCGCCGGGTGGACAAGAGCTTGCGGGTGTATTTCAACGAGGAGGCCGCAGACCTTCCGGATTCCGGACAGCGGCCGAGTTTTTTCCACTTCCCGGATATTCCCGTCAGTCCTTATCTCGGCAGGGAGCACTTTCCATGGATCGATTCGTTCGAAGCCCTGACATCGGACATCCGCGGCGAGCTTCTCGCCTTGTTGCCCGCATCCGACGGCCGGGAGCGGGTATTCGGCAGCACGGCCCTGGAAGCCGATCATCTGCGCGGTATGAAGCAGCCGCCGACTTGGAACGGCTACTATTTCTACCGTCACGGAGAACGGCGGACTGACAACTGCGATCGATGCTGCCGCACTGCGGATGCGATCGATTCGCTTCCGCTTTGCAGGATTCGCGGACATGGCCCGGAGGTCCTATTCTCCGTATTCACCGCGGGTACGCACCTGCTTCCGCATCGAGGCGTCACCAACATCCGGGTCGTTGCGCATCTGCCGCTGATCGTTCCCGAGAATTGCGAACTGGTCGTGGGAGGCGTGGCGCATCGCTGGCAGGAAGGGCAGGTCGTGGTCTTCGACGACACCTACGAGCACGAGGCCTGGAACCGCAGCGACGAGACCCGGGTCGTGCTGATTTTCGATCTATGGAGCCCGTATTTGACCGAGGCGGAACGGGGGGCGCTGATGGTTTTGATCGAGGATATCGGAGATTTCCGCCGCGACGTCGAGGCCCTGCCGTAGATGCGTCTGACGCAGGCCTTTCAACGGCTCAGCGTGCGGTTCGATGCCGATCGGATGCGCAACGAGATCGAAAGTCTGCCGGACACGGCGTGGGCCGCGCATCCGAACGATATTGAAGGCAACAGCTCAATTCGGCTCATCAGCGTCAACGGCGGTCAGAACGACGACGTAAACGGGCGCATGGCGATGACGCCGCATCTCGCCAAGTCGCCGTATTTACGTCAAATACTGGCGAGTTTCGGCGTAGTTTGGGGCCGCTCCCGCCTCATGCGGTTAGCACCCGGCGCCTCGGTGCCGCAGCACGCCGACATCAACTACCACTGGTTCACCCGGGTGCGAGTCCACATCCCCATCGTGACGGAACCCGGGGTGCGTTTTTATTGCGGCGACGAGGCCGTGCACATGGGCGCCGGCGAAGCATGGGTGTTCGACAACTGGCGTCTGCATCGCGTCGAGAATGCCAGCGACCGTGAGCGCATTCATCTGGTTGCCGACACATCGGGCAGCTCGGGCTTCTGGCAATTCGTCGCCAACAGCGCGGCGAGAGAGAGCAAGGATGTGGTGTTTGCGTATGATCCGCATCGGTCGACCACGCTGATGGCCGAACAGACCGGGCTCGCGCCGGTGATGAACCCCGCCGAGGTCGATCTGCTGATAAGGGATTTGCGGTCAGAGCTGATCGCGGAAGATGAGCGCGTCGCCGGGCCGGTTCAGCTCGCACGCTATCACGCCTTCCTTGAAAATTTTTGCATGGATTGGCGACAGCTCTATCTACTGCACGGCCTTGGGGAGCTCGGCTGGCCCGAATTCGCCAGTCTGCGCGACAGTGGGCGCGAGGTGTCGAAGACCCTGGGCGCGGGATTAGTGCAACGCACCAATCGGGTTGCCGCGCACGTCGTCCTCGATGGCCGGGTGCTGCGCCCCATGCTCACCGCTGCGGCGGTCGGCGACGGGGCCGCACGGACGGACTCGCGCCGGCCGCCGCCGGTGCTTCAGCGTCCGGTGTTCATCGTAGCGGCGCCGCGATCCGGCAGCACGGTGCTGTTCGAGACGCTCGCAGCCAGCGAACAACTCGTTACGGTCGGCGGCGAAGCTCATTGGCTGGTCGAAAGCGTAGATCAGCTGCGCGTGGGTGCACCCGGTGTGGATTCCAATCGCTTGAGCGCCGACGCTTACTCGGTAGAGCTTGCACGCCGCATGCATGCGTCGCTCTCCGAGAGATTGGTGGACTCGGCGGGGCGGCCCGCGGATATCCTTGACGGGCGGCGCTTCCTGGAGAAAACGCCGAAGAATGCCCTGCGAATACCGCTTTTCAGCCGGATTTTCCCCGACGCCCAATTCATTTTTCTCTGGCGGGATCCGCGTGAGAACCTGAGCAGCCTCATCGAGGCATGGCGCTCGGGCAACTGGCAGACCTATCCGGAGTTGGACGGCTTCGAGGGCCCGTGGTCCATGGTACTGCCGCCAGGCTGGCGCGCGCTCAGTGGACGGCCGGTCGAGGAAATAGCCGCTTTTCAGTGGGACGCCACCAACCGGATCGTGCGCGACGATTTGGCGATGCTGCCCCCGGATCGATGGACCGCAGTTGAATATTCAACATTCATCGGCGCGCCGCGGGCGACGATCGAGCGCCTGTGCGACTTTCTCAGCATCGACGTGGATGCATCGCTTCGGGCCCGCATCGAGGCGCCGCTTCCGCCGGCGCGCTACAGTCAGACACCGCCGGCCGTGGACAAATGGCGCATGAATGCCTCGCTGATCGAGCGGGTTCTGCCGAGAGTTGCCTCGACCTGGGAGCGCTTGCGAGCGATGCGCTGAATGGCCGCGGCACTGATATTTGCCGCCGATACCCTGATCCGCTTCAGAAGCGGACGTATGTTGATCCATACGACCAGCAGCGCACTGCCCGCGTTCGAGACCGACAATCCCATGATGATCGGCTGGTTGTGTCAGTTTTCCAGGGGCTTGGACCCCGAGGCCGCGCTCGCGCGCCTGCAGGCGGCCGACCGGACCGCCATGGGTCAGGTACTCGACTACCTTCAGCGAAGCGGTGCGCTGGTCCCCGCTGAATCAAGCGATGCATCGCCTGCGGACCATGAACAGGCATCCTTGCGCAGCCGCGAACACGTGCGCCTTCTCGCCCGCAGCATCTATGATCTGGCGGCGGATTTGTTCGGCCTGGGCTCTTACGCCGAGAGCGAACTGTCGAGGCGGGGCGGAGTCGGCGTCGAGCGCAGGCTCATGGCATTGCTCGCGGCGACCGATGGGTTGCGCAGCGAACTCGCCAGCCTGCGCAGTGCCCATTTGGAAAGTCAGCTCCGGACGCTTGGAATCGATTCGACGAGCATCGAATTGAACCTCCACATCGGCTGCGGCAAGGGACTGCTGCCTGGATGGATCAACATCGATATCCATCCGGCGCCGTTGAGCATGAACGTGTTGCGAGGACTGCCTTTCCGCGCGCGAAGCGCTCGCCATATTTTCGTATCGCACCTTTTGGAGCACCTGTACTTTCCGCGCGACGTCACGCCGTTCCTTGCCGAGTTGCGCCGGGTACTGGCCCCGGGCGGCGTCGTGCGCATCGTGGTGCCGGATATCGAACAATGCATCGAGGCCTATACCGCCAAGGATCAGGCATTCTTCGCCAGCCGGCGCGAGACCTGGGCATGGTGGCCTGAGAATCCCACGCGGCTCGAGGATTTTCTGGCCTATGCGGGCGCCGGCCCGGAGCCTGCGTATTTGTTCGAGAGCCATAAATATGGCTACGATTACGAGACCTTGCGACGCGCACTCGAGGATGCAGGGTTCGTCGGCATCGAGCGCTCGAGCTTCATGGGCAGCGAGCATCCCGAATTGAGGGTGGATGAGGTCAGCGAGGTCGCGGGCGCGAAGTATGGGGAGCGCTATTATTCCCTGTTCGTCGAAGCGCTGGCGCCGGGCGAAGGCACCGACCAAGTTCGAGCGCGGTGAAATAGACCTTAGCGCTGGGATGCTATCCGTTGCTCGAGCGCGAGAATCTCGGCGGACGCAAGACCGGCGTACCGACCATCGATACTCCTGAGCAGTCCCCGCGCATCTTGCAGCTTCCCGTCATCGACAAACTCGCTGGCTTTCCTGAGCTCCGATGCCAGCTTTTCTGCTGTGCGTGCCCTGCACGTGCTGAGCTGCCGAGCGTCGACAGGGACGCGACGATCGAGTGCGGACAGCGCGCGGTTCAGCGCGTATGGATCGGCAATTTCATGACCCACCCTGAACGTCGTCAGAGCCTCGGTGCCGAAAACGCACCAGGCGCTCATGGAATCTCGGCTGACGTCGTCATGCTGGATGTTCCAGCCATCTTCTGTCCCCGTAACGTAGATGATGCGGGAGGATTGTTGAAAGCGGCCAAATTGATCGATCGGAGGTAGGACGGCTTCTGGCTGTCCGATCGGATCGCTGCCCGCGTTGAGAAGCGCACCGCGAAAAAAATCCGGGTAAGCCAATGCCACCTTCATGGCGACCCGCGCCCCGCCCGAAAATCCACCGATATAGATTCGGTCGCCATCGATGCGATAGAGCTGGGTCATGTTGTAGGCGCCGAGCAGCGCCAGCGGTATGCGCCTGTCGATGACATCCTCGCCATTGCCGGATTTCGCGGCGCTGACGAAGAGCATACCGTGCTGATCAAGAATGGCAGCCCATCCTGCGGGCAGATGGGCATCTTGCCAAGGGGGTATGAATGCCAATAACCCGTAACCCTGCGTCGGTCGTTTGGTGGGTAGGTAGACGACGAATCTTTCACGCGCCAATTCGATGGCCTGCGTGCGCACGGGTGCTCTTGCGCTCGCCCTGGCTAGTTCCAGGTTCACGAGCGGTGTCAGCACCCGCCTCGCCACCTCGACGCTGCGCGAGAGCGGCGAGTATTCACTCAGAACGACATCGCGCTGCAGGCCGGTGGCGGGCTCGTTGGGTGTTTGCGCAACTGACGAAGAGGCCAGCCAAACGATTGCCAGGAGACAACCTGTTCGCCCCATGGCGGCACCTCTCGACCGACCCATGAGTTCCCACCGCCATCTAAGGCGCAGACGCGGCAGCAGGCGACCCTCGGCACACCTGCGCTCACGCGCCGAAGCGATAGCCATGACGCGCGATGATTTCCTCATCCCGAGTCGCGACGAGTTTCCTCAGCGCGTCGCTGTAATACTGCGTGTACTCCCCATGCTGCGACGTGTTGCGCGGCAATTCCTCGGCGATGAACGCGCGCATCTCGTCGCTTGGCGAATGCCCCGCCTGCTCGAGCATCGGCACCAAGTCCTCGCGCATCTCCTCCATGCGTCCGACGGTAGTCGGCTTGGTACCTCCCTGATACAGATACCGATACAGATAGGTGTAAAAGCCGAGCCCGGTGTTTCGGATCGGGGCCAGGGCAAAATTCGGAAGATTCAATCCTTGATTGCTGTATGCCGAAGGCAGCGAACGCAGCAGCAGTTCGAGGCGAACGCTGCCAGCGCCGATGTTCAGCATGTTGCGCACCGTCGCCTCGAAGTCGAGCTGCCCGTCATCGCTCAAGATGCGAAACAAAAAATTGGGATGCGGCCGATCCATTTGAAATGAATACCAGGACAGATAATAGCTCCAGGGATTGCGCACCAGACCCAGGGCGGGCAGATGGGCGAACTCGTCGGGAACCATGGACCGGGGCAAGTGGTAGCCGACGTGGCGAGCGTCCTCGACGAATTTCATCAGGCACTCGTTGACGAACGTGCCCCCCGACTTGTGTAAATGCAAGAATATGAACCGGGGCGTGACGACCACGAGCTCACGCCGCTACTGGATTCGCTTGACGGACACGGTTCGCCCTTGGCCGGTGAGCGAAATGAGGTAATTGCCAAACTTCATGCGGGTTATGGTGATGCTGTTCTGGGGGTAGAAATCCATCGCGCGATCCGCCTGTGTTGTTTGCCAAATCTGTCCATTGTCCAGCGTGAGCCGATACAGCCCCTGACCAAGCGTGACGGCGTTCAGCACCGTGGCGGTCACCCGTTTTGGCAAGACCGGCCTCTCGCTGCCCCGCAGATTGCCGGTATCGCCGAAGAAGTCCTGCGGCGCTTTTACGGCCGCCCCTGGGGGCGGCGCGGGTGGGGACGACGGCGTGCCTGCGGAAACGTCGGGAGCCGGCGAATAGGGAACCGGTTTGACGCCAAACGCCTTATCGTAGCAAGCGAGACGCGCCAATTTGTCCGCAATACCGGTACAAGATTGCGCCGACATTTCGTCAGCCGTCGCGATGCCGACCAGCATCGAGCACAAAACAAACCATGATCGTCGCATAAAAGCCTGAGCGTTCGTGAGACCGAGTCTTCGGCGCGTCGCCGTAAATCTGGCACGCGACAGTATACTCTGGCCCGTAGCCCGCCCCGCTGCGGCCATTGGTGTCGGACCCTCTGGCACGGATTCGTACAGGCCTACGCAGTCAGTAATCTCGCGCAGCATGCGTGGGTAGAAAACTCATTACGTGATCTGCAACCTCGTTTATCTGCTCGCCAAGGTCGCGGTTCCCACGCGCGATCAGGTCCAAGAGCCCGGCATCTGCCATGGAATCGCATATAAGGTGGGTCCGCGCCTTGGTCGGATGAGCGTTCCAGACCGCGTGAGTCGCGCTGTTGTTGAGCACCCACACCTCGCCCGGCGCCATTCGATAGCACAGCCCGGAGGCGTACATGTACACCTCGCGGTTGGTCTCCACCGGAATGTGCAGCCGCATCGTCTTGGAGAAATACGGGGGTAAATCCCGATGGGGTCGAACGGTCGCCATCGCGGGAAGGCGTGCCAACAGGCAGCGAAGCGGTGCCGCCAGGAGAGTCGCCAGGGTCTCTCGCACATAGGGCAAAAGCGCCAGTTCCGGGCGGTCCTCCACGGGCAAGTCCCCCTGCGCCGGCGCGTAGCCCCTCAAGAACAGTGCCTCGGCGACGTGATGAGGACCCACCCGTCCACCGGAATGGCCCCAAACGCTTGGTGGCAGGCTCTCCACTTCGTTCCGCAACCGATTCGCGTCGATGGTCAGAGGCAGCCTCACGCAACCACCGATCAGCGATGCCTTATCCAAAATTGGCGCACCCGGGATGTCAAGCATGGCGAGGATCTTAAACGCGGCTGCCCCGGTCGTCGACTAGCGGCTGAGGATCACGGAACGCCCTGCACAACAGACACCCGGCCGATGGAAGCGCCGCCAAGTGCCTCGGCGATGGCCGAGCAACGCTAACCTTCCGCGGCGTATCGAAGATGGCCAAGACCGACTCCATCATAAGCTTAGATATCGGGTAATAACCCACCTATTGCCCCGGTCTTAGTTACCGCTGAGCAGCAATTCCGCTGCCGTCGACTTACCAATAAAGGATTTACATTATGCAAATCAATAAAGTGTCGGGTGCTGCATTGGCGGCGGCGGCCGCGATGTTGTTCACGACCGGGCTGGCTGGAGTGTCGGTCGCCGCCGATGCAGACTCGGGAATGGTCAAGTGCACCGGCGTGAACTCCTGCAAGGGTCACTCGGACTGCAAGTCCGCCAAGAACAGCTGCAAGGGAAAGAACAGCTGCAAGGGCCAGGGCTTCACCAAGATGTCCTCCCAGGCTGAATGCGACGCCGCCCAGGCGAAAATGAAGTCCTCCGGCTGATATCGGTAAGAATCGAGGCTAGGGCCGGCTGCGTAACCGAGAATGGCGGATACGTATCCGGCCCTTGATGACGTGAAACTGCAAGGATTCGGCTTGGGGCTTCGTCCCGTTCACTACGGCGCTCTGTTGAGCGAGCGTCACGCCATCGATTGGCTCGAAATCATCAGCGAGAACTATCTCGTGCCCGGCGGCCAGCCACTCGATTTTCTCGAGCAGATCCGAGCCAAGTTTCCGGTGGTGATGCACGGCGTATCGCTCTCCATCGGCAGCACCGATCCGCTGGATCGGCGTTATCTCGCCGATTTGAAGCGATTGGCGCAGCGCGTGGAGCCTGCCTGGATTTCCGATCATTTGTGCTGGACGGGAGTCGGGGGGCGCAACGTGCATGACCTGCTGCCGCTGCCTTACACCGAAGAGGCGCTCGCTGCGGTGACAACGCGCATCGCAGAGGTACAGGACTTTCTCGGACGGCCGATCCTACTCGAGAACGTATCGAGCTATCTCTGCTACCGCGATTCCGAAATGACGGAATGGGAGTTCGTGAGCGAGGTCGCCCGGCGGGCGGACTGCGCCCTGCTGCTCGACATCAACAACATCTACGTGAGCGCTGTGAACCACGGATTCGATCCGCTGAGCTACCTGCACGGCGT
>Ga0182030_10027885_pt1 | contig 10127 bp, 10 predicted proteins | sample 812S3MmetaG_FD_121299 | JGI IMG/M metagenome (GOLD analysis project Ga0182030, IMG submission 121299) | Permafrost microbial communities from Stordalen Mire, Sweden - 812S3M metaG (Illumina Assembly) | ecosystem: Environmental > Terrestrial > Soil > Wetlands > Permafrost | place: Sweden... | reverse complement strand
TCCTTGAATTTCAGAATTCGTTCCAAATGAGTCAAATTTTCTCGAAACCCGCGAAGCGGCACGAACCACTTTTTACTTTTTACTTTTCACTTCTTACTTGGTCTGAGGCGAAGCCTCGCTAGTCATATCTTGTCCTTTTCGCGCAATTAACCTTGCGCTTGACGCGGCATATTTGGTATCTCCGCCCGGCAATTGGAAGCTGCATGGGCCATGGGGATGGCGGCATGAGGCATCGCATAATCAAGGAGGACAGTGGATGAAAAAGCGAATCGTGGTCGTGGATGATCATGTCTCCATCAGGGACATGCTCGCATGGGTATTAATGCAGGAGCCCGGCTACCAGGTAATCGGCGAGGCAGGTTCCGGCATCGAGGCCATGAAGGTATGCGCCAGTTGCCGCCCGGACTTACTCATCCTCGACCTCGTCCTCCCGTGCCTCTCCGGCATCGAAGTCCTTCGCCGCGTCCGCAAGGATTTCCCCCGCACCCGCGTCCTCATCTTCTCCGGCGCCAGCAACGGGGCCGTGGTCCGCGAAGCGCTCCGCGAGCGCCCTCACGGATACGTCGACAAGCTTGAGGGCCTCAAAATCCTCAAGCGTGCCATCTCCACCGTCGCCCAGGGCGGCACTTACTTCAGCATGGAAGCCAGCCATCTTATATCCGAAACCATGGGCGCCAGACCACATGTGGGCCATCTCTCGGCTCGCGAGCGCGAAGTCCTCCAGATGATCGCCGAAGGCCGCAGCAGCAAACAAATCTCAAGCGTCCTCGAGGTAGCCCTAAAGACCGTGGAAAATCACCGGGCAAACCTCATGGCAAAGCTCGACATGCACGACGTAGCCAGCCTCACCCGTTACGCCGCCTGCCGCGGCCTCGTCCCCCTGGAGTAAGGCCGGTAAATATAGGTCCCATAGGTCCCATAAGTCCCATTGGACCTATAGGCCCCATTCCGCCCCCCCTCAAAGATTCTCAAACGAATACAGACTCCCCCGAAACACCGCATGCAGCGCCGGAAAATCCGGCGCATTGCAATCCAGCACAAAGCTCACCTCCGCCCCATTCCGATTCACAAGAAGGATGCTCCTCGCGCAATTCTGTCCAAAAAAAGTGTAACTCATCTGCACCTCAAGCGTCGGATGCGAATCAATAACCAGCGGATTGATGCTCACCGCCGTGATCCTCACATTCTTCGCCCCCTTCGGCAGTTGCAACAGCCCCGGATTATCAGCAAATAGCTTCGCCGCCTTGTCATCAAACGCCGGGATCCGCAGCCGCGCCGCGCTTTGGATCGACGCCTTCGCCTGAGGCCGGTCAGGAATGCTGAACACGACAGAACTGGGCGACCCCGCGCAACTCCACCCCCTGGGTGCCTGGTAAGTGATCTCCTTGTCCCCATCGTGGAAGACAAGCTGCTTCATCTTCACCTGCTCCAGCGTTCGCACCGACTCCGTCGGCGTAAGGTCCAGATCCGCCCGGGCGCTGCAAACCCCGCATAACACAAGCCCCACCAGCGCGATTATTGCTGGTACCATTGTCCCTTGAGGTAGCTGACAACCATGATGCTGCCCGGAGGCGGTTGAAGCTGGAAATTCTCATCGTAATACCAGGCCCGGGTCGGGGGACTATACACATTCCCCTGACCCCAGAGGCCCGTAGCCTGCTGGCTGGCGTACAATTCGACCATCGACCCGTAATACGTTAGCGTCGACCCGCTCCAGTTCTCCAGAAACCTCGGAAAATTCTCCGCGCCCCCGCTATAGTTGCCATTGGCGGTCGGCACCGTCCCCGCCATGATCGCCGTATTGATCGTCGTATTGTTCGCCGCCCGGCTGCCCACGCTGCTGGTCGACTCGCTATTCGTCCAGTTATTGGACAGGATATCCACCGCATCCGCCACGATCGACGACGGCTGCCGGGTATAGTTGCTCGCCGTCGGCTGCGCCGTGTTGCCCGAATCTGATGGCGGGCCGGTCCCCGTATTATAATCCCCCTGGATATACACCGGATTCCCGCTCGCGATGGTAAGTCCCCCATTGGGCAGCACCGCCCCGTTGGTCAACTCCACCGCCCTCTCATTCCCCGCCGCCGCGCTGGAATCGTCGATATAGATAACCTGGTTGAACCCCGTGAAGCTGCCCGGGCTCGCATTGATCGCCGCCGCAATCGTCCCCACATTCAGTCCGGTAATCGCCACGGTCGCATTCTCCCGGTTGTCCTGCAGGCTCTGGTTGAGGGTTAACGCGCTTGCAATCGTGGTTGCTATAACCTGCTGGAGCGGGGTCGTGCCGGTGACCGCCGTCGTCGTTGGCGTCGTCGCGCTGGGATTGTAAGTCACGGTGCCAATGGACGTCCCCAGGCTGCTGGTCGACGCCGCCGTGCTGTTGTCGTAAATGGTCGCCGTTATCGTGCCAGCGTTTGAACTAAGGATGACCTTCGCCCCGGCCTGGTCAAAATACCGGTCCTGCGCCAGCGGGTCCGGATAGGCCGGGTTCGGGATCTGGATCAACTCGTGATACCCGTCATTGGTATTCGCCGGGTCAGAGCTATTGAATATGTTTGCCGGATTCAGCCCGAACGGTTGCCCCGGCGTCCCCTGGATCGGCGGCTCATTGCCTGGCCAGTTCGGCGGCGCGTATGTGTCGCCGCCTGCGATCAGATGGTTGTCGCCGGCCATTGCGCTGATGTACCAGTTGGTCCCGTAAGTCACCTTGCTGCCAAACGTCAGCGTGGACAATGGAGTGTACAGCGCGGAGTTCGTCTGCACCCATCCATCGATGGTAAATAGAGGCCCCGGCTCTATCTCCAGCGGATCGACAAAGAACAATGCCCAATCCCACGGGTTCTGATATTGCTGCTCAAATATCTGGGAGGCTTTAAAGCTTACGGGCAACCCCCGATCCGGCAGGGTTACCGTCGCCGTGCCCCGGTAAAAAAAAGTCTGCGTGGTGGCCGTCTGGCCCACCCCCGCCGGCGGAAGGGTGCCTCCGGTCACCGGTTGCAACTGCGGCGTCAGCGCCGTAACCGCGTAATTGGACACGATGTAACCCGATCCCCCCCCCCTCGTCGCCGTAAAGTTCGGTATATTCGGGAACTGGCTCTGGGAGGGCAGCGGAATACCGAGAAAGTTGCTCGTCGCCACTCCGATTGACGGATTCGACGAAGGCTGCGTCCGGCATACTTCCCGCCAGTACATGAATTCATTCTCAAGGCAGCCATTCGCTATCGCACTCGCCTGCGCCATCTTGTCGGACCGCTCCACGTTGCGTCCCACCGTAAACGTGTAATCGAGCGCCGCGCCGATGAATACAGCCAGTGTCGCAATGACGCTGATGACAATCAACACCGTCGAGCCGGATTCGTTTCTGCGCATGGTTACTGGTAAGTGGTCAGGGTTGAGTACACGGGGATTTGCGCGTTCAGCGTGATGCTCGCCGTGTTGAACTTGAAACGCGTAATCAGACTGCTCGTGCTCGGGTCCACCGCCGACAGATTCACCGCCAGGATGTTCCGGTAATTCGGCGTGCCCGTGGAGTTGTTCGGTATGCTGAACGGCGTCGCCGCCGTGAGCCCCGACGATGCCATGACGTAACTCTTCGTACTGTTGAGCCCAATATAATTCAGTTGCAGCGCCGGCGCCGTGTCGCCCAGGTTGTCGATCACCATCGGCGGCAGGTTCGGATCGCCGGTCACATAATAGTAAACACGCTGGGTAAAGAAGCAGATGATGTTACTGCTCGTCGCATTGACCGTTACCGGGATATTGCTTGCCAGCGTGCACGTCGCCACGGTCCCGCTCATCGACACCGCGCTCAGGTCTTGCTCGATCTGAAACGCCGGAATGATCAGCCGCATCGCCGTGGTCGGCGTGGGATAGCCCGGCGGTATTCCCACCGTGACCACGCTCTGGCCCATCGTCGCGCTCCCTGTGACCTGGCAATACTGGCTCGGCTGCACAAGCACCTGGAACTCGACTCCCGCCGCCGGCCCCTGGCCGGTAATCATGTTCGCATTACTGTCCGTCAATTCCGGAAGCGATACCGCCGAGTGCAAATTCTGCTCCAGCTCCAGCAGCGCGATCCGCGCTTCCTCATGCGATAGGTTCATCGCGCAGTTCTTCGAGAATAGCAGCATCCCGGAAAACATCGTGTAAAAGATCGCCAGCCCCACTGCGCTGGCTGCCGCCATGGCCATCAGGCATTCCACAAGGGTGAACCCCCGGCGTCTCTTCGTGTGGCGATCGCTCATACGTCCGTCGTCCGCAGGGTCGACATGGAAACGCTGTAACTGTGATTCCGGTAACTGTAAGTGATCGTGACCGTCGCTTCGTACAGGTAAAGCGTATCCGTATTCGTCCCGTTCGCGTAGCTGCCATTGGCCGCCGTCACGGTCGTGGTCATCGTCCCCGCCACTGCAAAGTTGGAGATCGGGTCTCGATACACCGTCACATTCGCCGTCGCCGTGCCCGGCTGCAGTTCGGTCGGCACCAGATTATTCTGCGGCTCAAATGGCGCATCGGTCTCGATAAGGTCTATCTGGCTCTGCGCGCAAATTGCCGCTCCCGTATACAGCCGGCTCACCATCGCCATCTGGTTCAATTGCGTGAACGCGAACATCACGGAGCTGCACGTCAGGCTTATCATCCCTGCTGCCACGATCACCTCCACGAGCGTGAGCCCCGCCTCCCGCCATCGTAGTCCGACGCCAGGGCGATCCCGTCCGTAGCATTGCTTATCTGCTGCCATGGGCAACAGCGGAGCAGCAATGATGCCACACCCGGCGCCATGGATCACACTCTCTCCCCATTTGCGTTCTTCTGTTCAAATCCGAAATCCGCAATCCGCAATTGGTTGATTGCATTTCGAAAAAGATCGAGAACACTACCGCGCCTTGGTCTCGTCGCCCGTGTCCGCAAAAACGCTCTCTCCAGACAACCGCCTCGCCGGCATCCTCGCCCCCCTTTTCGCCCTCCGTTCAACGCACGACCTGGGCATTGGCGATGTCGGTTGCCTCAGGGATTTAATCGATTGGGCCGCCGAAACCGGCTTCCACCTCGTCCAGTTGCTCCCCATCAACGAGACTGGCGCCGACAATTCCCCCTACATGGCCGTCAGCTCCGCCGCCATCGAGCCCGGCACCCTCCAGCTCACCCCTGAGCGCGTCCCCGGCCTCACCCAGGCCATGCTCGACCAGACCCTTGCAAGAGTCGACATGGAGCAACTCCGCAAAGGCCCCGTCGCCTACTCCCTGGTAAGACCTCTCAAGCTCGGCCTCCTCGAACAGGCATTCGACCATTTCTCCAAATCCGACCTCGCCCGCAATACATGCCCTGCCCGCGCCTTCCGCCACTGGGCCGCCGCCCAGGCCCAGTGGATCGACGGCTACGCCCTCTTCCGCGTATTGATGGACGAAAACGCCGTCAACGAGCGTTGGGACCTCTGGCCCCAGGAGCAGCACACCCTCGTCTCCGCCCGCCTCTGGCTCGCCAAACAGCCCGCCTCCGCCCGCAAGCGCATCGACCGCCGCGTCCGCTTCTACAAATGGGTCCAATGGGTCGCCTTCCGGCAGTGGGAGGAAACCGCCGCTTATGCCGAAGAGCGCGGTGTCTGGCTCATGGGCGACGTCCCCTTCGGTGTCTCCTACTACTCCTCCGACGTCTTCTCCGACCCCGACCTCTTCGATCTCCAATGGAGCGGCGGCGCCCCCCCCGAGCCCGCCTTCCGCGACGACCCCTTCGTCTCAAAGTGGGGCCAGAACTGGGGCGTCCCCCTCTACCGCTGGGACCGCATGCGCGACACCGGCTTCCGCTGGTGGCGCCAGCGCGTCCGCCTCACCCGCGACATATTCCACCTCTTCCGCATCGATCACGTCCTCGGTTTCTACCGCATTTACGGCTTCCCATGGCGCCCCCAGGAGAACGCCCAGTACCTCCCTCTCACCCACGACCAGGCCCGCGCCCGCACCGGCGGCAAGCTTCCCCGATTCTTCCCCCACGACGACTCCAACGAGCGAAACCGCGACCTCAACCGCAAGGACGGCGAGCTCTACCTGCGCGCCCTCCTCGAGGAGACAGGCCAGTTCCGTCTCATCGGCGAAGACCTCGGCACCGTGCCCCCCTACGTCCGCCCCAGCCTCACCTCCATGGGCATCGCCGGCTTCAAAATCCCCATCTGGGAGCCCAAATGGGATGGCTGGCTCATCGACGGCGCCGAGTACCAGAGGTTGTCCGTCGCCACCTACGCCACCCACGACCACGAGCCCCTTCGCGCCTGGTGGGAACGCCGCTATCGCGCCACCCAGGCCCCCGCTCCATCCCTCCAGGCCACCCAGGAGAGCGCCTCGGCCTGGGACCAGATGGTCAAACTCACCGCCTTCACCCACCTTCACATGCGCGAGCCCGAGCCGTGGAGCGACACCCTCCATCGCACCCTCCTTCGCGCCCTCTTTCGCAGCAACTCCTGGATCGCCGTCTGCATGATCACCGACCTCTTCGGCAGCGATCAGCGCTTCAACGTCCCCGGCGCCGTAGCCGACTCAAACTGGAGCCAGCGCCTCCCCTACGAAGTCGAAAAGTGGCGCCAGCGCCCCGACCTCCGCGCTCTTGCCGAAGCCGTAAACTCCATTTTGCGGGAAACCGGCAGGCTTTAGCCTCCCAAATCAAAAATTCTTCATTTTTCCCCTAAAGGGATCCCCGCTCACGCCGATACCATCAGGATACGGGTCTTCAAACGCCTTCTCGGGAACCCGTACGAGGCCATGGAAACAATGAACATTCCCAACATTTCATCCGATGCATCGGCTACCCTTTCCGGGGGCTTCGACGCCGAGGCGCAGGATTGGAAGACCCTTCAGACAGACCTTCAGCAGGGCGATCTCTCCTCCGCCCAGGCCATTTTTGCCTCCATGCAGCAGCAAATCTCCACCGCCCCCCACGTTGCCGAGGCCACTCCTCCGTCCCCCGACAGCCTCATCGGCGAAGCCCTGCACGCCCTCCAGGCCGCCCTCCAAAAGATCGACCTTTCAAGCGCTCAATCCGCCCTCGTCGCCCTGCAAACCGCCGTAAAGACCGCCTACGTCCAAACCGCCCCCTCCGCCGGCGCCCCCCAAATCGCCGAGCCACCTTCCCCCCCCGCCTCCGACTCCCAACCCTCCGCCGGAAGCACCCTCAACCTCCTCGCCTGACTCGAAGTTAAGCCATCGTCTGATCGCGCTGTGCTATGTCACATCGCAATCAGCACCCGCACCCCTGCTGCCTGTAGCCGTTTCATCACCGCGTCCGGTGGCGGAGCGTCTGTGACTAGCGCGTGAATGCGGCGGGGGTGGATCATCACTGACACGGATCTGGTATGGAATTTTTGCGAATCCATCAGCAACACGACTTGGTTTGAAGCGGCCGCGAGCGCGCGTTTTACCTCGATTTCAAGCGGATTGGGATCCATCGGCCCATACTCCTCATCCCATCCCGTTGCGCCTAGGAAGCATACCGAGATATGGCCCATCTCCGCGGCTTTCGCCGCCTCGGGCCCCGTCGTGTTTCCGGAAACTGCACTGAGCCAGCCACCGATCACCCGCACGGGGAGCGCCGGTCGCTGCGCTCGCATCCGCAGAGCTATCGGCAGGCTGTTGGTTATCACGGAAATCCTTTGTTCCGGCAAAGCGTTCACCAATGCCGCTACGGTTGTTCCTCCTTCCAGGGCAACCACATCCCCCTCGCTTACAAATTCCTTGGCCGCGGCAACCGCGATGCGCGCCTTCGCCTTTGTTGACGTCGTCGTTTTCGATTCGAAATCCGGTTCGCTCACCGCTCCTCCCAGCATTTGCACGCCACCCCGCACTCTCCGCAATAAGCCTTGCTCGGCAAGCAACTTGAAATCGCGCCAAACCGTCATCGGAGTCACCCCCAGTTCGCGGCTCAAATCTCCTGCTTTCAATTCCTCGCGGTCTCGCACCAGGGTCATGATCCGCTGAAGGCGCGCGGTGGCTGTTATGTTTGGCATGTTATAAACGCTTTGTTATGTTATAAAATGATATATACCTTGAATCCAGATCGCGCCAGCAGGAATGTTAGCCCATGAAAATTCTCCTCGGCATTGACGGCGGCGGCACAAACACCCGCGCTATTCTGGTCGATGCCGCAGGCCGTGTGTTGGGCGAAGGGCAGGCGGGTCCGTCGAATTATCACAATGTCGGGCTTCCCACCGCGATAGCGAATTTGCGCGAGGCCAGGGACCGCGCCTGGTCTGCCTCTGGATTTCCTGCCCGTACACCGGATGCCGCGTTTCTCGGATGCGCGGGAATCAAGTCGGCGGCGGACATTGCGCGTTTCACCTCGGCGGCCGAAACCGCCGGCATCGCCTCGGTCGGAGAAATTACTGTCGCCAACGACCTTCATAATGCTCTGACTGGAGGCTTGGGGGGACGCCCTGGCATCGCTCTCATCGCCGGGACCGGCACCAACTGCTTGGGGCGGGATGCCTCCGGCAAAGCTTTCATGTGCGGAGGGTGGGGCTGGCTTCTCGACGACGTCGGCGGCGCTCTCGGTCTGGCGCTTGCCTCGATGCGCGCTTCTGTGCGTGCGGCCGATGGCAGGGCGCCCGCTACTCGTCTGCTCCCGGCGTTGCTGGCTTTTTTGGGTCTCTCGGAACCGAACGAACTGCTGGCGCGCTTGTATGTGGAGCAATGGACACCCGACGAAGTGGCGGCCTTTGCGCCCGTGGTTATCCGGTGTGCGGACGAGGGTGACGCCACCGCTTGCCAGATTGTGAGGGAAGGGGCTCAGACCCTGGCCGGGTTGGTTGCCGGAGCCGCTCGGGCGCTGGATTTTCCAAATGGCCCGGAGGTGGTTCTCCTCGGGGGATGTGTCCGCTCCGGCCCTCCCTATCAGACGCTGGTTACAGATGCCATCCGGGTCGCCTGCCCCAATGCCTGCCTTACGGAACCCGTCTTTTCTCCGGTCCATGGCGCCGCGCTCAACGTGTTGCGAGCCGTCGGGATCGATCCGCTGCCGTCCCTTAACCTTACTAAACGATGACAATCAACATGCTCGACGCAATTAAACCTGAAGACCTCGCGGTCGCCTACGGACTGGACTCTGCCCGGATTGGCGATCGCCCGATGGTCAAGCGCTGCCTTGGCGATCTGCGAGGCTGCTTCGCGGATAGCGCTGCTTTTGAAACCGCCCTGGAAAAGGGAAATCCACTTCTTTATGAAGTAACTGCCGTGGAGCCCGCCAACGGCGATGGGCAGCTTCACTATGGGCTGGGGATTCTGTTTCCAGGAAAAATCGGCGACGAATATTTTCTCACCAAAGGCCACCTCCATGCCTGCCGCCCCGCCGCTGAGGTCTACGTCGGATTGCGCGGCGAAGGTGTCATGCTCCTCGAAGACGAGTCGACAGGCCAAAGCCGAATGGTGCCGCTGCGGTCAAACTCCGCCGTCTACGTTCCTGGTTTCACCGCTCACCGCACCATCAATACAGGCTCGGAGCCCCTGGCTTATCTGGGCATCTACCCCGCCAATGCCGGGCACGACTACGGGGCCATCGCGCAGAGGAATTTCAAAATGATGGTCGTCGAGCGCGATGGCAAACCCGCTCTCGTTCAACGCGAGCAGCGCTCATGAACTACGTCGAACGCCTCGGCCTCCGTGCCTCAAATTACGATAAGCGCCCATCCGTGGCCGTGCCGGCGCCATACTCATCGCATTGCTGGATCGGCTGGCAAAGCATCATGGAAACCCTCGCGGGCACTATCCCCGGCGGGGCAGGGAAAGTTCTCGTGGCAGTGGAATGTTATCCGGGCGTGGATGTCGACACGGTGTGTTCCGCTTTTGCGCGAGCGCTTCACCCCGTGCGTCTCTTTAACACCAGGGAAGCCTTTAAATCGCCCGAACAGGTCGATGCCCTGGTCGCTCCGTTCCTCGGTGGGGACGATCCTGTCTTCGGTCACCTCAACCTTACGCTGACGATGGCGGATTTTCTGGACCCGGCCAGGGCGGATGCGCTCGTGAACATCATTCATCATGAAATTCCTGCCGGGGTGGTATTGGTGGTTGGTCCGGGAGCTTCGCTGCTGGTTCCCTGTGCGGATATCCTGGTCTATGCCGACATGCCGCGCTGGGAGGGGCAGCTCC
>Ga0182030_10027883_pt1 | contig 10127 bp, 11 predicted proteins | sample 812S3MmetaG_FD_121299 | JGI IMG/M metagenome (GOLD analysis project Ga0182030, IMG submission 121299) | Permafrost microbial communities from Stordalen Mire, Sweden - 812S3M metaG (Illumina Assembly) | ecosystem: Environmental > Terrestrial > Soil > Wetlands > Permafrost | place: Sweden... | reverse complement strand
GTAAGAGTCCGGTAACCGTGCCGCGGGCTCTGATGGCTAATTCCGCGATGGACCGGCGGCCTTGCCCCCCCGTAAGGCCGCGCCTTCCGGGGGTCGGCTGTCCGGAAAGCTCGGGGCAGATCAGGTGTCCGGAAAGCGGGGGGCGCCTCAGAGGAAGACGCCCCGAGGAGCGCGAGCCCTAGGTCGGTGGTGGCGTAGAGCACGCTGCGCCCGCTGCGCTGGCGTTCGATAAGGCCGCGGCGGTGAAGCGCGGCGAGATGCTGGGAGACAGCGCTGGGCGTGACGCCGAGCTGACGCGCGAGCGCGGTGGTGGTCGCCGGGGAGCGCAGCATGTCGAGCAGCCGGGCACGTACCGTGCCCAGAAGCTCCGCGACCGCGCCGCCGTCCGCCGCCGCGGGAGAGGGCGGCCACGCGGGAAGGGCTTGCCACACGGTCGCCGCGCCGCGCGCCGGGTACACCAGCGTGCTCTGCGTACTGGTCGACCGGCTCACCGACACGTCCGGCCAGTTGAACATGCCCAGGGCAGCCCCCCGTGCGGGCACTGTGCGGATGCGCTGGACCCCGATGCACCGGATCCGCCGCAGAACCCGGATCCACCGCAAAAACCGTCAGGCGCGGGCCTGATCGCCCGGCTCATCAAGGGCCGGCCAGCTGGCCGCGAGCGCGGAGATCCGCCCGGCCGCGTCCGGCAGCGCCGTGCCCTGGCCCACCGCCACCCCGAGCAGGTAGGCGGTCAGCGGCGCGGCCGGGCGGGCGACGCCGTGGGCGACGTCGCGGGCCAGGTCGAGCACGATGGTCCTGTTCGCGCAGGCCGGGTCGAGCCCGAGATCGGCGCAGACCGCGGCCGTCCATTCCTCCAGGGTGTTCATAGGGCCCAGCCTAGGCTCAGGGCAGGAAACCGCCGTTGGCAGACAGATTCTGGCCGCTGATCCAGCCCGAGTCGGGGCCGGCCAGGAAGGCCACCACGGCGGCGATGTCGGCCGGCTGCCCGAGCCGTTTCAGCGCCGTCCGCGCCACCTCGTCCTCGAACGTCTCCCCCGGGTTCGCGGCCCGCAGCAGCTCGGTCTCCGTGGCCCCGGGCGAGACGATGTTCGCCGTGATCCCGCGCCCGCCGAACTCCAGCGCCGCCACCACGGTGAAGTGCTCGAGCGCTCCCTTCGCGCCGGTGTACAGCGCTCCGCCGGGCGGATGCAGGCGGGTGTTGAGGGTGGAGATGCTGATGATCCGGCCGCCGTCGCGCAGCGTGCGGCCGGCGCACTGGATGAGGAAGAACGGTCCCCTGGCCGAGGCGGCCATGAACTCGTCGTAGCTTTCCTCGGTCACGTCGTCGATCAGCTGCGGCAGTGCGCCCGACGCGTTGATGACCACGATGTCCAGTCCGTCGAGCCACGCTTCGGCCTGCGTCGTCAGCCTTCGCAGGTCATCGAGGCGGCCCTGGTCGGCCCGCAGGGCGAAGGCCCGGCCGCCCGCGCCGGTGACCTCGGCGACGACGCTCCGCGCGGCGGCCTCGTCCGAGAGGTAGCTGAACAGCACCGAGGCGCCGTCCTCCGCCAGCCGCTTCACGATCGCCCGGCCTATCCCCCGTGACCCGCCGGTCACGAGAGCGCCTTTCCCGTCCAGTGTCCCCATTGCCGCCTCCGGTACGGTCGCCGGGTCTTACCGGTCCTTGGCCAAGAAGATATCGTCAGATCGTGGCGGCAAGTCAGCGGCATGTGCACGGCCCGGCGCCGGGTGCGGACGCCAGGTGGCTTTCGGCTGCGCTCGCGCTGATCCTGGCCTTCATGGCCGGCGAGATCGTGGCGGGCCTGGCCGCGCACTCACTCGCGCTGATCTCCGACGCCGCGCACATGCTGACCGACGCCGCCTCGATCGCGCTCGTGCTGATCACCGCGCGGCTGGCCGCCCGGCCGCCGGCCGGCGGGTACACCTACGGCCTGCGGCGCACCGAGATCATGTCGGCGCAGGCCAACGGCATTACCCTGGTGCTGCTCGCGGCCTGGCTGGGCTACAGCGCGATCCGGCGGCTGGTGACGCCGCCCGCGGTGAGCGGCGGTACGGTTCTCGGCGTCGCGCTGGCGGGGGTGGCCGTCAACATCGCGGCCACCCTGCTGATCGCCCGGGCCAGCGGCCGCGGGTACTGGCCCGGGCACGGTCATGGGCACGGTCATGGGCACGGCGGCGAAGACAGGCCGCAGAGCCTGAACGTCACCGGCGCGTTCAAGCACATCGTTACCGACCTCTACGCGTTCGCCGCCACCGCGGTGGCGGGCCTGATCATCGTGCTGACCGGGTTCGCCCGGGCCGACGCGATCGCCACGCTCATCGTGGTGGCGCTGATGCTGCACGCGGGGGCCGGGCTGATCAGGGATTCCGGGCGGATCTTCCTCGAGGCCGCGCCCGCCGGGCTCGACCCGGCGGCGGTCGGCGCTGCGATGGCGGCCCGCCCGAACGTCACCGAGGTCCATGACCTGCACATCTGGGAGATCACCTCGGGCCTGCCCGCCGCCTCCGCGCACGTGCTGGTCGCGCCGGGCGAAGACTGCCACGCGGTCCGCGCCGACCTCGAGGTCTTCCTGGGCAGCCAGTACGGCATCACGCACGCCACCTTGCAGGTCGACCATGCCGCCTTGGCCGCCGATCAGCCGTCTGGGCCGGGATGGCCCGGCTCCGAGCAGCACTGCGACGACGCGCACGGCCCGGCCTACCGTCCCGCCGAGCGCTCCTGAGCCGCGCCGGCCACCAGCTGGCCCCTCAGCTAGGACGCAGGTACTGGCCGAGGAACCCGAGCAAGGCCGAGCCCTGCGGCTGGCCGAACCAGCGGGCGTGACCGATCAGGTACTCATACGCCAGGTCGGCGTGGGCGGGCGAGCGCGTCACCCCGGCGAAGTACTCCGCCTCGGACAGCGCGTACTCCAGGTGGACGACGGGCAGCACAAACGGCAGGGCGGCGGCTTCGGCGCCGGTCAGCGGCCGCACCTCCTGGTACCCGTCCAGCAAGGCGGCCGCCGCCGCGAGGTCGACGTCAACCGGGCCGGTCCCGGTCACGGGGTCCAGGTTGAGCCAGGCCACCACGCTGCGCTCGAGCGCGATGGCCAGGTCATGCACGGCGAACGTCCGGTTCGCCAGCCCCAGGTCGAAGATCCCGGCGACCTGCGCGCCGGGCTCAGCCGAGGTCCAGGTCAGGTTGGACGGGTGCCAGTCACCGTGGCCCCACTGCCCGGGCAGCGTCCTGGCCCGCGGGGCGGCGCGGCGGATCAGCGGCAGCAGGCAGCCGGCGAAGTCCTCGCGCCAGCGGCGTCCGTCCAGGTAGGCGGCCAGGTCGGGACGCCCGCCGATTAGCTGCTCCGCCGCGGCGAGCGGATCGGCCGCGCAGCTGAGACGGCAGGAGTTCATCAGCACCGCGGGCGGCCGGGCCGGCGCCGGGAAGTCCGCCGCGGCCAGGTGCAGGGCCGCCAGCGCACGGCCGGCCGCGTGGGCGTGCGCCGGGCTGAGATACGGCGACCAGCTGACCGCGTCGCGGTACAGGTCCACGCCGCCGGCCAGTTCGTGCGCCTCGTAGCAGAAGTCTCCCCGGCGCAGCACCGACTGGCCGTTCGCGCGGTGCAGGACGGCGGGCACCGGCTGGCCCCGGCGGCGCAGGTGGCTCGCGAACGCGTGCTCGGCGGCGAGCTGGGCCGGGTTCCTGACCCGCACGTGATGGCGCTTGAGAAAGACCGTGGCAGACCCCAGCCGGACCAGCGCGGCGGCCGACATCGGCCGCGGGCTCCGCCAGGTCACCATGGACTGGTCCGTACTGCCCCAGCCGAGAAGGACCGCACCGGCCTCGGCGTCGGTCAGCGGGGGCCAGTCCGGCTCGGCCAGCTCCTGGCCCAGGCCGTGCACGAGGTGCGGCGGGCCGGTCACCGGACTGCTCACCGGGCGAGCCACCGGACCAGGCCGCCGACCAGCAGCGTTATCACCCCGGCGACGACGAAGGACAGGATCGACGCGGACATCCAGCTCGCCGCGGTGAAGCCGATGAGGTGTCCGAACGAGGTCCACGCCGACACCCACCACGACACGTACCCGGGGTTGATGAGCTGGTAGGTGACGAAGCCCGCGGCCCAGGGCACCAGCATCAGCCAGCGGGACCGGGCGGTCGCCGACAGGTCCCAGCGCCGGCCGGACACGATGAAGTAATCCGTGATCAGGACCGCCGCCATCGGCACGAACACCGAGCCGATCAGGTCCAGGAAGTTCTCGTAGTCCGCGATGTTCAGCCACAGCGCGCCCGCCGTCGTCAGCGCGGCGATCGTGCCCGCCAGGACCCGGCGGTCCCACAGCGGACGCAGGTTCTGGGTCGAGACCGCGGTGGAGTAGACGTTGGCGAACGACTGGTCAAGCTCGCGCGCGGCCAGGATGGCGAAGCCCAGCGAGCCGACGGGCAGCGCGATGAACGCGCCGTAGATGTCGTCCGGGTTGTGGTGGGCCACGGTGACCAGGGCGAGCAGGCCGATGACGTAGCAGAGGACCTGGGTGACGCTGTACCCGGCCAGCGTGCCGCCGAAGGCGGCGCGCGGGCTGCGGGAGTGCCTGGTGTAATCGGCGGCCAGCGGGGCGAACGAGATCGCGGCCGCGACCACGGTGTCGGTCGCGGCCCAGTAGCCGGACCAGGCGCCGTGCGTGAACCCGGGCAGGGGATGCCTGATGAGCTGCACGAACAGGTAGCACAAGACGATCAGCACCGCGCCTGTCGCGTATTTGCGCAGCACCCGAATCGCACCCAGCGGCCGGATCGTCAGCAGGGCGGTGGCCAGGCCGGCGATCAGCACGTACCCCCACTTGGGCAGGGCCGGGGCCACGGTGTGCGCGGCCGTCGCGATCGTCACCAGCTCGAACACGCCCCAGCCAAGGCACTGCAGGATGTTCAGCACGGTCGGCAGGTAGGACAACCGGGCGCCGAACAGCCCGCGCAGCAGCACCATGGCCGGCGCGCCGGTCTGCGCGCCGGGCAGCCCGGCCAGGGCGAGCGGCACCGTGCCGAGCACGGTGCCGACGACGATCGCGGTGAGCGCGGCGGCCAGCGAGAGTTCCGGGGTGCCGGTACCGTCCGGCTGCAGCACGAAGATCGCCCCGGTGAAGCCGAGCAGGCTCACCCCGAGATTGCCCCAGAGCCCGAACTGGTCAAGCAGGCTCAGCGCCTGCGGCACCGGCTCGGCGAGCGTGCGGGCGACCTCGGACCGGCGGTCGCCGGGGACCGTGACGAAGGGGTCGCCACTGGTGGTTTGTTCGTCGCTGGCGGTCGCCGCCACGGCAGCCTCCCTACGCCGGCATGACCCGGACAGGTTCAGACGGTCGGCGGCGCCGGGGCCACCCTCGTGACGAAGCGGCCAGCCACCCTCTCAGCCCGGTCAGCCCGGACTCCCGTGCGTGTTTATTTCACCCAGATGTTACCAGTCGCGCCTTTCGGGCGGCCTGACGTGTTTCCGGGGACCGGCGAGTTCCCGGGCCCGGCGCAGGTCCTCGGGGGTATCGCAGTCCAGCCACGGCGGCGGCTCCCCCGGCGCCGACGTCAGCCTGACCAGGGCCGGGGTGAGCGGGCTGAGCAGCCCGCGCAGCGAATCCCCGCGGTATCCGGCCGTCGCCCGGCGCAGCTCCCCGGTCCGCCAGCAGCCCGCCAGCCACTGCGGCCGCCCGGCGTCGTCGACCAGGACGGCGCCGGGCCGGCCCGCGGCCGCGGCCAGCAGCGCCGTCAGGTGCGCCGCTCGCAGGAACGGCAGGTCGGCGGCAAGCACCGCTACCCAGGTCTGGGTGGCACCGGCCAGACCGCGCTCGAGCGCGGGCACCGGTCCGGCACCCGGCGGTTCCTCGCGGACGAACGAGACGCCGGGCAGTCCAGGCCGCGCCGGTCCCACCACGATGACCTGGCGCGCCCCGGCGGCGTGGCCGGATCTGGCCACCGAGGCGACGAGCGTGTCACCGCCGACGACCAGCCCGGGTTTATCCTGCCCGCCCAGCCTGCTCCCCCGGCCGCCTGCCAAAATGATGATGCCGAACGAGTCTGCGTTCGTCGGTCCGGCACTGGTGCGGGCCCCGGGCGGCATCGCTTATTTTCCCTGGCAGCTCTGCCGCCGGTCAGCCGCCGATAGCCGACATCGGGCGGTCCGGCTGCAGGAACGACGGATCGTTGATGCCGTGGCCCGGCAGTTTCACCGCGACGGCCCGCTGCCATCGGGCGGCGAGATCGGCGTCGCTGGCCCCCGCGCGCAGCGGGCCGCGCAGGTCGCTTTCCGTCCGCGCGAACAGGCAGTTCCGCACCTGGCCGTCCGCAGTCAGCCGGACCCGGTCGCAGGTACCGCAGAACGGCCGGGTAACCGAGGCGATCACCCCGACCTTGGCCGGTCCCCCATCGACGCCGAACGCCTCGGCGGGCGCCGATCCGCGCTGACCGGGATCGTCCGGGGTGAGGGTGAACTCGCGACCGAGCGCGGCCAGGATCTCCTGCGCCGTCACCATCTCGGCCCGCTTCCAGCCGTGCTGCGCGTCGAGCGGCATCTGCTCGATAAAGCGCAGGTCATAGCCGTGGTCCAGGCAGAACCGGAGCAGCGGCGCGGCCTCGTCGTCGTTCAGGTCCCGCATCAGCACGGCGTTGACCTTGACCGGGGCCAGGCCGGCCTGCGCCGCGGCGGCCAGTCCGTCGAGCACGTCAGGCAGCCGGTCCCGGCGCGCGAGCTTGCGGAACGTCTCGGGCCGCAGTGTGTCCAGGGACACGTTGACCCGGTCCAGCCCGGCCGTGCGCAACGCCGCGGCCGTGCGCTCGAGCCCGATCCCGTTCGTCGTCAGTGAGATCTCCGGACGCGGGCGCAGGTCCGCCGTCTGCGCGATGATCCTGGTGAGCCCGCGGCGCAGCAGCGGCTCGCCGCCGGTGAACCTGACCTCGCGGATGCCGAGCCGCTCGACCGCCACCCGGACCAGCCGCACCACCTCGTCGTCGGTGAGCAGCTCGGGAGAGGGCAGCCAGTCCAGTCCCTCGGGCGGCATGCAGTACGAGCACCGCAGGTTGCACCGGTCGGTGAGCGACACGCGCAGATCGGTCGCGACCCGCCCGAAGGAATCAGGCAGCATCAGCGGTGCACCATCCCGTAGGCCCGGTCAGCCCGGATACGGACGACCAGGCGCCGATCACGGACCATCGCCGCCCGGTAGTCGTCCCAGTCCGGGTGCTCCCCTTGCACCGCCCGGTACAGGTCAACCAGCTCCTCGACGGCCACGTCGCGGGTATCCCTGGCCACCGCCGACAGCTCGGCCTGCCCGTCCACCACCACATAGGACCAGAAATCGCCGGTCGTGACGTGAAAACTGACCCGCGGGTCACGGCGCATGTTGCTCGTCTTGGCCCGGTCATCGGTAGTGGAAATCCGGATGGTCTGCTCTGCGGCGTCCCAGGCGTAATTCACGTTGGACAACTGCGGCCACCCGTCTTTTCTGAGGGTGACCAGTACCCCCTGCCGCTGCCCGGCGATGAGCTCGGCAAACCGGTCCTCTACCATGTCTTAGCAACAACCCTCCGCCACTCGATGTTCCGCCCGGCCCGCGAGCACCGCCGCTGGTGACACGCAGGCGCTCGTCGAGAGCGGCGGCCGGAAGCAGCCGGGCGAGCTGCGCCTGGAGCAGCTCCCGGACGTCAGCCCGGCTCCTAGGACTACCAGTCTCCTTCGCACCAGCACCAAGCGGGGTCCCGATTTTAGACAGCGCGGATTACCGAAAACCGGCGCAGCATAATCGTCCCTTCCTGCCGTAACGAGAGATTCCGCAACCAATGATTGCGCGGGTAAATTCTCAATTGCGCCCGGCGGCCGGCCGACCGCGAATTAGCGATTATCAATGCTCCGGCCGGTACCTCCCCGGGACCTCACCACGACGACGGACCATTGGTGTTGTTGCCACGACAGCAAGGGTCCATCGTTGTGGCTGCGGGAGGAGTTCGCGGAATATCCGGCCACCCGTAAGTAGTTGCATCTTCAAATAGATGGAGCGACGAAGTGACCTGGCGATGCCGGTCACGAGCACAGCTGGAGCAGCCATGCAGTTCGGGATCTTTACCGTCGGCGACGTCACGACCGACCCCACCACCGGCCGCACGCCGACCGAGCATGAGCGCATCAAGGCGATGGTCACGATGGCCCGCAAGGCCGAGGAGATCGGCCTGGACGTGTTCGCGACCGGTGAGCATCACAACCCGCCGTTCGTGCCCTCCTCCCCGACGACCATGCTCGGCTACATAGCGGCCCAGACTCACAACCTGATCCTGTCGACCGCGACCACGCTGATCACCACCAACGACCCGGTCAAGATCGCCGAGGACTTCGCGGTGCTGCAGCATCTGGCCGACGGGCGGGTAGACCTGATGCTCGGCCGCGGCAATACCGGCCCGGTGTACCCGTGGTTCGGCCAGGACATCCGCAAGGGCCTTGAGCTGGCGATCGAGAACTACCACCTGCTGTACCGGCTGTGGCGCGAGGACGTGGTCGACTGGGACGGGGAATTCCGTACGCCGCTGCAGGGATTCACTTCGGTGCCGCGCCCGCTGGACGGCGTGCCCCCGTTCGTGTGGCACGGCTCCATCCGCACCCCCGAGATCGCCGAGCAGGCGGCCTTCTACGGCGACGGATTCTTCGCCAATCACATCTTCTGGCCGACGGAGCACTTCGTCCGGCTGGTCGGCTTCTACCGGCAGCGCTTCGCCCACTACGGGCACGGCACGCCCGAGCAGGCGATCGTGGGCCTGGGTGGCCAGGTGTATATGCGCAGAAACTCCCAGGACGCGGTGCGCGAGTTCCGCCCCTACTTCGACCACGCCCCGGTCTACGGCCACGGCCCGTCGCTGGAGGATTTCACCAGCCAGACGCCGCTGACCGTGGGCAGCCCGCAGGAGGTCATCGACAAGACGCTCACCTTCCGCGAGCACTTCGATGACTACCAGCGCCAGCTGTTCCTGATGGACCACGCCGGCCTGCCGCTCAAGACCGTGCTCGAGCAGCTCGACCTGCTCGGCGAGGTGGTACCGGTGCTGCGCCGCGAACTCGACGCGCTGCGCCCGGCTGATGTGCCGGACGGCCCCACGCACCAGGCCCTGGTGGCCGCGTCCCTGGCCGACGCGGGCACCGAGCTGGAAACGAGCAGCCGGTGACCGCCCGCACCATCGCCGTCGTCTCGGCCGGACTCGGCCAGCCATCCTCCACCCGGCTGCTGGCCGACCAGCTCGCCACAGCCACGGCCCGGGCCCGGCCGGCCGGGACGCAGATCGTCACGATCGAGCTGCGCGAGCTCGCCCACGACATCGTCAACAGCCTGCTGACCGGATTCCCCAGCCCGGCGCTGACCGAAGCCATCGGGCAGGTGGTTCGCGCCGACGGACTGATCGCGGTCACGGCGCTCTACAACGGGTCCTACAACGGCCTGTTCAAGTCCTTCTTTGACGTACTCGACCCAGCGGCGCTGGCCAGCAAGCCGGTGCTGATCGGGGCCACCGGCGGCACGGCGCGCCACTCTCTCGCGCTGGAGCACGCGATCCGGCCGCTATTCAGCTACCTGCGGGCCGTGACGGTGCCCACCGCCGTCTTCGCCGCCACCGAGGACTGGGGCTCAGCTGACCGCTCCGACCGCGCGCTCACCACCCGGATCGACCGGGCCGGCGCCGAACTGGCCGCGCTGATCAGCCCGCGCCCACCAGCCGCCGAAGCCGATCCGTACGCGTCCGCCCGGCCGTTCGAGCAACTGCTCCGCAACCGCTAAACCGTCCCGGTGTATCGGTTACGGCCGGAATCCGGTTCCAGGGCGCTCTCGCCGGCTGGTCCAGTCGAGGTCTTCGCCGGCGCGGGCGGTAACTTGGTCCTGTCGGCAAGATCACTGCTGCCCGGCTCCGAACGCTCCCGACCGTCGCGAGAGGCCATGACCGCCGTCCTTGATCACCTCGCCATCGGCACGCGAACCCTGACCGACGGCTGGGACTTGTTCGGTGGCGTGCTCGGCGGCAGGTGGGCCTACGGCGGCGACTCCCCGGGATTTTGGTGGGGCCAGCTGAATTTCGGCGCGGGACCGAAGATCGAGCTGCTCACACCTACCGGCGGACCCGACGCCGCCTTCCT
>Ga0182030_10027882_pt1 | contig 10127 bp, 4 predicted proteins | sample 812S3MmetaG_FD_121299 | JGI IMG/M metagenome (GOLD analysis project Ga0182030, IMG submission 121299) | Permafrost microbial communities from Stordalen Mire, Sweden - 812S3M metaG (Illumina Assembly) | ecosystem: Environmental > Terrestrial > Soil > Wetlands > Permafrost | place: Sweden... | reverse complement strand
CTTCAGGAGTAGCGACCACGTTAAACGTGAATGGTGCGGTGAAGGATGCTCCCGGCGTCACGGTCAGAGTGACAGAACCGGAAGAGCCGCCATTCGGTCCCAAGGTGATTTTGGGAGCGCTGAATGCTGTCGTCACGCCCGACGGCACGTTGGTCACGGATAGATCGTAGACTTGCAGCAAGCCCATGGAGTTGGTGAGCTCCAAGGTGAACGTGACGGGTAAGTTCGGGCCCGTCACGGCGCTGTTGTTGGGAAAGAGCCAAAGGGTGCTGTTGTAACTGCTGGCCTGCCCGATCGCCGTTCCCACCGGACAGATCGCGGCATCCAGGCTGTTCAGCGCCGTGATCAGCGTGGCGGGCGTGGCCTGCGCCACCGCATTGGCGGCCGAGGTAATGCTCGCCGAGAAGCTCTGCAAATAAGGCAGGTTGAAATTCGTGGTCAATGCTTTCAGATCGCCGCCGATGCGGCTGACCAGCACGGCGTTCGAGGGAGAGGCCGCAGCGGCGTTCATGTCGGTGGCAAGATTCCCCAGCGTGCCGCCGATCGAGGTAAACCCGCCTTGTTTCGCTGCCAGCGCCGCGCTGAGCGTACAGGAGCCGAGCGGGGCCACGTTCACCGGCAAGGCGAAGGTGGCGGCCTGAGGTCCGGCGGTGGTGGTGTAAGTCGCGGTGAGCGTGACGTAGTAAGTCCCGGTTGCCGTGTTGGCCGCGGCCGTAATGGTGAGCGGCTCGGTAACGGGTGCGTTGAGCGGCGGCGTTACCGTCGCAGGAAGCGCGCCAACCGTCAATCCGGTATCCGGGACGGCGGTCAGCGTCACCGATCCGGCCGCAGCATTGCCCACGGACGTGATGGCCAAAGTCACGGAAGTATTACCGCCGGGAGAAATCGTGACAGTCTGCGGATTGACAGTCAGAGTCAGCGACGGGATAGCTGGGACGGTGTACCCTGTCCCGGTCGACGCATTGTCGCCTGTCGTTCCGGTCACGTTGATCGAGAGGGCATGGTTGACTCCGGCGGGCGGCACGTTCACTCCGGTCGCGTCTATCGGAAGCACGCACAGATTCACCATACCCACCTGGCCCGCTTGCAGCGTGAGCGCCGGCGTGCTCGGATACACACTGAACTGGCCCAAATTGTCGGCACCGGTCAGCGTGAAAGTATCGGTGGCCGGTCCCGTGTTGGTGATGGTGGCGTCGTAGACCGGCAGTTCATTCCCATTGAACGGGATGGTGAAGTCGGGATCGACGGCGATGGCCACCGTCACGCCCGGAGAGCCTCCCGGCGTCACGCCACCAGGCAGCGGGCCCAGCGGAGTGCTCAGAAACTGGTATGTTTCCGGGTCGAAGAACAGATTCTTTTTCAGAAAATCTTGCGCGAATTCGATGCCGCTTTTCAAACCCTCGGAAAAACTCGAGATCAGGCTGGTCCCATGGTCAGACGCCTGCGGCAGGCTCTTATCCAGCTTCTTCAGGTTGTTGTTGAAGTCCTTGAAGAACTGGGAGAGGATGCTTCCGCTTCCGGTGCCAACGCCGGCGACGGCTGTTTTGGTGGTTTTCAAGACACCGGTGAAGCTCGATTGCGTAGCGACGCCTTGCAGGATGCCCGCGGTGAAAACGATTCCCGTGACTCCGATTCCCTCGATCTGTCCTATGAATTTCGCCATCGGCGTGTTGTACTTCGTGGCGACGACCTCCACGCCGCCCCACGAGGAGATAGCCTGATGTCCGCCGTCGGCGAAATGGCTGACGGTGTGCCCGTGCTGATCGGTCTCCCACCAACCCACCGTCGTGCTGCCATTGACGGTCACCATCTGGCTGGGCGCGATCACCACGTCGCCATTCTGCACGGCATCCAGGATCAGGGTCTGCGCGTCGGCTGAGAGGTTGGTGGCCGACAACGCGGCCGGGTCGGGAGCGAAGGTGTAGGTTGGCGACGGTCCCAGGGCGGTGAGCAGGTTGGGATCGCCCAGCGCCCCGAGTACCGTGCCGATATCGGTGGCCGTCAGGCCGGTGGCCTGCGAGAGGATCTGCGCCTCCATGGTGGATTCCAGCATGCCGCGCGCCACTTCTTCGTAGTACGGGCCGTTAATGGATTGATTGAGCCCGCCCACTACGCGCATATCGTTCTTCAACACGTCCAGCCGGAATACCGCATTGCCGGTGGAATCGAGCGAACTGGCCGCGACGGTCAACCGCGGCGCGCTGGGATAAACGCGCGCATAATAGCCGGTCTGCAACTGGCCCACGAGTTGATCCGCGGCGCCGTTGTAGGACGTGGCGATGAGCTCGTTCTGGGCGATCACCAGATACTTTCCGAGGGCCACGGCCTGCTGCACGATGGCCTGCTGCGCGGCAGTCAGGTTGCCGGTGCTGGGTATGCCTTGCAACTGCGGCTTGATCGCTTCGTAGTTGTTGTAGGCGAGTTGGAGACGGGCCTGCTGCGCCTGGAAGACGTTCAACGATTGGCGAGAAGGCAGGATATCGATGGTGGCGATGTCGTAGTCGGTCAGCGCAGGCGTGGGCGGTGAGGGGATGCTCACCTGCACGGTGGCGTTCCCCTGCCGGCCCGCCGGCCCGATGCGGTCCATGAGGGTGTGAATGTACGGTGTCTGCTGGTAGCCCCAGTCTTCGTCGGCGTCTACTTCTACGAACAGTCCCGTGAGAATCGTGCTGCCCAGCGGAAAGTTGGTGTAAAACTCCTGGAAGTCGGTGCCGCTGTTGGCCGTGGTGGGGGTGATGAGGGTGTCCTGGCTGATGTCCGCGCCGCTGGAACCGATCAGCAGGTATGGCGTGTAGGTGAACGTCGTGGCGCTGATATCCAGGCCGCCGTTGTTCGCGCCGGTGATCATAGTTCCCGCGGAGATAATGTTGCCCACCAGCGCGGAAGTGTCGAAGGTCTGGGAGAGCACCGTGGTGCTCGCCGGCCCCAATCCGAACAGACCGCTCGCCTGGCTATACATCTCAGCGTTAATCTTCACCGTCACCTGTTGGCGCAAATTCTGCGGCACTGTGGTGAAGGTGGTATCGGGCGCCGCCAACTTCTGCCCGGGCTGCGAACCCGGCACGTTGGGGTCGAGGTCGATTTTTTGCGGCCCGTACTCCACCCAATAGTAGTCGCTGGAATCGCCGTTGGCATAGTTGTCGGTGCCCGGATCGAGCAGGGTGGTGTTCGCAGGCAGGCAGCCCAACAGCACTGGGGTAGACGGGAACATCGTACGCACCAGCGTGGACGGGTCGTTGAGCGTGGTGTGTGCGTACTGCGTGGTAAAGCCCGAGGCCTGCAACAATGCGGAGAGCAGGCTCGCTTTATCTAGGGTGTTTCCGGCCAAGGACCACAATGTGCCGCGCGCGCCGCGCACCGAACCCACGTACGCTTCGAAGGCGATCTGGTCGCGCACGAAAGCAAAGATCCGGTTGGGATCGTTGCCGAGGGCGGTGGCTTGCGCCACGATGTACGGATCGGTGGGATCGTCGGGGCCGGCGGGTGAGACGGCTAATTTTGCGGTCGGTGCGGTGCGTACTTGTTGGACTTGCGCCAGCAGGCGTGGCACCGGACGACGGCTGAAGATTTGAGGTTGGGGCTGAAGTTGAGTTGGATGAGGCTGGGCTGGATGGGGAGCCGGCGCGGCCGAACTCACCGCCATCGGGCCCAGAAAGCAGAGAACCACACAGATCCGCGACCCACGCAATACCATTTGCTTGATTGCCGCATCCGTCCGATAGCCTGCCCCTCGGGATGCGCCTCCTGAATGGGGTGGCGAACACAGCGGAAACGTGACACGGTTGGGGCCGCCGCCGGTTGCACGTCAGACCAAATGGTCCGAGGCGGTCACTAGGTCAGCTTGGAGGCAAAGGGCTTACCAGCCGCGCAAGAATAACTTCACATTGTCAGGAGGTGGCGATGTGGCGCAGGCACTCGTGCCTGCCGGGTCGAGACTCATCTCGACCCCCTGGACGAAGCCTCTCGAAGCGCCGAGATGAGTCTCCGAACTCCTGATGTCGTGGAAAATGGATGACCCCACATCGCGTCACAGAAAACGTTATTGGCCGCCGATGAACGCAGATGAACGCCGATAGGAGGAGTTGCTGCTCTTGATCGGCGTTTATCTGCGTTCATCGGCGGCTAAACTTTCTTCTTTCCGCGAAGCTGGGGCTCAGCCTAATTTCCATGGCGCATCGAAATTGCGGCGCGACCTCAGGAGTTCGGAGTCTCGGCGCTGCAGACTGAGAGTCCACGCCAAGTCGGTTGCTGTGAGGTCATTCATGTGCGCGCCCAGTTCGATAGCGGCAGTCGTCCTATTTGCGGCGAATCGTACGGAACGCGAAGTTCCAATTGCGGCCGGTCTCGTCCACCGCCGAAACCGTGTAGGATCCGTCCGGCAGCGCGCCGCTGGGCAGCCACACGGAAAGGTAGCGCGTTCCCTGGATGGTCTCGAGCGGCACGCCGCGCTGTTCGAGCAAGATCTGGCCCGCGGCAGTTTTCAGGCGGACTTCGGCGGTATTCCCGGTGCTGCTCTCGACGGCCAGATTCAGATGAATCAGAGTGACGCCCGCTGCGATATCGAGCGTCTCCGCGGCCGAGCCGCGGTCGATGGGGCTTAGCAGATAGGCCACTGCCGCCGCGTTTTCGTCATGAGCGTTGCGCGCGCGCAGTTCCGCCATTTCGGTTTGCAACCGCTGGTTCTGCGAGGAAAGCCGCGCGATCCGGAAGGCGCCGCCGGCCGCGGCGATCAGCACCACTGCGGCCGCTGCCAGACCCATCCTCGAAAAGCGATGCTGCCTGCTGGTTTGTCCCAGCGCGAAGGCGAATCGCAACTTTTCGCGCTGGCTGTCGGAGGTCATCAGGTGCACGTCCACGTCATGCCGGTCGGCATCCGAAAGGCTTCCGTCCGCATAGGCGTCGAGCAAATCGCGCTCCACGTCTTCCAGCTCGCGCAGCAACTGCTCATCGCGAAAAAGCTCATCCGAAATTGCTTCCGATTCGGCGGCGGCCAGGCGTCGCAGCAGAAAGCCTGCCAGACGCGCCCGTTCCGGGGTCGTTTGTCCCAAATTCCTTCCTCTATTTATGTGGCGAAATTTGGAAAACATGTCAGTCGACACTCCCGCGCCGCTTCTGGAGGCAATTTTCCAGCAATTTCCGCAGCCGCAAGGCGCGCGTGCGCAGATTCTCGCTGGAAATTCCGAGCTCCTCGGCGAGCGCCCGCCGTGCGGTCAGAAGCGAACGCCCGCCAGCCTGATAGTAGCGCTCGATGACGCGCCGGTTGGGAGGCGTGAGTTCCTCCAGGCACTCGTCGAGCAGGGCGTAGTCCGCCTCCGCACCGCTGCGCAACTCGTTCATCGACTGCGCTGCCGCGGCGGCGGCACTGGTTTCGCGCCGCAATTCCGTGTGCGATTCCAGCAGCACCATGCGTGCCGCGCCCCGCAACCAGGCGCGCAGATTCTCGATCTCCTCGCCGCCCCCCAGCCGCTTGGCGGCGCGGTCCAGTGCGATATCGGCCAGCCGCTCCGCGTCCCACGCTCCGGCATAGGTGAGCAGCGTCAGCAGGTATCGCCGATGCTCCTCGAACAGCAGCGCCGCCTCCTCGCGATCCGGGGAGAGGCGCGCCAGCAGGATTTCGAACGCCTCCGCGGTAAGCGACCAGCGCTGCCGCTTGGGAGAAATGGGGTCCACGGCAACTTATCTCCACTCGCCTTCGAGCACGAAGGAGGCCCAGTAATAGGGAGCAGCCCAACGCGGATCGCTGCGCATCGCGGTCTGCGCGGCATAGAGCGCGCCGGCCGGTGTGAGGTGCTGCTGGTAAATGGCGCGATAGAAATGTTGCATCATGGTGGCGGTGGCGGTGTCTTCCACCTTCCAGAGGCTTGCCACCACGCGTCGCGCCCCGGCGTAAAGAAACGCGTGCGAGATGCCCAGCATGCCCTCGCCGCCGGCTTCCTTGCCGATTCCGGTTTCGCAGGCGCTCAGCGTCACCAGGCCGGTCTGGAGGCGCAGATCGTAAAGTTCCCGCAGGCGCAGAATGCCGCGCTCGGCCTCGCCCTTGCGGTTCACCAGCGAGAGCACGATGCCCGACAGTTCCGGGCGCCGGCTGTCCAGAACGGTGTGCGCGGCAATGTGGATGACGCCGAAATCCCGTCCGGCTGCTCCGCGAAGCGCCTCCGGGGAGGCGTCGAAATCCAGTTTCTCGACCACGTTCCTGGCGGGCAGCAGCGCTGCGATGTCTCTGGCTTCCTGGCGTGACTCCGTCAGCCGCGGATACGTCTGCGCCGATGCCGCAGCAGCCGACCGGGTGGAGACACGCTCGTCGTCCGCACTGAATACCGGGTCGGCCAGGAGCAACATTCTGGTGTTCGCCGTTTCCGGTGCCCGCGTCCGCCGCGATTGCACCAGGACTGACGCCGATGGCACCATCACCACTTCGCCTTTCCGGTGTAGCGTCGCGAAGGGCGCCAGCCGCAGAGAGCCATCGTCCACCACTAGCAGCCGCAAATCGCCGCTGCGCGCTTCCAGCGGACCGAGCAAGGTGTGCGACAACTCCCGCGCCATCCGCTCCGTCTCCGCGTCGGCATTCTTCAGACGGAGCGCGCGGCCCTCCGGAGATTCGCCGGCGTTGCGCACATTGCGCGCGGTGAGCGATGCGCGGTAGCGGCTTACGAGGCCATCCAGCGTAGCCCGCCCCGGCAGTTCGAAACGCTGGAACGCTGTCGAGCTGACGAACCACCCCCAACTTTGCTGTTCGCCCAGGAAATATTCCACCAGCACGGTGTGCGCGTCCAGTGCCTGCGACCGGATTTCATCCAGGCTCGCGACCTCGCCGAGCACACCCGGCGCCGCTCCCATTTCGTCCAGCAACGCCCGCGCATGGGCGCGTTCACTGACCGCGAAAGCCTGCCAGTCCCGGCCGGCACCCTTCTCCTGGGTCAGTAGGCGCACCAGGAGTTCGTAGGCGTCGCGCCGCGTGGCGAGAAAGCTGATACGAAGCTGCGGATTGGTGAGATCGGCGCGCGCCGCTTCGATCAGGGGCAGGGCGTGTTCCAGATCGTGGCGAGCAGCGGCGGCATCGTGAGCCTGCAATTCCATGCGCGCCGCGGCGGTGAGCGCGACGGCCTGCAACGCGCGATCGCCGGCGGCTTCCGCGAGTGTCGCCGTGCGAGTCAGATCCTCGATGGAGTTTTCCGCCTCACCCAGCATCTGCCACGTGAAGGCTTCGCCCAGGCGATCGCCCACCTGCTGCAGAGTCGCCACGCTGCGATGCAGCAGTTGGTTCACCTCGCCGCGCTGGCCGAGACGGAATAGCGCTTCCGCCTTGCCCTCCAGCGCGTACCCGATGCGCCGCTGGTATTCGCCGGCCTCCGGAATGGCCAGCGCCGCTTCATAGCCCGCCAGCGCGCCCTTGTAATCGTGCTGCATGAGCCGCAGGTTGCCGGTATTCACCAGCGTTTCGGCACGCCCCGCGTCGTCGTGCGCCGCTTCGCGCAAGCGCTGCGCCGAAGCGAGAGCGTCGCGCGCTTCGGCGAACGCGCCCAGTGACGTCAGCACTACGCCGACATCATTCCAGGACGCCGCCTCATTGCGCGTATCGTGCAAACGCTGCCACTGCGGGATCACGGCATGATACTCGTCGAGCGCCGCCTGCGCATCGCCGCTGCAGACATGCGCTTTGGCGACGCTCAATTGCGAAATCGCCTGCCGTGGCGGATCGGCGAGCGTGCTCCGGATGGCGAGCGCCTCCTGGGCGGCTTGCAGGGCATCGCGGCAGTTGCTGAGAACCTGGTGGGCGGCCGCCAGATTGTGGAGCGTGGCGGCGAGCTCGTAAGGCTGATTCAGGGAGCGCTGCAGCGGCAGTGCCCGAGTGAAGTAGCCGACCGCCGCGTCATTCCGCTCCAGCAGGATCTCGCACAATCCGGCGAGATAGAGCAGTTGCGCTTCCGCCCGTGGAGAAGGGAGCGCGCGCGCCGCTTCCAGGTGCCGTTCGGCGAGTTCGATGCCATCCTGGTACCGCTGCGCACCGAAAAGCGCGCGGATCTCGGCGGAAACCGCCAGCAGTTGGAGCGCGCCGGCGGAGGCGCCGGCCACGTCCGCGAATTCCGACGGCGATTTCGCGGAAGCGAACGCGCGATACGCGGCAGCTTCCCGGATATCGGCAGGCGTGGCGGCGTGCCGGTCCACAATCTCCACGCGCACGGGTACCGCAACGCCCGCCTTCTCCGTGCGGCGGACCTGCAGTTCCATCGCGCCGCCCGCTTCGAAAACCGCGGCGATGGCTGCGGCTCCGCCCGTGCCGCCCAGGCTATTCACTTCCGCGATGCGAGCTCCGGCGGATCGCAATACGCAATTCAGAGTCGCGCCGTCGCCCTGCGCGGCAATCCGCAGGTATTCTCCAGGGGCGGGGTGGATGGCGAACGTGCGGCTTTCATTGGGAGCGAGCGGGAAGGTGGCGGCATCGCGGCCCAGCACCGGTGATTCGTCGGCCTGCGAGCCGGCGGCCGAAAGCGCTGCGATCACCAGGAGAAGATGCCCTCGCTTGCTCATAGAAAGCTGGCGAGCTTCTACTGTATCATCCGAGGGCTTAGCCCTCGATGTCCCTTCGGGACATGGAAGACAGGAGCGGCCCCCGCGGGTCCGATGAAGTCTTGACAGCCCTGACGGGCTGTCGGAAGTCAGAATGAACGCGCCCGTACTCGCAGGCTCGCTCCTTTACTGTAGTCGCCGAGTCGAGCTCTCTTGAGAATCCGCCGAGATAGGCTTCACCCACTGCACTGGGCGCATGGGCCGAGAATGCCGCCGCCGTCTTGAGGCGATTTTCTCGGGACGATGGTTCTCGACCCCGACCACACTGGCGACGAACTTCGACCCGAAACGAAAGACGAGCTTATGAAGAAGCGCAGCGATAAGAGGAACGACGGGTCACGCCCCGAGTACGATCTTGGCCAGTTGCTCAAGGGCGGAGTGCGGGGCAAATACGCGAAACGCTACCATGCGGGCACAAACCTCGTTCTGCTGGACCCCGACATCCGGAAAGCCTTTCGCAGTGAGAAAGCAGTCAACGAAGCCTTGCGCCTGGTTTTGCAGTTGCGCAGGGTCGGCACCGCCAAAAGGGCCGCGAGCGAGCGGGGCCGCTGAGCGGTGGAGCCCTACGAGAGATACCTTTGCAAATCGTCCGTCCGGAAGCAGTGCGCATATGCCGTCTCGCGATCGATGCGGCCGGCGCGCACCAGTTCGACCAGCGATTGCTCCATGGTGATCATGCCATCGGCCTTCCCCACCGATAGCGACGTGCGCAGTTGATGGTCGTCGCCCTTGCGGATGAGCGCGCGCACCGCGTCGGTAGCGATCATGATCTCCACCGCCGGCCAGCGCGTCACGCCATCCACTCCCGGCACCAGTTGCTGTGCGATCACCGCCAGTAGCGCGAGCGATACCTGCTGGCGCATCTGCGACTGATTCGCCGAAGGGAACGTGTCCAGAATGCGCGAGACGGACTGGATGGTGTCGTTGGTGTGCAGCGTGGAAAGCACCAGGTGGCCGGTTTCCGCGGCGGTCAGCGCTGTCGCCATCGTCTCGGCGTCGCGCATCTCGCCCACCAGGATCACGTCGGGCGATTGCCGCATGATGCTGCGCAGCGTGATGGCGAAATCCGGAGTATCGCGGCCCACTTCGATCTGCTCGATCACCGCGCTGCGGTTGGTGTGCTGGTATTCCACGGGGTCTTCGATGGTCACCACGTGTGCCGCGCGGCGCGTGTTCACGAGGTCGATGAGCGCCGCGAGCGTGGAACTCTTGCCGCATCCCGTGGGACCGGTGAGCAGCACCATCCCCTGCCGCTTGTCGGCCAGCTTGGCGAGATGCGCCGGCAAATGCAGCGATTCGAGCGTGGGAATTTTCGATGGCAGCAGGCGGATGCACGCCGCCAGGGTGCCGCGCTGATGGTGTATATTCACCCGGAAACGGCCAATGCTCTCGCGGTAAAAACCGAAGTCCACCGTCTTGACCTTGTGCAACTCCTCGGCTTGGTGCGGCTCCAGCAGCGGCAGCACGAGACTGCGAATATCTTCCGCATCGAGCGGCGGCCCTGGGACGGTGGCGAGGCTGCCGGTGACGCGCAGCATGACGGGCGCGCCGGCCACCAG
>Ga0182030_10027881_pt1 | contig 10128 bp, 9 predicted proteins | sample 812S3MmetaG_FD_121299 | JGI IMG/M metagenome (GOLD analysis project Ga0182030, IMG submission 121299) | Permafrost microbial communities from Stordalen Mire, Sweden - 812S3M metaG (Illumina Assembly) | ecosystem: Environmental > Terrestrial > Soil > Wetlands > Permafrost | place: Sweden... | reverse complement strand
GGCCGCGCTGCCAGCAGACTGGACAAAGGTCAACACCGGACCATCCCCACGCACGTGGGGAAAACTTCAAACAGAACGGCGATTACACTCGCAACTTTGGACCATCCCCACGCACGTGGGGAAAACCGAAATTCCATCCACTACAATCTTTCGCATTGCGGACCATCCCCACGCACGTGGGGAAAACGCTTCTCCGTACCCGAACGCGATTCCGTAAGTCGGACCATCCCCACGCACGTGGGGAAAACGCGTTGCTGGCGCAGAACGATACCTGCGAACTCGGACCATCCCCACGCACGTGGGGAAAACAGCATCCCAGAATCGGAGTCGTGGGTTAACGACGGACCATCCCCACGCACGTGGGGAAAACGCCTTCCAGTCCATCATTGGCACCCGTCCAACCGGACCATCCCCACGCACGTGGGGAAAACTGATTCGAGAATGGCCGCTTGTTGCGCGAATCCGGACCATCCCCACGCACGTGGGGAAAACTCTGAATTTCAAACGAGTTAGCTCAAATTTCCGAAGAAAAATCGCTTGCCTGCGTTGGTGGATCCGGTGTCTCCTCCCATTTTTCGGCGACCATCCACAGGCCGGCAACTTCAATCCCTCTGCGGTCCGTAGGGCCGGTAGTTTCGATTTTGAAGCCTTGGCAGTTCGGGTAACTGCTGACAATGAGCAGGCCGATGCTGGCGGCATTCCGTTTGATGTACTCGATTGTTTTCTCATGGGTGCGACGGTTGAGCGTGCCTACGAACACATTTGGGCACGGCTCAATGAACCAGCGTTTGAGCATTCCGCGAATTGCATCGGGCGTGTCGCTGGCGATGATGACCGTCATGCAATCAGTTCCTCCAGGTTTTTGGGAATTCTCTGCAGCAGCTTTTCTTGTTCGATGCGCTCCTTGAGCAGGGTGCGTACCAGGTCGCCCCTGTCGTCGGGGTCTTGACGCACGGCCTGAAACGCCGCCGGAAAGGTAGTAATGTCCTTATAGAGGTCAGCCACATCGTAGATGAAGGGCAGCGTGCCGCCGTCGTGGACGAATCCCAGCGACGGCAGGTAACCGAGCGAGCAAACGACGGCAGCGCACAACGCGTAGAGGCTGGCGTTGGCAGTGGACAGCGCGCGATTGATGTTGTCGGCGAGATTCCAGTTCGATTTGTCGTAGTTGCGTCCTTTCCATGTGACGCCGTACTGCTGGCCGAGTTCCGCGTACCTGCCGCGCACGCGCAAGCCCTCCATGCCGCGCAATTCGGCGATGGAATACGCCTGCACATCCGCGCCGGGGAACCGCTGGACGAACATGCGGCGGGCGATCTCGGCGTGTTTCTTCTTATCGGCCCAAGCGGCAGCGTGTTTGCGGGACATCGAGTTGTCGTGATTGGGTGTGATGCCAAACGCGTAGAAACGCATCCCGTCCTCGCCGATCCAGCAGACGGGAGTATTGGAATCGGCGCAGGCTTTCATAGCCGCGTGCGTCACCGTGGTGCCCGGCCCGAGTAACACGGCCGACAGCGTAGCGACGGGCAGCCGGTACACCATCCGATCCGCCCCGATCCACTTGATGCTAGAGTCATCCACTTCCAGCCGACCGTGTTCGAGGTAAATCGGCGTCCACCGATCTTTCGCCGGCGTCAGCGTCTCCAACGGTGGTTTCTCGAAAATAGGCATGATGGCAATAGCGAGTGCTAAATCATGACTGTCGAATGCCAGGGTTTACCGCAATGCGGCGGACAGCGAATTGGCGCTTGTCTGGGCCGCTGCTGCTGGCGTCGCCGAAGCTGACCGGCTGGTCGCTGATCGAGTCGGTGCCTTCAGCGAAGTCTTTCACTTCGGTGACCGTCGAGAAAGATTCGATTGATCTGTCGCACACTAGCTCGCGTTGGGCTTGAAGTTCATTGTCGAACAAACCGCGATAGACTGGCTCGGCCGGGATGCAACTCTTGCGTCCGAGCCACACGCCCCATACCGGATTCTGCAGAGCGGCCGCAGTGCGCTCCAACACGGATCGGTCGCCTGCCAGGATCACGCCGAAGCGGGCATCGAGTAGGTACTGGCGTCGGCTGACCGTGGGGTTGTCGCACGGCCCGCCGGATGCCTTGCGTGGGATGAATTGCGGCTGAGCCTTCTTATCGTAGCCGCCACCCGTGGTGTGGAAGTCCTCCAGGCGTCGGATATCGCCACGTGGAACAGCGATACTGCTCATCTTTAGCTTCGCCAATTCTGGGAGCGTATCGCGCTCTTCAGGCGAGCCTTTGGCTAGGCCCATCGCTGCACAAATCAAGCCGATCACACCGCTCTTGGTCGGGTGTAATGCCGTGGTGCGGCGCTGAAACCGACTGGCAAAATCCCACGATTGTAGTGGGCCGTCCAGCAGCAACGCGAGGAATGCGGTTTCAGACATGGCTCAGTATCTCCGCGCAAAATTCGTCGAGCGGCTTATCCGGTATGGCGATTTCCACCGCCGGCTTGATCCCCCAAGTTTTCTTGAGCTGCTCGTGGTGCTCCTTGAGTGCGGCAATGGAGGCGTCCATCAGCCCGTTCTTGGACCGGATTCCCGTCTCAAAGGCATTGACCATTTGCAGTGGCTGGCCTTTGTCTTTCACCAGACCGAGCACGTAGCCCGGCAAGGTGTGGGCGTTCATCGAGTTCTTCCGAGCCCCTGGCACCGCAACAATTGAGGCACGGAGGAAGGCGTCCACGACTTTTCGGCGGTCTTCCACCGAGAGCGCTCCGAGATGAGAATCATCCCCCAACAGTCCGAGATTCAGCCCAACGTAGCGGTAATAAAGCGCTGAAGTGAATTCGAGCGTTCCCATCATCCCGCTGCCGGCGCGGTCCTCTTCTTCAATCGTCGGGTCTTCGCCCTGTAGGTCATCCACTGCCGTGTAGAAGTCGATGTCGTTGTCGGCGCGATGAGTGGAGAGCGCATGGCTGAACATCGCCGCCCCTTCCACAGTAAGCGAGTGGTCTGTGGCCACCATACGTCCGAACAGCGCAATATCAGCGGCGTCTTTCAGCTTTGCTTCCAGAATCTTGGCCGCTGCGGATTTGATCTTCTTGTCCAATGCCTTTGCATCGGTGCTCTCCTTGAGAAGGGCGGCTAATCCCTTCCCGATTTCCTCCCGTTCCAAGGGTGAAAGAAACATGAGGGTTTTGACCTTGAGGACGCCCTTCTTTTTGAAGGCGCTCTCGTCGAACGTTGCCAACTCGTCGCAGAATTTCTTGGAAGCTTCTTGAGCTTTTGCTGGCGGAGCACCATGGCGCTGGGCGGCTTCCGCGATAGGTTGAACAATTAGCTTGCTGCGTTTTCCGGCGAACAGGGCCGGAGATAGTTCTTGGGCGTGCAGTCGGATGGCGCGTTTCAGGCACTGGCTTGAGATCCGAGCACGGGTAACGCCACCGAAAGTGGCTGTTTTGGGTGCCCCCACGTCATCACGATTCAGGCACGAGACGGGAAATGATTGCAAAATGTGCAGCTCGATGAGTTTCATGTGTTATTCCTTTCGCTTAATTTTATGAGACAGGCGCAATCACTAAGAGGCCGAAGCCAAACGCCTTGGCCGAGCCTATTCCGAGCGTGAAAGTTCTGTGAAACTCAGCCGGGTCGGTTACCGTCAGCACGCCCTCAAACTCCACGGCGCTGTGCAGGCCGGGCTGGCCATTCTTCTCAAAATACTCACGGCCACGGGAAAATGTGCGGAGCGTAGTTTCATCCACGGTGAAGCCGCCCCGATCTCCCTTGCGCTTGAGCCATTCCACAAATTCTTCGCGCTTCCGTAACGGGACGCGCCGGCCGTTTTTCGTCAACGAACCATCGGGAAGTTCCTTACTGACTTTCTTGGTTGGGTTCGCACAGAGCTGGAACGCATACCGGCTGCGCGTGAAGTAAGTTGCCGGAATCGGCTTTGTTTTCCAACTTTCAGGGTCGGGCGGACACCAATCGGGCCGCACCGGTTGTTCGGGGGAAACGATGAGCAACCGAAAGCTGTCCCGGCGCTGGTCGAGCCGCGTCAGAAATGCCCGCGGCTCCGCTTCGCGGCCGGGGAATGCCTTCCAAACCGCCTGATGCCAATCGTAGCAGTCGCGCAATCGCTGCCGAGCAGCGGTGGCGAAATCGACGGTGACCTGGGTGAGATGGGTCATGGAGTAGCCTCCGATAAAGCCAGAGCCGCCGTCTCCTCGCCTTCGGGTGCGCCCCAATACTCACGTGCCCAGCGGGCTTTCACGTTGTTGCCCCAATAGCACAGGTCAGCGTATAGCTCTTCATAGTTGATCGGAATCCCTTTGGCCTTGGCCGCAAGGACGACGGGACGCAACCGCTCGCAAATCTCCTCGCGGTCGCAGGAGAGCAACCGGCGGAACCGGCCATCAAAGCTGTTGTTCTCGGCGGCGAGGCGGCGACAGGTCGTGCCGAGATTGCCAGCCTGGGTTTCGTCTGGATGGTAAGCGAACAGGCCGGCAACGGTTTCGATGCGGGGATTGTCAATGCCTCCCACCCTCGCCAGCAACGGCCAGGCGCGGGGAAGCTTGGTGGGATTCAGCGCGCAACGCAGATCAGCCATTGCGCCCCGGTCATTCTTGAGCTGGCGCAGATACGCCAACAAGCGCCCGGCGGCTTCCTTGGGATCAGGTTCATTGACACTCATGCTTCAACCTCCTTTTCGATTTCCGCCTCGGCTTGCACAGCGGGTGCCCCAAACAACGTTCTTAGGCCCAGCGCATACGCGCATAACTGGCGCGGCGTCTCGTGTGGACAGGCGCGTTCATACGCCGCGCGAGCGGTGCGCCAGACGGTTTGTCCCCACGCCGTTTTGTGCCACTCCGATTTCAGCCCGAGCCTCTCCGGAGCAGCAGCAACCTCCATTAGCCGTGGCACAGCACGCTCGATGTCGGTCCAAAACTGGACGGCGGCGTTGCTCTGGACTTGCCGGCGACGGTTTTTCATTTCAGGCCGGTCCAAGTTGTCGCCGAGTTCCTTATGGTAGGCCGAGACGGCCCGCTTCAGCCGAAACTCCGTGGTCTCCGCCAGTCGTACGCCCTTTTCGTAAACCTTTTGGCTCGTCTCCGTCAGCATTTCAGCAGGGACGTGGAACACGGACTCGATGGTATCCACCGGTTTGGCTTGGTTGGACACAAGGGCTCCCACCCAAAGATCGAAAGCTTCTTCGTCGGAGATGTGTTCCAACACGGCGGGGCCGCCATTAGTGTGCTGGCTGACGCTCTTGACGGTCAGGACGTGCAACTCGCGCCACGCGGCTTTATCGATCGAAGCCGGCAACACGACTCGCGTAGGCTGGCCTTTAACGGTACGCGTGATGATTGTAGCGGAAGGCTCGCGCCATCCATCTTCAGCATAGGATCCATATCCCAACCCGTTGGCAAGAATAAGAGACTTGCAATCATCTGCAAGCCAAATCGCGCGGGTCAGCGGCGCAAGGCGACCCAGGTACGTGTGATTGGCGTTCCGCACAGCTTTGGCGTCTTCGAGTTCCTTGGGCATCAACTCCCAGACCGGCATACCCCACGAGTCCTGCCCAAAAAGTTGTTCGGCTTGACGCTTGGTCAATAGGTTCTTGTGCAGCGTGGCCAGCAGATTTTCGCCGCGGACCAGTGCGTGTAGCATCCCGCCAGCCAGGCAAGGGGCATGATCGCTTGATCCCTTGCCGGCCGTTTCCTGACCGTTCCACAACGCCACTCCGATGCGACCTCCTGGAGAAAAACACTGAAACGTTGTAAGCATCAAAGCGAGTTTTCCTGGTGTGAAGGGCCGCTCCGAACCGCCAGCATTATCAAATAGTGTCGTGTTGTTGCCCGTGGCTAGTGCCAGATCAAGCTTGCTGGTGGAGTTACCTTCTTCATCATCGCCACCGGTGGACTTGGTTGGGGCCTTGTTCAGGTTTGGCAACTGCAAGAATCGCTGGCCGGTGCCTAACAGGTCGAAGACCTGTTGCCAACGCTGCAGGTAATCGACGGCTGACGACACGATGCGCGAACGGCATCCTTTCCAGTCGTCATGGTCAGTTGGTCCGTCGAGTGCTGCCTGCGCGATGCAAATGAGCAGTCGCATCAGAGCGATACGTTCATGGGGGCGGACGGCAAGGTCCTGAATCTCATGACTCTGCTCGAACGCTTCGCACAGGCTGACAATCCCTGGTTTGCCTTCAGTCCAAACAATCGGAATCCAAGCGTCAGTCGAAAGGTTCATCGAACTCCTCATTAGGCGTTCGCGGCACAGGTTCACGGTTGATTATGACACCCTGATCTTCATGATAGGAAAGTCCGGTTCGTTGTTCGCTACTCCACCAGCGGATGTTGCTATCCGGTTGCAGCAGCCCGGCTGCGGTGGGTCCCGCAGTGTGATTGGCCAACCAGTCTGGTGGCTCTCTGAGACCGGTTGCAATTGCCCAGCGCGGCACACGGACGATGTTGCGATAGATTGCTTTGGCAGCGTCCAAGCTCCAGTCGCGGTTACTGGCGGTCGTGGTTTCGCCGTTGAGCAAGTCAAGGCGTACGGAGTGGGCGCCGAGCGGCGTGATTTTAGTCGCCAAGAGCAATTGGGCCGTCGGGTATGTGTTGAAGCGGGTCTGAACACCCTCCTCGTCTGCTAGGGCCGGGTTTTTCCAGATAGCGGTAACGTTGAGTGCCAGCCTAGACATATTTTCTTTTTGTTCCTCCAACTGATCTCGGAGTTCCTGCCATGCGGGCGGCTCGGCGGTGACGCTGGCATAGGTGGCTTCGAGAATCGAGCGGATATCGGCCGGCACGGTGACTGTTGCCTTTCCGCGCCACTGCTGAAGCGAGCGTAGGAGGACGTACGGCGCATATACACGGGCACTCTTACCGAGTGCATGGCGGAGTTCCTTCTCAGTTGCCGCCTCTAGTTGGTCATCACCTAAAGCCGGCACTTGGATCCAAACTTCCGGTTGCGAGCAGGGTCGATTCGGTCGATCATGCCTCCAGAGACGGCCGAGCCGTTGCAGCAGCATGTCGGTGGGGGCGAGATCGGTGATCAGCATGTCGGCATCAATATCCACACTTTGCTCTACCACCTGGGTTGAAACCAGGACGCAGCCGAGGGGCCGATTGGCGGGACTTTTGCCGAGTCGGACCAACCACTCTTCCTCCAGCTGTTCTCGGCGAAAAAAGGGGAAGCGAGAATGCAGCAGCGCGATGCTTGGGCCACCTTGGCAATTGGCGCTCTGAAGGGCCCGGTACGCCTGTTGGGCCTCATCCACCGTGTTGCGAATCCACAGCACACATTCACCCCGGCGGGCATGATCTATCGCTTCTTCCACCAGCGAGGCACCGGAGACGTTCCGTATCTGAATTGTCTTCGATGGTGGTGCTTCACACATCTGCTCCTCGAAGGATGAACCGACCACACCGGAAACCAGGGGATACTTTGTGCTGACCGGCTGGTGGTCAGTCAGTCCAAGCAACTCGCGGCGGCGGCTTTCCGTGAGTGTGGCCGACAAAATGATGACGGTGCATTCCAACTCGCGCAGCCGGTTGACGAGTACCCCGATGAGCGTGCCGGTATAGAGGTCGTAGCTGTGGACCTCGTCCAAGATCACCACCTTGCCGGCGAGACCGAACTGACGAACGAAGAAATGTTTAGCCGCCACGATGCCCAGCAACGCTTGGTCAACCGTGCCGACGCCAAACGGAGCAAGCAGAGCCCGCTTGGCTGACGCAAACCACGAACGACCTGCACGCACATGCTCGCTTGCTTCGGCGTCGGGGCTGGCTGGGTGTAGCTTCGGGGGCAACTCGGGCTCAACCAGCCATGAGGCGCTGTGGGCCAGTCGCACTTCCGCCGGGTAAGTGACGATCCGTTCAACGAATGGCTGCACGCGTAGATGAATCCGGTTGCTGGTAACTTGTGTCGGCAACGCAAAATACAGCCCGGTCGATTTTCCCGCTGCGATGAGTTGATATGCCGCCGCCAGCGCCGCCTCCGTCTTGCCGCAGCCCATCGGCCCTTCGATGATATAAGTGCCGGGCTCACGTGCCACCTGCAACGATGTGGCCTGTAGGCTGTTTGCCTGCGGGATTTCCGGGAACAAGTCGCCGAATCCGTTTAGTTGTCTTACCCTGACCGATCTCCAATTGATATTCGCCAGTGCCGCTTGCGCTCGCTCGCGCCGCTCCAGCATGTCCCAGCGGGCATCTTGTGAGAAATGTCTCTCATCTGAACCGATCCAGTCGGCAATCGTAATCAGCCCCGCCACGAACCAGATTGGTGCATCTCCTGCGAGTTGATCGGGCAAGGAGCCAAATTCCTCGACGAGCTTCGCCGCCAATCGCAGGCGTTCCTGTCCCCACGCTTCGTGGACTTGCACTCGTTCCCCTTTGATCCGTCCGTGGTGGGCACCGACGACGGCCGCCCAGCAGTGGAGTTGGGAAGTGCGCAGCAACTCCTGCACAGTGAATTGACTGATTCTTGCGTGGTCAGACTCCCGCTCACGCCAACCTTTCTGCAGTGCCTGATTCCTCAAGGCATGCTGCACCAACCACGCTTCGCTCTTTGATTGAAACCCCGGCGAAACCTTCCCCACATCATGTAGGGCAGCGAGGGTGGCAGCACCAGGCGGGATTAGCCTTCGGAGTTGAGGGGGCAACAAGGCTAAGAGCGCTTCGGCGACGCAACCGACGTTTAGGCAGTGGTCGCGGACGCTGATGCCGGGCTTTCCTTCTTCAGTCGTTTTCGCCCAACATTCTTTGTAGCTAATAACATCGTCCATCGCGGACAACTGTCTGTTTCGCTTTGTTGGAGCTGGCACGCATCAAATGTTACCAAAAGACTAACAATGCGATTCGAGTAAAGTTGCATGAACTGCCCAGCAGGGTTCGACCCGAGTTGAATGGCGCAGAACGACGTTCAGATTACCCGGAGTTACTGTGGCTCGCCGGAGGGGTCGGGTGGCACCAGCCGCTCAGGAAACAGAGTCGATCAATTACAATCCCATGCCGAGGGGGAATTCATGGCAAATCTAACGGGACTAGCGGGCTTTGTGTCGAAGTTGAGGGCAGTGAGAACGAATCTGGTAGATCGGCTTAGGCATGTTGATGCGGCTCTTTCAGTTGTGGGCAAGTTGGGCGGCGGAAGTAATTACACGAAACCGAGGAACACTGTGTCAGCTTCGGCTCGCAAGCGGATGAGCCTCGCGCAGAAAGCACGATGGGCAAAAACGAAAGGTCACTTGCCGAAACCCAAGCGGACCATGTCGGCATCAGCCCGCAGGAAGATCGCGGCGGCTGCACGTGCACGCTGGGACAAGTTCAGAGCGGCGAAGAAGAAATAGGCAGCTTGGAGCCAGCAAAGCCTGCTGCGAGTTCCAGCCATGAAAGTCACGCTAGAAGATGCGCTGTCCCTGCTGAGGAAGTACGCAAAGGAACGAACGCCCGTGCTTGCTGCCTTTGTAACTCCCTCGGTGTCAGTCGCCAGAGTGACAGGACCGATTCACGTCTCCATCGTGGATGGAATCCCTCCGCATCTGATCGTCGGAAAAGAAGGCAGCGCGTCCGACCACATCAAATTCCGGCTTTCAGATTGCGAATTTGAGTACGGCGACTTTCGTGATGAAGAATCTGCGCTCAAGTTTGAGGGATTTCTGGTAGTAGCGTCCAGAAAGGGCGATACGCTATCGCTTTTCGAGCCGAAAAGCTGCGCGTTGCGGTCTCGTCGCGGTGATCGTCGCCAGCCCGCCCAGTGTGAATTGACGGCAGAGATCAGAATCGTGATTCCTGAGGCTGACGCGGATGAGAAAGGCAGGTCAGGTTTACTTTGGCGCTGAGCAGACCGGAGGTTCTCGAACAATGACCACTCGATCACAACTTCTGAACAACGTCTTGCGAACTTGGGATGAGAGCATCGAAGGGTATCTCTATCTCAGGTGGCTGATCGATCCCGATCTTTCGAGTGCTCTTGAAGGTAAAGGTCATCCACAGCTTGAGGGTGGGGATATTTTGCGCGAGGCAGTGTTGGAAATCACGCTAGGTGAAGGAATACGGCGCGAGTCAGTAGACAAGGCGTTGGACGAGTTTTGTTGTCAGTTACAGCAGGAAGACGCTGAGAGCGTGAGGGAGGTGGCTACAAAGATCGCTTCTTGGATACTCGACATG
>Ga0182030_10027879_pt1 | contig 10129 bp, 16 predicted proteins | sample 812S3MmetaG_FD_121299 | JGI IMG/M metagenome (GOLD analysis project Ga0182030, IMG submission 121299) | Permafrost microbial communities from Stordalen Mire, Sweden - 812S3M metaG (Illumina Assembly) | ecosystem: Environmental > Terrestrial > Soil > Wetlands > Permafrost | place: Sweden... | reverse complement strand
TTGACAAAAATCTCCGCGCCATAATCGCGCCCGTGCGCGTTAAAAGCAAAGACCTCCGGAATCACCAGATGGGGGAGTGCTGAATCAGCGCTGAAAAAAAGATCCTGCGGCTCGAACGTCTCAACGTTTCGATAGTAACTCAGGAATCCGGTCAGATCGACGGATAATCGCTTGCCGATCTGGTTCCGGTAACCTGTTTCGAAGTCCAGGAGCGTTTCGTCCTGAGGATGTGGGTCGCCACTCAACGTCGCGATCCCAAACTCATCGCCGTCCAATGGATAAAGGCCTATATTGAACTTCGCGTCGGTCTCGAACATGGCAGGCTGGCGGATCGCGCGAGAGGCGGACGCCCACACCGTCTGGCGGACCGACGGCGTCCAGACCGCCTGCGCGCTGGGCTCGTATTCGAAACCCGTGTAGGCATTGTGCTCGAACTTTGATCCCAGGGTAATCGCGAAGGACTTCGTGATCGCAATTTGATCCTGCAAAAAAGTCGACGCCAGATTGTCCAACCGATGATTGGGTTCGAATTGATAGGAATAGGCTGTGGTGCCGACGAGAGAGGTGTCATCCATTCGATAATTCAGTCCCCAGACAACGTCGTGCCGCGTGCCGATCGATAAATGATGTTGGAATTCCACGCCGGTGGTGCGGGAATACTGATCGACGCCCTCATCGCCGAACCGGTGGACGTAGTCAGAGTAGATCTGTAAGGATGTTTGAGAGCCACCTGCGAGTGTGTGCTCCCAGCGCGCCATAAGGTCGCCAGTGGTGTTCGTAATGGGTTCATTGAGATTGGTTGCCAACGGGATATTCGGAAAGATCGCATAGACGTTTTCCCCACCCGCCGTCCGCATCAGATCTCCCTGGACACTTAACGTGTCCCTTTGCGCAAGATCCCAATCGGTACGGAACCCTCCGTGCGAGCCGTGCCAGCCATCCGCTGCGGGCGCCCCACCCGGCGTTGCGGCGTTGTTATTGACATCGAAATAACGGCCAAAAGCGCGGTAACTGCCGTTCGATCCGGCTGCGCCACCATACTGCACCAGGCTATCGGCCGCGGTTTGGATCCCACCGCCCGCGCTGATCAACCCGCCATGAGTCTTGCGGGAGTCTTTAGTGATGATATTGATCACCCCGTTTACGGCATTAGCGCCCCACACGGTGCCGCCCGGTCCGCGGATCACTTCGATGCGATCGATGTCCTCCAGCGGCACATCCTGCTGATCCCAGAAAACGCCCGAAAAAGAACTAGAATATACGCTGCGACCGTCGATGAGGACAAGAACCTTGTTGGCATAGACAGCATTGAAGCCGCGGATGCTGATGGCCCAGTGGTTGGCATCGACCTGCGCTACGTCAACCCCGGGAGCCATCCGCAGGACGTCCGGAATATTGGTTGCGCCCGAGTCATGGATGTCCTCCTGGGTGATCACAAATACCGCCGCTCCGGTCTTGGCAAATGGTTGCTCTTTTTTCGAAACCGACGTAACCTTTATATTCATCAGCTCTTCAAGGGTGGCCTGATAGAGGTCGACGGTCCCGGATTGCTGGCCGGAGCTTTGCCCCAAAAGATCGGGCAGTGTCATGGCGCTCAAAACGGCGGCCGCGGCAAGATGGACTGCTGCCGAGCGGAATCGGCGGGATGTCAGCCTGCGGACTCTCCACCCCCGGAGACAACCTGTTATCTCCCGTGTTCGCGAGTTAGCGGTCTTCTCCATGGACCTTTCCTTTAGCGGCTGCGCGGATTGCAGCGAGGATCACAATCAGGGCGATGGGGGCGACCACCTCGCCGGATCGCGTAATAATCCACGGGCCCAGTTCAGGGCGTCGAGGATGGCGCTGATGAAATAGTGGCCGTCCCGAAGTGAAATTCTCAAGAAGAGTCGTGCTTTACACCTGGCCAAACAGACCGCCGCCGCCATCGAGGAGCAGTCCACGGTGACCAAGGACATCGCGCGGAATATTGCGGAGGCATCCACCGGGGTGCGGGACGCCAATAAGCGGGTGTCTGAAACCTCGCAGGCTACCGCGGAGATCGCGCGCGAGATTGGCGGTGTCGACCAGACAGCCGGGCAGATGGTGGAAGGCAGCGAGCAGGTGAACGTCAGCGCCACCGAGCTGGGCCGGGTGGCCGAAAGGCTGCAGGTTAGCGTGCAGCGGTTCAAAGCCTAAGCGGGGCAAGCGGACCCTCTCGAGTGCAACTCGTCCACTAACCTTTTCAGCTTCGGGGTTTGGCGTTCGCGCGGTCATGGAAATTTGAGGCTATTTCCCGACTGGGAACTTGCGCTGCAGCTCGTCGAGGACGTTTTCGAGGAACACCACGTGGTTCTGCGCCCGGTGCGCACCATGCAGTCAACCAAAAGCCAGGCAACTCCACGCGTAGCCAGGACGTTTGAAGGTACTTCGGCACGCACCAGGCAACGTCTCTCAGAGAACGTGGGCCGACTAGTTTTGACGCCCACAACGATTGAAGGCAAAAGCCTTTTCCGGGTCGCCGGAGGCGCAAAGGTCGCAGGTGAAAACGGAGTCATGCCTGGTGGTGGCCAGGGACGGAATTTTCGCTTATAGGCCATTGATAACACGCATGTGATTGGTTTGCATGGAACGCAGGAAGCAAGAAAAGCGGATTTGACGCCATCGGACCACACGTATTACACACACGGACCGCATGGTGCCCTGGTTCGAAAGAAGAGCCCGTGCTCCGTATCCCAATCGTGTCGTTTAACGGTACGCGTTCCGATCCCAAGCCCGTCCACGTAACGAGTCACAATGAAAGCTAAGCCGGGACTGACAGAACTCTCGCCAGAAATGCTCGCACTTCCAAAAGAAGCCAACCAGCGACGTCGTGCCCGCATCGCAGCGGCGAACAAGCCGGTTGATGTCGTAGCTGTGCTGAGTGGAGACCACCGGTTCTTGCGAGGTTGCGGCATCGATGCGCAATCCGCGATAAGTGACAGTGGGCGCGCGCAGACGTCGCCTTCGCTGAAGCTCATTGCTCTCCTGAGATCTCACGTCCTGAAGCTGGGCGAACGGGGAGGCCAGTGTTTTGAAACCAATCCACGGAAACGGTCTTCATTCTTGCCTGCACATACTCCAAAGCGGCGGCCATGTCGTCGTCGGCCATGTCGCGATCCCCAGCAGCAAGCGCCTTTTTCGCTGCCTGCAGATCCGCCTCTGCGACACTAAGTCCGGCCGGGTCCGTCCAGTTTTTGGCGGCAAGTCGCCTAAGCGTTGCCTATCGGAGCGACTTTATGCGTGGGATTCCACAGTTGTTAGGAGCCCAGCAAATCGAAATCCGAGGCCCAGATGATCGCAGATGATCGATTAATGCCGCCCAAATTGGATTCCGAGCTTGGCAACATGCAGGTCTCCAAAGCCACCCCTGTCCTCCTTGCTGAGGCCAATACAAGCCCATTCGAACCCGGCACTGGGCATTTCAAGGGGGCCGTTGCGGGACTCAGGCGAGTCGGCCCATTCTTTGCGAGCTTCCTCAATCCGCTTGTTCTCGAGGTGCAGGCGATTCTCTTCCTCTTCGGCTCTTCTGAAAGTGGGACCATGGAGCGATTCCAGGCGTTTTAACCGGCGCTCTACAATCGCCATCGTTTTTAGAGTCGTTTACCATCCTTGGGGCTCGGTAACGCCATTCGTTACGCCGGGCCCGAAGCTTCCGCACGTCGCTCAATTTCTGCCAGGCGGGCGTCGAGGTCGTCCAAGTGGTTTATCTGGACGCCCCGATTCAAGATGATGCTCGCCACGCTAATCCGGCTCGACGGAGGAGCCTTCGGATCGAGCAAAATTTCTTTGAGTACGGATAGCGCGTCACTCATCATTGCTAGCAACCGTCCCTCAGCCTGTGCGCTGACGTTCAGCCTCGCTTCCCGGAATGCTTTCGCAAACTCCGGAATTTTCAACCAACGCTGCAGCGTGATCGCCGAGATTCCCGCGCTCTGCGCGGTCGCTCGTAAACTACTGCAACTGAGCAGCGCCGCAATCGCCGCTTCCTGTTTTCGCCCTCGTTTTGAGCCATGTCCGCTCATGATCCACCAATCCTAAGAACTAGAATTCGCGTGGATTCTCGACGCCTTGTTAAGCTCGCAATCCACTGGGAGATTTGCTGCTGGAAGAAATTCGGATTGATACTACTAGTCCGGAGAAAAGCTCGAAAGGAAGAGTGCGCTTTGTTTTACCATGGAGATTTGGATTAGCAAGCGATTTTTGCAGGACGGCGAGTTCGTCGAAGGCAACGATTCGAGCGCGTTGGCGGTGGAGCCAAGAATGGCGAAGAGATGGGCGGCATTCAGTCCTTCCCCAAAGTGCTGCTCTGCGAGTGCCGCCAAGGCGGTTTCTAAAGCCACCGGTCCTCCCTGCGAGAAACAAGCTGACGTCGGCTCCGCCGAACAGTGCCCGGTAGGCGGCGGCAAGAAGGGGCACACTGATCCCGTCGGGCGCTAGAGACGGGCAACGCAAACTCTTCCGGACGGATTTTGCACGCCCGGCGGGATCTTCCAAAAGCGGCCGTCGATCGTGCCGCAACGCGGGGCACAGCCCCGTCACCGGCACGCGAAACGCTGTCGTACGCCCTCCCACTTGTGCGTCATTTGGCCGCCGGCATCAAGGATCATAGTCATTTTCGTCACTCGACCTCCAAGACTTCGCGGCCGTTTCGTAACTTCACGGCCCGGTACTTGGCAGCCAAATATTAGGCTACACGTCTCCGGCTTGTCGGCTTTGGCCTCGGATCGTCTTCGGCAATGCCGGACAGAACCACCGGGGCACGGTCGGGAAACTCGGCGACCAGCGAAAGATTCCCGCCCATGGCCTCGACCGTTTTTCGGAGCGTGGACAGCAAAAGATCGCTCCGCTTTTCGAGGCGCGAAACACTGTCCTGGGTGACCCCGAGCGCCTTGGCCATCTTTACCTGCGTGAGCTTGCGCGCGTGCCGCAGTTCGCGCAAGGTCATTTCCTCGGCGATCAGCTCGGCGGCGCGTGCCTCGACCTTCTTGCGTTGGGCGGGGCTCAGTTCCTTCATTTTGTCCTTCAATGTGATTGGCATCGCTATGTCCCCTTCTTCTTCGTTCGTGACAGGTGGTCATCAAATCTTTCGTCGGCCTTTGCTATGAGCTGGCGATAAAATCTCTTCTCGCCGCCGCCCGACTCGTCCCCCGCAACCAGAAGGACCGCGTTGCGTTTCGGGTCAAACGCGAATGCGACGCGCCAGACTCCGTCTGCCGCGTCAAAGCGCAACTCCTTCATATTCGCGTGACGCGAACCCTTGAGCGTATCGACGGGGGGCCTGCCGAGTTGCGGACCAAACTGCTCCAGCAACAGAGCATGAGCGAGTAATTCGCTCCGCACGTCATCCGGCAGCCCGGCGAATTCGGGATCGAAGTCGCTATGGAATTCAACTTCCCGCGGCACGGTCACAGTATGTCATACAGTTCATATGTTGTAAAGAACATATTGTGCTCTGGGGCCTGTTTCACCGAGCCGCTGAAGCCCACGAAGAGGGGCGCCGAACAGGCATAATTCTCTCCGAGTGATACCCGACTCGCCGTGCTCGCTGGCATGGCATAACGCACTCTATTGCCAACTCACCCCACCCACACCTGGTCGCTGGGCCGCATCCCGTCACTGATCCGGGTTGGCCATACGGATAGTTTCCGGCAGAAGTTGTCTCTCGCGACCACCCTTGAGTTCGTGGAGCGCGGCGGGAGAGACCCGCGTGGCATTTGTTCATCAGTGAGATCCCGGAAAAACCCGTCAAATCTGACAGAAAAAGCGCACCGCTGTAGTCGCCCGTTGACGGTTGCCTACGATGATGGCTGCCTCCCGGCCTCTTGAACGTCTCCGATGAGAAGCTTTGCCTTGAGATGTAGCACTTGGGCGGCGTCGAGTCCTGCCCCGAAGTGCTGCTGAGAGAGGGCCGCCAACGCGGATGGGGGTCCTGTCCGGCGGTCGTTAGGCCGCGTCGTCTTTCTGGATTGCTTTCTCTGGGCCCGCCCAGGCATCGGCTCGCTTTCGTTGTCGGGAGGACGGCTCTTCCGCTGCGCTTTCCTCGATGAGGTCGCAATGGAAGGCGCAGTCGTCCCGGTCCATGGCGTCGCGTGCTCGGTTGTAGCGGCATTCACAGCGCGGCTCTTCGTCGGGCGCGAGCATGTGGAAGCTTATGGCAGCGGTTCCTTTCCTTTTGGAGCGCTCTTGTGGGGACGTGCTGCGCTGCCCGTCTCGCGGGCGGAGAGATGGAGCGTTTGGGCGAAGAAGAACGGGTGGCGGAATGTCCGCCTCATCTGACGAGCGATCGATTTTTGGCACGAGTTCATGAGGCAACTTCCTGGCCCAGGCGATTCTCCCGGCACAGTCGAATGGCCCTACGTACGGCCGACTGAATGCCGGCTTGAACCGTTCCGAGGACGTAGCTCTCGCCGTCGAGATGCGCGATGAAAATCCCCGACTCGACACGGATGGCCGGTTTCGTATTCAAGCGGCGAACGATGGCCGGAATGTCGAGTCCGTGCACGGCAGAAAACTTGCGTGGACCCAGCCGATGATAGCTCTCGGCTCCCGTGCGATGATGCTTCGCGCACAGCGGAATCGTCGCGTAGTTCGACGATTTTTGTCCGATGCCGTGAGGTCCGGTGTGCGCGGCCTCAACCGCTTGCTTCGATCCGCACACCGAACACGACTGCGTCCGGACCCACGCGAGGTAGCGGGGATTGCGAGCCGGTTTCATCGCTCCGGAACCTCTCCGCCCCATTCCGTTTCGCAGTTTCTCCAGTAGGAGCAGTTTCTCCGCGAGCACATCAGAGAAAGCCGGTTGGGTAGGTAGCGCCCGTGGCGCATGGCTTCCTGCGCCGCCGGATACAGGGTCTCCGTGGCTCGCAATTCCTCGGCCGTGATCGAGAAAGTCTGCGGGACGATCTGCGGCGTCTTGGTCTTAACCAAGGTGTCGATGCGGCCGGTGGCTCCCGCTCCGGGCAGTAGGTATCGATAGGTCGCAACTTGGAATTTGTGCATGGGCTCGACGGAGCTCGGCTTGGCTTTGGCGGTTTTGATATCGATGACGCGCCCCTCGATGTCTAACAGATCGATCCACCCGCGCACCGGGACACCGCCGATTTCGCCATGCACGTGAAGCTCAACCGCTACCGGATCGATGGCGGGGGCTGCCTCATCCATATATTTGGCGACCAATTCCAAACCGATGGCCGCGAGTTCCCGCGCGTCTTCGTCATCCCGGAATTCCGTTTCTTCCTGCTCGTGGGCCCATGCTTCCCGAAACAGCGCAAGCACACCCTCGGTCGGAAGATCCTCGTGCGTTTCCATCTTCTGAGCAAAGTTTTGGCCGAGCGCCGCGTGCACAGCTTTTCCCAACGCAAGATTCCCGTTGGTTGGATCTGGGTACTTCAGGCCATACTTGAACCACCAGCGGGCCTGGCAATCCATGAAGGAGCGGACCTGGCTGGGGGAGAGGATGTCGGCGAGTCCTACGGTGGGTATGGGGGTGGACAACGGCAACGCCGCGGACGCTTCCATGCCGACAACGGTTTCATTCATCGGCGGCCTGCTTCGCTCATGTTGATCAGGACGGTGATCGCCATGGACTTAATCGCATCTGCGTCGAAGCGCACGACGTAGCCCAATTCGGCTCCGTATTTCTCGGCGTTATAGGCAGCTGAGATGGCGGTCTTTAACGCATGCTCGAGCTTCGTTGTGGGAGCGGATGGACCGGTTCCATTTTGTTTTGCGGGAAGCGAGGCGCCATTGTTTTGGCCGACTGGAGGGGTTGCACTTGTCGTAACAGCAGCGGCCGGCGATTGCGGAGTTGGCATCGCTTGCGTCGAACCCGTTGGAGCTTCGGCCGCGCGATGATCATCTGGCACTGACGCCGCGATATCGAGCGCCGCGGACGACGCAGCCGGCGCGTCGGTACTCCGCAGAGCCCGCACGGCCTTGGCCGCCTCCGCCGCTTCGATCGACTCCTCGAGCTGTTGTTCGAGTTTCGTATCAGAGTCCGACGCGTCGGGCAGAAACTCGAGGCGATCGACTTGCCATTCGATGACCCTCCGCTGCCCCTCCCGTCGGTTGCACTTGCAGATCCGGAAAATCTCGCCCGGCTGGATTCCGAGATTGACGATCTGATGCGCAACGATGGGCGCCACGTACATGACGCGATTGTCCGTAAGCGTGTACATGACCCGGTCCCCGTAACGACCTTCGACGGGTTTGCCGGGACCTGCTAACGCTAGTTCGGTTGGCACATTCATTTCAAAGCGAACAAGCTGTGGCATGGGCGTTTCCTTCCGTCTATTCAGTAGATCCGCGGTCATCCCCATACTCACGTACACGCTTACGTTTAGCAAGAGAAAAATGATACCGGTTCAACTGTTTTGCCGACCTCTCTCTCTTTACTGGTTACACTTTGAAGAGGACTTATGGCTAAAGCAGGGAAGAACCCTCATGCGGTGGCGCTTGGGCGACTCGGCGGCAAGAAGGGTGGCCTAGCACGAGCAGCAAATCTGACGCCAGAACAACGGCGTACAAGCGCTCAGAAGGCCGGCGAAGCGAGTGGAAAGGCCCGAATGCTTTCGTTGACGGCAGAGCAGCGGAAAGAAATTGCCCGCAAGGCCGCACTAGCACGGTGGGGGAAGTAGGGGCAGCGACGGATCAGTCTAGGAAGTTCATAGCTCGTCGGACTTCAAAGGCAGCATTGCCCCATGACGTACGTGCAAGACGAAAACGGTCTTGTCGAGCACGACAAAGAGAATCCGGTATGTCCCTTGATTGCCGCGGCCGTAAAACAACTCACGGATGGTTTCGTCGAACGAAGTACTTTCGGGCGCGATGGGGCATCGCCCCGGGTATTGAGCAAGCGTCTTGATTCTTTGCCGGGCGAGCATAAGCCAGCTGCGCGCGGCACGGGGATTGTCCCTACGGATATAGCTGGACGCTCTTCGTAGGTCAGCTTCTGCCTCGGGCGTGATGGTGACTCGATAACTCATACGCGCGGTGCTCAATTCTCGCGGTCTAATTCATCGAAAACCTTGTCCAACGGACGCCCCAGACCTTTCTTGGCCTGCGCCAAACCACGACGGATGCTCGCCACCGCCTCCAGATGATCGGCTACATCCTGATAGGCGGATGCATCGAGAAGGACGGCTTCGGCTTTACCTTTGACCGTCAAGACAAGCGGCCGTCCCGTCTTCTTAATTCGCTTCATCAGGCCCGACGAGTTGCGCTTGAACGTGGTCATGGAGTGAATATCTTGGGTGAGATCGATCATGGGTTGCCTTCCTGTAAGCACCATTCTCGCATCTCTGGTGATGCTAGATGTTTGATGCGAGATGGAACACTTCTGGAGACGAGGATCCATAGTTTACGCCGTCGCTCCTCGCATAGAAAAGGCAGAACCATTTTTCGTAACTCCATCCCGCATACGAACGAGCCATGAAACTTGCGAAAGCTTGTCGCAACCGGCCTGGGACACACAACGACGCATCCGGATCGCTCGCCTGATTGAGCAGCGTCCTCACGGAGCGAGGTCCGAGAACCGGCCGATCTTAACGGTGCCATGCGGGAAGACCGCGTCGATTTCAGGCCGCCCGCCCTGGGCCTCTATGTAGCCCGCGAACGTCCGGAAATACAAATCGGTTCGATACTCGATCTGTGAGGCTTCCGATGGACTGAGGTGAAGCGTGTCTGCGCCAAGGTTCGAGGCCTTGCCGACGATCTGGATTTGTCTCGCGATCCGTCGCCGGGCCGTGACATTGTTCTATGAGTGGATTTCTACTCGACACGAACGTTCCCTCCGAAATCATTCGCAACAAACCTGACCGAAAGTGAACTCATGGGTCCTTTCGCAAACGGACAAGAGATTGCCCGGTAAACCGTAGAAAGTAGCGACTCTCAAACTGGCGGCCATAATAGGCCGACGGTTGATGTTTCTGCCAAGAAAAAGGAGAGAGTCGCTATGAAGAAACGAGATCAGATCGAGAAACAACGAGCCGTGCAGCAGTTCCGCCGGCTCGCCACCGAACAGAATCCCAACGTGCAGATGGTCCTTCCGATGGCCGACATCGTCGGTCTGTTGCAGCAAGGGGTAGGACACTTGCTGCGGCAAGCCGGGCTG
>Ga0182030_10027878_pt1 | contig 10129 bp, 10 predicted proteins | sample 812S3MmetaG_FD_121299 | JGI IMG/M metagenome (GOLD analysis project Ga0182030, IMG submission 121299) | Permafrost microbial communities from Stordalen Mire, Sweden - 812S3M metaG (Illumina Assembly) | ecosystem: Environmental > Terrestrial > Soil > Wetlands > Permafrost | place: Sweden... | reverse complement strand
GTCCTGGCCTGAAGTTGCAAGGACAGGAATGAAGCCGCGAGAACGATCCCATAAACGAGCCGATGATCACTGCGCATGCGCTATCTCCGTTGACGCCTGAGCGCGCAATCGGAGCAGCCTGGCCCGCGATGAGTTTCTTCCCGGTGGATAAGCCATGAAGGCCAATCCATTGGGGAGGCCGTGCATCCGGGTGCGTCGACTCCGACTCCGCCGAGCCTGTTGCTTCGGGAGCCACTGCCGCCAATTGGCCGGACGCGCAGCATTCCGCCGCGCTGCGCGGCAGGAGAAACGCACGGAAAACTCGGGCGCGGATCGGGCTCCCGCGCCGCGTCGCGAATGATGATAACGCTATCAGCGCGGTTTGAAAAGCGGCCCTCGCCCTGTCCCGAAAGTTGGTTGAACATTTCCCTAGGCGAAGGCGCACCACCGCGCCCGCAAGTGTGAATCCGCAATGACTTCCGCAGCGCGGCCGTCGGTCTTCTTTGCCCGTTGCGCTTGACCTGCCGGTTGAAGAGAACCCGCCCCGATCCTGCCGCCGACCCGGCCGTCCCACGAATTCAACGCCGCATCGATTATCCTGATGAATGGAAGACCGCTCACAACCGGACCGCGCCGCACCCAGCCCCTGGGCCGCCGCGGCAGTTGCGCTGTGCGGCGTCTGCGCCTTTCTGGAGCTCTACTGCACCCAGCCCCTGCTGCCCCTGCTCACCCGCCTCTTCCATGCCTCCAAGACCGGCGTGGGCATGACGGTTTCGGCCGCCACCCTGGGCGTGGCCATTTCGGCTCCCATTTTTGGCGCGCTCACCGAGCGGCTGCCCCGCAAGCGCGTCATCGTCGGCTCGCTGCTGGGCGTCTCGGTGCCCACCCTGCTGGCCGCCACCTCCACTTCGCTTGCCCAGCTCATCTTCTGGCGCTCTCTTCAGGGCATCGCCGTCCCCGGCATTGTCGCCGTGGTCATCACCTACATCGGGGAGGAGTGGCCGCCGCACCGCGTTGCCCTCATCATGAGCTTCTACGTCAGCGGAACCGCCCTGGGAGGCTTCATCGGCCGCGTTTCAGCCGGCGTTCTGGCCGACTGGTTCAGTTGGCGGGTCAGCTTCCTGGTCATCGGCGCCGCCGCCCTGGCCGGAGCCGCGGCCGTCGCCGCCTGGCTTCCCCACGGACGCCGCCGCCCGCCGCCACCCCCCGATCGCAGCCTCCGCCCCGCCTTTCCGGCCTTCGTCTACCAGGTCCAGACCCTGTTTCGCCGCCGCCGCCTGGTGGCTACCTTTGCCGTCGGCTTCAACGTCCTCTTTTCGCTGGTCGGCGTCTTCACCTGGATCACCTTCCACCTCAGCGCCGCGCCCTTCCGCCTCTCCACCGCGGCGCTCAGCTCGCTGTTCTTCGTCTACCTCATCGGACTCGTGGTCACGCCCGCCGCCGGCTACCTCATCACCCGCGTCGGACTCCGCGCCGGCATCTCCGGCGCCATCGCCTGCTCCATGACCGGCGTCCTGCTCACCCTTTCCCCCTCGCTGCCGGTGGTGATTCTGGGCCTGACCCTGCTCTCCTCCGGCGTCTTCATCTCCCAGACCGCCTCGCAGAGCCACTTGCGGGTCGCCGCGCCCCCTGAGGCCCGGGTCACCGCCGCCGGCCTTTACCTCACCTGCTACTACCTGGGCGGAACCGCCGCCGGCGTCCTTCCCGGCGCCTTCTGGGCGCTGGGCAAGTGGCCCGCCTGCGTCGCCTTCATCGTCGCCATGCAGGCCGCGGCCCTGGCCATCGCCCTCATCGGCTGGCGAACCCCCCAGCCCGTATAGCGCTTCGAAACCCAAGCCCCGCCCGCTCCGCACCGCTCCCGGAACCCCTCCCCGGGGCCGCAACCGCATTCCATGAACCCCGGCGGCAGGCAAGCGAATCTATTGGAAGTACGCTCATTGTGAAAGGCCTCCGGGTCGAGCGCGCCCGGTGAGGCTTTCCGCCCCCAGTGGACGCGCACCGCGCCAGCCTTCCCCGGCCTGTGAAGTTCGCCACCCATCGTAAGGAGAAGACTTTTGCCAGAGTTGCAGCCCGCACCGCCAGCCCCGGCCAACACCGGTGCAGCGCCCAAGTCCATCGAGTTTTCGCCCGCCGTGGCCTGGAAGCCCAGGGTCAACCCCTGGTTGATTGCCGCCACCGTCGCTCTGGCCGCCTTTATGGAGGTCCTCGATACCTCCATCGCCAACGTCGCCCTTCCCCACATCGCCGGCTCGCTCGGCGCCAGCAACGATGAGGGAACCTGGGTCCTCACCAGCTACCTGCTGGCCAACGCCATCGTGCTCCCCATTGGCGCCTGGGCCTCCAGCGTCATGGGCCGGCGAAACTTCTTTGTCCTCTGCATCACCATCTTTACCGTCTCCAGCTTCCTCTGCGGCGCCGCGCCCACGCTGCCCATGCTGCTCGTCTTTCGCGTCCTGCAGGGAGCCGGCGGCGGCGGCATGCAGCCCATGGCCCAGGCCATCATGGCCGACTCCTTCGAACCGCAAAAGCGCGGACAGGCCTTTGCCCTCTACGGCCTGGTCGCCGTCCTCGCCCCCTCCATCGGCCCCACCATGGGCGGTTGGATCACCGACAACTTCTCCTGGCGCTGGATCTTCTTCATCAATATCCCCATCGGCATGCTGGCCTTCTTCCTGGTCACCCGGCTGGTCGAAGATCCACCCTGGATCAAGGCCGACCGCTCCCGGCTGCGCCAGTTGGACTTCCTCGGCCTCAGCTTCCTCACCATCGCCATGGGCGGCATGCAGATCATGCTCGACAAGGGCGAAGAAAACGCCTGGTTCGCTTCCGGCTTCATCCGCTTCTTCGCCTTCCTCTTTGTCGGCGGCATGATTGCGCTGGTCTGGTGGGAGTGGCGTCACAAAAACCCGCTCATCAACATCAAGCTCTTTCGCTTCAAGAATTTCGCCATCTGCTGCTTCCTCATGGCCCTAGTGGGCGGCGTCATCAACGCCAATACCGTTCTGCAGCCCCAGTTCATGCAGCAGTTGCTGGGATGGACCGCCACCATCTCCGGCATGGCTCTGACCGGCGGCGGCATCGCGCTGCTGGTTGTGATGCCCATGGCCGGCTACGCCACCGGCAAAGTCGCTGCCCGCTACCTGGCGGCCACCGGCTTCATCCTCTTTATTCTCACCTTCCGCTACGCGGCTTATGTCACCACCCTGGACATGACCTTCTCCGCCGCCTCCTGGCTGCGCGTCATCCAGATGATGCCTATCCCCTTCTGCTTCATCTCCATCACCACGGCGGCTTATGTGGGCATGCCCAAGGAGCAGAGCAACCAGGTCTCTGGCCTCATCAACTTTGCCCGCAACATCGGCGGCAGCATCCTCATCGCCGTCACCAACGCCCAGGTCACCAGCCGCGCCATGTGGCATCAGCAGCACCTTCAAAATGCCATGACTTCGGCCAGCAACGCCTTTCAGCAGCACTCCCAGGCGCTCACCGGGTTCTTCGGCGGCAGCTTCGGCGGGCCCAACGGGCAGGGCAGGGCTCTGGCCTCCATCTACAACCAGCTCAACCTCCAGGCCCAGGTGCAGGGCTACCAGGATGTCTACATGGAGCTGTCGTGGATGTCGGTGGTGCTGGTCGGCCTGGCCTTCATGCTCAGCAAGAACCGGCCCGGCGCAGGCGCCGGATCGGCGGCCATTCACTAGAGCAGTTCCACAATTCCCATGCCCTTTGTGGGGCTGCCAAGAGTGCCTTTTTCTTGATGAAAAAGGCGCTTGAGGGCTGTGGCTTCTGGGTACAGCAATTGTGGAACCGCTGTAAGGAGTGGGGAAGAGCGCACAAGGAACGGCGAACAGAAAACGGCTGCCGGGCGGGTTGCGGTATAAAATTGGCCCTACCCGGCGGACCCATCGGGTTTCCGGCTGAAGTGTTGAGAGGAGCCGTGAGCATGACTCACATCTACCAACTCCTGAACCTCTGGCGCGAGCTGATCGCCAAGTTTTTTTCCGACTATCCGCTGGCGGCCGCCCTGGTCACCTTGCTGGCGATTGGCGTGTTCTTGCTGCTGCAAAGCGAGTGGCGCAAGGGAAAACTCTTGTCGAATCTGCTCCTGGTTTTCCTCGGATGGCTGGTTCTGGTTCCCATTCTCGGCTTCGCCGTGACCGTGCTGGGCAAAGTCTGGGCCTTCTTCGAAACCACGGTCCCCTGGTTTGCCCAGGTGCTTGGGTCTACCAACCATGTTTACCAGCGCCATCCTTACCTGGTTCTCATCATCGTGGGGCTCGGGCTCGCCTATTACATCTCATGGATCTGGTGGCCAAAGCGCCCGCGATTGATCCGCGGCCGGTACCTCAAACTGCTGTTTGTCTTTGTGGCCATCGTCATCGCCGTGCAGATCGCCTCTCCCCTGGCCGACCTGATCAAACCCCCTGCGACGCCAACGCCTCAGGCGGGCAGCGGCGGTCCAGTCAAAACGCCTTGACCACAACTCCGCTTTTGCCGTAGCCTCACCGCCTGCGGCAAAGTCGGGCAGACCACGAACCCCGGCAGCCGATGGCGCGGAAAAAACAACGCCAGATGCGCTACTTTGCCTGCGGCGTGCGCGCCGGAGCGGTTTTGCCGCGATGAACGGCCGCCTGCCCAGCCCGTGTTCCGCTCTTGGTGACCGCCTTGACCGCCGGAGGGGCTACCACCGGCCCATGGAGCGTCTGCGGCGTGCGCATGGCCCCGGAGCTGGAGAAGCCGCCCTGCACGGCACTCTGCGGCACAGCGACATTCCTGGCGGTCCCGACTCGCGAGTAGACACCCCAACCGCCGCCGGCCACCACAAGGACAATCGCCGCCGCCGCCGCCGTGCGCATCCAGGCGCTGTTCAAGCGCGGCGCGCCCGGCCAGCGGAGAACCCGCGCCTGGGGCGGAGCCGCCCGCCGGCTTGCCTGGAGATCCGCCTTCAGCTTGGCCTGCACCCGTTCTTCAAGCCCTTGGGGCGCGGAGAGGCGAGCGATCAGCCGCAGCGTCTCTTCGCCGGTGACGAGCGCCGGACCGGGATGGTGAATAAACGATTGTTGCGTTGGGGAATTCATCGCACACTCCTCGAATGATTCAGCAACCCCGCCATCAGGTTGCGGGCGCGAAACAGCCGCGACCGGACGCTGGATTCGGTAATGCCCAGAACCGTGGCAATCTCCACGCTGGTGAGCTCCTCAAAGGCCGAGAGCATCAGCACCTGGCGCTCCTTGGCGGGCAGTTGCTCCACGCAGGCCAGCACGTGGGCGTGATGCTGGGCGGCGACGGCGCGGTCGTCGGCGCTCAGGCCCCCCGCCGGCAGCACCCGCGCCAGCTCGGCCACGTCGTCGGTCTCCGGCCGCGTCTTGGAGCGGCGCTTCCGGTCCAGCACGATGTTCCACACGATGCGGATGAGCCACACCCGCTGGTCGCGGACTTCACTGAGCGTGTCGCGGTGCCGCAGCACGCGCATAAACGCTTCCTGCACGGCATCTTCGGCATCGGAGGGGTTGCGCAATACCGAGTAAGCCACCCGGTAGAGGGTCCCCGAGTACTGGCTCACCAGACCCGCAAGCGCTTCCTCTTCCGCGTGCTGGCGGGCGTCGTCGTACACAGCGTTGTCTGCAATCTCCATCCAACCTGAGAATACTGCCTGGCTGGCGCTCATAGTTCACCAGACGCAACGGGTGGCGAAAATGCTCGGAATCAGCGCGCGGGACAGGACGCCAAAACGCGAAAAAGCTCGCGGAGCCATGAGCCCCGCGAGCCTTTTAAAAATTCTTCGACAGCGCTACTGCTTGGCGGCCAGCTTTTGCGCGGCAATCGAGCCTGCGGCTCCGTCCTTGTCGGCATCCTTGACCTTGGCCCAGAGCGCCCGCGCCTGGTCCAGCCTTCCCTGTGCGGAGTAGAGGTCCGCCAGGTCCAGTTGCGCCACAGCCGTGGGCACCGTCTCGGAGGGCTTGGCGGCCAGAGCCGTGTACACGTCGATGGCCTGCTGGTCGCGAGCCGTCTGGTGATAGAGCCCGGCGAGGGCCAGCTTGGCGAGGTTAGCCAGGTTCCGGTCCCAACTTCCGGCCGCGGCCTTCAGTTCCGTCTCGGCGGAGCCGTTCTGGCCCAGTTCCTCGAAGGTTACGCCGGCAAAGTAGTGCGCTTTGGCGCCTTCTTCCAGCCAGCCGTACTGGCTGGCCACAGCGGCAAACTGCTGATTGGCGGCCTTCGACCGGTCATTTGCCGTCGAGTAGACGCCCGTCTCGGCCGGGGCGCCGGGCTGCGCGAGCGGCGCATTGTAGGCGTCCATGGCCTTGCCCAGAGCGGTCTCGGCGGCCGCGGAACGGACATTCCAGAAAACCAGCGCGCCAACCAGCAGCACAACAACCACAACTCCACTGACAACCCAGCGCACGACGCTGGAACGATGACCACTCAGCCAGCTCACGCTGCTTGCAGTGGCCTGAGCAAAGCTGTCCTTCTTCAGGGCATGACGCGTTTGGGTATCCACAGGCTCTCTTCTTGTCCTTCGATGATTGACTTGCAGGCGGGTCCGGTGGGCGGGAGGCACTGCGACTGCAACCCTATCAGTCTATCAGCGCGCCAAGCCGAGCGTCCACCAACGCGCCCGAGAGGCCTTTTCCGGATCGCCCATGGGGCAATCCAGACGGAACCGCCCAGCCGGAACCGCCTATCGCTTTGGCAAGGGCGGGATCGGCGCCGCCGAGCGCAGAGCGCGAATGCGTTCGATGGCGCTGTCGAACGACACCCGGCCCTGAATCGCCTCCATCCCCTTGCGCACCAGGGTATCGACAAAGTCGACAATGGGCTGGCCGCGCTTCTCGGCCTCGCGGCGAATCTCGTCTGTCACTTCAACCATGACCTGCATGCAATGCGCGCTCCTTGAGGGGTTCATCGGCGGCCCGCGCCCGCCCAAGAGGGCCCGAGGGCAAATCGCGCCGCTCGCCTCGCGGAGGGCGCCAAAGCAACCGCCGGCAGGGCGCTGATTTCCCCGCGCACAGCTTGCTCATTGGCCAGCCGGGACGATAGGCTACATGCATGTACGAAGACTTCCACGTAGCCGACCGCTGGAGCGGAGAAGACCTGCATTGCCGCTGGAAGGGCACCATGGTGGCCATCGCCACCCGCCACGCCGACGCCGTCGATGTGCGCTTTGACGTCAACGGACGGCCGATGTGGATTGCCCTGCCCCTCAATGCCTGGAGCGAGCAAAAGCTGCGCACCGGCAAGGTCATCACCGACCAGTTGGCCGCCCAGATCGCCGGCCGCTATCTGAAGGAGTTGGTCGAGGAAGGCTACGACTCCCGCCGCGAAATCTACACCATGACCGTGCCGGAAGTCCTCGCGCACCTGGAAATTGTCGTCGCGGAAGCGAAAGAGCGAGGCGAGATGCCCACCCTTCCCATCCTGACGTAAAAGCGGAAATGCAGGCCGGCGGGCACAGGCGGAAGTCGGACGCGCCTCCCGCGGAGCGTCTTTTTTGCGCTCCACGGGGAAAGCGCGATGCGCACCCATGTCCTGATTCACGAGGAGCGCATCGGCCAGGGCTCATCCCAGCGGCAACCTTGAGGTTGCGGCTGTGGGAAAGCTCCCCTATTCCCGCGCCTATCGACTCGCCGATGGGGCCGCATTGGCGCCTTGCTGGCCGTCCGTTCCTTTCAAATACCGGCTTTTCTGCGATTGCGTGACGAAGCGCACGAACTTTCCCCACCCAGACCATGACAAAATGATCTGTTCTTCACTTCTTTCATTTTTTGCCCCGTAAGGAGTCCCACCCATGATTGGTCTTTCTGGAGCGGAGACGCTCACAGCGCTGACAAGTGGCCCACGAGCTCACCTCAACCTGCCGGTCGCGCGACTGGTAGAAACAGCGATAGGACGAGGCGAGGCCCGGCTGGCCGCCAATGGAGCCCTGGTGGCCGTGACCGGCGCACGCACGGGCCGCAGTCCCAAGGACAAATTCATCGTGGACGATGAGATTACGCACACCCAGGTCGAGTGGGGCCGCGTGAACCAATCGATTTCCCCGGAACGCTTTGACGCGCTGCTGGAGCGCGTCGCCGAACACCTGAGCGGCCGCGATCTCTTCGTGCAGGACCTTTACTGCGGCGCCGACCCCCAATACCGGATGCCGATCCGGGTCATTGCCGAATATGCCTGGCATGCCCTTTTTGTCCGCCAGCTCTTTGTCCGCCCTGAAGGCGAGGCTTTGGCGGACCATGTGCCCGAGTTCACGGTCGTGGCAGCGCCTGAGTTCGTGGCCGTGCCGGAGCGCGACGGCACCCACTCCGGCGCCTTCATCCTGGCCGACTTTTCCCGCCGCATCATCCTCATTGGCGGCACCAAGTACGCCGGCGAAATGAAGAAATCCGTCTTCGGCGTCATGAACTTCCTGGTTCCAAAGCGCGACGTGCTGCCCATGCACTGCTCGGCCAACGTGGGCGCCGACGGGATCACCGCCCTGTTCTTCGGGCTCTCGGGAACCGGCAAGACCACTCTCTCCGCCGACCCCGGCCGCCGGCTGATCGGCGACGACGAGCACGGCTGGAGCCCCACCGGGGTTTTCAATTTTGAAGGCGGGTGCTATGCCAAGTGCATTGACCTCACCGAGGAGCGCGAGCCGCAGATTTTTCGCGCCATCCGCTTCGGTTCGGTGCTGGAAAACGTCATTCTCGATCCCGCTACCCGGCAGCCAGACTTCGCCGACGTTCATCTAACCGAGAACACCCGCGCCGCCTACCCGGTCGATTCCATCGAGAATGCACTGATCCCCGGCATCGCCGGCCACCCGCGCAACGTCATGTTCCTGGCCGCGGATGCCTTCGGCGTCCTGCCACCCATTGCCCGGCTCACCCCCGAGCAGGCTATGTACCACTTTTTGTCCGGGTACACAGCCAAGCTGGCCGGTACCGAGGCGGGGATGGGTTCCGACCCCACTCCCGAGTTCTCCGCCTGCTTCGGCGCGCCCTTCCTGCCGCTGGCTCCGCACATCTATGCGGAGATGCTGGGGGCGCGCCTCAAACAGCACAAGGCCGCCTGCTGGCTGGTGAATACGGGTTGGTCCGGCGGCAAGTTCGGCGTCGGCAAGCGCATGAGCCTCAAGATCACCCGCGCCTTGGTGAATGCGGCCCTCAACGGCAAGTTGGACAGCGTGGAGTTCGTCACCGGGCCGGCTTTCGGCCTGCATATCCCGGTTGCCTGCCCCGATGTCCCTCAAGAGATCCTCAACCCCCGCAACGCCTGGGCTGACAAGTCCGCCTATGACCGCCAGGCGGCCGATCTCGCCAGCCGCTTCGAGGCCAACTTCCAGAAGTTCAACGCTTCGGAGCCGGTTCGCGCCGCTGGGCCGCGCAAGCTCTGATTCGAGAGTGAGCGGACGCTCGCCAGCGCTGGAATCTCGAGCAGCCGGGAAGTCGGAACACGGAAAAGAGTGGCCCCCTCGGCCCGAGGATGGCGGTCCACCATGCAGCAAACAACAAGCCCGCCGGAAAGTCCCCGGCGGGCTTGTTGTTTGGTGTAACAGCAAATGGGCGCCGCTGGCGCTTCTGCCCGTACTTGCTGCTCCCCCCAAAAGGCGGATGCCGGGCAGAGATCCCGGGGGACGCAAAAAGGCCATGCCGTAGAGGCATGGCCCGTCTTTGCTTAGATATTATTGCCGGCGATTACCTAATCTCCCACACAGTCACCCGTGCAGTACCATCGGCCCAGCGAGGCTTAACTTCCGTGTTCGAGATGGGAACGGGTGATCCCTCGCAGTATAGTCACCGGCAAACTTGAAGGCGCTTGGCGGGTGGTTGCCCGCAGCCTGCCGCGGCGTCTACTTTGTTCCGGATGGTTACTCCCGGAGGCCCGTAGGAACGCGGCTGCAATCTGGCGCCAAAACTTGGTAACAACGAAATTGATTGGTATTACAAGGCTTGTTAGAAGAGCATCCACGTTGTACTGCGCGGAGTTAATTCTATGGACAAGCCGAACGGGCGATTAGTACTGGTAAGCTACGTGCATTGCTGCACTTCCACCTCCAGCCTATCAACCAGATGGTCTTTCTGGGCCCTTCAGGGAGATCTCATCTTGGAGCGTGCTTCCCGCTTATATGCATTCAGCGGTTATCACAACCGAACTTCGCTACCCAGCCATGCCCTTG
>Ga0182030_10027877_pt1 | contig 10129 bp, 7 predicted proteins | sample 812S3MmetaG_FD_121299 | JGI IMG/M metagenome (GOLD analysis project Ga0182030, IMG submission 121299) | Permafrost microbial communities from Stordalen Mire, Sweden - 812S3M metaG (Illumina Assembly) | ecosystem: Environmental > Terrestrial > Soil > Wetlands > Permafrost | place: Sweden... | reverse complement strand
TAACCGACAATCTTTGTATGCCGGAGTTTCTGGACTAGTTTCCGGAGGTAAGCTGAGCTCGACTAACGCTAAATTACTCATAACTGACCTACTCAGTCAGAAAGAACTACCATCAGATATAGAGGGATTTGCGAAAACAAAGAATTATATTCAAGTATCGGACGAAACGGCGATCAGACAAATCGTTGACCGTGTGATATCGGAAAACCCCAAAGCGGTGAGTGATTTAAAAAATGGTGAAGAAAAAGTTATTGGGTTTTTGGTTGGCCAAATAATGAAACTCAGCCAGGGACGGGCAAATCCCCAACTAGCTCAAAAATTGATCAAAGAACAGCTCGGTTTGTAGCGACTTTTTGGATCAACCCCCTAAGTGTGAGAATTAAAACTTATGCATAACTTGATGCCCATGTCATAATTGGGAAGTGAATTACCAAAACCCGAGTAGACAGTTATAATGCAGCACACCGAATCCGTTTTGATAATAATTCTATCTATAACGCTGACCGTTTTTTTAGTTGTATTAATTGCTCTTGGCATAAACCTGCTAAAGGTATTGGCTAGCGTAAAAAAATTAGTTAGACAAGCCGAACGAGTTGTCGATACCGCCGAACATGTCACTGACGCGTTTAAAGACGTTGCCGGCCCTGTTTCTTTATTTGCAGCCGTACGAAAAATTGCCAAGATGTTTAAATCAAAAGCTAAATAGGAGGCCCAGATGAGTTCATTAAAAAACGCCAAGAAATTTGCCTTAGGAGCGTCACTTGCGGCTGCTGTTGGTTACGTTGCTGGCATTCTAACGGCTCCAAAGAGCGGTAAAGAGACTCGGCAGGATTTAAAAGATACGGCGAATGAGGCTAGCGAAAAAGTAGAGGAAAATCTCCAAAAGTTACACGACGAGCTGGTTGCAATGATCAACAAAGTTAAAATAAACAGTAGTGAATTGGGCGGTCAAGCCAAAGAGGAATTTGACAAACTAGTCGCGAAGGCTAGTGAGGCTAAGCTGAAAACTTCTGAAGTTCTAACAGCTTTCAAGGGCGGAAAGACAAACGATAAAGACCTAAGTCAAGCCGTCGATCAGGCAACCGAAGCGGTTAATCATTTGCGAGAATATCTTAAAAAATAACCTGTTTAGCGTTGTAAAACTTAGCCTAACCTAATTAGCTTAAGCCGGTTATAATTAATTTGACTGACTAAAATTGAGGTAGGTTTTGAGTAAAGAAGGCCAGCTTTCGGCAAAAGACTTTGTACACTTGCATAACCATACGCAGTACAGCCTGTTAGATGGTTTGACAAAGGTACCTGATTTGGTTGGCTTGGTTAAAGAAATGGGTATGTCTTCAGTGGCCATGACTGACCACGGTACTCTATCGGGCACCATTGAATTTTATAAAGAGGCGTCGGCCCAGGGTGTAAAACCGCTGATTGGTATCGAGACCTACGTTGCAACACGTAAACACACCGATAAAGAGCCCCAAAAAGATAAAAATCGGTTTCATCTTATTCTGCTAGCCATGAACAATGCTGGTTACCAGAACATGATGAAGCTGTCAACGATCGCTAACCTTGAGGGATATTATTATTACCCCAGAATTGACCATGACTTGATTGAAAAGTACAACGAAGGGTTGATTGCGTTAAGTGGCTGTATGAGCGGCGAGATAGGCGACGCATTAAAACAGGATCAATATGCTCGTGCTGTCGAAACGGCCAAGTGGTATAAAGGTATATTCGGTGATCGATACTATCTTGAGGTCCAGGATCATGGCCATCCTGACAATCCCCTAACAAGTCCGGAGCAACAGCAGGTTAATGAGCAGGTATTTCATCTGGGCAAAGAGCTAGATATCCCGGTTGTCTTGACTTGCGACGCTCACTACTTGAAACATGAAGATCAAGAAGCACACGAAATCCTGTTATGTGTCGGTACTGGCTCGTTTTTGAGCGATACGCATCGAATGTCGTTGAAAGATTTCCCTTTGCATGTTGAAGACCCTAAGGTTCTGATAAAGCGATGGGGAGATGATCATCCTGAAATTATAAGAAACACAACTATGGTTGCCGAGCGCTGCAATGTAGTTATAGAACTTGGAAAAATTTTGATTCCAAAATTTCCAACACCAAAAGGAGATAATGAAAAAACCTATCTGCAAAAACTGGTATGGCGTGGTTTGGCTTGGCGATACGGCGGCGTTGACGAAGGTAAAGCCGCAAATCTGAGCGAAGCGGCGGCCAAGAAAGCGTTATCTAAACAGGTTTCGGATCGGGCAGAATACGAAATGAGCGTGATCGATCAAATGGGATTCAACGGTTATTTTCTGATTATTGCCGATTTTATAAACTGGGGTAAGAATACTGGAATTGTGTTTGGTCCGGGTCGGGGGAGTGCCGCCGGATCGATTATTGCTTATTCCTTGAAGATAACCGAACTTGACCCGCTCAAGTACGAACTTTTATTTGAACGTTTCTTGAACCCCGACAGAATCAGCATGCCGGACATTGATATTGACATCCAGGATACCAGGCGAGATGAGGTTATAAAGTATTGTGTTGAAAAATATGGTAGTAATAGGGTGGCGAATATTGTAACCTTCGGCCGAATGTTTGCCAGAAATGCCGTTCGTGATGTTTCGCGGGTTTTGCAAGTACCTTACGCTGAAGCCGATAGATTAGCCAAAATGCTACCGCTACCCATTCAGGGTCGGCACGTGCCTTTGGAGACAGCTCTTACTAATGACGCCGATCTTAAGACTGAGTACGAGACGAACCCGACCAGCAAACAGGTTCTCGACTTAGCACAGCGGCTCGAAGGAACGGTTAGAAGCCATGGCGTACATGCCGCTGGTGTGGTTATTGCGCCGGACGATATAGTCAAATTTGTGCCGTTAGAAATGGCTCAAAAGGGCGTAGTTGCAACTCAATATCCAATGGGGCCGATTGAAGAGCTCGGTTTGCTTAAAATGGACTTCCTCGGACTTTCAAACCTGACAATAATCAAAAATACATTGCGCATCATTAAAAAAGTCTACAGCGAAGATATTGAGATCAGTAATATCCCGCTAGACGACTTAAAAACTTTTGAATTATTCCAAAAAGGTGATACCACCGGCGTTTTCCAGTTTGAATCTGCCGGAATGAAAAGGTATCTGAAAGAACTACAGCCTACGGTATTTGACGATTTAATAGCTATGAACGCTCTCTATCGTCCAGGGCCGATGCAGTGGATAGACGACTTCATTACACGTAAACACGGCGTCAAAAATACTGAGTACCTGCATCCGAAAGCCGAAGCGGCACTGAAAAACACTTACGGAGTTTTGGTCTATCAGGAGCAAGTGATGCAAATCGCTAAAGACCTTTGCGGATTTACCGGCGGTCAAGCAGACACGCTTCGTAAAGGAATCGCCAAAAAGAAACCCGAAGTCCTCAAGGCGCTCAAAAAAGACTTTATTGAAGGAGCTTTGTCTAACTCAGACATAAGTAAATCAAAAATTGAAACCTTCTGGACTCAGCTTGAAGCCTTTGCAGCGTACTGCTTTCCAAAAGCTCACGCTTCTTGTTATGCGACCATAGCTTACTGGACGGCTTACCTAAAGGCCCATTATCCGTCTGCCTTTATGGCGGCATTAATGACAAGTGATTTCAATGATACCGACAGGCTGACTATTGAAATTACGGAATGCCAGCATATGGGAATCAATGTTCTAGCCCCGGACATCAACGAATCTTTTGCCGAGTTCGGGGTCGTACCTGACCAGAAAGACCGAGATCAGCGTATCGTACCGATCAGGTTTGCCTTAAACGCCGTGAAAAATGTCGGGACGGCTGCAGTTGAAGAAATTGTCAGGGTCCGGGAAAGTAAAGGCAGTTTTCTAACTCTTGAGCAATTCCTCGAAACGGTCGATTCACATCTAGTAAATAGGAAATCAATCGAGAGCTTAGTAAAAGCCGGGGCCTTTGACCGTTTCGGAGACCGATCGACGCTTCTATTTAATTTAGACAGTATTTTGGCTTATGCGTCTAGGCTGCAGAAGCAAGCTAGTAGCGGACAAACCGATCTTTTTGGTAACTTGATCGAAGTCACGGAAACGCGACCGAAACTGACGCTCGAGTCGCCGACATCCATTTACGATACTCATGAGCTACTTGCTTGGGAGCGAGAGTTACTCGGGTTATATCTAAGCCAGCATCCTTTAAAGTCGTTTGAGGTATATTTATCGGAAAAAACAATCCCTCTGAACATGATTACCCCAGACAGTGATGGTAAAAATATTGCTGTTGGCGGAACAATTGTCCAGGTTCGAGAAATAGCTACCAAAAATGGTAAGAAAATGGCTTTCGTTAAGCTTGAAGATTTATTTGGAGAGATTGAAATTATTGTTTTCCCTAATGTTTTTGCGCAGACGCACGAAATCTGGCAACGTGATAAAATCGCACTCGTTTCGGGTGTTGTGGACGCCAAAACAAGAAGTGGTTCGATATCTAATGAGGTCAAGGTCCTAGCAAATGACGCTCGGGAGTTAACTGTTGCCGAAGCCAGTAGCTTTAAGCCGACTGGTAAAAAGCCAAAATTGAGTACGCCAAAAATGATGGATGCATTAGTAGACACCAAAACGACTTCAAAAACTTTACCCGAGCGAGTTTATCTTAGACTAGATGACACCAGTGATTCATCGAAATTAGTGTCATTAAAACAGGCCATCGATAAACATACCGGTGATACTGAAGTGGTTCTAGTCTTGGGCAATGATTCGAAGAGACAAATAATCAAGCTGCCGACGGGTGTGAATAAAGACAGCGAAGCGATTAATCACCTTCGCGAATTAGTCGGCGTCGAGAATGTAAAAGTTCAATAGACATTAAAGTGTAACACCAGTCGTTTGGCTCAATAATATCCCGGCTGTTCCAAGTGCCACGATCGCTATATCCAGAAACGGATGTTTAATCACAAAAGCTTCGCTTTTCATAAATAACCTGTGCCAAAAAAATGCGTGACGAATTACGAAAACCGTAATAGCTACGGATGTAATCATCGTAACGAATAAAATGCTCCAGGCTGCTTTACCATCAGTCAAGACCTGAATTCTGGCCACCTCCTGAGCTGTTGGTTCGACTTGACTTTGTGATATGTTCTCGATGTTGCCGGATTGGGCCGTCACCGGTGAACTAGCGGTGACGATAGTGCTAGGTTCGGCATAAAAAGCTACAACCAGGGTTTCTGGCCCCGAGTTCTGATAGTCGGGAATATTAGCGACACCAAAGCCCACCTGAGAATAGTTCGTGTCTAGTAAGTTCTCGCGGTGTTCTGGGCTATTCATCCAGGCTGTAATTGTTTGCTGGGCGGAATCAAACCCGTAAGCCAAGTTTTCTCCGGCGCGTTCGTAAGAGTAACCAACTGCAGTCATAAAACTCCAGGGTGTCTGGCCGGTGGGGGTGTCGTGAGACCAGTAGTTGCGATTAGCCATGTCATTGGCTTTATCCTGTGCTGCCGCATCAAGTAATGGGCTTAGGCTTAAGCTGGTCTGGTTTGAGGTCTGACGCTCAGTATTAGTGTCAGCCAAAAGTACTTGAGGTGTCACATCTGTTGCATAACCCAAGACACCCGAACGATGCGATAACGCTCCATTAACAACTATACCGAGCCCAATAATTAGTAACATCGGTAAATAGGGCCAGTAAGCCTTCAAATAATGTTTACTTTGTTGGTGGTGCTGGGCTTGCCGTTTGCGGTTGGTGTAACTTGATTTTGGTTTTACTGCGAGTGCCATATTGTTTGTTTTGACAATTTGTCATATTGTAGCATAACCGGGATAAAACCTTAAGTAAAACATAGCCATAGCCGCAGCCTGAGCGACGTTAAATGACTCTTTGGCTCCTAGCATTGGAATTTCGATTATGCTGTCTGCCAGTTTTAATAACCATGGTTCAATTCCGGTGATCTCGTTCCCGACAACTAGAGCTAATTTATCTGTTGGTTTGAATTTCGTAATATCAACCGAAGTGGTTGTTTGTTCTAGCGCGACAATTGAAAACCCTTCGGCTTTCAATGCCTGTATTAGCACTTTAACATCATCATGCTTTTGCCACTTCATCGACTTCTCGGAGCCTAGGGCCGTTTTCTCAATCTGATGATGGATTTTCGTTGCGACATGCGGAAGTCGTTCGTCCGCCGAGCTAATAGGGTAAGGGCTGTAACCCGTCAGATGAATTGATTGAACGCCCAAACCATCAGCTGTTCGAAACAATGATCCAATGTTGTGGGTGCTTCGGATATTGTGAGCGACTAGGACGATCTTATGCATAACTCTTTATTATTACTATAACTGACAATTGATGGTTGAGATAAAGCTTGTGCTTTATAATAGCTTATATGAGTCAAGATATTCGCCTGGATGAAGAGCAGGCCACTCAAAGGCGTGCTCGTCTACTCGGCCTAAATTATGCTGATACATCTAGATTTACCGAAAAGAAGCTATTCCCGGATATCTTGAGTTTTAACGATATGACTAGAATCAGGGTCGTCCCTCTCCAGTCAGACCCCAACCACCTGTTGTTCGGGATTACGACCAACACTTCACAACAGACCCTGTCTGGCTTACAGCAGCAGTTTCAGGACCAGAGGTTAGCATTCGCTTTGATATCAGATACCGGGTTTCGCGAATATATGAATTTATACAATCCTCCGAAACAGATTGTTTATGAAAATATCGAAATAAACACTGCTGGCTCAGAGGGTTTGGTTGAGCGTATATCGTCAATTCTTGATCAAGTCAACGCTGATGACATGTTAGCCTATTTAGTCCAGCAGGCCCACCGCTTAACCGCATCAGATATTCATATCGAAACACAACCAGACTATATCCGAATCAGATTTCGGATTGATGGTGTTCTCCATCCCATCGCTACCCTAAGCTGGCAAAAATACCGGGTCTTGAGGGCGGCGATCGCTAGCGCCGGCAATATTTCAACGTCGGCTGATGAAGCACAACAGGGCCATATTTCGCAAAAGGTGTTAATGGCTGATGGCAACGAGGTGGCCGTGAATGTCAGACTTGAGACGGTCCCTACGATTAATGGGATGGATGTTGTGATGCGTCTATTCAATTTGGATACTGCTCTTTATACTCTTGATAATCTTGGGTTGTCAGATAAAGAACGGAAACTGGTTGATGCGATCATCAGCAGGCCGACAGGTCTTGTAATGGTCGTGGGACCAACAGGTTCCGGAAAAACTACCACACTCTATTCAATGCTGAACTCCTTGAATACTGAGGAGCGGAAAATTATTACCGTTGAAGACCCTGTTGAGTACCAGTTTCCGGGTATTACTCAGATATCGGTTAGAACCACCGAAGAAGGCAATGACAATATCTTTGGCGCTAAGCTGAGAGCCGTCTTGAGGCTAGACCCGGATATCGTAATGGTTGGTGAGATCCGTGACATGGATACTGCGAAAACAGCACTCCAGGCGGCATTGACTGGTCATCTAGTATTAAGTACTTTCCATGCTTCAACCGCTGGAGCGGCAATTACTAGGTTAGCCGATATTATTCAGCAGAATCCACTATACGTTTCGGCGATTCGCCTGATAATGGCGCAACGGTTGGTTAGAAAACTTGACGAAGCTACAAAACAACCATATCAACCGGATGAACGTCTACGTAGTCGGATTCAAGAAATTGTCGACAGTCTGCCGGAGTCAATCCCTAAGCCGGACCTAAATAACATAACTCTATACAAACCCGGCGAATCGGTTGACAATCCTTATGGCTACCGAGGTCAGATTGCTATCCGCGAGCAGTTCTCGATGACCGGCAAGGTCAGGGAACTTCTTGAGAGTTTTAAGCTAGCAGTCAGCGCAGAACAAATTGAAGCAGCCGCCATCGAAAGTGGTATGACAACTATGCTTCAGGACGGTATACTGAAGGTCCTTGATGGGCAGACGTCAATTGATGAAATCTTCCGAGTCTTAGGATAGATTATTTTTATTTATTTAATTTATAATCAAGCTTAACAATGATACTACGAAACTTAGATAGAGTGACTTAAACTGATGGATTCGGCAAAAGGAGAAAAAATTCAGTCCTAGTTTGAGCTGTATCTCATGGTTGACGTCGTAGACGAAGCACACTGGCGAAAAACATTACTGGCAATATCGCAACACATTGGTGTTTTACACACCTGGAAACTGATTGTAACAATCGAGAATAGTACTGTTAGGTATTTTGTCGGATCCGATAAAGATATCGGCTTGCTGTCAAACAACCTAGAAGGCGTCGTTTTAAGACCGCTTACTGCCGACTCGATCTCTGTTTCCGAGGCCGCGAGCCGGAAGCATTTTATTAATTTTGTCAGCGGCGGGAACTTGCTGGACCTTCGTGAGAAATACTTGGTCAAGAACAGCTTAGAGCTAGTCAGCTGTGTAATGTCTATAAAGATATTGAATTCACAGAAAGCACACGTTAAGGTTGTACTAAACTTTAAAAATGCCGGCGGTGAAATCGTTGATGCCAAACGGACAAACTGGTTCTACCGGCCCATTTGTTAAAAATTGACTTTGTTGCGAACACCAAATACCTCAGGCTCAAGCAGCCAACGTATCTAGATATTCAAAAGAGCATCCATATCTTGCAAAGTGAGAATCTGGATGCGGTATTTGAGGTTGATACTTTTCCGTATCTACCCCGAAACTACTTTCTGCCAATCACTGCTTATGACTTCGACAAACACTCTTTCATTATCGGCGCTAGCGGTAGCGGGAAGTCCAAGCTAATTGCCCTTTTTATCGATCGACTGAGCAACAATATTTCTCTCAGACAAAATTACCGAGTTATAGTTATCGATCCACACGCCTCACTGGAGAATGATCTGGCCGGGGTTGAAAATTCAACAATTATTAATTTTAAGAACGATAAACAAAGTACCGAATTATTTGGTGGTGCCGGTACTGATGTGTCGGCGGCCACCGAATTAACCGGAACGCTCTTTAAATCACTGCTTGCTGACCAGTTTAACCCGAAATTAGAAAGAGTTCTAAGATTTAGTATTTACATCCTGATGACTGCCCAATGCATGTCGCTGGACACCCTGAAGCGCTTCATTAATGATCTCGAGTTACGAAATCAGATTTTGGAACATGTTAAAGATCATGTTCCAAACAACATCATTCAATTCTTTAACACTGACTTCAACGAAATGCGTACGCGCTACTTCAATGAGGCGATTTTACCGATAGTTTCACTGGTAGATGAAATGCAGCTTCAAAAATCCTTGACCGATAACCAAAACTCCGTTTCTCTGGCAAACATCGTGAATTCAAATTTTCTGTCCGTTTTCTCGCTTAACAAAGTCAGTATGGGTGAGAAAGTAGTTAAAACTATTGCCGGTTTGCTGATTCAGCAGATCTTTTTGCTTGCCCAAGCCCACCAGTTCAACGAAAAGGTCATTTTAATAATTGATGAAGTCTCGGTGGTGCAAAATCCGGCTCTGGCCTCAATATTGTCTGAAGCCCGAAAATATAATTTATTCGTCTTTTTAACTCAGCAGTATTTTGGCCAAATCGACAAGCCGATACAGGAAGCCATATTTACAAATGTCTATAACTATTATGTTTTTCGCGTTTCGGAAGAGGATGCCAGGGCAATTGAAGGAAATCTGACTTTAGAAATTCCTAAAGAAATTCTAATAACCGAAAAAGACAAAGGTCTAAAAGAAAGCGATGTTCGCGTCCGAATACTTACCAATCTCAATTCTAGGGAATGTCTGCTTCGGCTTAGTAGTGGCGGCCAAATCTTACCCTGCATAAAAGTCAGGACCCTGGATGCCGTGATCCATAGGCCAACACATCAAGATACTTTACTTAAGACCTATGCCCAAGAGCCTGTGGGTCCAGCAAAATTTATCGAAAACACTGGCAATACTGATCAGTATGGCGACCTTCGACCACAGATGTCTGGCGTCAATGCTAACACTCAGTCCGTAGCCTTACCACAACCACCAATCGTGCTAAATACCGAACCTCCCAAAAAATTGGGCATTCAACAGATCGAATCTCAACCAGCCTTGCAGGTTAGGCCAATTAGTAGTCTGGCGGAGTTATTAGCAAGCCAGTCCTCAAGTAGGAATAAAGTTG
>Ga0182030_10027876_pt1 | contig 10129 bp, 9 predicted proteins | sample 812S3MmetaG_FD_121299 | JGI IMG/M metagenome (GOLD analysis project Ga0182030, IMG submission 121299) | Permafrost microbial communities from Stordalen Mire, Sweden - 812S3M metaG (Illumina Assembly) | ecosystem: Environmental > Terrestrial > Soil > Wetlands > Permafrost | place: Sweden... | reverse complement strand
CCCGGGGGCCTGGTACGACTATGTGCCCGTAGCGGCGACGGTGCTGGAACGCGTCCTGCGTATCCAAGAGGTCTGCGAGCGCCACGGCGTGCCCATAGCCCATGCGGCCGCCCAGTACCCGCTCTGCCACCCGGCGGTCACTGCGGTGATAATCGGGGCACGCTCGCCCGAGGAGGCCCGGGCCAATTCCCATTACGTGGCCACTGCCGTCCCGTCCGCGCTCTTCGACGAACTGGCGGGCGCCGGGCTGATCGGCCGAGGGGGCCCGTCCTCCTGATGCGCGACTACTGCTCTCGTTAGAAAGGCTGTCAAGTTCTCATGGCTGACTACTCCCGGTTCGCGGACGCCGATTGGCCGCGACTGCAAGATGATTGGAACGCCTGGTGGACGGGCGAGCTCGACCGCCCCATGATCGTGCTCGAGACCCACGAGCCGAGAGAGGGGGCCGATTGGGAGACCTTCGACCAGTTCCTCACGCAGTTCCCCATGGACGTGCCGGTCGGCACCGTGCTCGACCATAGCCAGTTCCTGATCGAGGCGACCCACTATTACTCCGATGCCTTTCCCAAGTGGGACTGCAACTTCGGGGCCGGCAACGTCACCGGGTTCCTCGGGGCCTCTTGGCAGCACAACCACGACATAAGGACGACCTGGTTCCATGCTCCACCGACCTCGTCCCTGGCCGAGGTCACCGTCCGTTCCGACCCCGCCAACCCGTTCTGGCAGCGCATCCTGGCCGCGACCAACGGGGCGATCGAGCGCTGGGGAAAGCATTGCGGCATCGGCTACACCGACCTCGGCGGCAACCTGGACATCTTGGCCGGGCTGCGCGGCACCCAGGACCTGCTCTATGACGTCTCCGACGCCCCTGAAGAGCTTGAGCACCTCTGCCACCAGGTCACCGATGAATGGCTGCGCTATTACGACGAGCTGGACGCCCTAATTGCGCCGGTCTCGATCGGGTCGTGTTGCTGGGCGCCACTTTGGTCACCGTCGCGTACTTATATGCTGCAGAGCGATTTCTCGTACATGGTGGGCCCGCCGGTCTTCGAGCGCTTTGTGCTGCCGGACCTGGAACGCTGTTGTGCCGCCCTCGATTACCCCTTTTACCACATGGATGGCAAGGGCCAGCTCAGGCACCTTGACATGCTCGTCTCGATCGCCGACCTGCGGGGCGTGCAGTGGCAGCCGGGGGACGGGGCCATGCTGGCGGACAAATGGCCCGAGGTGTTGCACCGTATCCGCGCCGCCGGCAAGCTCTGCCAGATCTACGTTGACCGGGCTGGTGCTTTCCGGGTGGCGCGCGAGCACGGGGGCAAGGGCTTTGTCTTCTCGATCGTCGAAGCCCTGACCGATGACGAGGCGTCAGAGTTCCTGCAAGCCTTTGGGAGCGAGTTCCACTAGGGGCTGGACGGCGGCCTTATCGGGCCCTGTAGCTCGAATGCCGTGCCGGGCGCCCGGCCCTGGCGGTGCGGGCGCGGGAGTTCCCGTCCCACCATCGGGCTACGGTCAAGCCCGTCCCCATCTGTGGACGATGACACGTCCTTCGCGGCAAGGTTGCCGCCTCCCCGGCTCTGGCCAGTACCCCGAGGAGGGTCAGTGACATGGTAAAGGCTTCATATTCTCCCGCAGAACGCAAGGCCCGCCTTGAGAGCGCCCAGGCTGAACTGGCGGCGGCCGTGGGGGCCATCGCAACGTCGGAGGAGTGGCGCGCGTTCTTGGAGTTCGCCCGCAGGCTGCATTCTTACAGTGCCCAAAACAGGATGTGGTTGTTCCAGCAGGCCATGGTGCGCGGATGGGACGACCTCGGCCACGTGGCCGGGTTCCGTACCTGGCTGGCACTCGGTCGCTTCGTTCGCCGGGGCGAGCACGGTCTCAAGGTGCTGGCGCCGTGCAAGGTCAAGGTCCTGGACGAGCGGACCGGAGAGGAGACCTGGAGGCTCCGCTGCTTTACGGTCGAAACTGTCTTCGCTGCCTCCCAGACCGATGGTGACGGCGAGATCCCCGAGCGGCCCCGACCGGAGCTCCTTAGGGGGCAGGGACCGGCCGGCGCCTGGGCCGCCCTGGCTGACCTGGTGGCCGCTTACGGCTTTACTCTCGAACGCGGGGAGCTGCACCCCGCAAATGGCCAAACCTCGTTCACCACGAAGGTCGTGACGGTAGCCGATCGCCTCGAGGAGGCTGCCGCGGTCAAGACCCTCGCCCATGAACTGGCTCACGTCCTGATGCACCAGCAGGTCGACTACGGAGCCAACCGGGAGCGTTGCGAGTGCGAAGCCGAGTCAGTGGCGTTCCTGGTGTGCTCTGAACTGGGGTTGGCCACCGATGGTTACAGCTTCCCCTACGTCGCTACCTGGGCCGCTGGTGATACCAAGATGGTCACCGCTGCCGCTGAGCGGGCGCTGGCCTGCGCCGGCGAGGTCATCGCCGCCATCGATGGGGCGCCGGCTCCTGTCGCAGCTTGGACCAGCGCCCCCGAGTGTTAACTCTGTATTACGCCTCCCTCGCCGGGGGGGGGCCGGCGCCCCGGCTCCTGGCGGGCACACCGGGGACGCCGGCACCCCCGCGCCCCCTTATCTGCCTGGTGGGAGAGGTGGACGCTCGACGGGGCGCCCGGAGGCGGCAGGCCTGAGGACCGGCCCGCCGTCCCGCCCAGGGCGCGCCACCATCGCCGCGGCCGTGACAGCCGTCAATCGGTGTGTTGACCTGACCAAGCGTTTGTTCTAATGTACTTCGCAGCGCGAGGAGCGCAAAATCAGAGGGGAGAACCTCATGGACCGGTCACCTGACGGCCTGGAGAACGCGCTCGGCGAGTACGCCGCGCACCGGATCTCCAGACGGGACCTCTTGAAGCGAGCAGGCCTACTCGGAGTTGCGGCCACAGTCCTGGGGCCGCTTGTCGCCAGCGGGACCGCGGGGGCCACTACGCCCAGCCGGCGTCCCGGCTTGAGAGAGGCGCTATCGGGCTCGCCAAAAAGCGGCGGTAATTTCCGGGAAGGGTACGACCGCATTTTCACGCCGCCGGACCCGGTTGCTAATGCCTGGGCGGACCCGGACTTCAACGCCTTGTTCGAAGCACTTGTTATGCGTAACCCCGAGGGCCAAATCGTGCCCATGCTTGCGGACACCTTCACGAGCGGTCCGCACGGATGGACCTTCCACCTGCGAGATGGGCTTCATTTCCAGTCCGGCGTCCCCCTCACCGCGGCTGCCGTGGTGGAAGACTTCAACCTGTTCCGTAGCCCCAAAACGGGCCAGAACGGGCCGTTCTGGACGCCGGTCACCGACGTGACCGCCAATGGCCAGGACATTATCTGCTCGACCACGCACCCGTTCCAAGCTTTTCAGGAGACGGTCACGACCGAGTACTCGTACATAATGGACCCCGACACGTGGAAAGCGGATGGCGCTAGCTACGGTACAAAGGCGACCAACGGTACGGGCCCTTTCGTCATGACCAGCTTTTCTCCCAGCGAGCATGTGGTCGCCGAGAGGTGGGAAGATTACCCGGGCTCGATCGTGCCCTTTTTCCAGAACAAGGGCAAAGCCTACCTGGACAGCATCACCTGGATCTCCATCAGCGACGCCTCCGAGCGCGCCCCCCAGATACAGACAGGTCTCGTAGACGCCATCAAGAACCCACCACCCCAGGACGTCGACACCTTGCGGGACAACCCCGACATCGTTGTCCTCGAGTACCAAGAGCTTTCGAACTTCTTCCTTTCGGTCAATATGGGCGAGGACTCGTTGGGCTTCAACGACCTGCGGGTCCGTCAAGCCATCTCCCAGGCCATCGACCGAGAGGCGATCGTGCAGTCGATCTTCCTGGGCCACGCCGTCGCCACCTACGGGCCCGTGATGACCAAGTACAAGTGGTACAACCCGGCTGTTGAACAGTACAACCAGTTCAACCTGCAGAAAGCCGAGAGCTTGCTCGATGACGCGGGATGGAAAAAGGGTTCGAGCGGCGTCCGGACCAAGAACGGTAAGCCTCTGTCGTTCAAGACCTTCAACCTGACCGACGAGACCCAGAACCAGGTCATGCAGGCCATGAGCCAGATGCTCGCCAACGTGGGCATAGACATGCAGGTCGAGAGCCTCTCCCAGGCCGCCTTTTACCCGGAGTTGTCGCAGAAGGTCCTTTCCTACGCCTTCAAGTGGCTGTGGTCCAGCCCTATCGACGTCGCGGTCCTCTTCGTCAAGTTCTACCAGCACCAGTCCAGCGTCCTGAACCCGCTTTACGACTCCTATAACGCCTGGCAGCAGGCCGCCAGCGTGGCCCAGCTCAAGTCAACCGCCTACGCTTTCCAGGAGATTTTCGCCCGGACCGTCCCCATTATCCCGATCTACACGCAGAACACCATCTGGGCGCACACCAATAACGTCGTCGGCTGGCAGCCGAACCAGGCCAACTTGTACCCCTTCTACAACGATGTATGGCTGCGCGACGCATAATCGCGGCCGGTAGGGTAACCGTCGTCCTGCAACCGTCACCGGTCCCGTCCGTCTCCCCGGACGGGACCGGTGACAGGACGCGCCGGTTGTGCTTTGCTGGCAGGGTGCCGGACAGCCCGCCTGAGAAGAGGTGCGGATGAAGTTCGTCGTCACCCGCTTCGGGTACGCCGTCGTTGTTATCCTGCTGGCCTCCATAGGCACCTTCATCGGTCTGCACGGCAGCCCGGGCAGCGTCATCAGCAGCGTGTTCGACGTGGCCACGACGCCCCATTCGGTGATCGTCGCCTACGAGCGCAAGCATGGTCTTCTCGACCCCGTGTGGGTCCAGTACTGGCACTACATCTCGAACATAGTGACCGGCCACTTCGGGACCTCGCTGGTCAGCGACCTGCCGGTTATGACTATCTTCACCACCTCGATCGGGTACACGGCACAATTGGCGGGGGCGGCTTTCCTATTGGCTTTCGGGCTCGGGATCCCGGTCGGCGTCATCGCCGCCATCGAGAGGGACTCGGCGCTTGACCGCTTTGTCCGGGCCGCCGCCAGCGTGGTCCTGTCCGTACCTAACTTCGTGCTCGGTACGCTGCTGGTGCTGGTCATCGGCGTGCACCTGCGCTGGCTGCCGGTGGGCGGGGCGGGCTCGATAAACGACCTCATCCTGCCCGCGGTCGTGCTGGCCGCCGAACCCTGGTCGCTGACGGTACGGGTGACCCGCACCGCTTTCCTCGAGCAAATGTCGGCGGACTTCACCCGGACCCTCCGGGCCAGGGGCGTCTCCGAGCGGCGGATCCTGTGGCGCCACGTCCTTAGGAACTCGCTGGGCTCGATCATCTCGCTCGGCACGATCCAGGTCCGTAACCTGCTCGGTTACACCGTCCTGGTCGAAGTGATCTTCCGTTGGCCCGGCCTGGGCACCCAACTGGTCAACGCCGTCCTCAACCGGGACTATGCCGTAGCCGAGGTCCTGTCGCTGCTCCTGGCCGCCGCCGTCGTGCTCGCTAGTGCCCTCGGCGACGTAGTCCTGCGCCTGGTCGACCCCCGGGTGCGCGTCACGGGCGAGGCATCATGAGCCTGGCCGCAGCCCAGCCGTTGCCGGTGGGGCCCTCGCCGGGCCGCCCACTGGCGTTACGGGTGGCGGCCAGGCTTGTCAGTCGCGCCAACCTGTTCTGGGTCACGGGCTCGGCCATCCTGCTCGTCGGCGGCGTCGCCGGCGTGGTCATCCAGGTCGTACCGTCGCTGCGCCACCTGTACCTGGACCAAAACCTAATTGCCACCTTCAAGCCGCCGTTTTCTGCCGGTCATATCCTGGGGACGGACAATCTTGGCCGCGATATGTTCTGGCAGCTCCTGGGCGGTCTTGGCATCTCGCTGAGCATCGGCGTCGGTGTCTCTTTGATATCCGTCGTGCTCGGCATCGTGGTCGGTATTTTTGGCGGCTTCTTCGGCCAGGTGGCCGACGCCGTCACCAACGTCGTCGTCGACGTGACCTGGGCCTTCCCGGCCATCTTGCTCGCCGTCGTTTTTGCCGGTTGGATCGGGCCGAGCCTGACCACGGTGGTGCTGGCGCTGGCGTTGACCAACTGGGCCGGCTTTGCCCGCATAGTCAGGGGCGAAGTCTTGTCATTGCGGGAGCGCGACTTCGTCAACGCCGCCCGTGTGCTGGGCGTCCCCAAGGTGGTGATCAGCGCCAGGCACTTCGTCGTCAACCTCTTGCCCGTCACGATGGTGATGATCGTCTACTTCATTGCCACCTCGATAATCGGAGAGGCGGGCCTGTCGTTCCTGGGCCTGGGCGTCCAGGCGCCGACGCCGAGCCTGGGCCTCATCTTGACGGTGGGGCGCGACTACCTCGCCATCTCACCCTGGATGGTCGTTCTTCCCGGGGTCTTGCTGGCTCTGGGCGTACTGTTCTTGAATGCCCTGGGGGACCACCTTCGCGACCTGCTCGACCCGTTCGGCCGGATCCAAAAGAGATGAGCGGGACAATGGTCATCGCAGGCGCTGAACCGGCCGACAGCGGCGTCCGGGCACCGGTACCGGCTCTGGAGATCTCGGACCTTTCCATCTCCCTGCGCACAGGGACGACGGACAAACCCCTGGTAACGGATGTGAGCTTAAGTGTCGGTCCAGGCGAGATCGTCGGCCTCGTGGGAGAGAGCGGATCGGGCAAGAGCTTGACGGCCCTGGCCAGCATCGGCCTGTTGCCCCACGGCGTCGAAGTGCGTTCGGGGGACGTCCGTTTCGCAGGGGAGTCCCTGGTCAAGATGGACCGCAAACGTCTGCGCTCGCTATGCGGCAGCTCGATAAGCATGATCTTCCAGGACCCGCTCTCCAGCTTGGACCCCTGCGCCCGGATCGGCAACCAGATCGTAGAGACCATCCGCGCCCACCAGCAGGTCTCGGTCGCCGAGGCCAGGCGTACCGCCGTGGAGCTGCTCGACCGGGTCGGGATACCCAGGGCCAAGGAGCGGATGCGCTCCTATCCCTACGAGTTCTCCGGCGGCATGCGCCAACGCGTCATGATCGCCGCCGCCCTCGTGCTGAGGCCGCGGGTGCTGCTGGCCGATGAGCCGACCACGGCGCTCGACGTGACCACTCAGGCCGGCATCATGAAGCTGGTGCAGGAGCTCCGCTCCGAGCTGCAGATGAGCGTTATATGGATCTCGCACGACCTTGGCGTCGTAGGTCGCCTGGCCGATCGGGTGGCCGTGATGTACGCCGGCGAGATGGTCGAGCTGGCACCGACGGAGGAGCTCTTCAAGGCCCCTCGGCACCCCTACACGGCTGGCCTTATACGAAGCGGCACGCGACTTTCCTACGGCCAGCCGTTCGGTTTTGTCCCGGGCACGGTCACCGAGCCGGGCCACTGGCCACAGGGTTGTCGCTTTGCGCCCCGCTGCGACCGCGCCAGCGAAGCTTGTGCCGCCCACCCGGCTCTCGAGCTGCGTGGGCAGAGCGCGCTCCGCTGCGTTCACCCCCTGGGCGAGGAGCCGGCGCCGTGACCGCTGTGGCTGAGCTCGACGACGTGACCAAGGTTTACCGGGTGCGCGGCCAAGGCGTCCATCATGTTGCGGTCGACCATGTCTCGTTCTCCGTCGAGGCCGGTGAGACGGTCGGGATCGTCGGTGAGAGCGGGAGCGGCAAGACGACCATCGCCCGCATGCTGCTCCGCCTGACCCGGCCGACCTCGGGGCGGGTGTCGATCGGGGCCATGGACATCTGGCATGCCGATCGCCAGGCTCGCAAGCAGCTGCCGAGGGCCGTCCAAGTGGTTTTCCAGGACCCCTACGCGTCGCTCGACCCGAGGATGACGGTCGGGGCCAGCATCGCCGAGGGAGCCAAACGCGTTTTCGGGCGCGAGCACGCCACCAACGAACTCGGACGCCTGCTCGACATCGTCGGGCTCCCGCAACGGTACCGGGACCTTTACCCGCGACAACTATCGGGCGGCCAACGCCAACGGGTGGCAATCGCCCGGGCACTGGCTATGCAACCGGCGGTCCTGGTCGCCGACGAGCCGGTCAGCGCCCTCGACGTCTCCATGCAGGGCCAGGTGCTCAACCTGTTGAACGAGCTGCGCCGGGAGCTGCACCTGACGTGCGTGTTCATCAGTCACGACCTCGGTATCGTGCGCCAGTTCTGCCAACGGGTGTTGGTCATGGAGCGGGGCAAGGTGGTAGAGGAGGGCAATCCTGAGGAGATACTCAGTGCGCCCGTTCACCCGTACACCAAGAGCCTGGTCGATTCCCTACCGAGGATGTCCTGGTGACGGTGCCGCGCCGGCCCTCAGCGCCCGAGCCCGCGGCGGTCGAGATCTCCTATCCCGGCGGAGCGGCCGAGGGTGTCGCTTGGCCCTGGCCCTCCTCGGATCTCGCTCTGCTGGTGTTGCACGACCTCGACGCCGACGTGGACGCCGTGCGCTGGCTCTGTGAGCGGGCGGCCAGTGCCGGTACTCACGTACTGGCCCTTGACCTTCCTGGGCACGGGCTGAGCGGGGGCGACGTGTACGCGGACGGGCCCGCGCTCGTCGCCGAGGCCCACCGTTGGCTGTGCGACGCGGCGTCGGGGGCCGTCGGCCTTATCGTTCACGGCCGCAGCGCCCACCTGCTGCTTTCGACCGATATAGAGCCACCCGCGGTGGCGGTCGCTTTCCTGGACCCCCAGCGCGACGATCACTACGGCCCTACGGCCGAGTGCTGGCGGCATGTGCCCAAACTCGTGGTCCTGTCCAAAGGCGCCTCCGCTACGTACGCCCAAGAGACAATCGCCGAGACAACGGCGTGGTGCCTGCGGGCCGACCTCGTGGGCCTGGGCGAGGGGGGCGAAGACCCCGAGGGCTTCGAGATCCACGTCGTCAGCTTGGCCCTCAAGTTCCTTTTGGAACAGGCGGCGTTCGCGCTGGCATCGAGGCGGACGGCGAGCGGGGAGGAGCGATGATGGGCCCGGACGCTGCCTACCGTCAGATGTTGTGCATCCGGCGGTTCGAAGAGCAATTGCTGGTGCTCCTCAAAGCCGGTGAGCTCGTCGGGTCGACCCACCTGTGCATCGGCCAGGAAGCGGTACCGGTCGGTGCCTGTTCGGTGCTCATGCCGGGTGACGCCGTAGTGGCCACCTATCGCGGCCACGGCTGGGCGATAGCCCGCGGCGTACCCTTGGCGGAGATGTTCGCCGAGCTCCTCGGGCGTGAGTCAGGGCTTTGCGGCGGCCGGGGAGGCTCGGCCCACCTCATGGCTCCCGCGTACGGCTTTCTCGGCGAGAACTCCATCGTCGGCGCCGGGGTACCGGTGGCGCTCGGCGCCGCCCTGGCCCGCAGTTTCGGACCAGGCCCGGACCGCACCATAGCCGTGGTGTCGATAGGTGACGGGGCCATGAACCAGGGGAACGTCCACGAGTCGCTCAATATGGCGGCGGTGCTCAGCCTCCCCCTATTGGTCATCGTCGAAAACAACGGTTATGCCGAGATGACCCCAGCCGACGCCCTGACTGCCGTACCCGCCCACGAAAGGGCCGCCGCCTACGGGATCAAAGGGGCCGTCGTCGACGGCAACGACCCCCAGGCCGTGGCCGAAGCCGTCGGGCTCGCCCGGGCGGCCATCGTCGAGCACGGCCGGCCCATGCTCATCGAGGCGATGACACACCGGCTCGTCGGCCATTACTCGGGTGACTTGCAGGCCTACCGCCCGCCGGGGGAGCTGGACGCGGCCCGGCTCAACGACCCCCTGGTCCGGCTGGCGGACAAGATCGCCGACGCGAGCGTGCTGAGCGAGCTGGGCGAAGCCGTCGGCACCGACCTGGCCGATGCCCTGGCCGCGGCACGGGACGTCCCGTTCCCGACCGGGCTGAGTGCCCGGGACTTCCTCTACGAGCAGGCGGCGTTGTGAGCACCACCGAGCTTTCTTACATTTCGGCGGTCAGGGAAGCGCTGGCTTGGGGGCTCGAGACCTACCCGGGCATGGTCGTGTTCGGTGAGGACGTGGCCATCCCCAACGGCCCCTTCGGCGCTACCAAAGGGCTCCACGGCCGTTTTGGCCGGCGGGTTTTCGACACCCCGATATCCGAGTCGGCCATGATCGGCACCGCTCTCGGCGCCGCCATCTCCGGGCTGCGTCCCGTGGTCGAGATCATGTACGCCGATTTCCTGCTGGTGGCTATGGACCAGATCGTCAACCAGGTG
>Ga0182030_10027874_pt1 | contig 10129 bp, 9 predicted proteins | sample 812S3MmetaG_FD_121299 | JGI IMG/M metagenome (GOLD analysis project Ga0182030, IMG submission 121299) | Permafrost microbial communities from Stordalen Mire, Sweden - 812S3M metaG (Illumina Assembly) | ecosystem: Environmental > Terrestrial > Soil > Wetlands > Permafrost | place: Sweden... | reverse complement strand
GGATTCACATGGGTTTGATGGTTTCCAAGCAGGGATTATGGCTGTGGGCATTTCAATCCCAATCGGCCCCGTTTGGCAAGACCAAATTCAAGTCCGGTGCGCGCAACACACTTGCGGGCAGGCGCGGAAACGGTATTTTCCGTTGGAACGGAAACGCATGGACACCCAACAGCTCAAAATTTTGCTGATCAGCGGCGACGAGGCTTCCGCCCGCCGCATCGGCGAACTGCTGCTCAGCGCCGCCAACGAAGTGGACGTGACGGTCGAGCCGACGTCGGACGCCGGCTTGTCGATGGTGGCGACCAATGTCTTTCACGCCGTGCTCTTCGACATCCCGCACGTGAACACCTCCGCCTTGTTTCAGATCACCCTGCTCACCACCAAGGCGCCGCTGCTGCCGCTGCTCGTTGTCGGCCCGAGCGAAGACGAGGCGTTTTTGGCCGAGGCGGTGTTCAGCGGCGCGCAGGAATATCTCGGCCGCGAGCAGCTCGCGGCCGCCACGCTGCGCCACGCCATCCATTGTTCCATCGCCCGCCAGCAGGAGCGCATCGCGCTGGTCGAGGAGAAGGAAAATTATTACAGCGTGTTCGACCATCTCGTTGAAGGCATTTTCCGCACCACGCCCAACGGCAACTATCTGCTCGCGAACATCGCGCTGGCGAGAATTTACGGCTACGACTCCCCCGTCGAGCTGATGGCCAACGTCAAGGACATCGCCAACCGGCTCTACGTCGAGCCCAACCGCCGCGAGGAGTTCGTCCGGCTCATGCAGGAGAACGACACCTTGAGCGGGTTCGAGTCGAAGATTTTTCGCAAGGACGAGACCATCATCTGGATTTCCGAAAACTGCCGCGCCGTCCGCGACGGCCAGGGGCGGCTGCTGTATTACGAGGGCACGGTCGAGGACATCACCGAGCGCAAGCACGCCGAGGAACAGATCCGCCGCGCCACCAGCGAACTCTCCCGCAGCCGCGAGGAGTTGCGCACCAAAAATGCGCTGATGGAGGAAAACCTCCGCACCGCGCGCGAGATCCAGCTGACGATGCTGCCGCAGCAATATCCCACGTTCCCGCAAAGCGCCACCGCCGAAACCAGCGTCTTCCAATTTGTCCACCGCTACGAGCCCGCCCAATCCGTCAGCGGTGATTTCTTCAGCGTCTCCGCCATCTCCGACACCGAGGTCGGCGTGTTCATCTGCGACGTCACCGGCCACGGCGTCCGCGCCGCCCTCGTCACGGCGATGATCCGCGCTCTCTCGGAAGAACTGAAACCGCTCGCCCGCGACCCGGGGAATTATCTGCGCAAATTGAATTACGATCTGTGCAGCATCCTGAAGAACACCGGCTCGCCGATGCTCACCACCGCGTTCTATTTCACGGCCGACTGGCAGACCGGCGTGCTGCGGTTCTCCAATGCCGGCCATCCCAAGCCGCTGCTCATCCGCCGCTCGCTCAACAAGGTCGAGCCGCTCGCCAACGCCTCCGGCCGCGGCCAGCCCGCGCTCGGCCTGTTTGAAGACCCGGCTTATCACACCACCGAGACCACCCTGGCCACCGGCGACTTCGTGATGCTCTTCACCGACGGCCTTTACGAAGTGCAGGGCGAGAACGAGGAACTGTATTCGCAGGAACGGCTGCTGCTCGACGTGAAGAACCTGCTTGCGCATCCGCCCGGGATTCTGTTCGACGAACTGCTGCAAGTCATCCGCGGCTTCGCCGTGGGCGGCGAGTTCGACGACGACGTCTGCCTCGTTGGCATGGACTTCATCGGCCCGCCGCCGGCGAAAAGCTGAAAATCATCGCCAAAAAAAATCCCCGGCCTTGCGGTCGGGGATTGTTGAAAGAATCGTTTTTATTCCTGCACGAACTTGATCACGCGGGATTTTTCCGTGCGGCGGCGGAGGCCTTCGTCCAAGACTTTCTTGCGCAGGCGCAAATTTTTCGGCGTGGCTTCCACGAATTCGTCAACGTCAATGTATTCCAGCGCGCGTTCCAACGAGAGCTTCATGGGCGGCGAAAGCGAGATGCCCTTGCCGTCGCCTTGCGAACGCATGTTGGTGAGGCGCTTTTCCTTCACCGGATTCACCGGGATGTCGTTCTCCCGCGCATTTTCGCCGACGATCATGCCAACGTAAATCGCATCGCCCGCTTCCACCATCAGGCGGCCGCGTTCCTGCACCATGTTGAGCGCGTAGGCGGTCGCTTCGCCATTGTCCATGGAGACAAGCGAACCGTTTTTGCGCGCGGCGATTTCGCCGGTGTCCGGGCCGTATTCGTGAAACAAATGGCTCATCACGCCCATGCCCTTGGTCTGGTTGACGAGGTCGGTCTCAAAACCGATGAGGCCGCGCATCGGGACGAGCGCCTCGACGGAAACCTGGTTGCCGACATGGTTCATGCCGGTGATCTGCGCCTTGCGGTTGGAAAGATTTTCCATGATCGCGCCGAGATTTTCGTTCGGGATTTCCACGAACAGCTTTTCAATCGGCTCGGACAATTCGCCGTTCGGGCCTTTTTTCCAAAGCACTTCGGGACGCGACACCAAAACTTCATAGCCTTCGCGGCGCATCTGTTCGACGAGAATCGCAATCTGCATTTCGCCACGGCCGCTGACCGCGAATACCTTCGGGTCGCTGGTCTGCTCGACGCGCAAGGCGACGTTCGTGCGGATTTCTTTCACGAGGCGATCCCAGATGTGGCGTGCGGTGACGAGCTTGCCGTCCTGACCGGCGAGCGGTCCGTCGTTCACGGCGAATTCCATCTGAATCGTCGGCGGATCAATCGGGATGTAAGGCAGCGTGGCGCGCAATTCGGAATCGCAGATCGTTTCGCCGATGAACACTTCCTCGAAACCGGCGAGGCCGACGATGTCGCCGGCGTGCGCTTCCTGGATTTCAATGCGTTTCATGCCCTCGAAATGGTAGATCATCGTGATCTTGCCCTTGGACATCTTGCCCGTGCCGTGCCGGCAGATGGCGGGATCGCCGACTTTCACTTTGCCTTCGACGATTTTGCCAAACGCGATACGGCCGACGTAATCGTTGTAATCCAGGTTGGCGACGAGCAACTGGAAACCTTCGCCGGCCTTGGCGCGCGGCGGCGGGATGTGTTTCACAATCGCGTCGAACAGGGGTTCCATCGTACCGCTGGCGTGTTCCAGTTCCAACTTGGCGTAACCGGCCTTGGCCGAGCAATAGATGAACGGGAAATCGAGCTGCTCATCCGTGGCGTTGAGCGACATGAACAATTCAAACACGAGGTCCAAGACTTTTTTCGGATTGGCGTTCTCGCGGTCAATCTTGTTGATGACCACGATCGGCTTCGCGCCGGCTTCGAGCGCTTTGCGGAGCACGAAGCGGGTCTGCGCCTGCGGGCCTTCCGAGGAATCCACCACGAGCAGCACGCCGTCAATCATGTTCATGATGCGTTCCACTTCGCCACCGAAATCCGCGTGTCCAGGCGTGTCCACGATGTTGATGTGGTAATCCTTGTATTTGAACGCGGCGTTCTTGGCGCGGATGGTGATGCCTTTTTCCTTTTCGAGGTCCATCGAATCCATCAGGCGTTCTTCCTTGGTTTCGTGCTGGTTTTCGCGGAAGGTGCCGGACTGCTTGAGCAAGCAATCCACCAGGGTGGTTTTGCCATGATCAACGTGCGCGATGATGGCGATATTACGGATATGCAACATAGATTCTAAAATAGTCCATCAGTCTGCCTTTTATGCGTAAAAGGTCAAGCCGTGTTTGGGGAGAATCTGAAGTGTCACCGGATTGTCACCCGTTGGCGGGCACGACGCAGCCCACCTTTTGTTGTTGCATGCTCCCGTCTTTTTGGGCAAAACAAAAGTCATGAACGCTAAAACGGCAGCCTGTCTGGCGGCGGGGTTGGTTTCCAGCTGGGATGCCCCGGCGCGGGCGGACCAGACCTTCACGGGTGAGATCACACCCGCAACGGATCTCACGGCGGTTTATTTCCTTTTTGCCGCCGGGCCGTGCGCGGCACCCTATTCGAAAAAGATAGCGGATTTCATTCCCGGCAACACGACCACCAGCTTCGACATCACGTTCAGCTCCCTCGGCCCGGACTCGTATGTGGGTGACAATTATGCCATCATCGCCTTGTATGATTCCGCAAATGGCGGCGTGAGCCTGGGTTTCGATCCCACGGAAGCGGCCAGCATCTTAGGCCAGTCGCCGGCCCCGGATTTCAACGGGCCTTGGAGTGCGGGATATGGCAATGGAGATGAAGCTAGCGTTGCCGGCATCCTGCAAAGCGGCACCTACAACGGCGGGTCAATCGATGATGCGGCGAACATGGGTGGACTGGTCGATCCCAACACGGGGTTATCCATGTATTATTGGTAGCAGCCCGGGGCGGGGGTTGATGGGGCCTATTATTCCCAGATCTCCACGGACCCGCTGAATCCCTCCGCCTTCACGTTGGTCAATTTCAGCAGTGCCACGCCGGGCGGCAGCGGCTCGGTGGTGGAAGTCGTGCCGGAACCGGCGCCGCTCTCATTCCTGGCCGCAGGGGCGGCGCTGCTCGGTGCCTGGAAGCGGCGCGGTCAGTAAAGATCCGGTCTTCCCCCACACGGGCTCATGCTGCTCTCCGTCTGCATTTTGATGAAAGGTGGGGCGAAGAACCTGCGGCGCTTGGCCGCGATGGTGAAACCTCTGGCCGACGAACTCATCATCGTCTGCGACGATCCGGTGTCGGAAACATTTCAGGCGGAAGCCAAAAAATGCGGTGCGCGCTGGGTGCCGCATCGCTGGCAAAACGATTTCGCCGCCGCCCGGAACGCTGGTCTGCAGGCGGCGCAGGGCGAGTGGGTTTTCTGGATTGACAGCGATGAAACCTTGCTCGCGCCAGCGGCAGCTGATCTGCGGCAACTGCTCCGCCGCCCGGATATTCTCGGCTACCTTGTCACCATCGAAGATTTGAAAGCGGGCGTCACCATGTCGCCGCGCCAGCATCCGAGCCTCTACCGGCGTCATCCGGAAATCCGTTACGTTGGGCGCATCCATGAACATTTTGAACCGCCGCTGGAAGTGCTGGCGGCACGCCGGGGACTGGCGATGTCGGCGTCACCTGTCCGGTTAAGCCATACTGGATACCAGCCGCAATTCCGCCCGGAAAAATTGCGCCGCAATCTGGCGCTGCTCGAATTGGAGCTGGCCGACCGCCCCGGTCAGATTTATTACCTCATCGAACTGGGCCGGACTTTGCTGTTGTCTGGCGACGCTCGTGGCCATGCGGTACTGGCGGAAGCGGCGCAAGTCCTCCGACCGTCCTTGTCGCACAGGGAGCCGCCAGGTCCGCTGGTGGCCGCGTTGCTGGAATATGCGTTGAGCCATGCGCCTGCCGGTTTTTCATTGCCTCCGGCCAGGGCGGCGGAACTCGCCGATCGCTGGTTTCCCGCCAGCCCGCCGCTGGCCTGGCGGGCCGCCCGGTGGCATTATGAACAGGGAGCGATTGCGCCAGCGGCGGCATTGCTGCGCCGGGTTTTGGAGCTGGGCGAAAACGGCTGTTACGACCAGTCCCTCAGCTTTGACCGGAGGATTTTTGGCGATGAGACCCGGCTCAACCTGGGTGTCTGCCACGCCAAGCTGGGCGAGTCCGGGGAAGCGGTGAAACAATTCAACCACGTCCGGGCCGGCAGTCCTTTTTTTGCGATGGCCCAAACGAATCTCCGCCAGCTGAAATCCATCGAAGACCGGCCGGGCAAAGATGAATTCTCCCCGCGCTGAACCAGGATGATTACTGTGGATCACTCGTCCTGAAAAATTCTGGATTTGCACCAATGGCTGGGAGGCAAACTATCGCATGTGTTCATTCACGCCTGCGGTTTCGGCGCAACCATCGGAACGGGTTTTTGGCTGCTGCGCCAATGGTCCCACAACCGCCAGCCGAGCAGTAGGGCCAGCATCGCCGCGAAGGCCAGCGGCTGGCGCACATCCTTTTTCGTCTGCATGTAATAATGCACCGCGCCGGCGATGGCGGCCACATACGCGAGCCGGTGCAGCGCCCGCCAGCGTTTGCCGCCGAGCCGCTTGATCATGGCATTGGTGGACGTGACCGCCAACGGCACCATGACCAGCAGGCCGGTGATACCCACCATCAGATATTTGCGTTTGATCATTTCCGTCACCGTGCTGCAGATGTTGCCCTGCCGGTCTAGGAAGAAAAAAATCAGGAAATGCAGCAGCGCGTAGAAGAACGCATAAAGACCGAGTGTGCGCCGGGCGAAAATGATCCAGTTCAAGCCGGTGACTTTCCGCAACGGCGTCACCGCCAGGGTCAGCACCAGAAAGATCAGCGCCATCAGGCCGGTGGTGAGGATGGCGTAGTTCACCGGGTTCGCGCCGAGCTGATGATGCCACGCGTCCCAGCCGAGCAACGCCGCCGGCACCGCGCAATTCACCAGCACGAGCAGCTTGGCGAAACGAAGATCTTGGTCTTTCATGGCGCGTCAGAAGTTCGCCCGCAAATCCAGACCGGCGTATAAATGCCCGACCTGTTCTTCGTAGCCATTGAACATCAGTGTCGGCCGCCGGCCCGATTCGCCGATGCGCTGTTCGGTGGCCTGGCTCCAGCGCGGATGGTCCACCTGCGGATTCACGTTGGCATAAAAGCCGTATTCATTGGGCGCGGCCAGATTCCACGTGGTCGGCGGCTGCGTCGCGACCAGTTTGATTTTGACGATGGATTTGATGCCCTTAAAACCATATTTCCACGGCGTGACCAATCGGATGGGCGCGCCATCTTGCGGCGGCAGCGCCTGACCATAAATGCCGCTGGCCAGCAACGTCAACGGGTGCATCGCTTCATCCAGCCGCAGGCCTTCGACGTAAGGCCAGTTTAACACATCGCTGCGCTGCCCCAGCATGCGCTTCGGATCCAGCAAGGTTTCAAAAGCGACGAACTTCGCGTCGCTCCTTGGCTCGACCACATCAAGCAAATTGGACAACGAAAAACCCGCCCACGGTATGACCATGGACCAGCCCTCGACGCAGCGCATCCGGTAGATGCGTTCCTCGGGCGGACTAATTTTTAGCAGATCGTCGAGATCGAAAACTTTCGGCTTGTTCACCAGCCCTTCGACCGACACCTGCCAGCCCTTCGTTTCGAAATTGGCGGCGGCGGCGGCCACGCCTTCCTTGTCGGTGGAGAACTCGTAGAAATTATTGTAGTGCGTGATATTTTCCAGCGAGGTTTCCGGCTCGGTCACGCGAAAACCGCTGGTGCCATTGGTGGCGGCGGTGACGAGGCCTTCGATCTTCGCCGTATTGATCTTGCCCCTGGCCGGATGATTGAGCTGGCGGTAAACCACCCCGGTGGCCACGGCGCTCGCCGCCAGAATGCCCGTCTCGATGAACTTCCGGCGGTTGAAGTAAACCTTCGGATCGGTGACCTCCCGGGCGGATATTTTGTTCGGCTCTTTCAATGGATTGAACATGAGTTGAACGACAGGAGAAAATTAGCAGAATTTAAGGAATTAGCCAGCGCGTTTCCTGCGGGTGCCGGCGGCCACGGCGGCATGGAAGCTCAGGCCGAGCCAGGCCTCATCCGTGCGGCCGCGGAAAATGTTCGGCCAGTAATTCGCCGGCTTTCTGCACGCCGTGGACGATGCCGGCGGTGAATTCCGTTTTGCGAAAGTAACCGGACATGGCGTCGGCCAGTTGCCGCCAAAAGTCATCGCCACATTTGGCGTGGACGGACTCGTCGCCGATGACCGCAAATTTGCGCGCCCGTGGCGCCACAAAAATCAGGACCCCGTTTCGTTCCGGGGATTGGTTCAGGCCCAGCCGTAAAAACTCCGCCTGCGCCGCCGTCACGGCATCATCCACGTGTTTGGGACTGATGCTGACATGGATTTTGCCCGTGGTCTGGTGTTCGGTATCGCGGATCGCCGCGACAATGCTGTCATGTTGCAGATGCCTGGAAAAGGATCGCATAAGTTACCAGCTCCCTCCCGCGCCGCCGCCACCGAAACTGCCGCCGCCACCGGAAAAACCACCGCCACCGCCGCTGGAAAAACCACCGCCGCCAGTCCACCGTCCGCTGGCCATGCCCGCACCCGTGTAAAGCAAGCTGCTGGCAAACCCGCCGCGGCCGCGGAGGGACATGATGATGATCACGATGACGATAAAAATAATGATTGGCGCGAGGCTCCCGCCATTTTGATGGCCATGCTGGTCGGCCACGGTTGTGCCGTTGCCTTTGTATTCGCCCTTGGTCGCCTGCAGGATCGCGGTCACTCCGGCCGTCAGCCCGCCGTCGAAATCGCCGGCTTTGAAACGCGGTGCGATCTCCTCGTCAATGATCCGTTTGCACAGCGCATCGGGCAGCGCACCTTCCAAGCCGTAGCCGGTCTGCAAAAACATCTTGTGGTCCTGCACGAAGACGAACAGCACCGCCCCGTTTTTTTTGTCCGTTTGTCCCGCCTGCCACGACTTCGCCACGCGCACGGTATAGTCTTCAATGGCCGAGTCCGACTGCATCTTCGGAAAAATCGCCACGAGAATCTGGTCCGAGGTTTGGCGCTCGTGATCCTCCAGCACCGCGTTCAGCTGCGCGGCCGTGCCGGCGGAGACGATGTGAGCGTAGTCGTTGAAATATGCCGGCGGAGCGGGCGGCATGACTTCATCCCCCAGCAGCCGACCGCCGAGCAACAAAATCAGGATGGCGCAAAAACGTCGCACGGTTTTAAGGCGATGCGGCCGCCGGCTTGTTAAAATCGAACTGCACCTTGGGCGGCGTGTCCGACCCGGCGGTGGCGGTGAAATACGGTTTCGGACTGAAGCCCAAAGCCCCGGCATAAAACACGGTCGGAAACGATTTCACCGCCGTATTGTAATTTTGCACGGCGGTGTTGAAATCCTGGCGCTCGACGGCGATGCGGTTTTCCGTGCCTTCCAATTGCGCCTGCAACTCGCGGAATCCTTCCGTCGCCTTCAAATCCGGATACCGTTCCACCACGACCATCAGGCGCGACAAAGCCGACGACATCTGGCCCTGAGCCTGTTCAAACGCCGCGAGCTTGGCCGGATCGGTCGGCGCGGTGTTGGGATCAATCTTCACCTGGCCCACCGAGGCGCGCGCCGTGGTGATTTCCGTCAGCGTGGATTTTTCAAAATTCGCCGCGCCCGAAACGGTCGAGACGAGATTGGGGATGAGGTCGGCGCGGCGCTGATAGACGTTCTGGACCTGCGCCCATTGCGTGTCCGCCGCCTGTGACAGTTTGACCAAGTGGTTATAACTGCCACCGGCGATCACGACCAAAATCAGGGCCGCGATGGCCAGCACCACCAGAACCCCGCCGATAAGAATGATTTTTTTCATAAGTTGACGCTTGAGTTTAGCGATGTCAGTTCAGGTCTCAATTACAATAATCGCCGGGGTTTGGAATCGGCTTGGCCGGCGTCTTCCGCATTCTCAATCGGCAGCTTCCCGCCGCCCGCCCGCCCGCCCGCATTAATCGTTCGCTAAACCAGCTTCTTCAACCTCGCGTCTTCGCCCAATTTCTTGACCAGCTCCTTGATTTTCTGCGCCTGCGATTTGTGCGCCAGCAGCACGGCATCGTCGGTCTGCACGAGGATGGAATCGCGCAAACCAACGATGGCGATCGGCGTGCGGTTTTTCGTGCGCGCGTCAAAGATGATATTGCGCGCCGCGTCCACATGGATGAAATCACCCACGGCGCAATTGCCTTCGGCATCCGGTTTGAGATGCCGCGCCAGCGCGGGCCATGCGCCGAGATCGTCCCACTCGAATGCGCCGTCGGCCACGACCACGTTCTGCGCCTTTTCCATCAGCGCATAATCAATCGAGACTTTTTTTATCTCGGGATATTCTTTCGCCAAAACTTTTGCAAGCTTCGCCGGGTGGTTCGCAACCTTGAACCAGCGCTGGCACGCGGCGAACATTTCCGGCTGATGTTTTTCCAGCCCGTTCGTAACCGTGATAAAACTCCAGACGAACATGCCGGCGTTCCAGCGATACTGTCCGCTGTTCACATATTCCTGCGCCGTCACGAAATCCGGTTTTTCCACGAACCGCTCGGCTTTGAAAAAAGTTGTCTTGGTTTTCTTCGCGCCGGCGGGCGTGGGCAATTCATTTCCGGTGTGAAT
>Ga0182030_10027873_pt1 | contig 10130 bp, 6 predicted proteins | sample 812S3MmetaG_FD_121299 | JGI IMG/M metagenome (GOLD analysis project Ga0182030, IMG submission 121299) | Permafrost microbial communities from Stordalen Mire, Sweden - 812S3M metaG (Illumina Assembly) | ecosystem: Environmental > Terrestrial > Soil > Wetlands > Permafrost | place: Sweden... | reverse complement strand
TCTGGATCGCCTCCAGCTTCTGAAGGATCTTCGCCAGCTCGGCTGGTTGATTCACTTCCCAATCCTTCTGTGGCGCCAGGCGAATGCGCGCCCCGTTAGCTCCGCCGCGCTTGTCGCTGCCGCGGAACGTTGCCGCCGACGCCCAGGCCGTCGTGACCAGTTGGGAGATGGAAAGTCCGGATGCGAGGATCCTGGCCTTCAGGGCGGCAATATCGGGCTCCCCGATCAATTGATGATCCACTGCCGGAATGGGGTCTTGCCACAGCAGGGGCTCCGCCGGCACGAGCGGGCCAAGATACCGCGAGATAGGCCCCATGTCGCGGTGCGTCAGTTTGTACCAAGCCTTGGCGAACGCGTCTGCGAACTCCTGCGGGTTCTCGTGGAAGTGTTTGGAAATCTTGGCGTAGCTCGGGTCCACCTTCAGTGCCAGGTCCGTCGTGAACAGCATCGGCGCGTGCTTCTTCGACGGATCGTGGGCATCCGGCACGGTGCCCGCTGCCGATGCGTCCTTGGGCGTCCATTGGTTAGCGCCGGCGGGGCTCTTGGTGAGTTCCCATTCATGGCCGAACAGGTTGTCGAAGTAGTTGTTGTCCCACTTCACCGGGTTGGTGGTCCATGCGCCTTCCAACCCGCTGCTGATCGTATCGACGCCTTTGCCGCTGCCAAAGGTGTTCTTCCAGCCTAAGCCTTGCTCTTCGATGCCGGCAGCCTCCGGCTCGGGGCCGACATACTTGCCCGGATCGGCAGCGCCATGGGCTTTGCCGAACGTGTGTCCGCCGGCGATGAGGGCAACTGTCTCTTCGTCATTCATCGCCATGCGGAGGAACGTTTCTCGGGTATCCCGCGCCGCCCCGACTGGATCCGGCTTTCCATTGGGCCCTTCCGGATTCACGTAAATCAGGCCCATCTGAACGGCGCCGAGAGGATTCTCGAGTTCACGATCGCCGGTGTAGCGCTCGTCCGCCAGCCACTTGCCCTCAGGCCCCCAGTAAATGCCTTCATCCGGCTCCCAGATGTCCTCGCGGCCGCCGCCGAAACCGACGGTCTTGAGTCCCATCGAATCCAGTGCAACGGTACCTGCAAGAACGATCAGGTCGGCCCAGGAGATTTTGCGGCCATACTTCTGCTTGACCGGCCAGAGCAACCGACGCGCCTTGTCGAGGCTCACGTTGTCCGGCCAACTGTTGAGGGGAGCAAATCGCTGCGCTCCGGAGCCCGCGCCGCCGCGACCATCGGAGATACGATAGGTGCCTGCGCTGTGCCACGCCATACGGATGAAGAACGGCCCATAGTGGCCGTAGTCCGCGGGCCACCAGTCCTGCGATGCCGTCATCAAGGCATGGAGGTCCACGATCACGGCATCGAGGTCGAGGCTCTTGAATTCTTCAGCATAATTGAACTCCTTGTCCATAGGATTGGACAGGGGGCAGTGTTGGTGGAGGATCTTCAGGTTCAGTTGATTCGGCCACCAGGCCGCATTCGTCGTGGCCCCAGCCGCCGTGGGTCTGCGAGCGGAGCCCGAGAACGGGCACTTGGCTTCGGCTGACACGTCTTGCTCCGGAATATGGGGGACAGGCGCCCCCACTGTGGTTTCGAGTGTTTTATCCATATATTGTCCTCCTTCGAATTAGTCAAAAACAATGTGACGAACTGCAAAGCCATCCTGGCGTTCCCATTCGGGCAATCGCCTCCACACGCCTACGACACTTAACCGGAAGCGCGCCGCGGGGCGCACTTCGTGCAGAGCCCCCGGAAAATGAGTTCGCATTCGCGAAGAATCCGCTTACCGAGGGAGCCCGCGGCAGGACTGGGCACGTCGTACCACTCCATGTCCTCCACATTGCCGCAGCGGTCGCAGATGAAGTGGTGATGCCGCATGCCTGTCGCATCGAATCGCGCGGCACGGCCCTCGACGGCCACTTCACGCACCAAACCCGCCCGCACCAAGTCCCGCAGATTATTATAAGTCGTGGCCCTGGAAGAGCGCGGATCCACCCGATTCACGGCTTCGAAGATTTCCACCGCCGTGGGATGCCTGTTGTGTTCCATCAGGAATCCCATAACGGCGTAGCGTTGCGGAGTGCACCGCAACCCGCTGCCTTCCAGGGACCGTTTAATCGCCTCGGCGTCCATTAAGCATTTAGATTAAATCTAATGTGATATTTTGTCAAGGCTCATGCTTTGGGACCGAATGCGGCATCCGCCAGTTTTCTGCTCGCAGCGGCAACCCTCATCCGCGCACGCTGGTAGTATCGGAGCGACTCCTGTAAAATGCCTGTCTACCGGTTTTCTAATTCTAACCCGAAGGAGCGGCTGGCGATGCGATTGATACGAAACGGACAAATCTTGCTGGCGGCTCGCGGAGGGCGCGGCGGACGCGGCGGCGGCGGCGCGGACGCCACGTCTGGTTCGACGCGCTTACAACGAGCGGAGCTTCGCGACAGAGACTATCTACTTTTCGATCCGCCAATTCTCGTCGAACAGCCCCGCCGTCACCAGGTCCGGCATCTCCGCGCCGTCCTTCACCTTGACCACCGCGTAATCGCCCCAGCGCGGCATGCCGTAGTCGGCGTTGTATTCGTTGTCGGGAATCGTCAGGCCGGTGTTCAGCACCACATACTTGCCGCGCATCAGCGGATTGGGATAGATCAGCGCGGGATAATTTTCGCCGGCCGGATAACTCTTTCCCGCCAGCGTGACGATCTCCTTGGTCCACGCCACCGGTAACCTGGCCATCACCTTCGCCATCACTTTATTGCTGCCCGGGTCGCCGAACAGCACCAGGTGATATTTCGACATGTCGGCCGTGGTCACGTCCTTGTCGTCTTTCACGAAGGGATGGCCGCGGAAATATTTCCCCCACATGCGCTGGAAGCGGGCCAGCGTGCGCAGCGCCTGCTGGTTCACCGCGGCGTGCCACGGCGTTCCGGTGGGACGCACCAGCAGGAAGGGATCGAGAAATGCATCGTCGATCGGCCCCTGCAACCCGTGCACCTTGTGGAGCGCAGCCGATTTGCGCCCCGCGTCGACCTTCCACGCGGCGCCGGTCTTCAGCAGCGCGATGTCCGGGGCTGGCTTTACCTTCAGATCGTTGCCATCGATCCGGATGCTCCTGGCGTGCCCGGTCTCGCGCAGCACCAGGCGAGCCACGTTGTGCGTGTCGATGGCGTAGGCCGCGCCGCCATCGCTGCGCTGCGCGTCGACATCGGCCCGCTCGTACTGCTTGCCGAGCTGGTCCACGGTGACCCAGTAATCGCGGTTGTAGCGCGTGGTGTAGGTGACGAACTTGATGTGCTCGGGCGACGTCTGCCCTTTGTCGCCCCATTCCTTCAGGAAGGCGTCCAGGCGTTGCCGCACTAGCGGGCGGGCGCCGTGGCCGGTGTGGAGCGAGATTAAAAAGATGTCGGGCGCCCCCACCATGTGCAGATTGTCCGGCTCTCCCTCGGCGTGGAACCCCTCTTTTTCGAGCTGCGCGCGGGCGTGCAGGGAGCTCTCTAACTGCCCGCGCGATGGAGTGCCCGGCGGGAACGCCGGAATCGCGTTGGGCTGAGTGTCGCTGTCGCCGTCGTGCGCGGCCAACGGCAGATTGTAGGCGTTGAGCGCCCATTCTGCCATGTTTTCCCAGATCTTCAGCACCGCCAGTTGGTAAGGTTCGAGACCCGGCATCTGCGCCCGCCGCGACCATGTGCCGGCGCCGATCTCGGCCGCCGCGAAGACGTCGGGATGATGCAGCGCGATATGCCAGGCGCCTTCGCCGCCCTGCGAAAAGCCGCGGATGATGATTCGCGTCCTGTCGATCTGGAAGCGCTTTTCCATCGCGGCAATGCCCTCGAACACATCCGCCTCGCCGCCCCAATGCCAGCCCTCGCCGTTGATGCGTCCGAACAGATCGATCTGGATCTGCCCCTGGTCGGCCACGTTGCCCGGGCGGAAATTCTGTTGGGCGAACAGGAATTCGCTCTCCGTGGTGTTGTTCTGGCGCCCGTGCAGCCACACGTAGAGTCGCGTGGGCCTGGCGGGATCGTAATTTTCGGGAAGCGTGACCGCGTACGGCTGCACCGAGCCGTCGATAGCCGAATAGTAGGCGTGAATCTGCTTCCTCCCGGTGTTCCACGGCGCGGCGCCGGCGAGCAACTGGTTGGCGCGTTCGATCCCGCGGTCGAGCACCGTCATGGCATGGCCGACAGCGTTCTGGTTGTTGATGAGGTCCGGGAATTCCTGAAGGAACCGGCCGGCCTTGGCGTAGACCTCGACGTCGCCCACCAGATCCGGATCGAGGCGCCGGGCTTTCGCCTGACCGGCTTTTGCCTGACGCACCAAGTCCTCGATCTGCTGGCTCTTGGCGCCGATCTGCGCCAGTTCTTCCGGCGTGGCTTGGAAGGCCGGACCCCGGCCGCCGCGCTGTTGCGCCAACCCCCACGCCAGCATCGTGCCGGCCGCGAGCGCATACCTGGCCCATCGCATCATGTCCTGTGCCCCCCTCTATCAGCGGAAAGCATATCAGATCCGGGATAGAATCGGAGTTCCATGAAATCCGCTGTCCGCATCCTTCCGATGGTTGTCCTGACAGTCGCCTTCGCTTTCCTTTTGGGGTTCGGCTTTCAGCGCCGGAGCGCGCGCCTGCTTCTCCCGGTTGCCGGCGCCGCGACCGTGGAGCGCGCGGCGGCTCACGACCTTTCGGCGCCGCTCGCCTCCCTGCGGCCATCGGGGAGCGGCGGCCAGCCGCTCGACTGCGGCGCGAACTGCGGCACGTCGCCGGGCGATGGCGAGGACGATGGCGAAGATCAGGCGCCCGCCGGGACGCCGCCTCCTCCGCCGCCGGTATCCCCCGCCGCGGCGGCTATCGAACAGCAGGCGCAGGGTGCGCGCGAGGCCGCCCGCATGGTCGCCAGCTTCGACGGACTGGGGGTTGGCTTCGACGGTCCGCAGGGGCCGGCCGCGGGGCGCAATCCCTCCGACAACAGCCTGGCGGCCGGGCCGGACCACATCGTCCAGATCGTCAATTCGCGCATGGCGATTTTTTCCAGGACGGGCGAGGTCCTCTACGGCGCCGTGCCCACCAACACGATTTTTCGCGGCTTCGGCGGCCCGTGCGAGGAGCGCAATAATGGCGACGCCGTGGTGCGCTACGACCAACTGGCCGGTCGCTGGCTCTTCGTCATGCCCATCTTCAGCCGCATCGCCGGGCGTCCGGATGAGCCGTATTCCATGTGCTACGCGCTCAGCGAAGGCCCGGATCCCATGGGCTCGTACTATCGCTACGAGTTCCGCCGCAAACTGTTCCCCGACTATCCGCGGCCGGCCATCTGGCCCGACGGCTACTACGTTCCCAGCAGCACCGGCGACACCGTCATTCAGAAGCACGCCTGCGTGGCCGATCGCGCCACCATGCTCAAGGGCCGCGATGCGTCGGAGCAGTGCATCGTGATCGACGGCGTAAACTTTCTCAATAACGCGGACCTCGACGGCCAGAACCTGCCGCCCACCGGCGCGCCCAATATCCTGATGGCCGCCGGCGGCAGCCAGTTGCGCCAGATTCTGGAAGACGACGCCCTCTACGCCTGGCAGTTTCACGTGAGCTGGAGCGATCCGTCAAAGACCGGGCTCACCGGACCGGTCAAGATTCCCGTAGCGCCCTACCACTACCTGTGCGGCGGCCAGTTGACGCGCTGTGTGCCGCAGCCCGGCGCCGCGATGCGGCTCGATGCGCAGGGCGACAAAATCATGCAGCGGCTGGTGTACCGCAACTTCGGGGATCGCCAATCCATCGTCGCGGTCCACTCCGTGAACACCTCGGCGGGCGGTGGCGGAGTGCGCTGGTACGAGTTCCGCCTCGATGCGCAGGGCGATCCCGCGTTGTATCAGCAAGGCACCTATGCGCCCGACCCGTTTTATCGCTGGATGGGCAGCCCCGCTATGGACCGCGCGGGCAATATCGCCATCGGATACTCGTTCGGCGGCGCGCCCCATTACGCCGGCCAGCGTTTCGCCGCGCGACTGGCCGGCGACCCGCTGGGACAGCTTACCCTGCGGGAATCCACGCTCGCCGCCGGCGCGGCCGCGCAAACCTACGGCAATCGCTGGGAAGATTACGCCACCACCGCGATGGACCCGTCGGACGACTGCACTTTTTGGTATGTGGGCGACTATTACAAGGCCGGCGCCACCACTTACTCCACGCGCATCGGCGCGTTCCGCCTGCCGGGTTGCCTGGAGCGCCGCGTGAGCGGCATGGCGTTCCTCGACCGCAACCACGACGGCAAGCGCGATCCCGGCGAGCCCGGTCTTGCCGGCTTGACAATTGCCTACACCGGAGCCAGGAACGGAACGGTTGTCACCGGCGCCAACGGCAGCTACAGTTTGCCGCTGCCGGCCGACCCGGCTTACCAGTCGCTGGCTTACACGCTTTCCGTTCGCGCTTCCCGACACGCGCCATGGGCCGCGCCCGCCAGCGCGGTAACGGTCTCGTTGGCCGATCCGGCGGGTGTCACCGGCGAGGATTTCGCCGGCGTCTGCACGGTGCCGAACCGCGGCGGCGCGGAACCGCGATTCTGGGCCGGCGCCAAAGGGAAAGGCATACTGCGGGCTCACGAAGCAGCCTGGCAGAGCCTGCTCCACCAGACGCTTCACGTCAACCTGGCGAGCTACGATCAGCTTAAGAAATGGCTGGCTACGGCGGGCCCTACGGCCCAACTCGCCGCCACCGTGCTGAATGTCGCGTTCGGCGCCCAGGACGGCGACGCCACGGTGCACGACCCGGTGGCCGGCGACTGGCCGTCGATCGGCGCGCTGATCGCTCGCGCCAACGGCTCGGCGGCGGTGGAGTATGCGGACTTGTTGCGCAAGCTGAATCGCAACCAGGCGGCGGTGACGCCGTCGCAGGCGTCGGCGTGCGGGCCGTACTGAGCTTCGAAACGAACCGAGTGACGCCGCCACCGCGCATGTGGCCCAATAGAACTGGAAGAGCTGCGTTGGGGCTGAGCTTCGGAGTGGCTTGCGGACCGCGCCGCGCTCCCTTCCGCTGCGCATCGGCCATTAGCCTCTGTCACAAGACTCCGCTTTTTGTGGAATTAACCGCCCCGAACCACTCCCTCACGGTCGTGGCTCAGTAACAAGTCTCCTGGAATCAACGCAGTGTTACCGAGTCGGGCCCGGAGGCACCCCGTCAGCAAGCGGTCTTTGTCCTTTAACTTGAGTTTCGCGACAGAAACCAAAACCTTGCTGCGGCGCTGAAAGCGTAGTCCCATATTTCGCGCCTCTACCCCTGGCGCTTGCGCGCCTTCAGGCGCCGCAATTCTTCCAGGCGCTCGGCGATCCGCTTTTCGATGCCGCGGTCCGTCGGGAAATAGTATTGGCGGCCCGCCAGGGATGGCGGCAGGCACTCCATATCCACCACGGCATCCTTGAACTGATGCGCGTGCTGGTAGCCTTCCGCGTAGCCCCACGCTTTCATATCGCGTGTGACGGCATTGCGCAGATTCATGGGAACAGGCTCGGCGATGGTATTCTCCACGTCCGCGCGCACCGCGTTCATGGCGCTGTAGGCGGCGTCGGATTTCGGCGCGGCGCACAGATAAATGGCCGCCTGCCCGAGCGCCAGGTCGCCCTCGGGAATCCCCAGGAAGTGGACCGCCTGCATGGCCGCGACCGCCTGTTCGAGCGCGCGCGGGTCGGCCAGTCCGATATCTTCGCTGGCCATGCGGATCAGGCGGCGGGCAATGTACAGGCGATCTTCGCCGGCCTCCAACATGCGCGTGAGCCAGTACAGCGCCGCGTCGGCATCGCTCGATCGCACCGATTTGTGGAGCGCCGATATCAGGTTGAAATGCTCTTCGCCTCCCTTATCGTAGAGCAGCAGTTTGCGCTGCATGGCGTCCTGGACGGCAGCCTCGGTTAGGGCGCCCCCGCCGGATGCCGCCGCCGCGGCTTCCAGCGTGTTGTACGCCTGGCGCGCGTCGCCATTGGAATAGATGGCGATCTGCTCCAGCACGTCTTCGGGCGCTTCCAGCCCCACTTCCGGCAGAGCGCGCAGCAGCAGCGTCACGATCTCCGGCACGGTGAGCCCGCGCAGGGCGTACACCCGCGAGCGCGAGAGCAGCGCCGATATCACCTCGAACGAGGGATTCTCGGTGGTGGCGCCGATCAGGATGATGTCGCCGCGCTCCACATAGGGCAGGAAGGCGTCCTGCTGCGCCTTGTTGAAGCGGTGAATCTCGTCGATGAACAGGATGGTGCGGCGCCCCAGGCGGCGCAGACGCTCGGCATCGGCCATCACCGCCTTGATTTCCTTGATGCCGCTCAATACCGCGCTGAAGGGAATGAACTCGCAGCGCGTGACCCCGGCGATGAGCTTGGCGAGGGTCGTTTTGCCGACCCCCGGCGGACCCCAGAGAATGATGGAGGTCAACTGGTCGCGCTCGATCTGGCGGCGCAGCGGCTTTTCGGGGCCGAGGATGTGCTCCTGCCCGATGTAATCCTCCAGGCGCGTGGGGCGCATGCGTTCGGCCAGCGGACGCTTACCGCTTTCGCGCTCCGGTTGCGTTGGCGGACTGGAGTCGAACAGGCTCATACGCGTGCCGTCCGTTGGCGGCGCGCCTCGTACAGCAGGATGCCGGCGGCCATGGCGGCGTTGAGCGATTCCACCGCCATGGTGGGGATGGACACATCCTGCGCCACGCCGCGCCACTCGCGGCTCACGCCGCGGCCTTCGTTGCCGATGATCAGGGCGCATGCCGCGGTGAGGCCGGCGTCCGCCACCGCGCGCACCGCCGCGCCCGGCCGCGCGGGAACGGCGGCGTAAATGGTCAGCCCGTGCTCCGCGAAGGAAGCGCGCGCCAGTGCCGGATCCATGCCATACAGGAAGGGCACCCGGAACAGGGATCCCGCGGAAGCGCGCAGCGTTTTGGGGTTGAACGGGCTGGCGGCGCCCTTCAGGAAGATGGCGCCAGTCGCGCCGAAAGCTTCGGCGGCGCGCACAATGGCGCCGGCGTTGCCGGGATCCTGCAGGCCGTCGAGCGCCACCACCAGGGCGCAGCCCTGAAACAGCTCCGGCAGTTGCCATGCGGGTGGTTCGACCAGGGCGATTACCCCCTGGCTGGTTTCGGTGCCGGAAACTTTTTGCAGCAGCGCGTCCGGCAGGAAGGCCAGTTTGATGCCGGCCAGACGGGGCAATTGCTCGCGCGCCGATTCGGCCGCCAGCACCTGTTTCACCGGGCAACGGCTGCGCAGGGCCTCTTCCAGCAGGTGGACCGTCTCGGCCACGCACCATCCCTGCGAAGTGAGGCCGCCGCGCACGATGGCGCGCCGCACGTCCTTCAGCAGGGGGTTTGCGGCGCTCGAGATCGTCTCCGCCTTGAGCATGTGCTTACAATGGGGGCTGACGATCAGAATACCGCACATGAAACGTGCCGTTTGGGCTGCGATCCTAGCCGCTGGGGCCGCGCTGGCCGCGTTGGCCGCGTCGATCGCCTACGTGTCGGTGCGGATCGAGCGCCAGTCCACGCGCGACGAAGCGCGCCATGCCGATGTCATCCTGGTGCTGGGCGCTGCCGAATATCGCGGCCGGCCGTCGCAGGTGCTGCGCGCGCGGCTGGACCATGCGCTCGAACTGTACCGGCGAAAACTGGCGCCCCTGGTGCTGACCACCGGCGGCGCCGGCGGCGACCCGGTATTCACCGAGGGCGGCGTGGGCCGCTCCTACCTGATCGGCCGCGGCGTTCCAGCGGAAGCCATCATCGTGGAGACGGAAGGCGAAACCACCCTGGAATCCACTGCCATGGCGGGGGAAATTATGCGCCGCATGGGGTTGCGCTCGGTCATCGTGGTGAGCGACGGTTACCACATCTACCGGGTGAAGCGCATGCTGCAGTTTCGCGGCCTTAAGGTGTACGGCTCGCCGCGCAAGGAACGCGCCCCGGAGGGCATGCGCGAGAATTGGAACTACGTCAGGCAGGCCGTCGGCTACCTGCTCTGGCGGGCCGGCCTGGCTGGGTAGCGGTATCAAGACCCGATCGCGGACCGCGGCCGGATCCGTCCCATCCAGGCGCTGCCCGGCGCAGTGCTATCCGCGCCCCTGACGCGGGTGTGTAACCGTTATGGGGGTAGATCCTTAAAGCGGGCTCCGCACAACC
>Ga0182030_10027872_pt1 | contig 10130 bp, 6 predicted proteins | sample 812S3MmetaG_FD_121299 | JGI IMG/M metagenome (GOLD analysis project Ga0182030, IMG submission 121299) | Permafrost microbial communities from Stordalen Mire, Sweden - 812S3M metaG (Illumina Assembly) | ecosystem: Environmental > Terrestrial > Soil > Wetlands > Permafrost | place: Sweden... | reverse complement strand
GGTCTTCAACCTCTATGACAATAGCTGGCCGATCCGCACCCGCGTGCGCCAGTATCCGCCGGCCAAGTTCGTTTTCGGCGAGCCGGGCCGCACCGGCGAGGCGATCAACTCGGTCATCACCGCCGGCGTCATCATCTCCGGCGCCACGGTATCGAACTCCGTCGTCTCCCAGGATGTGCGCGTCAACTCCTACTCGACCGTGGACGCCAGCATCATCTTTTCCCACGTCAATATCGGCCGCCATTGCCGCATCCGCCGCGCCATCATCGACCGCCACGTCCACATTCCCGAGGGCACCGTCATTGGCTACGACCCGGTCGAGGACAAGCGCCGCTATTTCGTCACCCCCTCGGGACTGACCATCGTCACCCGCGACGCATCGCTCTTTGAAAACCCCGTCGATCCGGAGTTTCTGCATCGGTACTAAGAACTTATCCGTAAATTGTGGCGCCGGTTTCCTGACCGGCTGTACTGGCGGCTTGCTAGAGCAAAATCAGAATAAACGTGCCCTTACAAAGAGTCTCAAAGGTGGCTTTTTCTTGAGGAAAAAGCCACTTGGCAGCATCGCTTTCGGGGTACAGCTATTCTGATTTTGCTATAAGTAGCCACCGAAAGGTGCCCCAAATAACGTCGGGGCCGCGTTAGCGACCCCGCTCAAGCCGCTTTGAGCGGCTCACACCGTAAAGCCCCCGGTTCTGCCGGGGGCTTTACGGTGTTACCATTCTTGGTGCTCTTGCAAAGCAACCCTGTCTATAATCCTTGCTCGCTTCTGCCAATCACATCGTCCTGGATTTCCGGAGAGAGTTGCACAAAGTAAGCGCTGAAGCCGCCTATCCGCACGATCAAGTCCTGGTGGTTTTCCGGGTGTGCTTTGGCATCGAGCAGTTCCTTAGCGTCCAACAGATTGTACTGGATATGCTGCCCGCCTTGCCTCAGGAACGTATCGGTAAGCACCGCAAGCTTCGCTTTGCCTTCGGAGCTTTGGGCAATGCTCGCGGAAAACTTCTGATTCAGGGCGCAAGGTAACGATTCGTGAAAGCCGGCTTTGAGCGCCGAGCGGAGGACGCCCGTGGGCCCGGACTTATCCATTCCCCGCATGGGCGACATGGAACCATCGTACAGTGGTTCCTTCGACTTGTGGCCATTGGCCAGCGCCCCCACGCCCAAGCCGCCGAAATAATGCCAAGATAACCCCTCCCGGACAACTGTGAAGGACGGGTCCGGGCTATTGTCGTAGGACCGGATCACTCCCCCGGTAAACGCGCCCACATTGCGAACCATCATGTCGGCCTCATCGATGTCGTTGCCGTATTTGGGCACGGCCAGACACATCTGCCGCACCTGCTCGCCTCGCGCTCCGGTGAAGTTCGAGTCCAAGACCTCCAGAAGCTCTCCCATCGTAAGCTTCTTCTCCTCGAACACCAGCTTTTTGACGGCCAGCAGAGAATCTGCCGTATCGACGATCGCCCGATCACCCATGCAAAAACTGTGGTACTCAGGATCCGTGACCACCGTATCCTTGCCCTTTTCCATGCACTGTTCGGAATTGAGCGTCGAGAGGAAAGGCAGGCGCACATACTTCTCGTTTTCTTGCCGAGCTATGGCCGCCAGCCAGAACATACGATTAATCAAGAACTCATACTGTTTGTTAAATGCATCGTACAATTGGTCAAACGTCGTAAAATTGCGGGGGTCGCCTGTCTGCAAGCCTAGCTGTTTTCCGGTGATCGCCGACCGCCCGTTGTGCAGCGTTATATCGAGAACGCAGGCGACATTGATCGCTCCCAAGCCTTCACTGCCGACATGTTCTATGGTTCCCGAGACAACGGGCATGACACATCCCAGTCCATACCAGTCCCTGGCTCTTTCCACCGGAACGCCGCCCGCGGCGAAGTACTTGACTACATAATCGCCATTCTCGAATAACGGTATGCCGCCTTTAACTTTGACATTGGTATCGATCGCCTTATCCAGAAGCCAGCGCGGCGTGCCTTTGTGCCACTGCAAACCGACAGTGGGAGTGGAAAGCTTGAGCAAACCGATCACGTGGAGGACAAGGTAGCTCAAAAGATTCGCAGCATCTTTGCCCTCCTTATCCACTCCGCCGACATTCAGTGAGTTGATGCCGAAGCTGATTTGGTGGGACTCCCTGAAGCCCGCGCTCGCAATGAAGATCTGGCTGCCCCAGTGTCCGAGGCCGCACTCCAGCAGCTCCGCTGCCCGTTCCAGAGTGAGATTCCCCCGGCCTAAGTCGTCGGCGAAATACGGCCACAGATACTGGTCGATACGGCCGAGCACGGGGTAAAAGCATGCGGGGTCCTCCAGGTTCTTGCAAACTGCGATAAAGTGCATGGCCTGAATAGCCTCGTGGAAAGTGCGGGGCCGATTCTCGGGAACCCACTCGCATATCTCGGCAATTTGCAACAGCTCGCGTTGCCGGGCAGGATTCGGCTCCGCTTGCGCCATCTGGCGCGCCAGCTCAGCATACCTGTGACTGTAGGCTATGGCTGCCTGGCAGACGATAACCACGGCTTTCCAGAAATACAGCTTGCGGATATCGGTATCCCTGGTCTTTATGAAGTTATCGATGTGTCCCTGCGCCTCGTCGATGAACCCCCGCATGCCCTTGGCCAGCGCTCGGTCCCACAACAAGGAACCAGAAGCTCCGGGGACAAAGCCAACCTCGGGAGCCGGGTCCTTCAGTTTTGCATCCACACAATCGTCCGACCATGTCCCCACCAGGTTATGCCAGGCGGACCGGAGGTGGTCCGGCGCCGTCTTTCCGGCATAGTACGCGGCGCATTCTCTCAATACCTGTCGATCTTCCGCAGATAACGACCCCTTGGCGGTTAGCGTGAGCTTCAGGTTGGCTTCATCGTCCTCAAGGCCCGGGATGTAATTCCCGCATATGTCGATGGCGGTGTTGGCCACGAGAAGTCCGGTAGAAATTCTTCCCACGATCAAGTCGAAGTCCAGGATTTCTATCGGCACAGAGGCAAGAATATTGGCGAGCATCTTCGCTCTGCGAATCTCGATGTCTTCGCCCTCTGTCTCCTTCCAGGACTCCATAGCCAGTTGCTGCCGCCGGGTGCAAATCCTCCATGGGGCGGTGCGCCGCGCTTCTTTCCACCCTAAGATCCGTTCGTTCAGTTGCAGTCCATCGATCTGTCGAAACAGCTCTGCATCAGGCATGGTCAGGGTGGTTTCCACCTGCTCGGTCGATAGTGTTGGCGATGCCATTTTTCTCTCCTCTTAAACTTTTCCTAATGACAATGACGATGATGAGAACTGGTTCGTGCCAGACCCGGACACCGCGTTGACGGTCACGCCATTGCCGCCAAACTCGGCGCTATAGGTAACCGTTTCGTTTCCCTCTTCCTGCGCTGTGCCCAGGCACCGCCGGGCGGTGAACCGCAACGGGAGGCGCCTGAGACAGTTGCACCCTTAACGCAGCGGGCGCAGAATGGCCCGGGCGGGGCCGGCGTCGCCGCCTTGCATAAGGAGCGGAAGGCAGAGCAACTCGTATTCGCCGGGCGGCACATGACCCAGCGCGCAGCCCTCCAGAACGTAAACGCCCCCCCCGAGCATAGTTATATGCGCTTGTCTGAGGGACGCTTCCTGTTTAATGTCGCCGAGGCTAAGGTCGTCCAACCCGAACAGGACAATCCCCTTCTCAACCAGATACTCCGCCGCAGCCTGGTCGAGGTACACGAAATCTTCCATCCACCCCGGCCCTTCGTAGGCGCGTGGGGAGTTGCGCGTCTTGCACAGGATGCGCTCGCCCTTGCGGATGTTATGCCGTTCCAGCTCCTCGACTTTGATCTTTTCCGGATCTTTGATCTCAATCACCCGCGCCGGCCCCAGGGTGGCATCCAGCGGCATGTCGGAAATCGTGGATCCCCCGGGAATAAAATGGATCGGAGCATCGACGTGCGTGCCAGTGTGCGAGATGATCTCGATTTTGCTCATCGTCACTGGAGCTCCCAGCGCCGGATCCATCATGCGATAGATTTTCGGGGGCACTGGATCCAGGGGGTTATAGACCATCTCCTGCTTGAGGGGGATAGAAATGTCATACCAGCCTTGGGGTACTTTGACAGCCATGATTACAGTTCCTTTGGAACTCAGAAATTTTGTATACAGGCTGGCGGTATGCGTACTGCATGCCGTCAGAACCAACTTTATTTGATTCTCAACGCGGGCTAGATGTCAAGCAGATTTTTTGGCAGGATGCGGTCAGATCCGTCCAACCTTTTTCCGGTATCTGAACAATTTATTTACCCTTTATAATGAATAACCTAGTGGCTACGCAGAATTTTGCCTTGACAACGGCTGCTGCTTGTGTTTTAAAAGAGGCCTCAGAACTTCCTCCGCCTTGTAAGTACTATGTATACATTTGAGAGGTGGAGAATGTGTGTGCTTCACAAGAAGCTGAATTACGGTCCCACTTGGCCTCCTGGTCGCATTGCTGTTTCCTGCGGCCCGCCTCAATCTTGCCCACGCGCAAGTTTCAACCGCGGTGAGGACAAGCCTATCAAACACTAGATGCAGGAAAACGGCACAAGAGAGAACGATGCGATTGGAAGGGAAAGAGGAGAAGTGATAATGAGCGGGAAGGCGCAGTTCGAAAAGCTACTTTCACCTTGCAATATAGGGAAGATGCGGGTTAAAAACCGAATAATAAAGACTGCCGCAGAAATGAATACCCATGACCTCCATGATTTCCATATGAACCAGAAAACCATTGACAACGTAGAAACACTGGCCAAGGGTGGCGTTGGCATGATTATTTTCTGGAACGCCTACATTGATTATCCTTTAGGCGCAAGGATGGCCGATGGGTTGCGTATTGACGCTGACGAATACATTCCAGGTTTTAGTAAATTGGCAGATGCCGTTCACAAACACGATTGCAAGTTATCTGTGCAGATGATGCACGCCGGACCCTGGTGCCCGGCGTCGCTTTCCGGGCGCCCACCAATAGCTGCTTCGGTGATGAGAGAGGACATGTATGGAGACAAGGGTGACGAAGCCGTTGAGGCAACCCTTGCCGATATTGAAGAGGTTCAGGAAAAGTTCGTAAAGGCGGGGGAGCGGTACAAGAAGGCCGGGATTGACCATCTGGAGATACACTGCGGCACGCAGCACCTGGGCAATACTTTTATGTCTCGTCACTGGAATAAACGCCAGGACAAATATGGCCCTCAAAGCCTGGAAAACAGGTCTCGGTTTATTGTTGAAATCCTGCGGGAAATGAAGAGACGTCTGGGGAAAGACTTTCCGATCGGTGTCCTTTACAATGCTGCCGAATATGGGATAGACGACGGCATCACTCCCGCGGAGGGTCAAGAGTTCGGTCGAATATTTGAAGCTGCCGGCGCCGATAACCTTCATCCAAAAGCCGATGGCTTAGGTCCACTCTATAGTCTAATCAACTGGCCCGATGCGGTCTGCTATCCAGAGGTTCCGAACCCCTTGCCAGAAGGACTGGATGGAAGCCGTAACGGGGCTGGATTATGGGTGCCTCTAGTTGCATCAGTCAAGAAGGTCGTTTCCATACCAGTTATTGCCACCGCAGGCATCCATGCTGAACTGGGAGAGGAAATCCTGCAACAGGGTAAAGCGGACTTTATCGGCATGACCAGACGCCTGTTGGCCGACCCGGAACTCCCCAACAAGGTTGCCGCAGGAAGACTGGAGGATATTGCCCCATGCACCCGCTGTCTCTCCTGCATCGACGGAGTACATACAGAAGATTTTCCGGGGAAATTCCGCTGCCGCATTAATGCTTCCATGACAAGAGAGCGGGAATACGAGATCAAACCAGCGGTCAAGAAGAAAAAGGTTATGGTAGTCGGTGGTGGACCAGCAGGAATGGAGGCGGCCAGGGTAGCGGCTTTAAGGGGGCATGAAGTCGTACTGTACGAGAAAGAACATCAACTGGGAGGATCCGTACCCGTGGCTGCCACGGTCAAGGGGCTTGAAATTGAAAACCTTCCAACCCTGCTACGCTATCTCCAAACCCAAATTACCAAGCTGGGCGTCAAGATTAATCTCGGCAAAGAGGTTAATAGGGCGTTTGTCGAGCAGGTTAAGCCAGATGTGCTCATACTGGCTACCGGAGGGCTATATTCCGTTCCGGAAATACCTGGAATCGATTCGGGCAATGTGGTCAAGGCTGCCGGCCTGAACCGCCGGCTGAAGACTTATTTGAGGTTCGTAGGTCCCCGGCTGCTCATATGGGCCACGAAATTCTGGATGCCCATCGGTAAAAGGGTTGTCATCGTCGGTGGTGGCATACATGGCCTCCAGCTAGCCGCGTTTCTGGTTAAGCGTGGTAGAAAAGTAACCGTTGTGGACACAGATGAGGAAATGGGAAAAGGGCTGGTTGACTGTTATAAGTTTCGCCTGTTTTGGTGGCTGGAGCAAAAGGGCGTGCCCATGTTGACCGGCGTCAAGTATGAGGAGATAACAGATAAAGGGCTGACTATCACTACCAAAGAAGGAGAGAAAAAGATCTTGGCGGCAGATACCATATTGCCTGCTTTGGCCATGGCGCCGGACACTGAGTTCGTCAAGAGCCTGAAGGGGACAGCTCCTGAAATCTATCAGATTGGCGACTGTGGGAGCCCTGCTCTGATCATAGATGCAATTGGGGATGGTTCACGTATTGGTCGCGCGATATAGGGGATGCGATCAATTGTATCTAGGTCTGTGACCGGATGAAGAAGTTTCATTGAATTCGTGCTTTCCCAGGTCTCAAAATCGAGTTCTGGGGCACCCAATGGTGGTACAAAATCAAGCGGTCAGAGACCTAGACAAAAATATTCTTGCCGGCAACCTCAGTGGCGGGAATCGCTGGGGTTTCCGGTGCGGCAGTTATGAGCCAGATGGGTGAAGACAAAGCTGCTACGACAAAGGCGACGCGATCATTGATCGCGTCGCCTTTGTCGAATACGTACGGCGTTTCAACTCGCTCACCGTCGAGGCCGACACCCTCGTGCCCCACGGCGCTTAAGGAGTGTCGGCTCGGCTGAAACTTCGTAATCTGGCTCCGTGGTTCGAATCGAAATGCGATGGGGGCGCCGATTGCATTGCCTCAATCTACTTCAATGAGACTTTACACTACTATCGCCTGCTGCCATCATTTCGTGGGTGCAGGCTTCTCTTTTCCCAATCTGCGATAGTACTCTTCTGGTATGTTCGCAGGATCTTTGTAGTAGGCAAAGTGACAGAAGCCGTGCTGCATCGGCTCATGCGCGAGATGAACGGGTTGGAGGTCTCCCGTATTTTCAAAACCCAGCGTCTCCATGATCGGACAATGTACGCAGTAAATCGGAAAGTCTTTCATGCCCCAGGTGATGCGGTGCGGTTCTTTCACCCTGGCTAAACCGGCTTCGTAGCCTCCCAGTTCGATAATCCTCTCACCGGATCCGCAGGGCTTCATGGTGAGGACGATCTTCTCATCATCCTCTTCAATGGCGAGGGGTTGAAGATGCCCGCGGAGGGTTTTGGCCAGGTGAATGATGAGGGAGCGCAAGTCCGTCTCTACTGGCGGCTTAAAGACTATTTTCCCTTCGATCGTGTGGGCGAAACGTTCGGCCTTCTCCACGGAATCGATTCCGTAGTTTTGGTAGATATAGGTCAGTAGCCCAGTCGCCCAGAACATGTATCCGTCGTGCAGGTGGTTGAACTCTCCATACAGGCGCTGGACGACTTCCTTCGCCTTCTGCTTATCGCCCTGTTCGATGGCCTCCTGAGCTACATCCAGGGTACGCCTTCCCATCTCCCGCAGTTCTTCCTTGGAAAACAACCTGTTGCCGTTCATAAGTTCTCCTTGTCCGCCCCATTGGGCTCAGTTCTCGGCATCGTTCCGCCACTATGTTATTGGGGCACGGTCTCAAGAGGCCCCCTATGTCAAGCCCAGCTTTTCCTCTGCATGTTGCAGCGCGCGTACTATATGCTGTGAGTACGCGCTATTTTAACACACTCCACTGGCTAGGTGTAAGTGCGATTGAGTTCGCAGTTTGGTCGCGATGGCTGCATACGCTATGAGTGCTTATAGGGTCGCGATCGCCAGGTCTATGACCGGATGAAGAAGTTTCATTAAGTTCGTGCTTTCCCAGGTCTCAAAATCGAGACCTGGGGCACCCAATAGTGATACAAAATCAAGCGGTCAGTGACCTAGAAGCCCGGCGTTGTAAGTACCTGAATTTAGGTTTTAGCGGAGACATGCACTCGATGACCGTATCCAAATATGAGAAGTTCGCAGTCCGCAAGCCGATATACGAAGCGCGCTTTCCCAGCGTGAAGGGACGCCAGGCGCCTGCTATGACTTTTCTGAGCAGCCAGCAGATTCCAGAGGCAAACTTTCATATCGAGATGGCTTGGGTCTACGCCATTCCGGAGCCCAATCCTTGCCTGCCGCCGCAGGTTCTCGACCACGATCGGCTCGTGCTTTTCATTGGCATGGATCCCGAGACGCCGCAGGTACTGGGCGCCACCGTCGAGTTCTACCTGGGCGGACAATCCATTGTATTGAACACCACCGGCTCGGTCTTTATTCCCAAGGGAACGCCCTACGGCCCGGTAAGTTGGAAGGAGGTTCGCCGCCCGCACGTTCAGCTATCCATGGTATTCGGTTGCGGCGATCCTTACCCCGCTGGCCGCAAGGCGGTTGACGGAACCATCGTCGAGCTTCCCCATAAGACGGAGAAGTTCGACTATGAGCAATATGTCGTCCGCAGTCCCATGCGCGAGGCCGGCCCCAACTACGTCGAAGGCCGCCAGAACCCCACCATGACCTACCTGAGCCGTACCCAGATCAATGCGGTGAGCCACTACGTCGAGTTCGGCTGGATCTGGGGAGTGCCCAATCCTTCGATGCCGAAGATGCGGCACGACGACTTCGAGGAAATTGTGCTGCACATCGGCGGCGACCCGGACAATCCCGAAGCTCTTGGCGGAACTTTGCAGTTCGGCATTGGCGAAGAGCTGCTTGAGTTCGACACCAGCCATTGCGTGTATCTCCCGAAAACGACCGATCACGGACCGCTGATGTGGAAACAGGTGAGGCGGCCACTGATCGAGCTGGCCATGATGCTGGGCGCCGGAACCCTGGCGGAGGGATGGACAAACAGCTTCTTCGATTTGCCCGACGGCTCGCGGCGCGGGCCCAAGTAAACGCCGCCAGTTTGTAGCATCAAGCTCGTAACCAAAGCTAGGTCTGTGACCGGATGAAGAAGTTTCATTGAGTTCGTGCTTTCCCAGGTCTCAAAATCGAGATCTCCACCCCACGGACGAAAACCTGTCCGTGGGGACCCCGGACCTGGGGCACCCAACGGTGGTACAAAATCAAGCGGTCAGTGACCTAGAGGAGATTGAGCAATGTCCAAATACAGCCAATACATTCTTACCGATCTGAAGCGCGATTCCCGCGACGCCACTCTGCCGCCCGGTCTAGACCCCGCAACGGTCTCCGATACCCCCTCGCACAAGAAAATTCTGAGCCTGGACGACGTGGTGCTAAAAGGCTCCTTCTACACCGAATCGGTGTGGCTTTGGCCGGGCGCCCCAGGTATCTATCCTGAGACGGCTGAACCCAACGCACATGCGCACGACTATGACGAAGTGATCGCCTTCTTCGGAACCGATTTCAAGAATCCGAACGAGCTATGCGGAGAAATCGAGCTATGGATCGAAGAAGAGAAATTCATGCTCACCAAGAGCTGCCTCATCTTTATGCCCAAGAACACCTATCACTGCCCACTGGTCATCCACCGGGTCGACAAGCCAATCTTCCACTTCGCCACGGGCTCAGGGGCCGTGTACACGCAGACCGTAAAACAAAAGTAGCTGCTCGTGTCCCGAAGGAAGATCAAGAACCCCGCACTAGCGTGGCTTTCATAATTTCAACGACATCGCCGTGGGAGAACGGCTTTTCGATGAATCCCTGAATCAGGCCTTGCTTCAAAGCCTCTTCGATGGCCGGATCGTCCTTGTAAAAGTACCCCGAGATGACCACGATCGGAATGCCTTGCTGAGCCTTGCGCAACTGCTGGGCCAGTTCCAGGCCGTCGATGTCGGGCAGTTTGGCGTCCAGCAGAGCCAGCGTCAGGCGGTTGAGCCGG
>Ga0182030_10027871_pt1 | contig 10130 bp, 12 predicted proteins | sample 812S3MmetaG_FD_121299 | JGI IMG/M metagenome (GOLD analysis project Ga0182030, IMG submission 121299) | Permafrost microbial communities from Stordalen Mire, Sweden - 812S3M metaG (Illumina Assembly) | ecosystem: Environmental > Terrestrial > Soil > Wetlands > Permafrost | place: Sweden... | reverse complement strand
TTGGTGCGAGACTACGAAACCAAAACTGAACATGCCGAAGCCCTGATCCATATTACGATGATCCGGCTCATGCTCCAACGACTCGCTTGAACTTCGTTTCGGCATTTTTAAAACGCGCTCTAACGAAAAATATAGGTTATCCGAAGTTATTCATGATCTGCGAGCGGGCCATTGTAAAGGGGTCAGTCCTAGTTTCATACGAGGTTGAGTTGGTTTTGATCATTTGATTCTTTGACTTTGTCCCCTCGGTTTAATCGGCTGGCCACATAAGTCCAGCTTCGCATTTTCAGTTCCTCGTAAAGGGGTCAGTCCCAACTGTTATTTTACTTACGCCGGCATCCCGATGTCCTTGGCCAGCTTTGCTTCGGCTTCGGGGTCAATCCATTTGACGAGGGCGAGGAAGTTCACCAGCGCGGGGCCGTCGGCCCTGGCCTTGAACATGTTTCGCAGCGTGGTCAGAATCTTGGCGTAGATGGCGGCATATTTCTCGTGCAGCAGCCGTTGAACATAGGATTCCAAAAGCGGCCGGACGGTGAGGTCGGTCTGGCCATCCGGGAGATAGGGCAGCAGGCAGAAGATGCGGATGAATGACATCGGATCGGTCCCGGTGAGAGTGAGCCAGCTTTGTTTGACTTCGTCGGCGTCGTATCGGGCATGAAGCCGGTTGCGGATGGCGGCGGCGATGTCGCCGGGCGTGGCGCGGCTGGCGATGAGATCTTCGATGCCGATCCAGACCATTTTGCGTTCCTGTTCCGGCGACACGATGGACCTGGCGATCAGCCGCGCTTCGAGGTCTTTCAAGCCGAGTTCCCGGGCGATGGCCTTGCTGAAGTTCTCGGCGTCTTCCCGGCGCAATCGTTCCGTGGCGGTAATGGCACGAATGATGACCGCCTGCATGTCCGGTGGAATGAGTCGCATGATGGGCAGGAGGTCCGCGGTCCGGGGAACTTTTCCGGCGGAAATCATGTGCTTGATCAAATCCAGCGTCGCCGTGTCCAGCTCCGTCAGCTTTTCCGCGCGGAAGGTGAGCACGAAACGCAGCGAGCGGGCCAGGCCGCCGGCCTTGCCCATGTTGTTGATGACGGAGTTGCGATGGTCGGGCTTGATGATGAAGGCCAGCAGGTCTTCGGCCTGCCTGACCAGTTTTTCATCGAGCGTGTCGTTCTCGCCGGTGATGACGATCTGCTCCACCAGCGGCGGCAGGCGCTGCGCGAAAACCACGTCCGGCGATTCGGTGGACTGGTTTTGGTAGTAATGCAGCAATTCGCCGGCGAAGGAAAGCCGCAGGAAAGCGTTCTTTTGCGCCCGCGCGGATTCGGTGGCGGCCCGGCTCTGCTGGATTTTGCGGTGCAACGCCGCGAGTTCATTTCGTTTGGCGGAGACGGCGTCGGGGTTTTGCTGGAGCAGCGTCTCGAAATCATTCTGGAACGCCAGCATGATTTCCTCCGGCTTCGGATGCGGATTGTGCTTCGGGTCGGTCGTGATGTCCTTGAAGAAAATCAGCGCCGGCTCGCCGAATTCCTTAATGATGCGTTCGCGCGGCACCTAGCCTTTTACAAAAGCGCGGTTGGCGCGGACAAACGCCGGGGAATGGAATTTGTCCGGCTTCTCCAGCAAGGATTGCAGCAGCCCGGCCTCGAACGGCGCTTCCAGCTTGATCAATTCCGCGACGGTGGCTTTCAAGAAGGCGGCGAGGTCGCTCTTGGTTTTTTCGAGGATTTTCAAAATCACGGGCTGAAGCTGGTTGTCGTCCATTTTGCCCTTGGCCAGCGCCGCGCAAACCTCGTTGACCTGCGCGTTGTGCTCCACCAGCCGGGAAACGACCACGCCGATGTCGTTGATGGGCAGCTTGGTCACCAGCGTGGTGAGGATGCTGACCATTTCGGCGTGGGATTTCTGGCGGTGCTCGACCATCCGCTCCAGCAGGGAGCGCAACACCTTGTTCTCCTGCTCCACCATCGTCAACTCGGCGTCCATTTGCCGCACCTTCAAGGTGAGGTCATGCCACGACTTCTGGATTTCTTCGACGGCGGCAATCGGGCCGGTGCCATTTACGTTTTCTGCCATGAATACATATTCGCCAATGCGGGCGGCAGTTTCCATTTATTTTTTGCGGACCAAAACCATTTGCCCAATGGGATTTAAGGGTTAGGATGCGTCATGGCTTCGGAGACATTCAAAGCAAGCCGGTGGACACGCGGAAATTTCCTGTTCCCCACCGTCATCGAGGTGACGGACCTGGCCGTCATCCGCCGCAAACGCTCGTGGTTCAGCCGCGACGAAATCAGCATCAGCATCACCAAGGTGGCTTCCGTCCATATCAAGACCGGCATCTTCTATTCAGACATCCTGATTGAATCCACCGGCGGCAGCGATCCGCTGGCGAGCCATGGACATAGAAAGGCGGATGCGCGCCGCGTCCGGGAATTAATCGAGGAGGCGCAGGGGAATATGGGCGCCGGCGAGAAACTGAAGTTGTCTTGATTATTTCCAACATGAAAAGCGTCCCGTTCATTCTCGTGTTGCTGCTGGCAGCCCCGCTGGCGGCGCGGGCGCAGGACGACGCGGTCACACTCCCGGACATCATCCAGGGCGCGCAGCAATGGGCGCAGGACAATCTCGACACGAACGTTCTCAACGCGCTTCCCCGGGTGGACGACCCGGTGGTCCAGCAATTCTTCCGCGACATCCAGCAGCGTTTTCAAGGCGACTACGTGGTGGACCTGGCGGCGCTGCGGCAGGCGGCCCAGGTGGTCCTGCCGTTGCTGGAAAGCAGCGAGGATACCCAGCCCTACGCCACGTGGCTCAAGGCGCAAATGGATTACCTCGCCGTCGCGGACGAAATCCAGCTCACGATTCCGCCGCCAAAAGCCGAAACCAACCAGCCGCCCCGATCCGTTCCCAATCCTCCGCCGCAAAAGGAACGCGAGCTTTGGGTGAAAAAAGTTTCCGTCAGTCCCTGGCCGGCGCTGGCAAACGAATATGTGCCGGAATTGAAGCCGGTTTTTGCCGCGCAAAAGGTTCCGGCGGAACTCGTCTGGATGGCGGAAGTGGAATCGGGATTTGACCGGCGCGCGTTGAGTCCGGCGGGCGCAGCGGGAATGTTTCAATTGATGCCGGAGACGGCCAGACGGTTCGGGCTTTCCCTGTGGCCGCGCGATCAACGTTACCAGCCGGAACCAAGCGCGACCGCCTCCGCACAATATCTGAAATATCTTCACGACCATTTCAAGGATTGGCGGCTGGCGCTGGCGGCTTACAACGCCGGCGAAGGCCGGGTGCAGAAACTTCTGGACCGCTATAAAACGGACAGCTTCGACGCCATCGCCGAACATCTGCCCGCGGAAACGCAGATGTATGTGCCCCGGATTGAAGCCACCATCCTGCGGCGTGAAGGCGCCAATCTCGAACAGCTTTCCGCGCCGCAAAACTGAATGCCGCCAACCCGGCCGGGGGGTTGACAGCGGCAATGCAGGTTGCTAATTTTCGGATTAAGGAGTGGTTTATCACGCCAAATGATCTGGAAAGCGGTGCAACCTGGCTGCCAACCGCTCCTTTCACGGGAGCGGGTGCTGGCGGTAGGAACAACTTAAAACCATGAGCCATCCAATTCCTGAAAACGACGCCGGGCGGCTGAACACCTTGCGTGGTTACCAGATTCTCGACACGCACCCGGAAGACCGCTTCGATGACCTCACGCGATTGGCGGCCTCAATTTGCCGCACCCCGGTCGCGCTCATCAGCCTGGTGGACGAAGACCGGCAATGGTTCAAGTCGAAATTCGGCCTGGAAATGTGCCAAACGCCCCGCAGTGAAGCTTTCTGCGCCAACACCATCATGTCACCGGAGTTATTCATGGTTTCAGATGCTTCCCGCGACCCGAGATTTTCAACCAATCCGCTGGTGCTTGGCCCGCCGCACATCCGGTTTTACGCCGGCGCTCCGTTGACCGCGCCGAACGGACATCACCTTGGGGCGCTGTGCGTGATTGACCACGTGCCGCGAAGATTGAACCAGGAACAATTGGAATCCTTGCGCATCTTGAGCCGTCAAGTCATGGCCCAGGTGGTCCTGGGCAGGAATTTGCAGGAGCTAAAGACCGCACTGACGGCGAGGGAGGATTTGGAACGGGACATGGAGAAATTGATACGGGATTACCAGGAAGCCAGGGACGCGATAACCACCCTCCAGGGTCTGGTTCCCATCTGTGCCGGATGCAAGAAGGTTCGTAATGACCAGGGCTATTGGGAGCAGGTGGAAGCGTTTATCAATAACTCCACGGGTTATCACACCGCCAGCCACCTCTGTCCCGAATGCCTCCAGAACCTCCAGAAAATTTCAGAGCCAAGAACCGGCGACACGGCATCCGGTAAAATGGATGCGCGGAATTCCGCCTAGCTGCACCATCACGAATTCAGTTGGATGAAGACCGCAGCCAGCTACTTTCGCCATGATCGCGCTTGCGCAAAGGATGCGGCTGCGGCATACCGACCGCGTGAAATCGCTCACCGAACAACTCTGGTTTGAAGTGCCAGGCCGGCGCGGCTTTGTGAACATCACCGACACCGTCGCCGCGCTCGTGCGCAAAAGCGGCGTGCAGGAAGGTCTCTGCCTCGTCAACGCCATGCACATCACCGCCTCCGTCTTCATCAACGACGCCGAGGACGGCCTGCTCCACGATTACGAAGTCTGGCTGGAAAAACTCGCGCCGCACGCGCCCACCGCGCAATACCAGCACAATCGCACCGGTGAGGACAACGCCGACGCGCACATGAAACGGCAAATCATGGGCCGCGAAGTCGTCGCGGCCATCACGAAAGGGAAACTGGACTTCGGCCCGTGGGAGCAGATTTTCTACGGCGAGTTCGACGGCAACCGCCGCAAGCGCGTCCTCGTGAAAATCATCGGGGAATGACTATTTCTGCACCGTCAAATCCACGATGTCGGTGTGCGGCAGGACATGGCGAAAATGTGTCGGGTTGGCGGTGACAACCATTTTGCAGCCGGCTTTCGCGGCGCATTCCGCGATCAGCGCGTCGAAAAGAATTCGGCCCTGCAAACCACGGCGCGGCGCGGATTTGACGACGCGCGTCTCCTCCGCGTCCGTCAAAGAAATCCACTGCACAAATTCATCCAGCGATTCCAGAAGCTGCAGCGCGACGGCGGGCGGCACGCCCATGCGACCGGTGGCGGCGCAGTAAAATTCCGCGCGCGACCGACGCGCCGCAAAACAATCACCATCAAACACGGCCTCGGCGGCGGCATGAAAATCATCCGAGGCGCACTGCAACGCCAGCAGCGCGCTCGTATCCCAGAAATCAGATTTCATCGCGCAGCGCGTTGACGGCGTTGGCGGAGTTCACGCCGTCGGGCAGTTCGCCGGTCCAGACCATGCGGCCCTTGCGCCGGACCAGCCTGCCGCCGGACGAGGGCATGGCCTCGATGATGATTTTGCCCGGCATGGCCACAGCCCGGAGCGGCTGCTTCCGCTTGAAACCCGCTGTCGCGCGCAACGCCCGCGAGACGGGCAGGCGGTTGAAGTTGTCGAGTGAAATGGTCACATTCATGCCAATAATTTGCCAAAGAATTGGCAAGTTGTCAATCCGGCAAATGCCGCAAGCGCGTCCTCGTGAAAATCATCGGGGAATAAAATGAAGACGGGGACTGCGGCGTTTGGTTGGGCGAAGACCCGCGCTGTTTTTTCGTGACAACCGGCACCAGCGGGAGCAATGTCAAAGCCATGAAGAATCAGGATCGGCTGAACAACGGGCCGTCCATCATGTGTCATGTAATGAGGCAGGAGAAGCGCAAATGAACACTTGTCCCTATTGCGGCGCTAAATATCCAGACGACGTAACTGAATGTCCGATTGATCACACGCGAATGGTTGAGTTGCCTCCCAAGCCTTCGAGTGAAATCGTCACAAAATCGAGTCGCCGAGGAATTCCGTTTTTTGGAGTTGCATCACTCTTAGCTCCGATCATTGGCTTTATATATGCATGGAATGTTGCCACGCCTCACGGCGACGTGTCAGCCGAAACCAGTATTGGGCTTTTTCTCGAGTTCGCCGGGATTATGTTTGTGGCATTATTTCTAGGCTTTCTCGCGGCACTTATTAGCTTGTTTACCTGTGAGAGGTGGAGGGGGGTTGCCGTAGCCGGAGCGATATTGGACGGCTTTCCGGTGCTGTGGCTTATCCTCAACAAATATCTGTGAGCCAGATGCTGCCTAATTAGATGACAAGCTGAACGGATCTGGCAGGTTTCACTCCCACTCAATCGTCCCCGACGGCTTGCTGGTGATGTCGAAAACGCAGCGGTTCACGCCTTTCATATGCCGGAGCGGTTTGCTGGTTGCCCGTGCGCACGGCGCGGAAAGGTCTTGGCCAGCCGGAGGAGCTGCGCCACCTTGCGGATTTTTTCCGCAAACGGTTCGCGGGCGAGTTTCTGGCGCAATTCGTTTTTCATGGCGTCGGCAGCTTCAATTTATGCCGTTGCAGCACATCTGCCAAATACGTTTTGTCCACATCGGCCTGCTGCTGGATCTGTTCGATGCGCGCCTTGTCCTTGGCGCGGCCCACGCCGGCGGCAATGGCGATGATGTGTTCGGCGCGGAAGATTTTTGCCGGCACGCCTTCATAATCCATCCGCTCCGCTTCGCGCACGGCTTCCTCGGTCAAGCCATGCGCAGCCAGAAATTGAACAGGAAAGCCGTGGAGCAACAGATGTTCACGCTCGACCTGCCAGCCTTGGGCTTGCAAGTGCGCGTAGATGCCCGGAATGCCGGCAGTCAGACTTTTGTCTGTCGGGATGAAAAAAATGTCCGCGTCGTAAGTCGTGAACGGTTCGACATAGTAAATCGCCGCGAGTGCGCCGCCGAGCGCCCAGTCTTCAATCAATCCCGCCGCGACTAATCCGTTCGCCGCGCGCAAGACATCGGCCAGCGGCAGGTTGTCGGAAGGCGGATTCATTCAAGTTCACTCCCACTCAATCGTCCCCGGCGGCTTGCTGGTGAGGTCGAGCACCACGCGGTTCAGGCCGCGCACTTCGTTCGTGATGCGCAAAGAGATTTTCTCCAGCAAGTCGTAGGGCAGCTTCACCCAGTCCGCCGTCATGCCGTCCTGCGATTCCACGGCGCGGATGACGAGCGTCCAGTCGTAGGTGCGCTCGTCGCCCTGAACGCCCACGCTGCGCACGGGCAGCAGCACGCCGAACGTCTGCCACGTCTTGTAATAAAGCCCGCTCGCCTTCATTTCCTCCACGATAATCGCGTCGGCGCGTCGGAGCACCTTCAGTTTTTCCGGCGTCACTTCGCCAAGACAGCGCACGGCGAGGCCCGGGCCGGGGAACGGCTGGCGATAAACAATTTCCTTCGGCAAACCAAGTTCGAGTCCGAGCAGGCGCACTTCGTCCTTGAACAAACATTTCAGCGGCTCGACCAGTTGCAGCTTCATTTTCTTCGGCAGGCCGCCGACGTTGTGATGGCTCTTGATCATCGCCGCCGGATTGCCGGCGATGGGCACGGACTCGATAACGTCTGGATACAACGTGCCCTGGGCGAGAAACCTATATTGCGGATTGCGGAGCGCGGATTGCGGAGTGCGAATTGGAAATTCAGGCTTTGGACTTTGGACTTTGGACTTTGGACTTTTTTTAGTCAGTTCAACCACCGCGTCATCGAACACGCGGATGAATTCTCCGCCGATGATTTTGCGCTTGCGCTCCGGGTCGGTGACGCCGCGCAATTTCGAGAGAAACCGTTTCGAGGCGTCCACGTATTTCAATTTCATTCGGAAGTGTTTTCCGAAAACTTCCTGCACTGTTTCCGCCTCGCGCGCCCGCAGGACGCCGTTGTTGACGAAGATGCAGGTGAGCTGGCTGCCGATGGCCTTGTGCAGCAGCGCCGCCGCGACGCTGGAATCCACGCCGCCGCTCAAGCCAAGGATGACCTTTTCGCCGCCGACCTGCCGGCGGATTTCGGCAACGGCCTGCTCGACGTAATTGCGCATCGTCCAGTTTTTGCCGCAGCCGCAAATCTTGTGGACGAAGTTGGAAATGATTTCGCTGCCGCGCGGCGTGTGGACAACTTCGGGATGGAATTGCAGGCCGAACAATTTCCGCGAGCGGTTCTCGATGGCGGCAAACGGCGAGTTTTCGGTGACGGCAACAGGCTTGAAGCCGCGCGGCAATTTCGTGAGTTTGTCGCCGTGCGAGTTCCAGACCTGGAGCTGCGCCGGCAATCCGCGAAAAAGTTCGCACGATGAATCCTTCACTTTCAGCGTGCCCTTGCCGTATTCGCGTTTCTGGCCTTTCTCGACCCTGCCGCCGAGGAATTGCGCGAACAGTTGCACCCCGTAGCAAATGCCCAGCACCGGCACGCCGAGTTGAAATATATTTTTGTCCGGCAGCGGCGCGTCCTTGGCATAAACCGACGACGGCCCGCCGGACAAAATGATGCCTCGCGGCTGGAGCGCGGCGATTTTCACGGCGGGCGTGTCGTAGCGGAGGATGGAGGAATAGACGTTGCACTCGCGGATGCGGCGCGCGATGACCTGGGTGTATTGCGACCCAAAATCCAAAATGACGATTTGTTCGTTCATGAAATCAAAACCGAGACAGAGTTTGTGCCTGTCAACGGGAGGTTTGGCGAGTGAAAAATTCAGGTGATTGCGTCCGCGCAATGAAATCTTCCCGTTGCTCCGGGTGCGAGGTTGCGTTATAAGACCTGCATGAAGGCTTTTGGCCAAAGCGGTTGCACCCGCGCGAACGACCGGCGCGGCGTCCGCCCCGGAACGCCTTCCGCCCGGTCGGGTTTATCGCTGGTCGAGCTGCTCGTCGTGATGGCGTTGATAATCATCCTCACCACGATGATGTGGGGATTCGGCTCGGAAAGCCGCCAGCACGCGGCGCAACGGGATTGCCGGCAAAATTTGGAGAAGATTTTCGTCGCGCTGCAAATTTACGCCAACGATTTTTCCGGCCGGCTGCCGGCGGACACCAATGCACTGACTTCGGAAGAGCCGTTGAGCCTGCTGGTGCCGCATTACACCGTGGACACTTCGATTTTCATCTGCCCGGGCGGCAAGGATTCGCCGCTGCCGTCGGGCGTGCCGTTTGCCGGGCGCAAAATCAGCTACGCCTATTACATGGGCCAGCATTTGGGCGACGCGCAACAGCCGCTGATGTCCGACCAGCAGATCAACACGCTGCCAAAGAAGACGGGCGACCCGGTTTTTTCCACCAGCGGAAAAGCGCCGGGCAACAACCACCACAAATACGGCGGGAATTTTCTGTTCGGCGACGGCCACGCGGAATTGTCGCCGCCGCCGCTCGCGTTTTCGCTCGTGACCACCCAGGGCGTTGTGCTATTGAATCCGAAACCATAGCCGCTCCATGAAAATCCAGTGCGCTTGCGGCGCAAAATACGCCTTCGACGCCACACCGGAAATGTTGCAAAACCCGATGAAGTTCGTCTGTCCAAGCTGCGGGCTGGATTCGTCGGATTACGTCAACGAACTGGTCCGGCGCGAGTTCGCTGGGCAGACACCCACCGTGCCGCCGCCCGCACCCGCCGCGCCGACAACCAAATCTCCACGACTCAAAATCTCCCTTGCCGGATCGCCGCCGTCCGCGCCGGTGGAAGAAGCAACGACTTCCCCGGCAGCGGAGGAGCATTGCGCGAAACATCCACGCGAGCTGGCTGTGAATCATTGCTTGGTTTGCGGAAAGCCGATGTGCCCGCAGTGCATGAAATTGTTCGGCCACGTCTGCTCGCCGCTGTGCCGGGCGAAGGCCGAGGCGCAAAATATCAACGTCCCGGTTTATGCCGGGCAATCGGCGGTGGCCGAGGCGCGGTATTGGCGGAAGGCTGGCGCGATTGGCGGTTTGATTGCCGCCGTCATTTTCGCTGCGCTCGGTTTTTGGACGTGGTATGCGTGGTTTGGCTCGGTTCCGCGCCCGGTTTTTTCCATCCGGTTTGACGACATTGCTTATGCCGGCGAATCAAAGCTTTGCGGCACAAATCAGATTGTGTTCCTGCACGGCGGCACGCTGGCCCGCTGCGACATCAAATCGAAAAAAGAAATCTGGTCGGATGAACTGGTCACGAAACAACAAATCGCGGACGCGGTC